>Ga0068707_1002117_pt1 | contig 14001 bp, 12 predicted proteins | sample YNPNPMetaG_FD_66600 | JGI IMG/M metagenome (GOLD analysis project Ga0068707, IMG submission 66600) | Anoxygenic and chlorotrophic microbial mat microbial communities from Yellowstone National Park, USA - YNP NP MetaG | ecosystem: Environmental > Aquatic > Thermal springs > Hot (42-90C) >... | reverse complement strand
CCCGGATCCAGGCGGGTGAGAGCAGCGAGGAGGTCTTCGCCACTTTCGGCCTGGCGGCACGCCTCACGCGCCTGGGGGTTGCGCAGGAGGCGGGCAATGCCAGCCAGCACCTGCAGGTGCGCCGCAGGTTGCTCCCGCGGCGACAGCACGAAGAAGAAGAGGCGGGCGCTCGCCTCGCCAAACGGCACCGGCGTCGCGGTGCGGGCAAACGCTGCAACGATACTCTTCAACCCCGGCACCTTGCAGTGCGGTATTGCGGCCTCCTCGTCCACCACCGTGGAGCCTAGGCGCTCGCGATCCAGGAGCAGCTCGGCCACCGTTTCCGGGTGGCGGATCGTCCCCACACTCCCCAGCCGCTGGGTCACCTGGGACATGAGGTCGTCGCGGGAGACCACCTCGAGGTTCAAGAAGACGTGTTCCGGCTTGAGGAAGTTGGAGAGCCGCACAGGGTTTGCCTCGGTGGCGCGGACGCCCTAGAACTCCGGCGTGACGAGGCCGTAGGTCCCGTCGCGGCGACGGTAGAGGACGTTGATGGTGTCCGAGGAGGCTTCGCGAAACACGATGAAGTCCTCCTTGGTGCCCTCCAACTGCAGGGAGGCTTCGTCCACGGTCATGGGCAGCACCGGCACGTGGCGCGTTTCCACCACCTGCGGTGTGCCAGCGCGCAGGGAGGTAGCCTCCACCACCGCCACCTGCCAGGCGGGCTCCTTGCTCCGCGTCGACCGCTTCCTGCCAATGAGCTTCTGCTTCAAGCGGCGCGCCTGTTGCTCCAGCTTGCCCACCACTTCCTGCAGCGAGGTGGACCAGTCGCTGGTCTCGGCCGATGCGGCAATCTCGAAGTCCTTTCCCCTAACGTGGGCTTCCACCAACACCCGGTGCTTCTCCTGGGCCACCGTCAGGCGCGCTTCGTGCACCGAGTTGAAATACTTGGAGAGCCGCGCCATCTTCTTGCGGGCAAGGTTGCGCTGCTCGTCGGTAATCTCCACGTTGCGGCCGATGAACTCTAGCTCCATCGCTCTCCTCCCTCCGGCGGGCCACCGCACCGCTCCGCCCATATTGTACGTGGCTCGCGGCGGTCCGTCACTTGAGCAGGCGACCGCGCTGTTCGGATGAAGGGATCCCTAGCTCTTCCCTGTACTTGGCCACGGTCCTGCGGGCAATCCTGATCCCCTGCCGGTTGAGCTGCCGCGCCACCCGGGCGTCGGAGAGGGGGTGCTCGGGATCCTCCGTCTGGATGAGTTCGCGGATCCGCTCCTTGACCGCCACCGAGGAGATGTCCCCCTCCAGGGCGTGCGAGATCGAGGAGTGGAAGAAGAACTTCAACGGGTACACACCCCGCGGTGTGGCGATGAACTTGTTGGCCACCACGCGGCTGACGGTGGACTCGTGAATCCCTACGTCGTCGGCAATGTCGCGCAGCACCAGCGGCCGCAGCCCCGCCACCCCCACCTCGAAGAACTGCTGCTGCCGCCGCACCAGCGCCTCGGCCACCTTGAGGATGGTGCTCTGCCGTTGCTCCACCGAGCGCAGGAACCACAGCGCCGCGCGCATGCGCTCGCGCAGGTACGAGGCTGTGGGCCCGTCCACCGAACGCTCCTGCAGCAGCTTCACGTAGCGCGGCGACAGGCGCAGGCGCGGCAAACCGTCGTCGTTGAGGATAACCCGCCACTCCCCGTCCACCTTGCGCACCTCCAGGTCGGGGACCACGGTGGTGGTGTCCATGGGCCCCAGCTGGTTGCCAGGCCGCGGGTCGAGCCGGCGGATGAGATCCAGCACGGCGCGCAGCTCGTCGCTCGTGATGTCGAACCGCTTGAGGAGGCGGGGCCACCGCTGGTGGAGCAGATCGTCGAACCCCTCCTTGACGATCCGCTTCGCGAGGTCGAGAAGCTGCGGCGAGTCGGCGGTGGGGATGCGCTCCAGTTGCAGGGTGAAGCACTCTTGGAGCGAGCGCGCCGCGATCCCCGGTGGATCCAGCGCCTGCACGGTAGCCAGGGCCGCGCCCACCTCCTCCGCCGAAACGCCGAGCTGCTCGGCGAGCTCCGCCTCCCCGGTCCGCAGGTAGCCGTCGGAATCCAGGTTGCCAACGATGAACTCGCACACGCGCCGCCGCTGCTCGTCCAGCTCCAGCAGTCCCAGCTGGGCGGTCAGCGCTGCAAACAGGCTCTGCTCCGGGGCTGGCGTGTTGGCCAGCGGGGCCTCCTCCTCGTCCTCCCAGGTGGCGGCCACGCTGGGCGAGTCCTGGAGGTAGTTGGCAAACAGGGCCTCCAGCTCCATCTCCCGGTACGATTCCGGCGCCGGTTCCCCCTCCTCCACCGCGCCGACCCCCTCGCTCCCCACCTCTCCGTCCGCCCCCTTCCCCTCGCCCGTTTGCGCGGCTACCAGCTCCTGCTCCGCCGATTGCTCCTCCACCAGTTCCAGCAGGGGGTTGGTCTGCACCTCCTGGGTCAGGGCCTGCTCCAGCTCCAGCCGCGACACCTGCAGCAGCTTGATGGCCTGCTGCAGCGTTGGCGTCATCACCAGCTTCTGGGCGAGACGCAGCTGGAGTCGTTGTTCGAGGCCCATGGCGCTAGAGCTGAAACTCCTCTCCCAGATAAACTTCGCGAACGAGCGGGTCGGCTGCCAGAGTTGCCGGGCCCCCGCTTGCAAAAACCTTGCCGTCTTTGATGATAGAGGCCCGGTCGGTGATTTTCAAGGTGTCGCGCACGTTGTGGTCGGTGATGAGGATCCCCAACCCACGGTGCTTGAGGTGCTTGATGAGCCGCTGCAGCTCCAGCACCGTGATCGGGTCGATGCCGGCGAACGGCTCGTCCAGGAGCAGAAAGCGGGGCTCCGTGACCAGGGCCCGAGCGATCTCCACCCGCCGGCGCTCGCCCCCCGACAGGGTGTCGGCGCGCTGGCGGCGTAGGTGGTCCAGCCCGAAGTCCAGGAGTAACCGCTCCGTACGGGCGTGCGCCTCGCCCCACGGTACACGCAAGAGCTCCAGCACGCCCAGGAGGTTCTCCTCCACCGACAGGCGGCGGAATACCGAGGCTTCCTGGGGCAGGTAGGAAACTCCCATGCGCGCCCGCTGGTACATGGGCAGACCGGTCACCTCCCGGCCACCGATGAACACCCCCCCCTCGTCGGGGCGGACAAGCCCCACGAGCATGTAGAAGGTGGTGGTTTTTCCGGCCCCGTTGGGCCCCAAAAGCCCCACGATTTCTCCGGGGTGCAGATCCAAAGAGATCCCGTCCACCACCGGGCGTCGGCGGTAGCGTTTCACCAGTTCCCGGGCCTCGAGACGCAGGGCTGCGCTGGCTATGGCCTCCTCCTCTGGGGCGCCGGCGTCTGCACGACCGGTAGCTCGCGCCCGCCACCGGGGGCATGGTAGAGCGCTTCGGTGGGATTGTCTTCCTCGCCCACCACCACGAACGTCCCGGTTGCGCGGTACCACCGGAAGTGGCTAGCCTTGAGCTGGTTGCCAGCAGACTCGCGGACTAGCACCGGCATCCCCCAAATGTCGAGCACGTCCGCCGCCGGATCGAACTCCGCCCGCTGCCCCTCCACCGCCCGGCCGGTGGCGGTGTCCACGATCCGCACGCCACCCGACAGTACCGCGTGGGTGATGGTGCCGGCCCCGTCCATGCGCGCCACCAGCCGCTGGCAGTCGATGGTGGCTTGCGGGTTTACCAGCTGGACGTCGCCCTCGTAGCTCACTTCGCCCGCCGGCTGCTCGTAGGTGACGGCGCGGGCCCGCACCGTGGCCTCCTCCACCCCCTCGCTCCCGCGGTCGAAGGTGGCCACGGTAATGACCTGCCCCGAACCCCGCAGCGCCCCGTTGCGCCGCCGGTACTCCAGCCGTTCGGCCCGGATTAGCCGCTCCCCCTGCCAGAGGCGAGCGTCCCCCTCCAGGATAATGGGATCCTCCCCCTGGCGCGCCGTGCTCACCCGGTCGCTGGCAAAGTTGACGGGGGGGGCTTTGGGATCCGCTGCGGAGCTGCGCTCCACCCGCCCCACCACGCGACCGCGCGCCACGATGCTGCCGTCCCGCCCCCCCTCCACTGCATCGCAGGTGGCGGTAAAGGCGGCGCCCCCCAGGCGAACCCGTGACTTTCCACCCCCAAGCGTGTAACTGTCCGTCTGCCGCGAGTACTGGAAGGTGTCACCTTCGGCCCAGTTGCTGCCGTCCGCCAGGCGCACCTCGTCCGAGGCGATGGCGCCTGCCGGCCGCCCGTCCACCAGCTCCACCCGCAGGTCGTGGGCCTCCACGCGGCGAGCCACGGGGCCAGCCCCCGCTTGGCTCAGACACGCGAGCCCCTGCCCCTCCACCCAGCTCGCCCCCCGCTTTTCCACCTCGCCGGTGAGCCGGTAGGCGGCTAGCTCCCAGAGCGTGCCTACCGCGTCCTGCCAGTGCAGGCTCGCCCAACCGGAGGGAGCTGCCTCGGCCACGAACCGCAGGCGCTCAGGACCCAGTCCCGAAATCTCCACCCGACCGGAGGAGAAGGAAAGCTCCGTACCGTCTCCCAGGTGACCGGCCACGCTCACCGGTTCCTCCAGCAGCAGGCGGCGCACCTCCCCCTCCGGTGCGGCCAAGAGCAGCGAGGCCCGCGGGGCTCGGGCCAGGAGATCGCCCCAGAGCAGGTCGAGCCCCTGGGGTAGCTCCAGCGTGGCGCGTCGGCGGTCGTAGTGGGCGGTGGGCGCCAGCAGCACGGTTGGTGCCTCCCCGCGTCGGAACACCACCGAGACCCCGCCATCCAAGGTGATGGTGTTGTCCGCCAGAGAACCCCTGGCCACGCTCGCAGTGCCGCCCCAGCCGCGACCGGCAAAGGCAACCTGCCCGGTGCTCTCGAAGAGGCGGGCCGCCCCCTTGAGGACGAAACCGTTGGCCCGGGCAGCAATGCCGCCGCCCAGGGAGAGCTGGGCGTTGCCCAGGGCTTCGGCCTCGCGCCGGGAAGGGTAGAGCCGGGCCGTTTCTGCCACCATGCCGTAGGCCACCTCCCCCCGGTCGTACAGTGTCACCTCCACGTCGTGCAGTTCCAGGCGCCCGGAGGCGAACTCGAAGGTCTCGCGGGCAGCGATACGAAAGTTGGGTTCGATCCCCACCGTATCGCTGTAGACGAACCCCTTGTGCACGCGGAGGGCGGGCTCCTGGCCCTGGGCGGCGTCGGAGCCCACCTCCGGGAGGGGTTGCGGGGTAGGTCGCCGCCACTGCCGGATGGCAAAACTTACCACCAGCACGCCGAGCCACAGCACGAGGAGGGACGCCGAGGCGCGGCGAATCACATCCGGCGTGCGCGTCACCGTTCGACGAACTGCCCCATGGCGCGGAACTTGGCGTAGCGCCGGGCCGGCAACTCGGTGCGTCGCCACCGCCGCAGCTCTCCCAGCGCCCGCCGCAACGCCGAGCCCACGCTGCGAATGGCCAGGGCGGGGTCCATGTGGGCGCCCCCCAGCGGTTCGGGGACGATCTCGTCGATGACCCCCAGCTTGAGCAGATCGCGGGCGGTGAGCCGCAGCGCCGAAGCAGCACGCTGCACCTCGGACTGGTCCTTCCAGAGGATGGCGGCACACCCCTCGGGGGAGATCACCGAGTACACCGCGTGTTCGAGCATAAGGATGCGGTCCCCCACGCCAATCGCGAGAGCGCCCCCCGACCCCCCCTCGCCGGTCACGCACACCACGATGGGCGTGGTGAGGGCTGCCATTTCCCGCAGGTTGCGGGCAATGGCTTCCGCCTGCCCCCGCTCCTCTGCGTCCAGACCGGGGTAGGCTCCCGGCGTATCGACAAAGGAAATTACGGGCCGTCGGAACTTTTCCGCCAGCTTCATGACGCGCAGGGCCTTGCGGTACCCGTCGGGGCGCGGCTGGCCAAAGTTCCGGTACAGGCGGTCCCGGGTATCCCGCCCCTTCTGGTGCCCCACGATGGCCACCGCTTCCCCGTCGAAGCTCGCGAAGCCAGCTACGATGGCCGGGTCGTCGGAAAAGGCCCGGTCTCCGTGCAGCTCCACCCAGTCGGTGAACAGGCCCCGCACGTAGTCCAGGGTGTGGGGGCGGTCCGCGTGCCGGGCGAGCAGGCACTGCTGCCACGGGGTCAGGGTGGCGGTGACCCGCTTCGCCTCCTCCTCCAACTCCATCCGCACCTGCACTAGCTCCGCTCGCCCTTCCGGGCCGTTGCGCTCCAGCTCGGCGAGCCGCTGCCGCAGCTCCTCCAGGCGTGCTAAGAACGGTGGCGCCGGCACCCCTGCCATGAACCTGGACTCTAGTGGGGTTCGCCGCTTTTGACAAGTCGGCCAGCGCCCTTGGCGGCGAGAAGCTCCCACAGCCAAGCCACTCGCGTCATGCGGCCAGCGATGATCTCCTCTCGTGCCCGCCAGCGCGGCGAGCGGGTGGCCGGGTTGTCCACCGCCGGCGAAGGGATGGCGGCGGCCAGTCCCGCTGCCCGGGTGGCGTCGAGTTGGTGCGCGCCACAGCCGTAGTAACGGCGTGCCGCCGCCTCGGCGCCGTACACGCCAGGGCCGAACTCCACCACGTTGAGGTAGAGCTCCAGCACCCGACGCTTGCCCAGCTCCCGGTCCAACCACCACGCCAGACGAGCTTCCCGCACCTTGCGTGCCAGGGTCCGGTCGTTGGAGAGGAAGAGGATGCGGGCCAGCTGCTGGCTCAAGGTGGAGGCGCCCCGCAGGCGCCGCCCTCCGAACCACTGCTGCACCGCCTCCCAGATGGCGCGAGGATCCACCCCCGAGTGCGAGAAGAACCCCAGGTCCTCCCCCACCACCACAGCCACCGCCAACTCGCGGGAGATCTCTTCCAGGGGCCGGTACGCATAGGCGATGCCGGGTCCCCCCGTCTGCGCCCACACTCGCTCCTGCCGTTGCCAGGCGGCCCAGGGGTGCGGCGGCGGCCCTGTAGCCCAGTCCCCCGTAGCCAGGGGCGGGTGCCTCCACCACAAGATGGCACCTGCGCTCCCCGCCAGGAGGAGCGCTGCCACCGACCAGAGGGGGTGGCGAAGGTTCACGCTAGCATTGTACGGGGAGGGACGCAGGTGAGGGGCTTGGCGTGGTGGGTTGGCCTAGCGGTGGGTGGTGTCCTCGTGGGTGCGCTGGCCAGCGTGCCCGTGCGTCACCTCACGGAACCCGACGAGGCGCGGTACGCCGAGGTGGCGCGGGAGATGATCGTGTCGGGGGACTGGCTCGTCCCCCACCTGGGCGGGGTCCCGTACCCGCACAAGCCCCCCCTCTACCTGTGGCTCGTAGCCCTGCTGCGCACGGTTGGTTGCCACTGGACCGCCGCTGCGATACTGCCTGTGCTCCTCGCCTTCCTCCTCACCCTCGTCCTCTCCATCCCCCTCGGACGCCGCCTCGGGCTCTCCCGGGAGGAGTGCCTCCTGGCCGTGCTCATCCTCGCCTCCACGCCGTTCTTCTCCGCCTTTGCCCTCATTGCCCGCATGGACATGCTGCTGGTGCTGTCCCACGCTGCAGCGCTCCTGGCCCTGGCCTCGCTGCTCTCCGAAACCTCCGATGCCCGCTTCCTGCGTCACCACCACCTGCTCTTCTGGGTTGCCGTGGCGGTGGGAATCCTCATCAAGGGCCCGGTAGCACTGGCCCTGGCTGGCCTCACGGCCCTGCTCTGGGGCGGGTTGGAACGTGGCCGCGGCTTCTTGGGCCGCGTCTTCCGAGGGTGGGGACCGCTGCTGGCCGTGGCCATCGTTCTCGCGTGGTTGCTTCCCGCCGCCCTGGCGAGCGGCGGCGCGTACCTGGAGGAAGTGGTGCTGCGCCAGTCGGTGGGACGGCTCTCCCAGTCGTTTGCCCACCGCCAGCCGTTCTTCTACCACCTGGTCACCTACCCCTTCACCGGGCTCCCGTGGACGCCGGTGATCCTTCTGGGGCTGTACCTGGCGGCGCGCCGGCGCTCCGACCGGGCTGTACGCCTGCTAGCGGGTGCGGTGGCGGTGGTGCTCATCTTCTTCTCGCTGGTTTCGGGGAAGATCGTGATCTACCTCCTCCCGCTCTTCCCCCCCGCTGCCCTCTTGGCCGCCCGGCTCATCGCCCAGGGCACCGCGCGCGCCCGCTGGGTGGGGGTCCTGGCAGCGGCTGGCCTGGTCCTCTTCGGTGTGGGGACGGCCGTTGTCCCGCACGTGCGCCAGGAGCTTGCCGGGGGTGCTGCCGATTTGCTGCTGGTGGGGGTGCTCGTGAGCTTGGTCGGGGTGCTTGCTGGCGTCCAGGTCCTCCGCCGCTCCTCGGCGTGGCCGCTGGTGGCCATGGGAGGGGCCCTGTTCCCCGCCCTGGCCCTGCCGGTCCTCACCTTTCACGCCGACCCGGCCCTCTCGGCCTACGCGGTGAGCGCGCAGCTCGTGCAGTTGGAGCCCGAGGCGGAGGACGTGCTGACGGTGGACGTGGATCTGTTCGGACTCCCCCTCTACACCAACCGCCCCTTGCGGGCGTTGGCAGGTGGCGAGGAGGTGCGGGGATCCCTCGCGGCGGGACGGGTGGTGGTGCTGCGGCGCTCCTCGCGACGTGTCGTGGACGCGGCCCTTGCCGGCCTGAGCGTGGCAGAGGTGCCGTGCCGTTTTGCCCGACCGCCACTCCTCATCCTCCGCCCCACCCCCACCGTTCAGGGGCGGTAAGCGGGGGGGATCCGCTCGTCAATCTCGCGCCACACCTCCAGCGCACCGGTGGCCCCGAAGAGCCCCGTTTCTCGGTTGTCGTCGAACCCCACCCACACCGCCACCACAAAACCCCGCCGCAGCCCCACGAACCAGGAGTCGCGCCGGTCGTCGCTCGTCCCGGTCTTGGCGGCCAGCCACCCCTCCACCCGGGGGGCGAGGGAGGCGGCGGTCCCTCGCCGCGGGACTTCCGTGAGCGCCTCCACCACCGCCTGGGCTACCCACGGGGAAAGCGCGCCGCTGCCCCGCCGTGGCGAGGTGGCGAGGAAGGCCAGCTCGGGGCGGACCCCACCGTTGAGGAGGGGGGCGTAGGCACGAGCCACCTCCAGCGGAGAGGCTTCGAACGCGCCCAGGAGCACGGCCGGCCTGCCGGGAGGGGGGGCGAACCCCACGGCGTGCAGCGTGGCTTCCACGCGCGGCAGCGACACGTCCATGCCCAGGCGGACGATAGGGACGTTGAGCGACTGGACCAGCGCCTCGCGCACGGAAACCTGGCCGCGGTAGGTGCCGTCGCTGTTGCGCGGCGACCACTCCCCTCCCGGCGTGGGGACACGCAGCGGCGTGTCCTCCAGCGGATCCTCGAGCGTTCGCCCCGCATGAAGCGCTGCTGCCACCACGAACGGTTTGACCAGACTGCCCACGGGCCTGCGGGCCGCCGCCGCGCGGTTGAACTCCCCCGGGTGGGGATCGCGCCCCCCCGTGACGGCGAGCACGCGACCGTCGGCGGCCACCACCGCCACGGCCACCTCCAGCGGTTCTCCCCGGCCCACGAGGTGCGGATACCTCTGCTCGATCCGCCGCAGGCCGGCGACGCACCCCTCGGCCACAGCAGCCTGGAAGGAGGGCTCCAGGTGCGTACCCACCTCCCCCACGGCCCCCGCAGCTTCGGACAGGGCCAGGTCCACGAAGCTCACGGCTGCCGGCCAGCGCAGGCGGTGCGGCACGGTGGGCAGGGGGGCGGCCTCGGCCTCCGTGCGGTCGGCGGGGGCCAGATGCCCTGCCCGCACCATGGCCTCCAGCACCGCGGCGCGGCGCCGCCGGGCCTCGCCGGGCGAGGTGAACGGGTCGAAGCGGTTGGGGGCGGCGATCATCCCTGCCACCAGTGCCGCCTCCTCCAGGTTCAGAGCTGCCGCGCGCTTGCCAAAGAGTCTCTGGGAGGCCGCCTCGACCCCGTGGAGCTGGAGACCCCCGTCCTGTCCCAAGTAGACGCGGTCCAGGTAGGCCTGGAGAATGCGCCGCTTGTCGTAGCGGTAGTCGATGAGGGCGGCAAGCCACGCCTCCAGGAGCTTGCGGGGGAGGGTGCGCACCGGTCGCAGCAGCACGTTCTTGGCAAGCTGCTGCGTGATGGTGGAGCCCCCCTCGCGCACGCTGCCACTTGCCAGGTTGTGCCAGGCGGCCCGCAGCATGCCGCGCAACGACAACCCCGGGTGGGAGAGGAAGGTACGGTCCTCGACGTCCACCACGGCGGTGAGCAGCGCTGGCGCCACCTGAGCGATGGACACGGGCCAGCGCACCACTCCAGCCGCATCGGTGGTGCCCACCGTCACCGGCGGCAGCCGCAGCAGCTGGAGCGGCCGACCCGCCGGATCCTCCAGCCACACCCCAGTGGCCCGCCAGCGCACGATCACCGCCCCGGGAGGCTCCGCCCCCGGTCCCCCCACCACCACCAGCGCCTGGCCCAGGCGGGAGAACTCCCCCACGCGCGGTGCCGCGGGGGTCACCTCCCGCAGCCCGTGGAGTTGCAGCACCCGGCCCAGCCATTCGGGCGACCACGCTTCGCCGCTGCGCAGGGTCCACGGGGCACTGGTCACGCGCAGACACGGAGGTCGGCCCGATCCACCCAGGGCCCCATCCACCAGCGATACCCCGTAGAGCACCAGGAGCGCACCGCTGGCCAGCGCCAGGCCGCCCAGGAGGGCGGTCCAGCGAAGGGCAATTCGCCGCGCCCGCCGGCGCCTCGCCCGGCTCGCCGGGGGAGTCGTCAAGGCAGGCCGCGGGCCAGCACCACCGTGATGTTGTCGATGCCGCCCTTGCGATTCGCCTCGCTCACCAGCTCGCGTGCCGCCGTCGCCAGGTCCTGCCGGCGCGCCAGAATGCGGGCGATCTCGGCGTTCTCCAGCATGGTGTTGAGCCCGTCCGAGCACAGGAGCAGGATGTCGTTGACGGCAAACTCCCGCTCCTGAATATCGACCTCGGGTTCCTGCACGCCGCCCAGGGCGCGGGTCACCACGTTCTTGAGCGGGTGGTTGCGGGCCGCCTCTTCGCTCAGGAGCCCCGCCACCACCTGCTCGTGCACCCAGGAGTGGTCGGCCGTGAGCAACGACAGATTCCCGTTGCTGAACAGGTACGCTCGGCTGTCGCCCACGTGGGCAACGGCAGCTCGCATCCCCTCCCAGTCGATGAGGGCGGCCACGATGGTAGCCCCCATCCCTCTCAGCCCAGCATCTCCGGCCACCGCCGCCGTCACCCGTCGGTGCGCGGCCAGGAGGGCGTGGCCGATGCGGTTGGCCGCCAGGGAGCGGGTGGGATCCCAATCGTTGGGCCAGGTGTCTTCGGCGAACTTGCCGGTCGTCTCGATCACCGCTTCCACTTCGCGTACCGCCAGATCCGACGCGACCTCGCCCGCAGCGTGGCCGCCCATCCCATCGGCAACCACGTAGAGGCCCAGATCGTCCCGGATGAGAAACGCATCCTCGTTGTGGTAGCGCCGCAACCCGCGGTCCGTCAGCCCGAACGATTCATGTCTCACGAGTCTCCTGCCTCCGCCCGGCTACCCTCTGGGAACGTCCCCACGCCTGGCTCCCTCCTCAACCTGCAGCAGCCATGATTCCACCGTCGGGTCGTCCGGCGCAAGCTCTGCGGCCATCCTGGCAAAACGGGTGGCCCGAGCGAACATCCTGGCCTTGGCGAAAAGCCGGGAAGCGTCCATGAGGAGCTTCACGTTCATGCTGTCCAGCTTTACCGCCTGGTCCAGTTGCCGCAACCCCTCCTCCAGACGCCCCCCGTGCTGGGCCAGAAACAGGCCGTACAGGTGTCGCGCCTTGGCGTTTTCCGGATCGTGGGCCACAGCTTGCGCCAAGAGCTCCCCCGCTTGCTGGGTTTCCCCGTTCTTCATGGCCACGATGGCCCGGGCAACCATGGCCTTGGCCAGCTCCCGGGGGTTGCTGCGGGCGGTCGCCGTGGTTCCTGACAAGCTCTGGTCGTAACGCACCCGCGCCTGGGGATCCACGAGCACGTTGTAGGCCTCGGAGATGGCCTGGAACTCCAACTCTGCCTCGCGCCGTGCGCTGCCGCTGAAGCGGTCCGGGTGCCGCTCCCTGGCGAGCTGTCGGAACGCTGCACGGATCTCTGCTACCGATGCGTCCGGCGCCACACCGAGAATCTCGTAGTAGGTCCTTCGCTCCACCACGCCCCCTCACCTCGCCTCCCGAGATTCTAGCGCGCTATCACACGTGCCGGGATTCGCGCAACTGGCGAGCCGCCCTGCGCACGGCCTCGCTCACGTTGTGGTCGCGGCAGAGCATGCCCAGATCCCGCACGCTCAGCCGGCTCAAGTGCGGGATCACCACGCCGGGGGGCGTCTTGGGGTTGAACGCCAAATTGCGTACCACCCGGTACCGCCTGAGCCAGCGACCGCGCGCCGCGATGAGGCGGAGCGCTTCCTCGTTGACCGAGCGCATGCCGGCAATCTCCTCCACATCCGCCTCCTGGAGCTGGGGGCTCATGATCACCGCCCGCACCACCAGGAGACTGCGGTCCCGCACGAGGATCAGGCGCTCCTGACGGGTTCCTTTGAGCGCCTGCATGATCCTCTCGTAGGTGTTCATCATTGCCAGGCGCAGGAACGTGTCGCGCTGCTCCCGCGCTTCTCCCGGCTCTGGCTCGGGCAACCGCTCGGCCGGGGGCTCGCCGCCGGGGAGGTTCATGCCGATGGCCTTGAGGGCGGCCAGCGCCTCCTCGATGGAAGGTGCCGTGGCGTGGGGCAACTCGCTGATCTCGCCCGCCGCCCACTGGCACGCCTTCTCCAGGAACTCCTCTTCGAACTCCCGCACCCGCCGCAACACATCCTGGGACACTTGCGGGTTGGCCCGCAGGTCAGCCAGGAGCTCGAGGCAGCCCAAGAGCCTGGTCTGATTGGTGACGATGGCGTCCTGGACCGAGGGGGGGCCGGAGAGTGCCAGCCACCGCAGCGTCTCGTTGGCCACTCGCGGATCCCGGGCGACGGCGGCGCGGAACGTTTCGTCCTGGCAAGAGCGGGCCAACAGATCCAGGTCCAGAGGTTCCAGATCCTCCAGGCTCAGCACGGTCAGGAAGTGCTCGGGGGTGAAGGCGGCCAGGGTTTGCCGTGCCAGTCCTGCAATCTCGCTGTCGCCCTCGGCAGCCAACAGGGCCAGGAGCCGGATCAGCTCCTCGCGGGTGACCGGCAGGAGCCCCTGGGCCGCAAACAGGCGCACCGCCCGGGGGACCAGGCCGGAGCGGATCCCCTGAACCAGCTCGGCAACCGTCCCGAAACTCGCGCCTGCGCTCACTCCGGCTCCGCCTGGCCGTCGAGGTGCACGCGCACCACTTCCCCCGCCCGGCCCAACGCGCTCCTCACCTCGCCCAGATAGGCAACCTCCACACCGCCCGCGTCCCCCAGCAGCAGGTCCACCGCCCGGCCACCGGCCTCGATCTCCCACGACGAGTTGGGGGGGAGCAACCGCTGCTGCCGTTCCCCCCCGGCCACTCGGACCTCCACCCAGCACGCGGTTCCGGCGGTACGAACCACCAGCACCGTGGAGGGGGGGGATGGCGAGGGCGTCGATGCTGGGGTGGCGGCCACCAGCAGCGAGGGGGTGGCAGCTGGCTCGCGCAACAGCACCTCCGGTGTTGGAGGCACCGCCCTGCTGCCCTCTCGCGCCAGCGGACGACCCAGGAGGAAGAGGAGGGCGAGCCCGCCCGCCAGGAGCGAGACGGCCACGAGCCACGGCCACACCCGCTGCCGTCGCGGAGGGGGCGCTGGCACGACGGGGAACGACTGGCTGGAGTCCTCGAAACGGGTGAACGCGGCGTCAAACGCCTGCAACCACGCCTCGGCGGGCTCCTTCATGGTGGCGAGGATCTGGCGGAGAAACATGCGGGCAAAGACCCGATCCGGGAGCGCCGCGAACTTCCCCGCCTCCAGGGCTTCCAGCACACGGCGGGAGATCTTGGTGCGCTGGATGATCTCTTCCAGTGTCACGCCCCGCTCGCTGCGGAGCTGGGCGAGCGCTTGGCCGAACTGCTTGGGTGTGGGCGAGCCTTCCAGCACCATTGACGCGGAGTTTAGATGCTGTTCTCCAAAGTGCAAGAGGGTGCAACCCCACCCGCCAGCTGTCGGC
>Ga0068707_1002116_pt1 | contig 14003 bp, 12 predicted proteins | sample YNPNPMetaG_FD_66600 | JGI IMG/M metagenome (GOLD analysis project Ga0068707, IMG submission 66600) | Anoxygenic and chlorotrophic microbial mat microbial communities from Yellowstone National Park, USA - YNP NP MetaG | ecosystem: Environmental > Aquatic > Thermal springs > Hot (42-90C) >... | reverse complement strand
CCCCACCGAGTATTTCTTCTCCCCCGCCTCGGCCCGGGCCCCGCGGAGGCGACTCTTGGCGGCCATCTGGGACAGGGATCGACTCCAGGCGCCCACGAGCTCGGATTTCTTGTGGAAGACGACGGCCGGCTTCCCCTCCCGGGTCTCCCCGGCGGGGGGCGGAGGGGTTCCGGCGGCGGCGGGCTCGGCCGGGGGCGGCGTCCCTTCCTGGGAATCCGGCTTCTCTGCGTCCGGGCTCATCCCGCTCCTCCTATCGAAGCTCCATGAGCTTGCGGCGCGCCATCACCTGCGCCTCCTGATACCGCTTGACGTCGAACTTCCGGCCGGTGCTCTGATTGACCCGCTCCAGGCCGCTCATCCCCTCCAGTACCAGATCCAATCCCCTCTGGAGTCCCGCCCGGTCGCCGCCGGGATAGGACCGGAGGATGAGGGTGTATCCCTCCTCGCACTTGGCCAGCGCCTCCCGTTCGACGACCGACGGCTCCTTTCCGGGTCCTTCCCCTTGCCCCTGCACCGGCCGGGCCTTCCGGCCGGAAGAGGAGGATGCGGCGACGGCAATGATGAGAAGGGCCAGGAAGAGAATGCCGAGGATCCCACCCACGAGGAACACGGGATTGGGAGGGGCCGAGGTCCTGGGGATGGAACGCGAGGTCATGTGCCGTTCCCCGCGGCCGGTCTTCCGGTCGCCCTGGCCCGAGGCAAGGCGGGCGGGGGGAGACGAGGAAGGACCGGGCGGGGGCGACAACCGGGGCTGGGGGACCCGGCAGTCGGGCCGGGCCGAAGGAGGGGACGCGTTGGAAGTGCTCCGGGGCTGGGACCGGGAGGGCGCCGCGGGGATTCCCCCCGCCGGTGCGGTCCGATTCATCTTCGCCACCGGACGCGTGGGCCGGCGCTCCGCAGCCATGAAGATTCCTCGATGATCGACGATCGGGCCCGCCCGGAGACCCCCGGCCGGACTATTCGATGGCGGCCTGCCCCTTCCGGAACACGATATCCCGCGACGGATCCGGCTCCACGGACGGGGCCGGCGGCTCCTTCTCCGGATTGGCCAGCTGCCCGCAACTGGGACATGGGTAGTCCGGACTGGTGAAGAGCCTTCCCCCCTTCACCGTAAGATCCCCCTTGGGAAGACTCGTCCCGCAATTCGCGCAGAACTCCACCATGACCGTGCCTCCTCCCGCATTCGCGTTCACCCGCCGCCGGACGCCAGCCTGAGGACGAGCGATTCCAGGACGGGGATCTCGCCTCCGCCGGACGTCTTCAGGGCCGCGTCCGCCTTCAGGATCTCCCCATGCTTCCCCACCAGTTCCGCCAGCGTGTGCCGGTTCGCCATCTTCAGAAACTCTTCCTGGTAGTAGGTGATCCCCAGCCGGGCGGTTACCTCGGGCGGAGCCCGGCCGGCCTCCAGCATCTTCCGGGCCTCCACGAGCTTCCGATACTGCCAGGCGATCCTCCAGAGGAGAACCTGGACGGGCTCCCCGCAGACCAGGAGGCGCCGGAGGATGCGGAAGGCCCGCGGGGCGTCCTTGGAGGCCGCGGCGAGGGCCAGCTCGTAGACCTCCCGCTCCTCCTGATTCCCGACCAGCGCCCGGACGTCCAGCTCCGAGATGACCCCGCGGCCTCCCACGTAGGTGGCCAGCTTTTCCAGGTGCCCCATGAGGGCCGCCAGGCTGGATCCCCCGCGGGTCACCAGGAGGCCGGCGGCCGCCTGATCGAGGCTCTTGCCCAGCCTCTGAGCCTCGGAGGTCAGCCAGCGCCGAAGTTCCACGGGCCGGAGGGGTCGACAGTCCACCACCGGCACCCCCTCCAGGGACGGGATCTTTTCGGTCGGGACCAGGACGGCCAGGACCGCCGTGGGCGAGGGGGCCTCGTGATACCGCCGCAGCGCGGCCGGATCATTGTTGACGAAATTCCCCTCGTCCGAAAGGACCACCAGCTTGCGCTTTCCGTCCAGGGGGAGGGTATAGAGCTCGTCGGCCAGGCGCGTCCAATCCGTCTCGGAGGACGACACCCGGAGGGCATTCTTCTCGAGGTCGGGATGGGTTTCCTTCAGAAGCCGGACGCCCCGCTCCCGCAAGAACGACTCCGTGCCGGCGAAGACGTAGACCGGCGCGGGAGGTTTCCGGGCCCGGAGTCCGGCGGCGAAGGTCGAGAAGTCCATCCCTTCATCAGGAATGGAATCAAAGTATAATTTCCCCTCCCGGGGAAGCCAACAGAAACGTGCCGGGGGGGCCGGGACTCCGGAACCTCTCCCCCGCGGCGGGGACCGCTGCTATAATCCGTCCCCGGGGGGCATCCTTGAGAGGCGCCGAAAAGACCGTCTACCGCGAGCGGGCCCTCCTGGTGGGGATCGTCGCCCCGGGGGCCGAAGGGGAGGAGGACGACCAGCTGGAGGAGCTGGCGCGCCTGGCCGAGACGGCGGGCGCCACGGTGGAAGGGGTCGTCCTCCAGAGGCGGGATCGCCCCGACCCGCGCACCTTCGTCGGCTCCGGAAAGGTCGCCGAGATCTCCCGCCGGGTGGCCGACCTGAAGATCGACTGCGTCCTCTTCAACAACGACCTGTCTCCCGCCCAGGTGCGGAACCTCGAGAAGGACGTGGGCTGCCGGGTGCTCGACCGGACCGAGCTGATCCTGGACATCTTCGCCACCCACGCCCGGTCCCGCCAGGCCAAGCTCCAGGTGGAGCTGGCCCAGCTCGAGTACACCCTGCCGAGGCTCTCCCCCCTGGGGGCCCACATCACCGGGGAGCAACAGGCGGGCGGGTTCGGCATCGGCATCGGCCAGCGAGGGCCGGGGGAAAAGCAGCTGGAGGTCGACCGCCGCCTGGCCCGGAAGCGCATCACGACCCTGCGCCGCCAGCTCCGGATGTCCGAAGAGCGCAAGCGCCGGGAGGTTGCCCAGCGGACGGCCGAGAACACGACGGTGTCCCTCGTGGGCTACACGAACGCCGGGAAATCCACGCTGATGAACGCCCTGACCGGGTCGGGAGTCCTGGTGGAGGACCGCCTGTTCTCCACCCTCGACACCCGCACGCGAATCTGGACGATCAGGGAGGGGATCAAGGTGCTCCTCTCCGACACGGTGGGATTCATCCGGGACCTCCCGCACGGTCTGGTGGCGAGCTTTCACGCCACGCTGGAAGAGGTGGCGCAGGCGGATCTCCTCCTGCACGTGGTGGACGCCAGCCATCCGCGGGCGGAGGAGCAGATCCGGGTCGTCGAGGGGGTGCTCGGCGAGATCGGATGCGGGGAAAAGCCCTCGCTGCGGCTGTTCAACAAGATCGACCGCCTCCGGGACCCGGTGGAGCGGGAGATCCTCCGGAACCGGCACCCGGGGGCCATCCTCCTCTCCGCCCGGAGCGGGGAGGGCCTGGATGCGCTCCGGGAGCGCGTGGCGGAGATCCTGACCCGCCAGCTGGTAGACGTGGAGGTGGAGATTCCCCTGTCCGAGGGGAAACTCCTGGCGGAACTTCCCTCCTGGTCGGTGTCCGTGGGGGACCGCCACTACGGGGACGGGCACGTCCGGATGTCCCTTCGGGTCCCCCCCCGGGTCCTGTACAAGCTGGAGCGCTTCCGCCTCCCTTCCCCCGCAGGGGGCGAGAGGTAGGCGCGCGCCTTCCCTCTCCCTTCCCGTCCGCCGGTCCCCCGCCCGCGCCGCCCGGGGAAGGGGAGAGGGCCGTAAAATCGCGCGTAACGGCCGGCGGCCCGCGTCGAAGTCCTCATCGAGGGGCCCGATGGGAATCAAGGTTCCCGGCCGCCTGCCGGGGCCTGGACCACCACCGGGACCGGATGCGCCCTTGGCCCCCTCCCCGACACAGCGCCCGCCTCGTGGCGGACCACCACTTCCGCAGCCAGGATCCCCTCCCCCATCGCTCGAGACGCCGGCCGGTCGGCGGGATCGGTTCGCACCGCGCTTCTCCGGATCGTGGGGACTCCGCTCCTCCAGGTCGTGCCGCTTCCCTACGACTCCACGAATCCCGTTTTTTACGACAACGACGCCGTCTGGGAATCGGGCGGGACGGATCCCCTGACCTTTCCCCTCGCCTCGGGCCGCCCGGTAGGAGTGCGTGGCGGTCCTCCTCCCGCGGCCCCGTCCTGCGTCCCTCCGGGCGCGCGTTCCCTCTTCATTGACACCGTTGGAAAGGGAGGGCTATAATCGCCTTTCGGCAGGGGGGTAAGTGTCGATGGTCGAGCCTCAGGGCTTCGACGTCCGCAAGGCGATCGAGCAGAGCTCCACGAAGAGCACCCTCCAGGACCTCGCCCGGCGGGGCATCCACCGCGTCAAGGTCCTCGACGAAAAGAGGATCCACGAGCTGATCGGCGAGGCGGTGGAGCGGATCGTTTCCACGAAAACGAACCTGTTGTCCACCGATGATCGCGCCAAGCTCATCGACGCGTCCCGCAAGGAGCTCGAGCGCCTGATGGCCGAGCAGCAGGCGCTCAAGGACAAGGCGGAGCTGATGGAGCGGGACAAGAAGTCCCTGGTGGACGAGGTCGAGAACCTCCAGAGGCAGCTGCAGACCCAGCGGAAGCTGGCCGACGACACGGCCCGGCAGCGCTACGAGGACGGCAAGAACGTGATGCGCGCCGAGGTCGAGGACATGAAGAAGAAGATGGCCACGATGGAGGAGGAGATCACCCGGCGCGTCCGCAGGGAGGTCGAGCTGGAGTACCAGGCCAGGACGGCGGCCCAGAGCGCGACGATCGAGCAGATGAAGGCCGACCTGGCGCGCCGGGAGAACGAGATCCGGGGCCAGTTCGAGGCCCGCGAGCGCCAGCTCCGCGAGGAGCTCGCCCGACGCGAGGCCGACATCGCCGCCCGGGGGGCCGCCCAGAAGGAGGCGGAGCTGCGGGCCAAGCTCGACGAGATGAACGCCAAGAACCTCGAGATGGCCCAGCGGCATACGCAGCTGCTGGAGGAGATGAAGAAATCGGACGAGGAGCTCTTCAAGAAGATGACGGAGCTCTTCACCAAGGCGATCGACGGGGTCAGCAAGAAGCTGACGGATCTGCGCCTGAGGGCGATCGCCGGCGGGCCCGTGGCCGCGGGGGCCGGCATCCCGGGCGAGGTGGAGTTCCGTCCCAGCCAGGCCACGATCGAAGGGATGCTCTCCACCGAGCTGGACAGCAACCTCAAGCAAATGCAGGTCGAGGGCAAGACCGCCGGCAAGCTCGGGAGCGCCCTGGATCGACTGAGGGCCCTCCGGGGCAGCGGGGGCGGCGAGCCCAAGAAGGAGGAGGAGAAGGAGGGGAAACAGGGATGAGGCTGCGGACGAACGTCTTCCGTTCCCACGGGAAGCTTTCATAAGGAGAAAATGGTGGGCAAGGACACCGGCAGTGGGGTGCAGTACGGGAAGGGGCTGGACATCGGGACGGTGAACCTGGTGGCGGCGGAGCAGAACGAAAAGGGCGAGGTGGTGCTGCGCCTCAAGCGGAACGCCTTCCTGGACGTCCCGGTCGACGCCTACACCAAGAACATGCTCACGAGGCTGAACGTCCCCTACGTGGTGCAGGGGAAGAAGATGTACGTCCTGGGGGACCACGCCTTCGAGCTGGCCAACGTCCTCAACCGCAACACGCGCCGGCCGATGAAGGACGGCCTGATTTCCCCCAAGGAGGCGGACGCCCTCCCCGTGATGAAGCTCCTCATCGGCTCCATCCTGGGCGAACCGCGGATCCCCAACGAGGTCTGCTACTATTCGATCCCCGGCGACCCGATCGACAGCGACCTCTCGGTGATCTACCACAAGGACCTCTTCGACGCCGTCTGCCGCAGCCTGGGCTACAAGCCGCATCACATCGTCGAGGGCCACGCCGTGGTCTTCGCGGAGCTCGCCGACGAGGACTTCACGGGCATCGGGATCTCCTGCGGAGGCGGCATGTTCAACTGCTGCGTCTCCTACAAGTCGATGCCGGCCCTCTTCTTCTCCACCGCCCGGGGCGGCGACTGGATCGACAACAACGTGGCCAACGTCCTGGGGATCAAGCCCACCAAGGCCGCCCTGATCAAGGAGAAGGGCGTGGACCTCATGAAACCCAAGACCCGCGAGGAGGACGCCATCGCCATCTACTACCGGAACCTGATCTCCTACACCCTCACGAACATCAAGGAGCGGTTCCAGGCCGCCGAGAACATGCCCAGCTTCCCCGAGCCGATCTCGATCGTCTTCTCCGGAGGCACCTCCCTGGCGGGCAACTTCATCGAGCTGGTCCGGGCGGTCTTCAAGGAGATGGAGTTCCCCATCCCCGTCAAGGAGATCCGGCTGGCAAAGGACCCCCTCAACGCCACCGCACGGGGGGCGCTGACGGCGGCCCTTCTGGAGATGTCCCAGTCCTAGGCCATGGCCGAAGAGGGCAAGGGATTCGGGGAGCAGCTTTATTCCCGTCTCCAGGGAAAGGGGCTCTCAAAGTACCAGATCGACAAGGTCCTGGCCCTCCAGCGGCTGGACACGGAGGTCGCCGAGCTGGGGGCCAAGGGCCTCCTGGGCGAGGCCCACCTCCTGGAGATCGCCAAGATCACCTCGGCCGCCCGGCAGAAGCAGCTGGCGGAGCTGGCCGTCGAAAAGGGTCTCCCCGCCTCCTGGGTCCGGGAGCTCTCCAAGCTCATCCGCAAGGCCGAGAAGGCCCGCACCGAGGCCGAGACCAACAAGTACTGGGACTTCTTCTTCGAGATCAAGGAGATGATCGAGAAGGAGGGCCCCACGCGCTCCATCTTCCAGCTCATCCGGAACTTCCATGTCGACCGCCCCCTCCCCCGGGAAGGCCGGATCGAGGTCCTCGAGACCGCGGACCGCCGCGTCGTCTCCTTCAACAAGCTGGACCTCGAGCTGGGGCGCGGCCTGGACGTCGGCACCGTCAACATCTGCGCGGCCGCCCGCCGGCGGGACACCGGAGAGGACGTCTACAACATCCAGCGGAACGCCTTCCTCGACGTCCGCAGCGACACCTTCACCAAGAAGATGCTGATGAAGCTCGGCATCGACTACATCGTGCAGGGAGACAAGGGATACGTCCTGGGGGATCCCGCCTTCGAGCTGGCCAACATCTTCGAGAAGAACACCCGCCGGCCGATGAAGGACGGCATGATCTCCCCCGTGGAACCCGAGGCCCTCCTGATCGTGAGCCTCCTGGCCGCGGAGCTCCTGGGACACCCCCAGCAGCCGGGCGAGGTCTGCGCCTTCTCCGTGCCCGCCGACCCCATCGACGCCGAGCGGAACGTCATCTACCATCGAGGGGCCCTCGAAACGGTCCTGCGGAAGCTCGGATACACCCCCAAGCCCATGCTGGAAGGCCACTCCGTCATCTTCGCCGAGCTGGCGGAGCAGGACTACACCGGGATCGGCATCTCCTGCGGCGGCGGCATGTTCAACGTCTGCATCGCCTACAAGAGCGTCCCGGCGCTGACCTTCTCCACCTCCCGCGGCGGGGACTGGATCGACAACAACGTGGCCGCGGCCATCGGTATGCCCGCCTCCCTCGTCTGCGCCGTCAAGGAGGGCGGCGTCGATCTCAAGAACCCCAAGGACCGCGTCCAGGAGGCGATCGTCATCTACTACCGCAACCTCATCCAGTACACCCTGGAAACCATCAAGCAGAAGTTCGAGACCGCCACCAACATGCCCACCTTCCCCCGGCCCATCGATCTTGTCTGCGCCGGCGGGACCTCGCTCATCGAGGGATTCATCGACGTGTTCCGGGAGGAGTTCGAGAAGATCAATTTCCCCGTCGACGTGGCCCGCATCCGGCTGGCGCGCGATCCCCTCCGGGCGATCGCGGCCGGCTGCCTCCAGGCCGCCCTGGAGGAAACCCGGGCCCGCCTGGAGAGCCGGCGCGAACCGGCGGGGCCGCCCCGACCCGCCGAGGTCCGGACACCTCCCCCGCCGGGGGCCGCCGAAGATCTGGAAGAGATCGAGGAGGTGCCCCCTCCGCCTCCCGGGGAAACCCCCGGCGGGGGAAGCTCTCCGGCGCCCTGATCCGCCGCCCGCTGCTACGGACTCCGGCGGGCGAACTGAAGCGCCGTCACGCGCGCCCCCACCTGGTCCAGGTCCACGTCGTAATCGTAGGCCTGGGGGATCTCGACCTGGAAACGCCGGCAGGCCCCCGGCGCCAGGGGCTCCCGCTGCTCCCCGGGATGCCCGCTGTTGACGAGCACCGGATAGGCCTTCGTGAACGTGGCGCGGTCCTTCCGGTCCGCGAAGAGCGGCTTCCCCTTCTCGTCCAGATAGAAGACCGTAAGTTCCACCTCCTCCAGCGTCCGGTCGCCGCCGTTCCGGATCTCTCCCGTCACCCGCGCCATGGCGTCGGCCGCCGGCTCCGCCTTGAGGCCCCTCACCTCGATTTTGCCCGCGTAGGCCTCCTGCTCGGCGCGCCCCGCGGGGTCCACGAACCGCACGAGGCGGAACCCCACGAAGGGGGCGTCCGTGAACCACCAGATGCTCCGCGGCCGGTTCGGGTCCCTCTCGTACCACTCCTCCTGCACGGCCTGCCGCCGCGCGGCGCGACAGTCCGCCGCCGGCGAATTCCACGCCCCGCCCCGGAGGACCGGCCCGAAGGCGGGAGGCTTGTAGGGCTCCAGGGCGTACTCCCAGGCGTTCCCCAGCATGTCGTGAAGGCCGAAGGCGTTCGGCTTCCGGGTCCCTCCCTCGTGCGTCTGCCCCCCGCTGTTCTCCGCATACCAGGCATGGTCCCCCAGCGGCTCCGGGGCCGGCCGGTCCGACCCGGCCCGGCAGGCGTACTCCCACTCCGCCTCCGTGGGCAGGCGGAACCGCTGGCCGGTCTTCCGGGAGATCCACTCGGCGCACTGGACCGCCCCGTGCCACCTCATGCTGATCGCCGGATGACGGCCCGTCCCCATCCCGGCGTTCGGGGCCTCGTAGGGCTTGGACGGGCGCGTCACCCCGTCCGCCGCCGCCTCCGGATGGGACTCGAACCAGCGGGCGAAGATCTCCCAGCTCACCTCGTGCCGGGAGATCCAGAAGGGCCGGACCTCCACCTCCCGCACCGGCCCCTCGTCCGGGCGGCGCCCCGGCTCGCCCTCCGGGCTGCCCATCTTGAAGCGCCCCCCGGGGAGAAAGATCATCTCGAAGGAGAAGTCCGTCCCCGGGATGCGGACCGTCTCCACCGCCCCCCGCTCCTGAGCCCGCGCCGGAAGGCACCAGGCCGACCCGAGGAACGCGGCCCCGACCAGCATCCTCAGAAGCTTCATCCCATCCCCCATCACCGCGAAAAGACGACCCCCACCGCCTGCCCGCCGAACTTGTCCCCCTGGACGAGATCCTCGCCGTCGAAGGCCTGGGGGAGGTCCGCCACGAAGGCCCGCGTCTCCCCCGGCTTCAACGGCCTCCGGTGGTCCCCCTCCACCGCACTGTTGACCAGGGCCGGGAAGACCCACGTGAACGTCGCGCGGCCGGGCTTGTCCGCCCCCTGGATGTCCGTCAGGTGCGGCTTCCCCTTCGGATCCAGGTAGTACACGATCAGGTGCAGCTCGTCGAGCGCCCGGTCCCCCGCGTTCTTGACCTCGCCGGAAACCCGCATGAAGAACTCCGCCGAGGCCCCCTGCTTCACCGTCCGCTCCTCCGCCTTCAGGATGGAGACCTGGATGCGGGACGCATAGGCCTCCCGCTCCTTCGCATCCGAGGCGTCCGCCACCCGCACCACCCGCAACCCCTGGGAGTAATCCCCCGTGAGCCACCAGACGCTCCGCGGGCGGTTGGGATCCTGCTCGAACCAGGACTCCGGCACGGTCCGGCGCAGGGCGAACCTCAGATCCGAGGCGGGCAGGTTCCACGCGCCTCCCCGCAGCACGGGGACGAACTCGGGAGGACGGGCGGACTCCAGGCAGTATTCCCACACGTTCCCCAGCATGTCGTGGATCCCGAAGGCGTTGGGCTTCTTCTCCCCCCCCGCGTGCGTCCGCTCCCCGCTGTTCTCCCGGCACCAGGCCAGGTCCCCCACCCCTTCCGGCGCCGCCTTGTCGCACCCCGCCCGGCAGGCGTACTCCCACTCCGCCTCCGTCGGCAGGCGGTAGAGATGTCCCGTCTTTTTCGACAGGAAGCGGCAATACCCCATCGCCGAGTGCCAGCGCAGACAGATCACGGGGCGCTTCGGCTCCTGGAAATGCCCCGGGAGCCCCACCTGTCCCAGGAACTCCCGGCCCGCCGTGGGACGCGTGCACCCGTCCACGGCCGCCTCCTTCGGGGTGCCGTAGTAGAGTTCGAACTCCGCCCAGGTCACCTCGTGCTTCCCGATCCGGAAGGGCCGGACCTCCACCTCCCGGGCCTCCATCTCCTCCTTGCCGCGGCCGGGTTCCCCGGCGGGACTGCCCATCCGGTACTTCCCCCCGGGCACCTCCACCAGATCGAATTTCACCTCGGTCCCGGGAATGGAAACCGTTTCCGCCTTGCCCGACTCCTGACCTCCGGCCCACGGCGAAAAACTCCCCCCCAGAAGAGCCGCCAGCACGGCCGCGATGCCCTTTCTGCCCATGGTGCCCTCCTGATGTTTCGTACGCCGGAGGACCGCCTCCGGACGACGCGAACGGCCGCCCAAACCCGGGGCGCGATTATAGAACCGCCGCAGAAACAGCGACAGGAAATTCAGAGGCCGCCGGAGGGACCCGGGAACACCCCGGAAGGTCCTCCTCACTTCATGTTCTTCAACAGGACGTCGCAGGTCACCAGCACGTAGCTCGTCACCAGGACCGGGTCCCCCTCGTACCAGGCCGGGTTGTCGTTCTTCCACATCTTCGACTCCCGGACGGTCCTGAGGAACCGTTCGGCCAGCTCCCGGGGCCAGTCGTGCTTCTTCCCGTCGAAGGTCTCGAAGGGATTCTCGCCGTAGGCGTCCAGCGCCCGGGCCATCAGGAGGTAGTAGTAAAACAGCCCCCGCTCATGGTGGCGCGTCCCCGGGTCGAACGGGAACCCCGGATGGGCCTCCACCGAGTAGTTCTTCCGGACCCAGTCGACCGCCGCCCGCACCTCCGGGGAATCCTTGGAAAGCCCCGCATAGAGATAGGTCTTGATCCCGTCGTAGGTCATCGACCCGTAGCTCCGGATCACCTCCCGGTCGGCGATCTTCCGCGTGCCCGCCTTGTGGATCTTGGGATCCCCCGCCGCGGCGTAGTAGAGCCCTCCGTCGTCGCCCACCGAGAGCCCGTACTTCCTGAGCTCCGCCTGGAACTCGGGCTCGACGTTCACCTCGGTGCTGTTCTGGCAGCGACGCACGTATTTGACGACCAGCTCCCAGAACTCCTTGTCCCGCGGCAGGCCGGCCCGCTCCGCCATGATCATGCCCTCCGCCGCGAAGCCGGTCACCGAGAGGTTGGGGATCTCCGCCTTCTTGACGCCCGGACGGCCCGTCTGGGGGTCGATCTTGGGCTCCTCGTCCCCGTAGCCCAGACCGCCCGCCCCGATCCCCTCCCGGAGCTGATGCTGCTTGAGATAGGCCTGCGCCCCCCGCAGGACGTCGCGGATCCGGTCGGTGGGCTCCACGGAGGAAAGGGCCATCATGGCGATGGCGGTCGTGTAGGTCTTGAGGAACCCCCCCGTGGGCCCCTCGCCGAAGGACCCGTCCGGGTTGGCCTTGGAGAGGAGGAAGGCCGCCGCCTTGTCCATGGCTTCCCTGTATTTCGACGAGATCTCCTTCGGGGCGTTCGCCAAGGCCGTCAGGATGAGCCCCGTGTAGGAGGGACTGGGCGCCTCCCGGCCCGGGGGTCCCATCTTCCAGGCCCCGTCGGGCCCCTGCTGTCCCACCAGCCAGTCCGCCGCCGCCACGTAGGTCTGCCGCAGCCGCTGGACCAGGTCGGCCTCTTGGCCGACGGAGCCCCCTCCCGCCAACCCCAGAAGAACTCCCGCGATCGCCGTCCTCATGGCGCCTCCCCAAGGAAATATCTCCGGATCACCGCATCATACCGGGGCCCCCAGCCGGGACGCCCCGCCAGGTCGGCCAGCGCCCGGAGGATCGCCTCCGGATCCGCGACGGCACCCCGGACCGGCTCCCGTCGCTCCCCCGCCGCTCCTCCCGTGCCCGCCGCCTGCCGCCGCAGCTTGAGGTCCGCCGTCCCGGGCGGCGGGGCGTGAATCACCCGCCCGGCCGCCGCCAGCTGCGCCGCCAGCCCCGCGGCGGCCTCCGCAACCGCCTCGCGAAGACGCTCCGCCCGCGGACCGGCCCCTCCCCCGGCCTCCACGATCTCCCGCTCGATCCTCGCCTGCTCCGCGCGCAAGACCTCCAGCGCCTCTTCCAGCCGCCCCTCCCGCAGGAGCTCCGCCGCCCGCGCCAGAGGCGGATCTTCCGAGGCCAGGACGTCGAGCCGCTCGGCCAGGACCTGGGCCGCTTCCTGCAACCCGGGTTCCGCCACCCACCCGCGGCGCCCCGGGGCCGGAACCACCGCGAGCGCCGCCAGGAGGAGGAAACCGCCCCCCAGGAACCTTGCCTCCCGCGGAAGCCGAAACGGGGGAGGATCGAGCCGGTCGAGCATCCGGGCCGCGTCCGCGTGGAGGGCCCCGCCCAGGGCGCCGGGACATTCCACCGCCGTCGAAAGGCGCTCCTCGAGCCCCATTCTCAGGTCCAGCTGGATCGCACAGTCCCGAAGGGAAAAAGACCGGGCCCACTCCCGCAAGGCCGCGGCCAGCGGCACCGCCGCCAGGAACGCCCCCCACAGCGGGGCCGGGAGGTCCCGGCCCAGGACCTTCGACCCCGCCAGGACCGCTGAGACCGCGAACGAGGCATAGAAGGCCCACCGGGCCCCTGCCCGCGCCGTACGCTCCAGCCGCAGGCGGATCCGTAACCGTCCCAGACGCCTCCGGAACTCCTCCACCTACTTCTCCTCTTCCTCCTTCGCCTCCGGCAAGGGCGTCCCACCGGGCCCCTTCAGCCGATCGTAGTAGGACCGGTCCTTCCCTTCATGCCCCTCGTCCCGGTCGTCCGGCCTCCAGGGAATCGGGACCTTGGCGATCTCCTTCTCCACCTCCGCGATCTCCTTCAGCTCGGCCCCGACCGGAGGACGGAAGATGATCCGGACCGGCGTCCCCGACGGCGGAAGAATCATGTAGTTGGCGGCGAATTGCGTATCGTCCTCGGCCTCCGGAAGGGGATTGTCCAGGAGCGCGGTCCGGTCCCGGAACGTGGTCACCAGGGAACGGGTCCCCGTACAGGCCAGGATCCTCGGGCGGCGGCCCCCCGGGGACTCCGCGGCATCGGGGACCTCCGTCCACCGCCCCACGTAGGTCCATCCCACCCGGGGCATGGTGGACCCGCGCTTGAGACTCACCACGAGATCCTCCGACCGGTACGTCACCGTCTTGCCGTCCTTGTCTTCCCACTGGACCAGGACGATCACGCGCGAGCCCTGCCTGGGATCCTCGGCCCCGAACACCCGCGGGAGCGATCCCCGCCGGAGCCCGGCCAGCGTCAGGGCGGTGTCCAACGACTGGATGTCCGTCTCGATCAGGACGATGGTTTCATGGGCCTTTCCGGATTCGCCGCACCCGAAGAGTTCGACGATGCCCCGGCGCACCAGGACGTGCCCCGGGACGACCACGCCCGCGACCGGCTTCCCGTCGGGCCCCGGCCGTTCGAACATGAAACCGCCGCTGTTGGGAAGCGGAACATAGCCGTATTTCTCCCCCGCTTTCTCATCCAAGGGCATCGCCGGCTCGTCCACCGGGGCCTGCATCAGCTTGGGATTCGGCTTCTCCCCCGTCTCGAGATCCTCCGGCGGCGTCTTCGGCGATTCGACCGGCGTCTCCTTGGGGACCTCCCTCGGGACCTCCGCGGGGGCCGGCGGAATCGCCGCCGGCGGCGGTGGCGGCGTGCCGCCCGCAACCTCCCCCTCCGGCCGGGGAGCCGCCGCCGGGGGGGCCTTCACCACCCCCGGACGGTCGCTGCGGACCACATAAACCACCGCGGTAACCCCCAAGACCACGCAAAAGACAAGAAGGGCCACCGTCCCCCGATCGGTCTTCATACAATCGCTCCTCAGCCTCGTCATGAAACCGAGCAAATGAC
>Ga0068707_1002115_pt1 | contig 14003 bp, 13 predicted proteins | sample YNPNPMetaG_FD_66600 | JGI IMG/M metagenome (GOLD analysis project Ga0068707, IMG submission 66600) | Anoxygenic and chlorotrophic microbial mat microbial communities from Yellowstone National Park, USA - YNP NP MetaG | ecosystem: Environmental > Aquatic > Thermal springs > Hot (42-90C) >... | reverse complement strand
GGTCGAAGCGTTCAAACAAGCATGAAGCATCCGGTTAAACATTTGCGGTTCCCAGAAGCGGCGGTTGAACCGGTAGCAAAACTCCCCCAGGTAACGGGGTAAATGTTTGGGGCTGACGCCATGGTGGATACCCCGAATATTGCCTTTGATATTGGCTATCAAGGTATGAACCCAAGGCAGGACTTTCGGAGCTTCCTTCCCCGAACCGGGAACCAGCCACTCATGCTGGTGATGGGGAGAAGCATCCAAGAAGCTATATCCTTGCCAGCCGTCAGTTTTAATCACTGCCTCGGCCGCCAGGCGCTCCTGCACCAATAGTTGAATCTCTTCGCTGCTGACGCGGGGCACCAGGCGCAGGGCGGTAAATCTGGGTTTATCGGCCAGGGTTTCCACGGCTACACCACTTTGGCCTTGCCAGCCGCGCCCCGTCCACGTTTGCCGGGTTTGGGAGCGCCGAAGTAAGTGTCATCCATCTCGATCAAGCCCGCGAGTTTATAGTAAGAATCGCGTTCGGCCATAGCTTGGCGGATTTTGTGGCTCATGGTCCACACGGTCTTGTAAGTCTTGATTTCCAACATGCGCTGCAAGGACAGCATGGAGATACCGCTTTTTTGGCGTCCCATCAGCTAGATCATCCAGAACTATTTGGTCAAAGGGGTTCTGGTCTTGTGGCCCACGGTGCCTGCGGTCAGCGAAGCTTGATAGCCGCACGCCTTACAAATGTATAAGTGGCGGGTGCGATGGAAATAAGCCTCAGCATGTTGGCAGCGGGGACAGCGAAATCCCTGCGGCCAGCGCAGGCGAAACAGATGTTTGTGACAGGCTTTCTCAGTGCCAAACTTTTTCTGAAATTGCATCAGACTGAGGGGTTCTTGTTGCATCGCCTTGCTCCATTTAGTCCGTTATTTAGGATTATTATACCTTATCTGCTGGAGCAAAGGCAAAAATCATTTTCGCTTGTTCTGAATATGGTGTTATATAAATCTTCGCCATAGCTGGTTTCCAATGGTGCACCTTCACTTATTTTGAAAGTGCGCCCCCCGTCGGCTTGCCGTTCAGCCCGCAGGAATATGGCATTTTCCATATTTTTCTCAAAGAAACTGTGGGCAAAGTCATATAGGTGGGTAACGTACCATATTTTGATGCGCTTTTCCAACAGAGCGGTAATGATCTGCCTGGCAATTTCCGAACCTTCCCTTTCGTTGGTCGCGGCAAACGATTCATTAAACAATATGAGGGAATTGGCCTTGACATTGTCGACGATATCACTCATTCTGCTGAGTTCTTCATCCAGTTTGCCGCTGCTCATGGTAACATCTTCTTCCCGCTTGTAATGCGTGAAAATGCCGTCGCTAATATCGGCGGTAAAAGACTCCGCCGGCACAAACATACCGCATTGCATCATCAATTGCGCCAGCCCCAGGCTTCGCAAAAAAGTCGATTTGCCGCCCTGGTTGGCCCCTGTGATGATCACCAGGTCTTTCCCGTCGGCATTGATATTGTTGCCCACAACCCTCTGGTCCAGGCGCAAGGTCAGGCAGACGTCGTACAAACCCTGGAAACGGGTTCCCCGTTCGCCCGCAGCCAACGGCTGGGGGAAGCAGGTGGGTTCTCCCTTGGCCGCCAGCACCTCATGGAGATTCAGGCACCCGATGTAAAAAGCCAGTTCGGTTTTCAGCATGTCAAAGAAATTGAGAATGTGGTCGGCTGATTGACCGAGGGCATTGGCCACCAGGTTTATCCCCCTGACCCTCAAATCCCCCAGGGCCCTGGCGCCCGCTTCATCCCGCGGCGGGATACGAAAGGTGTAAGCGGGCGCTCTTCTGGCCACGATCCGAGCCAGCCAGCTCTGTTTTCGATCCCGATTTTTGTGAAGTACATAATTGACCCCTTTATTGCCTCGGCCCAACTCGGCACTCATTAAAATCCCGTTACGGAATTCCAGTTCGTGCAGATGATCCTGGACGCTGGTAAGATATTCGTCACTCAGTTCCTTTTTGAGCATTGCAAAAAATCTTGTGAAGCCGACTGATTTAAATTTATCAGAATGTTCTTCAGCAATGTTCTTAAGTTTTTTAAGATAGTCCAAGAACATTTGCATAATTCTTACCGAGCTATGAAGCACTATACTCGGATTGATATAGTTGCCTAAAAACCAATAATGTTCTTTTTTCTTTTTTTCTATTGATTCTCTGGCAAGGTCATAGATTTCTTTCACGACCGAGGAATTTATCAGACAATCTTTCAGGATATCTTGTCGGTATATTATTGTATCCTTGTCCTTTAAGCCGGCTAAAACCGCCTTCCTGGATATTTCATATAAAAATTTGTCACCGCGCCCCATGGCATAAAACAATGTGTTTAATTCCAGGTCCTGGGTCAGGAAAGGTTCGTTTGCCGGCAATTCCACCTTGGGGTCAAAATCACGGTCTCTATACATGAGAAAGGCCTTCATTATTTTATGCGCTCCTGCAAATAATCGTAGGTAAGCCGGTATTTTTCAGCAATTGATAAGGCCTGGGCCAGTCCGTCAGCAGGCCTTCTCACAATTTTATAGGTCCGCAAGGCTGGATTATCAGGAACTACCGTACTCACCATACTTACGGTTTTCTCACTTAAAGATGCCAGTTCAACTACAAATGTTACATAAACACACAGCATATCAAGTTGGATTATTTTTTCCATTATCTTTTTGCCCAAAAAAACTGCGTCTTTTAACGTTGTGGAAGTAAAAATATCATTCAATATGATAATACTGTTCGGCGTGGCTTGTTCCAGGATATCGTGAATGCGGATCAGGTCGTCCTGCAACTTACCCCTGAGATTGTTGATCCTTTCTTCCTTCTCGAAATGGGTAAAAATCCTATCGCAGATAAAAAGCCGCGCCTCTCGGCCCGGAACGGGACACCCTAAACTGGCCAGGTAATGCAGTTGGCCGAAAGTGCGGGCAAAGGTGGTTTTCCCACCCTGATTGGGACCGGATATGACAAAAATGCGCTCCTGGCCTTTCAGTAAAAAATCATTGCACACAATGGCCGAATTTTCATTGATGAGTTTTTCGGCCAGGGCTAAATCAAATCCTTCATAATTAAAGACTTCCTTGGATTCCTGGGAAATTTGCGGATAACAGAACTTTAAGCCTGCTTGCCGGAATCTGGCGATGTATTCCAGGTAGGCCACGTAAAATTGCACTTCCCGGTCGAAAGCCTTTATCTTTTCGTCCACAAACTTGGCGTTTTTCGCACAGTAATCATCAAGTCGGCCAAAGACGTCGGGGTGCAGTTTGGCCACGAAGTCGAGTATCTTCGCCTCCACATGGTTCATGGAGAGGTCATCGGAAAATTTCGCCCGGTAATCTTTTACCGCCCCTTGTTTGAATTTCTGAAAGATTTCCTCCACTTCAAGGCTATAATCGCTTCCCCCTTCGTAGGCGCGCACCTGGACGCTGTCTCCTTTGAGGCGCAGGGTGTATTTTACCGAATGCAAGTCCTTCAGCAGCGTTGTCGTTTCCGCCGCCAGAGATGTGAACTGAGGAGATTCGGCATAATGCACCAGATAATCCCGGAAAGCCGCCAAGCCGCGGGATTTGAGGTCCGCAACCGATAAATCGTGGGCCAGGTTTTGAACGGCATCACAATAAATTGCTGCCGCATCCAAAAACATTCTTTCTTTTTGATAGTGGTAATAAAAGTTGGTTGCGTTGGCAAGATACCGTCGCATTGCCTGCATTTTCTCGGCGAAGGCATTGATATTTTTGAAGAGAACCTCATGTTCCAGATCACGCATTATTTCATAACGATACTCGATCGCCTCGACATCGCGGAGTGCCGTGTAAAAAAACGGCTTTAAATTATATTCCTGCTTGTGGGCCACAATGGCGTCGATAATCTGATCAAGATTCAGATCAACAAAAAAAGCAGGAACTTCAACTTCCTCTGCGGCAATGCTGTCTTCAGGTCTTTCAAATAAGATGCTGTGGAAGGCCATGGGACAGAAATCTCCGGGGTAACCTCTGCTTGTCTTATCTTCCGGCTGCCCGGGGCAAAGCCGGACCGACGTCGAGTCCAGCGCGAATTTTTCCGGCATAATCGCCTCCCCTTTGACTGCTCTCCGGCGAGCCTAGCGCACCATAAGCACACTGCAAGGGGCGTGACGGCTCACTTTCTCGGCGGTGCTCCCCGGAAATCTGGCCCAGACCCCCGACAGGCCGCTATGACCCACCAGGATCAAGTCAAATTTGCCCTCTTCCGCCACCGCCACAATGGTCTTCGCAGGATGCCCGAGGCGCAGATCAGTTTTTGCCTGAATCCCGGCTTTTTGGAACCGCGTCTGCGCCTCTGCCAGGATTTGCTCGAGATGTTGGCGGAAAGCGGTTTCGGCGAATGCTGTGTCGATGTGAGTGCGGGGCATTTCCTCTTGCACCGCCAGAACCAGGAGTTCCGCCTGGTGAAGTTGGGCCAGCTTGATGCCGGCCTCCAGAGCCTTCTTGGCGCCTTCCGAGCCGTCGTAAGCCAAAAGAATTTTCTTGAACATCCTGCACTCCTCTCTAGACAATCCGATCATGCCCATCAGAATTTGCCTTGCTCAGCGGCGCACATAGCATACCTCCCGGGAGATCAGGAGAAAGCAGGGAACGGCGCACAGCTGGACGACCACGGAAAAGATAATAAGGGCGTAGAGATGGTATTCATATAAGAGTCCCAAGATAACGCTGCCCACCAGCCAGAAAATACCAAAAACGCTTTGGGAGATCCCGAAGGCCGAGGCCCGATGGTCTCTGGGGATCATCTCCGCCAGGGCCGCTTTGATCACCGATTCCTGCGCCCCCATGCCAATCCCCCAGAGAATCATCCCCAGAAAGACCAAAGCCGTACCGCCGAGAAAGACCAGGGGGGCAAAGGCTGCAGAGATCAACGCCGCGGCAATGAGCACCCAGACGCCCAGACGGTCGAAAAGGCGTCCCAGGATGAGGGCGGCGGCGCCGTCCACTCCCATGGCAACGGCATAGGAGACGGGAATCAGCTCTTTCGACAGAACCTCAACCTTTTGAAAATGATAGGCAATCAGGGGAAAATCAGCAAAGCCGACGCCAATAAAGGCCGTGGCGGCCGTGTACAGCCAGAAAGGCCGCTTGGGCAGTCCCTCGGTTTCCAGCTTGGGAATGCTCACCTCCAGATGCTGGGGTTTTGGATAAAGGTAAGAGGCGGAAATGAGCACCACGACCGCGAGGACTGCCGAGACCAGCAAAGCGGCAAAGGCAGTGCGGTAGTCTCCTTTTAAATAAAGCACTCCGGCGACGAGGAGAGGGCCAACCATGGCGCCGGTCTGGTCCATGGCTTCATGGAAGCCGAAGCCCCAGCCGTGCCCGACTTGTGAAGTGGCGTGGGACAGCATGGCATCCCGGGCCGGGTTGCGGATGGCCCGGCCTATCCGTTCCAGCAGGATTAAGATCGCCGCCCCTAGCCAGCTTCCGGCCAGAGCCAGGGCCGGCACGGAAAACATCTGCATGATATAGCCGAGGTAAGTTATCGGCCAGTAGCGCTTGGTGCGGTCCGCCAGGATTCCGGAAATGAACCGCACCGCATAGCCCAGGAATTCCCCCAAACCGGCCACGGTGGACACCACCAGGGCGCCGGCGCCCAGGATGCCGAGAAAAGGCCCGGTAATGGTGCGTGCTCCTTCATGAGTCATATCGCTGAACAGGCTGACAATGCCTACCAAAATGATGAACTTCCAGGCTGACTCGGTCGTGAGATTTTTGGTTGCCATATATGCCTCCCCCCGTTTTTCCTTGCCTGTTTCAGGCAGAATAGATTCGTCAGAAATATAGGCTCCCTCCGGCCGATGAACCAACCCCACCACCAGGATCGGGTTCACCCCGGGGGTACCTGAAGAGGGGCAGGAGGGGCCCCTTTCAGGTCCACGGAAAGTCGGGCCGCAGTTATCTGGATGCCGCCGTTTCCCGGCCGGCTCAGCGGCTCCGGATCCAAATCTCCGGAACAAGTTCTTCTATCAGCTCACCTTTGGCAAAGACTCTGACCACCGAGCTCTCCGAAACCACCACGGCGATAGCCTGCGTCTCCCTGGTCATGGAAGCGGCGGCCATGTGCCGGGAGCCCAGTCCCAAAACCAGGTTAATGCCTTCAGAGGAGGCATTGAGGTAGCGGCAGGCGGACAGCACGATGCCCTCATCGGAAACCACGAAGGCGCCGTCCAGCCGGGCCAGTTCCTTGACGGTCTCCCGCATATTGGCATTGTCGATGCTCTTCAGGGGCGCGGGATGCCCCAGCAAGGGGTCATAAATCAAGCACTTGGAGCGCTTCAAGACTTCTTCGGCATCAAATACCATGAAGATGGTGCCGACCTTTGTTCCGCCTCTGCCCTCATGGGCGATTTCCAGAGCCAGGGTCAGGACGCTTTCCAGAACCGGGCGGTTGACGCCTTCCTTCAGGGAGCAGAGCTTATCCAACAGGCGGGTGGTGACCAGCATGGCGTGCACCTCATATTTCTTCAGGGAAAGAAGCCTGCGGAAACCGGGTTGATGCCGCTTGGTTCTGAACCGAAATAAAGAAGACATAAAAAAAGCTCCTGATCGCCCTTAAGTGATCAGGAGCCATTAGCTTTGCGCTGTTAGGAGGAATTCTCCTCCAGGACGGACTCCATCGCCTGTTTTAATTTATACCATAGTATGAACCCAAAGGCAAGGATTTTTTGCCCGAATGATTAATGACTCTCTCGGGGAAATTCTTGAAAAGGGGGAAATAAGAAAAGGCGACGAAGTCCGTCTTGAGCAATCAGCCTATCGGCCGTAAGGGCCTTTTCAGGTCCAAGGGAAATCGCTGCCGTCAGGTTGCGGATGCGCACCAGGTTGTAAGCCGCGGCGGTGAGGGTAAAAACCCAACCACCCGGTCCTCGCCTCGGTGCCGCGTCTTCCGGAGATTCCCCACGGTCTTCATCCAGCCGAGGATTTCCTCCACCCTTTTCCGCAGGCGCTGGCTGACGGCATATCCTGGATGGCGGGTGGTGCGGCCGTCAATGGCAGACTTCCGGCCGTTGCAGTTTTGGGCCACATGGGGCACGGCCTTCAGGCCCCGCATGGCCTGGACGAATCCCCGGGTATCGTAGGCCTTGTCGCCGCCCACAGTAATGCGGTGCCGGCCGGGAACGCCCTCCACCATGGCCTCGGCCGCCTCCTGTTCGGCGGTGCCGGTGGCCGCGGTGAGCCGGGGCGAAATTACCAGGCCGTGGCGGTTCTCCATCAGCACATGCCCCATGAAGCAGAGCTTGGCCTCTTTGCCTTTGCCCTTGCGGAAAAGCCGGGCCTCGGGGTCGGTGTTGGAGGCATGGGTCCGGTTCAGATGCCGCTCCCCATGAGAGTCCATTACCGGGTCAAGTTTCGCCCCCTCTTCCCCCGGGGGGAACCGCTAATTTTCAAGGGGGACGCCAACTTCGGAAAGAAAAATGCCGCCGCAGGCTTCAGCCGGGAAAATATTACTTTAATCCTGCCAGACCTTGATGCGCAGCCTAAAGGCTACGGCTCCATTCGGTCTCCGGGTTTCGGCCTGTTTTTGCCCTAGGTCCCTTGGATCTCCAGGTAAATTGGTTCATAAGGAGTGCGAAACCTGATTTCCGGGTTTCGCCCGCCGCCCTCGGGGGCGGGGCGTTCTTGGGACGGAAACTTTTCAGGGAGGCCCAGGCTCGATCATGGTGCCGTCCACATTGAGATGCGCCAGCCGGTAGGCAGGGAATAGTACATCTTCCCGATAGACCTTGTCGTAAAGCTGGTAGAAGCGGAACTCCGGCTCCGCCTTCGCCTTGAGATAAAGCTTCCTTTAAAGTCTCCAGATACCTCCGGGTGTTGTCATACTCATCGTCAATCACCTATCCTCGGCTTCCTCGGAAGCGTTCCAAAAGTAAGGGTCCTTCCCTCCCCCAGCATTACCCAGCTTCGACGGGATTACGACCCCCTCCGACTCCAGGCCTAGCCGCCAGCTCATCTGGCGTTTGGAGACGCTACTTCCAGCAAAACCAGGCCTCCCACGTTGCCCGAGATACCCTTCCGACGTGCCGTCCCCATTACCCCGGTGAACCGGACCGGTGCTTCTGACGGTTTCTTCCCGGCCTTGGCTTTCTTCCCCGTTATTCAGGCGGGTCGGCGTTCACCCTTTCGCTTTCGAGGCCTGCTCCGGGTTCCCTCGCATTACGGCCCACAGGATGGCTCAATCGCACAAGGCGTCCTTGTTCACGAGGCTTCAATATGATCAGTTACCCGAACATATTGCTCGTCAGCTACCAGACTTACCGCCAATTATCTGGGTGGAACCTTCCTCCCCTGGCATCTCGCGCTTTCGTGGCGTATTGAATAATGGGGGGTAAGCGTCGTCACCTAACCCTACGTAAAATCCCTGCTCGATAGTAGTGAATTTAAGAGAACCCGGAAAATATTTCCTATAAACGACGCCTAAAACTCTGGAAAGGGGCGGGATTTTTCCCCCACAATGGATTATTTTATAACTGCTTATTTATATTTAAAAAATTATCTCATTTTTATGGCATCATCCTTGCACTAAATGGTGCCAAGGATGATTTAGGCTGCCTATACGCATATGGTTCGTAGCTTACCTGGTAGTAGGGATCCGGTCTCTTAGGCGATGTTAATTTAATTAAAGTGATCTGGTCTACAATTCCTTCGGACACCGATTTGGGTAAAAAAGGGGATCCAAAGGAGATGCCCCATGGTGTAAGGTGGTGGTTTGCCGCCAGAGCCAGCAGAGGGGGGCCGGAGGCCCACCGAAGATGGCCCTGGGGTGGCGCACGGAAGAACGACGCGGTTTTCCGCCCGCAGAAAAGTCGAGATCGTCCTGCGTCTTTGGCGTGATGAGGACCTGGAGCTGCTCTGCCGAGAGCTGTGCGTTACTGCGATCCGGCTCTCCATGTGGCGCGAGCAATTTCTTAGGGCTGGCCAAGCGATATTGAAGAAGCGCACCCCGGACGCCTGGGACCTTAGGATCGTCCGGCTGCAGCAAAAGCTGGGAGAAGTCATCATGGATAACGAGTTCCTCAAGGAGAAGATCGAGCACCTGGAAGACGGCCGCCCTTTGCCGCGGCTGAGGTTGGGGAGATGAGCCGGACCACCTCGCCCTCCACGCAGAAACCATATTCCTTGGTCCGGGTTTGCCATGTTTGGCGGGTGGGGCGTGCCACAGTCTATGGGCAACCCCTCCTTAAGGCCAAGCCCGCCGGCGGGCCGGTTCGGCCAGGACTACTGGGAACGTGTTGCGCTCAGGACCTGGTGCAGCACCTCAAAGCCATCCTGGCTGGGACCCCCTTTTATGGCGAAGGATACCTCAAGGTCTGGGCCCGCCTGCGTTATGCCGGATTCAGGACTTCAAAAAGGCGAGTTTTGCGCCTGGTCCGAGAGCACCAGCTCTTGGCGCCCTGTCGCTGCGGCGGCTCTCCGAGCCCCCGGGTCCATGACGGCAGCATCACCATCACTCGGGGCAACGACATGTGGGGCAAGGATATGACCACGGCTTTTGCCACTCAGGAGGGGCAGGCGGCCATCTTCTTTGCCGTGGCTCACTGCTCCCTGGAACCAGTTCTCCGGCCTTTATCCGGACCCCGGAAGGCAACGGCGTGGCCGCGCGCTTCGTCCGCCTACTCAAAGAAGCCTGCTCTGGGTCCAAAACTTCGCCACCGTCGAGGACCTGCTCCAGGCCCTCTTAGATTTTAAGCGGACCTGCAATGAAAACTGGATCATCCCACGGCACGGCTATCAAATCCCAGACCAGGTACGCCGGGGTCAACTACAGTCTTTGCCCCTGGCTGCCTGATTTAAGCCCTATTTGTGTCCAAAAAACTGTGGACCGCTACAAATATGTGTTCAAGGAGAATCTCTATATATGGATCTGAAAAGCATTAAGGATTTTTATAACAATTTTTGCGCGGTTCTTAAAAAGGATATAGAGCGGCCTAACCCGCGACATCTTCATGTGTATAAAAGTTTGAAGCAGTTGCTTCGGCCGAATACGTCGGTTTTGGATTTGGGGTGCGGCTTGGGATTAACCACACATTTTATCAGGCAGTTAGGATGCTACGCCCTTGGCGTTGACCTTTCTGATCGTCTGGTGAGCGAAGCCCGTCGGTACTTTGGGGGTGATTTCCTCTGCGCCGATATGTGCACCCTAAGTCTGAAGAAAAAATTTGAAGTAGTCACCCTGATCGATTGCCTCGAGCATTTGCCTCCAGAACGTCGCCCCCTTGTCTGGGGGGTCGTCCGGCAACATCTTAAACCTGATGGACTGTTATACCTCAATTTGCCAGCCCCGGTCTTCGCATTGTGGACCAGGGAGAATTATCCCCAATCACTTCAGATAGTTGATGAAGCCGTCCCCCTGGAAGAAATAGTAGCTTCTCTGAAAGAGCACGGCTTCACCCTTCTCAACCTTATAACTTACGGCATCGATGTTCCAGAGCAATATGTCGAGATAACCGCGCGGTATGGATTCAGTGATAAGTTAAAAACCCATTTCTGGCAGAAATTGGCATCCTCTCCCCTCCCCGTAACCATACAAACGACTGCGGCTCTCCCTGAGGTGCCGTCGCAGATCCGAAAAACCAGACCCAGACCCCAGAAGACTCCGAAGCGGGTGGGTTTTTTTGCAGGGGATAATGGAAACTTTCATTTTGTTCAGGATATTGCGCTTTATGCAGCCCAAGCCGGATTAGAAACGCGGTTCTTTCCTGAAGCCAGTCACAGTGCAGAAAAACTGGCATCAGCTCTGTCGTGGTGTGATGTAGCTTGGTTCGAATGGGCCAACGGCCCCATTATCCCTGCCACCCACCTTCCCAAAACATGTCGGATAATTTGCCGACTCCACAGGTACGAGGCGTATTCAGATTTGCCCCGCCAGATTCAATGGGACAGGGTAGACCACTTGGTTTTTGTTTCTCCAGGAGTTTTGGCTACTTTCAAAGATCATATCAACCCACAAATTGAAGAGCTTACTCAAGTAAAGATTATTCCCAATACGGTAAATCCAGCTCGCATTCCCTTTAACCCAGAAAAATCAAAAGGCTTCAACTTGGCTTGGGTAGGACGCCTGCACAGCGATAAAAACCCGGCACTGGTTTTACAAATCATGGCGGAACTAAAAAAGCGCGACCCCCGCTACCGATGCTTTATGATCGGTCATTCGCAAGATAAGGTTCTAGAAAATTATATTAACTTTATGATACAGGAATTGAAATTAGAGAATCACATTATCTATCAAGGTAGAAAGTCTGACATTATCTCATGGTTGTCTGACAAGAGTTTTCTCTTAAATACAAGTTTAGTCGAAGGACATCCGGTTGCTGTACTTGAGGCGATGTTATCAGGATTAAAACCTATTTTACATAACTTTGTCGGCGGCGCAAGCGAGATGTTTCCTCCCGAGCTGATTTATAACACGGCGGCGGAAGCGGTTGAGTTAATTCTATCAGAAGATTACAAGCCTAAATTCTATCGTAATTTTGTGGAAGAACGTTATCCATTTCAGCAAATAATGGATGAGAATTTCTCTCTCATCATCGCAGAACCCTGTATTCGAATGGCCTCCAAAATCAGCCAGAACAAAACAACCCCTTTTTTTTCAGTGATCATCCCTACCTTTAACCGCGCCGGATTTCTTCAAAGTGCCATACAGAGTGTTCTTAACCAGCCTGGCCCTTCTTTTGAGATCGTCGTGATAGATGATGGCTCCACCGACCACACCTCGGCTGTTATGAGTGCTTTGGCTGATCCTCGAGTGAAATACCTTCGCAAGGAACATTCAGGCGCCCCAGACAGCCGCAACCATGGTATCGAGGCCGCCCAGGGGGAATGGATTCTGTGGTTGGATTCAGACGACCTGATGCTTCCCGGGTGGCTGGCCCGTTTGAACATGCTACTCGAGGCTGGGGAAGAGGCAGACGTTTATTACGGCAACCTGGAAGTGGTGGACGTCCAGGGCCGTCGTCTGCACATCATCCGGTATGACGACTTTGCCGGAAAAAACGCCCGACTGGTCGCCCGCCTGGTCCATGGCAACCCTCTCCCCCTCCCTGGGAGCCTTATGCGGAAAGATCTCCTGAAGCGGGTAGGTTGCTTTGATATAGAATTTACCCGGGCTCACGACTACGAGCTCTGGACCCGCCTGGCCCCTGTGGCCCGGTTTCGGCATGTCCCTTTCCTGGCAGTGCAGTGGCGCTGGCATGATGCCAATATGTCTTCGGGGTCGGTGAACCGGGACCTTTCCTTCGAAGCCAAAGTGGTGCAGCGCCTTCTCACCCGTCACCCTTTGAAGGAACTCTTTCCGGACCTCCCCTGGCAGGATTGGCAAAAAGCCCAATCCCAGGCGGCTCGGCAGTTAGCGGAGATTTTCTCCCGCTATGGAGATTATAAAACAGCCGGGGAGTGGCTGGCTGAGAGTCAGGAGCTTGATTCCGGCATGATTCAGAGGAAGAAACATGCAGCAGGTCTATAGGATTCCGGAGCCCTTTTCAGGAGGTCTCCCTCCGCTTCCTAGAGCCGGGATCTCGGCCGCCGGAAAGCTGAGAGTCCTTCTGGTAGCTCATTATTTGGTGGATGAGCCCCGGGCCGGAACGGAAACTTATGTAGCCAACCTGGGGAAAGGACTGGCAGACTTGGGAATAGAGGTCATATATTTGGCTCCTGCGGGTCCACCCTCCTCTTCCCCCCAGGAACCTATCTCCTGGCGGGAAACCCGCCTTCTGGATCAACCGCTGCTGCAGTTTTCCCGGGTGAACCATGACCTTCTGGCTACGTGTCGTCACCCCGGGTTCGACGCGGCATTCAGGAACATACTTCAACACTATCAGGTGGACCTGATACATTTCCACCACACCTACCTTAGCTCCATCTCCCTTCTCGAGGTTGCGGTGGATTTTGGGCTGCCGGTGGTTCTAACCCTCCACGATGCCTGGCATCTGTGTCCCCGGCTGCATTGCCTCAATGGCCAGGGATTCTGCGGCGGCCCCGAAGACCTGGAGCGCTGTACCACCTGTCTTGAGCCCATGCTTAAGGAGCGCACTCCGGAAGCCAGCCGCCACCTTCTCACCATTTTGACCAACAGGCGGCAATACGTCCAAAGGTTATTTTCCCGTTGTCAGGTTTTGGCCCCCTCCCGCTTTCTCAGAAACCTCCATTATCGGTGTGGAGTGGCCCCGGGCTCTATCATCCATTTGCCCTTGGGCTTGGATGACTTGGGTCCGGCTCCTCAGTTCGCCCCTGAAGATCCCCCCCGCTTTGTTTTTCTGGGAAATATCGTTCCGGTAAAACGGGTGGATATAGCTATTCAAGCTTTTGCCCCCTTGGCGGGCCAAACGGTCCTGGATATCTGGGGTGGACTCCCCCAGGCCCAACAAAAAACGCTGAGGGGAAGCCTTGGGGACTATTCCCACATCCGCTACCGTGGACCTTACCGGCGAAGAGATTTGCCCAAAATTTTGGCAGGAGCCACAGCTCTGATAATCTGCTCCGACTTCGAGAATTATCCCCTGGTGGCCAGGGAAAGCTTGAGCTTAGGCGTGCCGGTCATCGCCTCCGGGGCCGGGGGCCTTCCTGAGATCGTGCGTCATGGGGAAAACGGCCTTATCTTTCCCCCGGGAAATGTTGCCGCTCTACGGGAAATGGTGGTCCAGTTCCTTGGCCAACCGGATCTCAGGAATCGGCTTCGCCAAGGTATCAGGCCGGTGAAGACCATTGGCCAGGAAGCCCAGGAACTCCTTTCTTTATATCATTCTCTGACTCTTAGGCGTTCCCTGGCTCGGCAGCGGACAAGCCCATCCCCTTCCTAAACCATGATTCCGAAAGGGGCGGGAGACCAAGGGAAGTTTTAGGCTCAGGAGAGTTTAACCGAGATTTTGCGGCAGCCTTGGCCACCGCGGTTAAAAGGAGCCCCTCCCTTCCGGCCCCACCCAAGTGCCCCAAAGGATGGGCCCCGGGAACCCGCCCCGCCCTA
>Ga0068707_1002114_pt1 | contig 14005 bp, 16 predicted proteins | sample YNPNPMetaG_FD_66600 | JGI IMG/M metagenome (GOLD analysis project Ga0068707, IMG submission 66600) | Anoxygenic and chlorotrophic microbial mat microbial communities from Yellowstone National Park, USA - YNP NP MetaG | ecosystem: Environmental > Aquatic > Thermal springs > Hot (42-90C) >... | reverse complement strand
GTGCATGGAGATATTCGACGCACAAGAGAAAGCTTATCAGGACAGCGTTATTCCTCCAAGTATCACCAAGCGAGTCGCTGTGGAGGCCGGCGTGCCCGAGTCGTGGCACAAGTATGTAGGCGATGACGGCCTGATCATCGGACTTAGCCGGTTTGGAGCATCAGCGCCCTATAAGGTGTTAGCAGAGAAATTTGGGCTGACGCCAGAGGCAGTAGCGGCTGATGTAAGGGCTTACCTAGCATGATCGGCGCTGATTAGCTGCCGGACGCTAAGACGTGGCCGGCTTTGAAGCCGGCCACTGCACTTGCTTCATTTATGTTCTGTCGTATCGACCTTTGTGTTTCCTAACCTCTAGCATGGCCAGGTAGTTTTCAAGCGGCATGCCCTTGAACGGCGTGTTGGAAGTGCAAAAGAAGTAACCACCTCCTGGCATTCCCTCCCGGAGAGCCCTCTCGGCGTCCTTGCGGACCTCGTCTACCGTACCATTGTGTAACATACCACAGTGGACATTGCCACAAAGAGCCACCTTGTCGCCAACCATCTCCTTTACCTTCTTCAGGCTCACCCCAGCCTGCGGATCAATGGAGTGAATTGCGTGTGGCCGGGCCTCGACGAGTTGGTCGAGAATAGGCATAATGTTACCGTCTGTATGCTTGATCGTATACATCCCCATCTCACGGAGACCTTCCACGGCGGTAGCCAGATACGGCGTTACAAACTCCCGAAACATCTTTGGCGAGAGAAAAGGACCATCGTTGAAACAGTAGTCAGCGCACATAAGAGCCACTTCGGCACCCGCGTCGCGGAGTGGCTTCGTGGCAGCAAGAGTATTATCGATGCTTGCCTTGAGGTTTGCGTGTACCTCTTCCGTCCTCTCTACCAAGTCCTCCACTAACTGCATCATATTGCTGCCGGTTGGTATGGACATAGTGCCGTCCGCCATTACGGCTATCATCCTGTCATCGCCCACGATCTGTTTCACGCGCTTGACGGTAGCAATGAGATATTCAGGCTTGTATGGGCCATAGGTTAACGCGATGATCGAGTAGTCTAGTCGCTCGGCTTCTTCTACACACAACTCAGCATTCTCGGCTATCATCCGTTCCCGCTCCTGTGGCGCAGCGGCTTCGATGTCCGAGTCGAACCAATGGCGCTTTCCGAGCAGTTCCTCGGAAAGCTGAAACTGAAGCTCAAACGTCGGAACGATGTCATCGGGCTGCGCGAGGTGAAACGCCGCGACAGCGCGTTGTTTCGGAGTCAATTGCAATCCTCCTTCTACTCCAGTATGCACCCTAACTATAGCATCAAGAGTAGCAGGAGTAAAGAAAGAACCTTGCTGAAGTAGAACGTGATCAATTTCACTCGACTTTTATTCTCACCGAAGCGGCTGAATCTGACATCTCAGCATTCCGCAGGCGCAAGCAGATTGTTTAGATCTGGCGGGGATAAGGGTTTCAGAGGTATATTAACACTCGTTCCAGAGGTAGATTGTTCATATTGTTCCAATCTTCTGTTGAGATGGTTTGTGCATGATGGAAGAATATCTTTGAGCGGCGAGCAGGGAAAGGAGAGCTATATGGCGGCTGTTGGAATCCCGGACGTCCACGAGGACCGCTCTGTTCGGCTTACCAAGCGCGAGCTGGAAGTGCTTTCCCTCGTAATCGAGGGAAAGTCCAGCAAGGACGTCGCTGATGCGTTGTATGTCAGCAAGCGAACTGTGGACTTCCACTTGGCCAACATATATGACAAGCTCCAGGTGTCCAACCGCGTTCAGGCTTTCCGGCGTGCCACCAGGCTGGGCTTGATTCCACTGGAGGCTACGCTGTCTGACAAGTAGGTGGACGCCAAGCCCACTCGTTGATGCGGCGGCCATATTGCGTGGCCGCCGCATCACCATTACCGCCTGACGTGAACCACCCGAAGCCTGCCATCCGCACAGTAGAACACCGCCTTGGACGCATCCCTAGCCCCGATACTAGACACAATCCGCGATGGCAGCTCTATGCTCGGCCTTACGTCACCCGACCGCTCCACAAAGTATAGCGACTTATTGCCGTCGGTTACCAGCACTGTCCCACGCCTCGTAACCAACACAGGACAGACTGGCATTATTAGGGATCCCTTATCCCAAACAACGGCACCAGTTGAATCATATAGAACGGCATGTTTTTCTCGCACAGACTTGTTCTTGTGCGAGATCAGCTTGTGATAGCCCCGGCAGATGTAGTCGCCGTTTGGGGAGTGCACAATCCGACTGCCAGGCTCGGGACCGATAATACCTTCCCGCAAGATTCTCCCGCCAGCCGTGAAAAGAGTGTATTCGCTCGCTCTGCCCCTTACATTAGGCGTGGACACCACAAATAGCCGGTTTTTCTCCGTCAGAGCCTCAACGTATTGAAGGCTGGCAGTGGTAGACTCCATCCGCCACAACCGACATCCGCGAAGTGTGTAGCGACCAATAAACGAATCGTGCCACGTGCCATGGAATACGGACTTAGAGTCGCTATCAAAATCCAGACTCACTATTGCGCCCTTTAATCGCCATCGCACGTATCTCTTGCGCCGGTCACTTACTCTGAAGATGTAAATGTAACCTTTGCCGGTGCCAACCGCCATCACAGGGCCGTCCTGGTCCTCTCCAGCAGCCGCGCACCAAACAGCACCAGAAACACTCCGTTGCCAAAATATCTCGCCGGAGGGACGTGTGAAAATAACTCGCGTGTTGTACGGGTGGCGGTAGGAATAGAAAAGCGCCAACTCACCACCGGGCGAAACGAGGCCAGTGTCAAACCCCTCCGGGCGTGCGCAACCAAGAGACTCGCCGGAAATCGAATACCAACGAATCCCACCTGATAACGGCGCAACTGTGATTAGGTCGCCGCGAGGCGAAAGCACTACGCTGCGCACGCGCCCTACCCTAATTGTCGCCCCTAATTCGACGCGATACCGTTTCTCGGACGCTGGCAGGCCCGATGCGCGACAAATGAAGAAAGACACTAACCACAGCGCGCAACCGACAAATAAAACTGTAGGCAGGATAATGGTGGTTGCTCGTCTAATGATTTACGGACCTCTGCGCCAGAGCTTTTTTCGCCTATGTCCGGCGAAGGTGGGTAACGCAGAAAGCATAACACCCGTAAATATACTAAGTCAACGCTGGCGCTTATCCGAGGCTGTTATGTTCGGAGAGAGTGACATTGCGCGCGAGGTGGAGAAAACCGATGTTTTAGCTTGCCCAAAGCGCAAAAAATATATCTCTCGATCAGCGCTCCAATCGAAGTAACGGATTGAGACATGACCGTATTTCGCATGCTGTTTGGGAAGCGTTAGACCTAGACACAGCTCTCTAAAAGCCTTTGCTCATTAATCGGTTTTAAGGCACAAGGCCGAGACAAGTATCAATTAGCCGCAGCGTTGCACGGTTTCATTAAGCTGAGCGCGCTCAATACGCGCCAACCCAAGTTGATCGGACAAAATCAATGCCACAGAAAGGACTCTCATTATGAAAAAACGTATTGGTTATATTGCGATTGCACTGGGCGCGGCTGCCGTAATTGCATCAGTTGCATTTGCGAATTTGAATCCCGGTGTCAAGGCTCCCGATTTCACTCTGCCCACGCTCGATGGTAAGGGCTTCAAGCTATCTTCGTGCTTTAGCAAGAACAATCCCAAGGTCGTAGTGCTGGATATATGGGCGACGTGGTGCCCGCCCTGTCGGGCGGAGATCCCGCACCTGATCAGCATCCATAAGAAGTTTAAAAACAAGGGAGCTATTGTGGTGGGCGTCGCCATAGACGCGGCCAAGTCCGACGTAGTCTCATTTGCCAAGGAACAAAAGATCAACTACACTGTATTACACGACCCACAAGCTGAGACCGTCGGCCAACCCTATCGGGTAAGAGGCATACCCGCAACGTACATCATCGACAGGAACGGAACCATTCGCTACGCACACGGCGGTTTCCCTCGCCATCCAGAAGAGCAGAAAAGGGAAGCAACACGAATCCACAACGAGATTAAAACTCTGCTCGAAGAGAAGTGATAGCGTATATCCGTTGGAATTTAATTGGGCGAGTCGTCCGTTGGACGGCGCGCTCTCACCGTGTCAGCTCAGAGATCACTGTATCCAGCACATAGAGCCCTTTGCGAGTCACCCGCACGACCGAACCCTCCACGGTTAGTAGTCCCATCTGTTCCAACCAGTCAAGCTTGCTAGCCAACTTCGCCCCAAGGTTTAGATTGGTCCGCGCAGACACGGCAGCTAGATCGACACCATCCAGCATCCGCAGCCCCACCATTAGAGTCTCATCGGACAAGTCCTCGCCGGTCAGACACTCGGAATAGGAGATCAAATCACCTGTTCCGTTTACAGCAGCAACGTAATCCTGAGGCTCGGCGACGCGAACTGACCGTACGCCACTTACGTAGCTCGTAGCGCCAGCCCCAAACCCATAGTAGTATTCGTTGCGCCAATAAGTTATGTTGTGTCGACATCTAAGTCCAGGACGCGCGAAGTTAGAGACTTCATAGTGTTCGTAGCCTGCTGATGTAATAGTTTCTATTGCTATGTGGTACATACTTAGCCGGCGATCCTCATCCGCAGGAGTTATTTTGCCGCTGTTTAAGAGTACCTTCAGGTAGGTGCCATCCTCTATCGTAAGCTCGTAGAGTGATATATGCTCGGGAGCCAGATCGATAGCCAGACTTAACGTATCCTTCCACTGCATTATTGATTGCCCGGGCAAAGCATACATCAAATCAAGGCTAAGATTATTAAATCCGGCATCGCGGGCCGCGTAAACTGCGTCGAGGGCTTCGGCGCAAGTGTGCATACGACCCAACATCCTTAGAAGGCTATCGTCGAATGACTGTATTCCAAGGCTTAGCCTGTTAAAGCCTGCACCTAATAATTCTACACACTTTGACAACGATATGTTGCACGGGTTGGCCTCCGTGGTAATCTCGCATTCATCCCCAAGACCAAAAGAGTCTTGAAGAGCGCCAAGAATAGCCGATAAATGATCCACACTGAGAACCGTAGGAGTTCCGCCCCCAACGTAGATGGTCTGGAGAGGCACTATATTCTCCATCGTCCTTGCGACCGTGCCCATCTCGGCAATCAAAGCGTTAACGTAATCCGAATAGATATAATCTAGACCTGGGTAGGAGTTGAAGTCGCAGTAGGTGCATTTGGACGCGCAAAAAGGCACGTGAACATAGGCAGAAATACATGACTCGCCCACTAGTCGTCCTTTGCGGTTACGAGGCAACAAGCGCACTCCAATCAGAGGTAGCCTTCGGCAATCTTACCAGATAGGAGTAGGCACCGAGGGCAGCCTTGGCACCGTCGCCCGCCGCCACTATAATCTGTTTTTCCGGAACATCGGTCACGTCACCAGCCGCATAAAGACCAGGTATCGCAGTGCGTGAGGCGCAGTCCACCGGTATTTCCCCCCAACGATTCAGGGTCAGCAGATCCTTTATAAAACCGGTGTTAGGACGAAGGCCAATCTCTACAAACACTCCAGTGACATCTAGCTGACCAGTCTCGCCGGTGTCGAGGTTCCGAGTGAAGATGCCCTTAACGAATTGTTCTCCATAAATGGAGGTAACGGTGGTCCGCGTAAGGATTTCGACGTTCTGAGCGCCCTTTATCTTGTTCTGGACGATCTCGTCACCTCGCAACTTGTCCTCTAGCTCCAAAAGATAGACCTTGGGGCATATTTTCATGAGTTGTAGTGCCGCCTCGAGTCCGGAGTTGCCGCCGCCCACAACAGCCACGTGCTGGCCCGAGAAAAGCGGGCCATCGCACGTAGCGCAGTATGTGACGCCGCGGCCAACGAACTCTTTCTCACCCGGAACGTCCAACATTCTGGGCGACTTGCCAGTGGCCACAATGACAGATCTAGCCGTGAACTCACGTGTATCCTCTGTGTGCACAGTGAACAGCCCGTTGTCGTGCACGAGTCTCACGACGCGCGTGAACTCTATTTTAATGTCAAACTTAGTCAAATGCTCCTCAAACTTCTTGACGAGCTCGGCACCAGTGATGTAGACGTAGCCTAGGTAGTTCTCGATTCCGTCGCTCCATGTGGCTTGCCCACCGATATCACTGGTAATTACCAGTGTGTCGAGCTGCTTTCGCGCAGCATATACCCCCGCCGTCATACCGGCGGGGCCAGCTCCCAGGATAATGAGGTCGTAAAAGTTTTTTTCCTCCATCATCCACTCCTCGCGATCTGCTTTTAGGAAAGTAGTTCGTCGAGTTTGGTTCTGTTGAAGCCAACGATAATTGTGCCGTCCACGTCAATAACCGGCACCCCCAATTGACCGGATTTCTGCACCATCTGGTTTCGGGCGTCCAGGTCGGTAGCTACATTACGGTCCGAAAAGGCGACGCCTTTCTCGGTCAAGTAGTCCTTCGCCTGCTTACAGTAGGGACACGTAGGTGTAGAGTATACCGTAACTGTCTTGCTCATAATGGTTCCTCCCTTCGGTTACTCGCAATCCCTTTACCCGTTACAGCCGGGTTTGTAACACTTGCTTTTTATCCCGCGGTTTGCTATATTTATAGGGTTGTCACAATCCTCAGGTCATTCTAGGCAAGAACAGGGGGTGAGACCTAGTTGCCGAATATCAAGTCTGTAATGAAAGATGTTAAGAAGTCTCGCGAGCGTAGGCTGCGAAACCTCGCCACTAAGTCGCGCATAAAGACGATGGTCAAAAAGTCAAAGATCGCTATGGACGAAAAGGCCGAGAATTGCGCATCCCTACTAAACGAGACTGTCAGCATAATCGACAAAGCAGCGAAGCGGGGAATTATCCATCCCAACGCTGCTGCTCGGCAAAAGTCCAGGCTTATGAAGCGCGCCCATTTCAAGGCGACCGCCTAAGGCCCGTCAGATTAGAGTATATCACAAATTTTGAGGAGAGGTCTCCATAGGAGCCCTCTCCTTGTGTGCGTATGGGCGAAGGATAAACCTGCGTCCATCGGAGAATCAATAGCCGTGGTAGCACGAATCGATATTGAAGAAGGACTGCGAGAGCTTGGGCTTGGCGTCGGGGCTATAGTGCTAGTACACGCGTCACTGTCGAGCTTTGGGCAGGTCGATGGCGGCGCGGAGGCAGTGGTTGACGCCATTCTAACCACGATTGGCCCCGAAGGAACATTGGTTGCGCCAACATTCACTTACCTATCGGATACGTTCGACCCAGTCAACACACCTGCTTGCACCGGCATGATCGCGGAGACAGTGAGATTGCGCCCAAATGCAGTTCGAAGTCTTCACCCAACTCATTCGGTTGCAGCAATCGGGCCGCTTTCGCAGACGATTGTGGAAGGTGATGAAAAAGCCGACACGATGGGGCGAGGTTCGGCGCTTTTCAAGTTGTTGCAGGCGAACGGAAAGGTTCTGCAATTGGGCGTCACACACAGCAGTAACTCTATGATCCATGTAGCCGAGGAACTCGCTGGATTGCCCTACGTCGCAAGGCTAAGATCAATTAGATTCTTGACAGGATCAGGCCAAGTAGTGACTCGGCGAGTAAAGGCGCCGGGATGTAGTCGAGGCTTTGAGGCCCTAGAAGAGCCGCTTCGCAACGCCAATGCTATACGCGAGACAATGATAGGTCGGTGTCGCGCGCGAATGATGAGCGCAAGGTCGGTGGTAGACGCTGCCATCGCGTTGCTTCGAGACAACCCAGAAGCACTGCTTTGCAATCACGCCGATTGTGCTGCCTGTGCATCTGCAAGAGCAACCATCGCGGCCACCGAGGCACAAAAGATCGACGAGGAGATTATTAGCCAAGCTGAACAAGAGGAGAGAACCCGACAGATCGTAGAAGAACGCCTCTCTGGCAATGAGATAGCATACTTCCAATCGGATATGGGCCAGTTGTCGCCCAACTAAGCTCGGAGGGATTTGAAACAATGGGAGAAAGAATAAAGATTATGGCTGGCTCGGTCAGCCAGAGCGCCATTCTCAACGACAGTGAATGCGCCAAAAAGATATACGCCGCACTCCCCATCGAAGCGAGAGCGAGCACATGGGGAGACGAGATCTACTTCGGCATCAATGTGAAGTGCGACAAGGAGAGTCCAAGTTCAACCGTCGATATGGGCGACTTGGGCTACTGGTATGAGGGAAGCTGCTTTTGCATCTTCTTCGGACCAACGCCAGCCAGCGTCGGCGACGAAATCCGTCCTGCAAGCCCAGTGGAAGTTTTCGGCAAATTGGAAGGCGACCCTAAGGAGTTTCGGCAGGTTGAAAGTGGAGAGAAGGTTAGGATAGAGAAAGCATAGCCGATTCAATCGAAAAGTCTTGACTGCTCACAATCGTCAGGGAACTCTCCGGCCAGACGGACACCTGTGATGGGTGTTCTCGACGAGACTTGCCGGTTTTCAAAGGATAATTCGATTGCTCGGTTTTCTTTTTTCGGGACTTTCGCCCCGCTGAGGTCTCGACGTGGCTCAAACCTGCTGCGTCGCCGACACAAGCAATCAGCGCACGCTTCCAAGCTCCTTTGCAACTTCTCTTAGCTGTTCGATGATGCGTATTTTCTGCGGGCATTTGGGCTCGCATGCGCCGCACTCGATGCAGTCCTCGGCACGTTTGCCACGGTTCGGGCGGTCGGGATTGCTCATTCCTGCATAGACGGAGCGAGCGTGTTCGGTGATGCCGTAAAGCCGGTGCAGATTCATCAGCCGGAAGTTCTCCGGTATGTTCACATCGTTCGGGCATGGCATACAATAGTTGCAGCCAGTGCAGTAGAGATCGGAGAGCCGGCGTGTCTCGCTCAGCACATCTTCGATTGCTCGGCGTTCATCCACCGTGAGCGCCGACTCTCTCGAAGCGATCGCGGCGTTCTCCTCCACCATTTCGACGGTGTTCATCCCGGATATGGCAGTAGTGACGTTGGGATTAGAGAACACAAAGCGCAGAGCGATCTCGGCAGAACTCTTTACCTCACCAGGGATCATCTTTCGAATCTGCTCAGACGGTGCGGCCAACCGACCTCCACCGACCGGCCCCATAACCACGACCCCCATACCATTGGCACAAGCATGCGCAATTACAGGCTCGTTGACGCGGTCAAGCAAGTTGTATTGCAACGTCATACCGGCGAACTCGCCCGTGTCAATGAGCTTTATTAGGTTTTCCGGCTTGTCATGCGTGGAGAAGCATACGTGGCCAATCATCCCTTGGTCTTGGGCCTTGCGCACCGCTTGCATCCCGCCTCCGTTCACCAAAAAAGACTGATAGGCGTCCCATCCCAAGCTGTGAACGACCTGGTAGAAGTCGATGTGGTCCACCCCCATACGTTCCATCGACTCGTTCAAGCGTCTCCACCAACCCTCAACACTATTGTCACGAAGAGGATTCTTGGTTGAAATGTAGACTCGATCCCGCCAGCCCTTAAGCGCCCTTCCACAAATGAGCTCGCTTTCGCCATAGGCCAAAGCGGTGTCGAGGTAGTTCACACCCAGCTCGAAAGCCCTTTGTATCACGTGAACGGCCTCGTCCCTGTCCTTAGGTAGCCTCATGGCGCCGAAGCCGAGAATCGATAGCTTAATGCCTGTCTTACCAAAATCTCGGTACTGCAATTTGAACGCTCCGCTTAGTTCGGCTCATTATTAAATGCCACTGAACCATGATACTCAGAGGGGAGAGGTGTAGTCAAGCATTAAGCCCCTCTATAGCGCGGTATTGCATCTGTTTTTACTAATCACGTAGTGCACGGACGGCGGTTAACCCACGGCTTTGCACTGGTTTCTGGTTTTTTTCGAAAAAACGGGAGGTGCGGGAACGCGGGGCTTCCTAAGTAGCGTAGAAGTAAGTGAAGAACATTGGATTCTCCTTTCTCCTCCTTTCCTGAGATTGGCCCCGACACGCGGCACGTCGGGGCCGTTATCTTTTTGTGCCGGAGAAGATCAGCGCAGAACATCGAGCACGCGCGGGGGCTGCACTACGCAATCTCCCACCACTATCCCGCCTAGCAGTGCCCGACTTGCAGCATCGACACGGGAGGAGTCGTTGGCATACAACTCGGCTATTTGATCGCCTCGGCTTACGTAGTCACCTACCTTCACGTGGATACGCAAACCAACAGCGTGGTCTACTGAATCCTCCTTGTGCTCCCTACCCGCCCCAAGAAGCAATGCCGCTGTCCCAACCATAGCACAGTCTATGGAAGAGATATGGCCCGTTTGCTTGCTTAAAATGGGGGTCGAGTAAGCCGCACGGGGCAGGCGCAACGGATCGTCGAGTATGTGCTCGTCGCCACCCTGCGCCCGCAGCACTCTTCTAAAAGCTTCCAACGCAGCACCTGATTCGAGCGCCGCAGCGGCTTGAGCCAGCCCGTCGCTGGCACCGCACATCTCGACGAGCAGGCCTGACAAGGTTAAACATATCTCCCGGAGATCCGGCGGCCCTGCACCCTTAAGCGTTTCAATTGCCTCGGCGACTTCGATGGCGTTGCCGACGGTATGACCCAATGGCTGGCTCATATCGGTTATTACGGCTGCGACGTGGCGTCCGGCATTCTTGCCAATATCAATCATTAGGTCAGCAAGACATCTAGCTGACTCAATGTCCTTCGCAAGCGCTCCCGACCCCGCTTTCACATCGAGCAGAACGTGGTCGGCACCGCAGGCAATCTTCTTGCTCATAACACTTGCGGAAATGAGCGGGATGCTGTCGACTGTGGCGGTAACGTCGCGGAGGGCATACATAAGCTTGTCTGCAGGAACCAGTTCTGCGGTCTGGCCGGCCATAACGGCACCGACTTCCCTTACCTGACTTACGATTTGCTCGTTCGATAGGCGCGTGCGAAAACCAGGAATGGATTCGAGCTTGTCTAGTGTGCCGCCGGTAAAGCCAAGACCACGTCCAGACATTTTGGGCACCTTAAGGCCGCACGCCGCCAGAATCGGCACAACAACAAGTGTCGCTTTGTCGCCGACCCCACCTGTGCTGTGTTTGTCGACTTTGTAGCCAGGTATCGAGGAGAGATCAAGGACGGAACCACTTGCCACCATTGCCATCGTTAGGGCAAAAGTCTCTCGGCGACTCAAACCACGTATGTAACAGGCCATCAAGAAAGCCGACATCTGGTAGTCGGCAACGTCACCTCGCACACTGCCCAGGACAATGCTTTCAATGTCTTCGGGTTCTAGCTCACGCCCATCGCGCTTGGCGGCAATTATGTCGGTTATTCGCATGAATTATCCTCAGCCGTTTACATTGCCCGTAGGCGCTTTATCCTCTCCGGAATGGGCGGATGTGTGTCGAAAAGACTGTTGAGAGAGCCGCCGTGGTCCTTAAGCGGGTTAGCTATAAAAAGATGGGCAACAGCCTTGTTGGCGGAGCCGAGTTTGTTAGTATCATCGGCGATCTTCTGCAGGGCGTCGGCGAGGCCGTCGGGGTATCGCGTTAACAAGGCCGCGTTAGCATCCGCCAAGAATTCCCTCTGACGAGATATTGCCGCCTGGATGAGCGCCGCTGAGATCGGCGCGAGTATCGCCAGCACCAGCCCTCCGAGCATGAAAACACCTTGCACCTGAACGCTGACTCGCCTGGAGCTCCTCAGCCCGAACAACTTTCCTCTCCACCAAAACCAATCGGCGAGCATTGCAATCGTCCCCACGAGCACGGACACTATGGCCATGTACCGAATATCGTAGTTCTTGATATGAGACATCTCGTGGGCGATTACTCCCTCGGTTTCAACTCGATTCATCATACCCAGCAGCCCCGTAGTGACACAGATGACAGCGTGCTCGGGGTCCCGGCCGCTTGCGAATGCGTTAGGAGCGGGATCGTCAATCACATACGCCCGCGGGACCGGGATGCCGGCGGCAAGGGCCAGCCCTTCGATTGAGTTAAGGTAGTGCGGGAACTCATAGCGTTCGGCTGGCCTGGCGCGTACCGTCGCCAGAATAATCTTGTCGCTACAGTAGTAGCCCGAAAAGCCCGATGCAACAGCTACCAGTATTGCCAGTGGGAAGATCAGCGGCGAGTCGTACGCTACGCTGAGCACGTAACCCAGCCCGACAACGAATACAATGAAAGCTACCAGAAGAAGCCCGCTGTACCAGATGTTTTTCTTGATCTGCTCGTACAACAGAACCCTCCACCGCCGGCTACGACTGGAAATCGATCTTTATCGGTTCGCGGGCTACGTCTTCCATCGGGAAATACTCGTTTTCGCGGAAACCGAAGGCGTTGGCAATGATGTTGGAAGGAAAGCTTTGGATGAGCGTGTTGTATGCCATAACCGTATCGTTGTAAAACTGCCGTGAATAAGCAATCTTGCTCTCCGTTCCAGACAGCTCCTCCTGAAGCATCATGAAATTCTGATTGGCCTTGAGTTCGGGGTAGGCCTCGGCAACGGCGAAGAGCTTACCCAGGGCGTCGGTGATCATGTTCTGAGCCTCCCCCTGCTCCTTAACACCCTTCGCGCCGGCCATAGCGCTCCGGGCTTTCGTGACGTTCTCGAAGACTTCCCTTTCGTGCTTGGCGTAGCCTTGCACCGTCTCAACGAGGTTGGGTATGAGGTCGTAGCGACGACGCAGTTGAACGTCTATCTGTGACCACGCGTTCTGAATCCTGTTTCGCAGGCTCACAAGCTGGTTGTATTTTGCGATAACATAGAACACGAGGAAAACGATGATTCCGAGAATCACCCAAATAACAGTCTGCACAGGCTTCACCCTCCCGTCAGTATAGCAAGACTATGCTTAGTCTACATTATAGGCGCCGAAGGCGCAACGACTAGGGCGAGACAGTTGAGTTTCGCGGGACTGTCATTCCTGCCGAGGTGAAGAAACCGCTGTTTCGACCTATGTTCAGCAGAACAGGAGGATCTAGGCTCCGCTAGAAATGACCTATTCAGTATAAGTAAAACGCTTCACTTGGGCTAGCCGCTCCCATCGCTCGATAGAATTGTCGCACCTACCAATATGTCGGTCGCCGACTATTTCCAGGGAGCTGCTTATCCACCCTGCCTAGTCTTGATCGACGGCACCTTGAACATTACATCGGGATATATGACCCGAAGCCTGGAAGTCCACTTTTTGGCCAGTCTGATAGGGGTGATACCGTTGTGTCGAGCGGTGCATTGGTCAACAGTCACCAGGAGCCGGCCGTTGGCATAGATCGCCGCATCTCTGCCTATCGACTTAACGCGGATTGTCGAGAGATCGAAACCGCCTAGCACAAGAAGGTCGTTCGCCCGCGCTTGGATAGCATCAGCTCTCAGCTCCACGGTCATCCCTGGCGCAGAACAACAAACTCTGAATAGGAGAAAATCCGCCAGCATAATATCAACTGGCTTGGCCAGTGCGGGAATCATTGCCGTGCCCGCCAACATCAGAGCGGCCAATGTTCCGAATATAGATCTTTTCATTTGGATTCACCCCTTAGGTAGTTAGCAGCCGACTCTCCGGCAACATAGCCGGTCGAGAACGCAGCCTGCAGGTTGAACCCTCCCGTTTCGGCATCTATGTCGATCACCTCACCGGCAAAGAATAGCCCTTCGACGAGCTTAGACATCATCGTCCTCGGATCAATCTCCTTGATACAGACTCCGCCTGAGGTAACAATCGCTTCCTCAAGCGGGCCCAGCCCCCTCACCGTCAAACGCAAATCCTTGAGGAGTGCCACGACGCGCCCCCTCTCTTCCGCAGTGACAGAGTGCACAGGCTTTGAGCCATCGATCCCGGAAAGTTCAACGAATACGTCTATAAGCGACCTGGGCAGCAGCTCGGAAAGGTAATTGCGGTAGTGACGCGACTTTGCGAAGTCGCGTATTAGTCTGTGGTGAAGCCGTTCCGGCGTGAGAGCCGGCTTGAGATCGATAGACACACTTACTCTACCTTGCTGGAGTGACCTGTACCCGATTTCGTGGAGGCTTTGTTAGAGAGTCTATAATGGAATCGAGGTGTGCAATGAATCGACGTAAGCATTCTAACGAGTTCAAGATGGAGGCGGTGCGGTTGGCGGAG
>Ga0068707_1002111_pt1 | contig 14018 bp, 10 predicted proteins | sample YNPNPMetaG_FD_66600 | JGI IMG/M metagenome (GOLD analysis project Ga0068707, IMG submission 66600) | Anoxygenic and chlorotrophic microbial mat microbial communities from Yellowstone National Park, USA - YNP NP MetaG | ecosystem: Environmental > Aquatic > Thermal springs > Hot (42-90C) >... | reverse complement strand
GCTCTGCGGGCGTTGAGCGCACCCTGGGGAAGGACCTGGTCACCCTGGACCGTGAGTGGCGCATCTGGCTGGAGCAAGCGAGGCAACCCGTCTCACCCCTGACACGCCTTTTCACCCTGCTTGGGCCGGCCTGGCACACGGTTGCTCCCTGGGTGTTGATTGCCGGATTGCTCAGCCTGCCAGCTCTCGTCAGCGTGTCGGGTCTGCGTCGCAGCCGATAACGCTCGTCAACACAGCGCGGCCTCCCTCCATCCGAGACGCCCTGGCAGACCGGGGTCACGCCCGCCAACAGTGCCCTGCAGAAAGCCCCCCTGCCCTGCGCTCAGAGCAACGCTTCCGGGCACTGCTGGCGATACAGACAGGCGCGGCAACGCTGCAAGTCATGATGGTTACGGGCCGCCTCCCCGCGCTGCCACGCCTCCCGGATGGCGGCCAGGGTTGCCCGCAAACGTGCTTCCAGCTCCGGCGTGTAGGGAATCTCGAAGGTGCGGTCGGCATAGCGTAACACGCCATAAGCGGGCCGGCGGCCATAAGTGGCCTCCACCAAAGTGCAGTAAGCCGCGAGTTGGAGCAGGTGCGAGGCATAAGGGACGGGCGGAGCATGGTGGGATTTGAGTTCAACGGGAATGATGTCCGGCCCATCGGCGATAAGGTAATCGGGCTTTCCTACCAATCCCCAGGAAGGGGCAATCAGGGGAGCGGTCGGGCGCTTCCATCCTCCCGTGTCAACGTAGATCACCCGTCCGCGAGGCAGCCCCGCGTCCCGGTGCCAGTGTCGTCCCAGCCAGCGCAACGCCAAAGCCAAAACAAGGAGGAGAAAAGCCAGCGCTTCCCAATTCATCCCGCACTCTCGCCGTGGCCATGGGATTCAGGCGCGCCATCTTCTTCCGGCGCCAGGGGCAGGGCGATGTAGAAGGTGCTGCCGCGATTCAGCTCGCTTTCCACCCAGATGCGCCCTTTCATGCGCTCCACAATGGACTTGACCAGCGCCAGCCCCAGGCCGGTGCCGGGGATGTCCGCTGTCTCACGGCGCTTGATGCGATGGAACTTCTCAAAGAGCCGGGCCTGGTCCTCCAGGCTGATGCCAATGCCCGTATCCGAAACGTACACGATGGCCTCCGGCGGTGACACCCGCACGCCGACCTTCACCTGTCCGCCAGCGGGCGTGTACTTGATAGCGTTATCCACCAGGTTGCTGATCGCCTGACGCAACAAGGTGCGGTCACCGATGACCAGCGGCGAGCCTTCTGCCGAGTCCAGGCGCAGGGTCAGCCCCTTGCCCGCCGCGCGCGCCCGCATCGCATCCACCGCTTCCACCAGAATCAAGCCCAGGCGGCACGGCTCCTGCCGAATGCCCACCCCCGCTTCAATCCGCCGCAGATTGAGCAGGTCGCTGATCAACGCGCTCATCTGATCAATACCTTCCAGGATGCGTTCGACGTACTGCGACTGCCGATCATTGAGCTCCCCTACCATGGTGAGCATGGTGGCGTACCCGCGGATAAAGGTGAGCGGAGCGCGCAGATCATGGGAAACCGTCGCCACAAAGTCGGACTTCATTTCGTCCAGCTCTTTAAAGTGCGTGACATCGCGCAACACGGCCACTTTCCCCAGCATCCGCCCTTCGGCGGTGTAGATAGGCGCCAGACCAGCCGAGAAAATCCGGTTATCGGCAAAGGCCACCTCAACGGTCTGCGTGCCCTGGTCTGCTTCTGTGCTGAGCAAAGCCTGTTTGAGGGTGACCGGCATCGTAAGGTCCTCCAGGGGGCGGCCGTAGTTGGCCTCATCCACCCCCAGCAAGCGCTGCGCAGCGGGATTGATGAGCAAAAGCCGATGATTCTGATCGGTGACCAGAATGGCGTCAGCCGTGCTGGCCAGAATGGCCGCCAGACGTCGGCGTCCCCCCTCGGCCGCCTGGAAGAGGCGAGCGTTCTCCACCAGAATGCCGGCCTGGTTGGCCAGCGTATTCAGGAAGTTGACCCGTGCCGTATCAAAGCCGCCGACCTCATCCGAACCCACCCACAGCACGGCCGTAGTACGGTTCTGCGCCCGGACGGCAAAGGCCGCTGCGCTGCGCAGGTAGGGGACTTTGGGCAAAGCCCCGGCGGCTTCGCGCAGATCGTGCAAGATAAGCGGCTCACGGTTACGCCTGAGGATGGAGATGAAAACCTGGTCCAGCGCAGCGAAAGCCGGATCGTCCAGGCCCGCGCTAAACACGCGGGCGGGCGAGGCCGCTTCCTGCTCGCCTAACAGCACAAAGCGAGCCATGGTAGCTCCCGTATCCTCGATAGCCCCTTCCAGGATGGGCAGCACCCCTTGCTCCAGCTCCAAAGTAGCAGAAACCGTCTGCGAGATGCGCAACAACAACGAAAGGTCACGCAAACGATCCCGCAAGCCCACGCGCATATGTTCAAAAGTGCGCCCCAACTCCGCCACCTCATCATCCCCCGCCAGAGTGATGGGAGCGTTCAGGTTCCCCTGAGCAATCTGGAAAGCGGCCTGGGAAAGCACCGAAAGCGGCCGCGTGATGCGCGAAATCAGGAGCGGGATAATCACCAGGAGGATAATCCCGATGACCAGTTGCACCATCAACAACTGACTGGCGATGGTCGAAGCCGTTTCCAAGACGTTGGTAAAAGGAAGCTGCAACACAATGGTCAGCGGGGGATTCAGCCCTTCCACCCGCTTGACGTAAGTAATCTGACGGTAGCCATCTGCCGCCATGTCCTCGTACACCAGGATGCCGCGTCCCTCGTCCTGTTCCAGGATGCGCGTGGGGTTGGGATTGGGCGACCAGCTCCGCAGAATCTGCTGACTGAGGGGATGGGCAACAATCAGGTTCCGGTCATCACAGATAAAGCCTGAGCCAGCGCCCCAGGCATATTGCAGGGAAGCGAGCAGGTTCTGGAAGTTAGGATTGCTGGCCAGGTTTACCCGGCCCAACAAGGCGCCGGCCACCCCCTCCGGCCCCACCACCGGCCAGACAAACGTGATGTGATAGCCGTCAATGAAGGGGGAAAGGTGAGTGATCGTATCTACCTCATAAGCCAGCGCCTGCTGAACCGCCTCTTTTTCCTCACTCACAAGCTGTAGATCGGCCGTCTCCCGTACCGCGTCAACAACCTGACCTTGAGCATCGGTCAGGAGTAACTCCTGGAAAAAGGGCACAACGTTGAATCCCAGCGCCAGAACTTCGTGGCGTCGGTCGGGATCAAGCAAATTCTGATCGCTGGCAAAGGTCTGCAGGAGATTACGGCCCGAAATAAACGTATCCACCAGCGTTGTCGCCGCATTGGAAGCCAGACGATCCATTTCGTCCAGCGCTTGCTGCTGAGCCACACTGATGGCCCGTTGCGTCACCGCCAACACCGAAAGCACGATGCCCAACAGAATCAGCGGGATCACCGTGACCATAAAGCGATAACGCAGAGAACGGTCGTAAATCGAAGGCTGATCAGCGCGCTGAGGAGGACGCAGACCCCGGAAGAGGAAACTGATTTCCAGGACCAATCCACCGCCCAGGCTGAAAGCCCCCCACAGGGGAAGCTGATTCTGAATGAATGAGAAAGCGTAATCCGCCGCCAGAAGGCCGCCAGGGGGAATAGCTTCGACCAGACGGTTGAGGCTGGAAATCAGCAAAAGCGTGCTACTGAAGAGCAGCACGGCTATCAATGGACGACGCAAAGCCTTAAACAGCGTCCCCTTGTAGGGCTGATGGATGCAAAACCCCAACACCCATCCTCCCAGAGCATAAGGGAAGAGATCGGTCAAAACCATGGGGACAAAGAGCGCCTGCACCAGCCCTAACCCCAGCCCGGCCCAGAAGCCCGCTAAGGGCCCCCACCAGGTGGCCATCACCGTCAGCAAAAACAGGGAGAGGAGCGGTAAACTCGGAGCGCGCGGCAGAAAGGCGCTGCTCGGCACCAGGATGGGCATCAGCTCATAGCGGGAAAGCACGGCGACATAAGCCAGGGGATAAAGTAAAGCCAGCGCCAGGACAAACAGGCCCCCTTGCCAGGGTTTAAAGGAGCGGAAATCCCCCCGGCGAGAGCGCACCAGGAAGAGCGAGAGCACCAGGTAGAGGAGCAAGAGCACGGTCCCCGCCCCGTTGGTGATCCACTCCAGGGTATATCCCCCGCCAGATGCCCTTAGCCAATCAAACTCGAATCCCATCGCCTCATCCAGGAGTCCAAGGTTCAAAATTTCCGGTAACTGCTCAGGCTGGCGGTTGAAGCCGCGCCGCTTTCTCCCCCCGCGTAGGGGCGGCATCCCTATGCCGCACCGCCAGCGCATGGGATACGCTGGCTATGGAATAAACCTTCAGCCACCAGACGGTAGGTGGCTGAGCAGTTACCAAAATTTCCGGCTTTTGGAGCTCACCTGCCAGACCAATCGCCCTCAAGGTTTAAAAGGGCCTCGGCCAACCCCTGATCGCAAAAACAGAGCTGAGAGCCGCTCAGGCTGCCGCCTTACAGGTCATGCGCCTTTGCAGCGGACTCCGCTGCACTCTATCAAAAGTGTACTCAAATGCTAACAAAACACAAACTCGCCCGTTCTACCCCTTTTCAAGAGCCCCATCCAGGCAGGCCCGGGCGATACGGGCCGCGATGCTCGCATTGTTGAGCAGGAGGCTTTCATTAGCGCGGCGGGTGCGTTCGGCGCTGAGCGTCACCAGGCGCGCCAGGAGGAAGGGGGTCACCTCCTTGCCCCGAATGCCCTGGGCTTCAGCCTCGGCTACCGCCTGTTCAATCAGGGGAAGGACCTCCGCCGCTGGGATTTCGTCCGCTGCGGGAACTGGAGCCGCCACTAACAGCCCGGTCGGGAGACGCAGCGCGCGTTGCGCACGATAGACCTGCACCACTTCCTCAGGCCGCTGCACCCGCTGATCCAGGCGCCAGCCCGAAGAACGGCTGTAAAAGGCCGGGAACTCATCCGTATCCCAGCCTAAAACCGGAACACCCCAGGTCTCTAAGAATTCCAGGGTGCGCGGCAAATCCAGGATGGCTTTAGCCCCGGCACAGACCACAATGAGCGGCGTCGTCGCCAGCGCCGGCAAATCAGCCGAGATATCTTCGGGATGACCGCGATGCACCCCTCCAATGCCGCCCGTAGCAAAAACCCGCAATCCGGCCCGTGCCGCCAGCACCATCGTTGCTGCGACCGTTGTGCCGCCGTTCAGCGAGCGAAGCGCAGCGAGCGGCAGATCCCGCACGCTCACTTTGAGGGCTGTGCGATCCCCGGCCAGAATTTCGATCTGCTCCTCATCCAGCCCCACCCAGGGCTGGCCACGCCAGATGCCAATCACCGCAGGGATGGCGCCTGCGGCGCGGACAGCGGCGGCCATGCGCCGGGTGATATCCAGATTGGCCGGATAGGCGAAGCCGTGCGTGATGAGCGCCGATTCCAGCGCCACAAGCGGCTGCCCTTCCGCCAGAGCCTGTTGGACTTCCAACCCCAGGTGAATGACGGCCATGTCAGTTGCCCTCCGGGACTTTTGCCGGACGAATTTGCACAATGGTAGGCAGGTCTTCTCCGGCGCGCCAGATGAATTCCACGTCAACCGGGGCTCCCCAACGTTCACTGATGCGCTTCATCAAGTCGGCCATCAGCAGAGCCTGTTCCTCAGTGAGCAACGCGCCCTCCCGCACAGGCGGATGTTTCACCGTCCCCCCTGTTTCGGCAGATACCTGGATATGCGGCAAAGGCAATTCCTGGACGGTAACCCGCCCCTCATGGATGGCGTACAAGTCTCCACCGTAACCGGCGACAACCGTCTCCGCGGAACCAGGAGCTACCTGAATCAACACACCGGGCAATGTGGGCACCGGGGAGTGACTGAAGGCGACGCCAGAGCGATCGGCAGCGGTGATGGGCTGCATCGGCTGCAGGACTACGGCCATGCGCGGCATATGGGTTTTGTGCTGAATGCAGTACAGAAAGACCTGCCGCTCAAAAGTGGAAATCCAAACGCGCCGGATGGCATCCCAGAGCTGGTGCAGGTCATTAGGCACCGAAAGAAAAGAGCTGAACTGCCCGGCAAAACTCTGTCTGACATTGTCCTCCACGGTGGCTGAAGAGCGCACCGCCCATTGTTTTACATCGCGGGGCAGAGAAGAAACCGCCATGGCCGCCCGGTCAAACCAGTTCAGCGTACTTAAACTCTCAATGACCCGTTGCCGATCCGGCTCAAACATATCCAAAGCGCGTTGGGCCGTGTTCCAATCATGCTGAGCGCTCAACAGGCTCTTCCAGATCCGCTGCGCTACCAGCGCCACCCCCGCGCGTTCCAAAGCCATGTCATACAGGCCAGTCGCCAGAGTCCAGGTCGGCGGCACGGGGAACTTCTGCCAGGCCAGCCAGTACAACCCCAGCGCCTTGCCGCCAACGTCTTCCACGGGCGGCAGCGTGCTGCCCATGCTCCCTTCATCAGGCGTGTAAAAGTATTTTTCCATCTCGCCCCCTCATCAGTCCAATACTTCAATCAGGCCAGTGCGACCATCCACACGCAGCCGTTGACCGTTCCGGATATGACGGGTGACATCCGCCACGCCGACCACCGCGGGCAGACCATTTTCGCGCGCCACAATAGCCGCATGGGAGACCACGCCCCCCAATTCGGTCACCACCGCGCTCAAGCGGGCAAAGATGCTGGACCAGGCCGGGTCGGTGAGGCGCGTCACCAGAACGATCGGCCCGCTCATGTTCAACATCAGGCGGCCAGCTTCGATAGGATCGTTAGTCACCAGCGCCATGCCTTCCACCACGCCATTCCCTACACTGGCTGGAATCCCCTGGAACTGGCGAATGACTTCAAGCTCCAGCTTCTTTTGCTCTTCCTCCAGCGCAGGACGCCACAAGCGGGTGCCGGGGTTGTACCAGATCAGCTCTGGCGGAGCTTTCTGAATGCTGTAGAGCTTGTACTCTTCCAGCCGCCGCTCGAGGAGGGCCGGCGAGAGGCGCTTTTCCCCGCGACTTTTGATAAACTCGTCCAGTTCTTCCATGGTATAGAAAAGCATAACATCCTGAGGATAATCGGGATGGTAATGCTGGGCACACAATTCCAGAGCGCGGCGATAGACCGCCTGTTGCAGAGACATGAAGCTTTTCGAGTCTTCACGATAGGCAATGAGCTCCTGTCCCCAAGCCAGCAAGGCCTGCCAAAAACGGCGCTGTAGGACGGGCATGGCGTTCAAGGCTTTGAGCGCTTCCTCGCGCGCGGCCCTGGCCCGCTCCTCCGGCGAGATGGTGCTATCCAACTGGGCGGCAATGGCCAGCCAGATCATCTCAGGATGATCCATCAGACGATCGGAAGCGAAATCCAGTTCATAGCGAAAGCCCCGATGGCCATAATCCTGCAGGAAACGCTCCACTCCGGCCACCAATTGAGCCGCCTGGGGCAGGTGACGGTAGAAGGCGATGTCCGTCTCCCCGCGCTTGAGAGCGGCCACGACTTCCGGACCGCTCTGTAAAGCCAGAGTGCGCAATTCCCACAAGCGCATACCCAGCTGGGACGTTGTCGTGTGGTTACCGGCAAACAATTCACTCAGCTCAGGGGCTTTTTCTTTAATCAACCCGCCCAAAATAATCAGGATGATGGAGACGGTTTCATGGGCCTGGCCTACGCGCGCCGGCTTCGCCGCCTGCTCCGGCGACAAGAGTTCCCATACCGGCACCAACGTGTTATCCGTCTTCATCCGTTCCAACAGGGCCTTCAGGTCACGCTCGTACTGGGCCAGCTCCTGCTGGTAAAAAGCCTTCGCCTGCTGATAGAGCCTGCGGATGCGTGCCAGCACCCGCAGTGTCTGCCCCGGCGTAGCTGGTTTCGGACGCAGGGCCAACAATTCAGGATGCTGCTCCAGGAAACGCTGCGACACCCCCAGGGACTCCGGATCAAAGGAAGTAAAGGCCGTTTTAAGCGAGTAATTGATGTTGAGATAAATCCACCCCTGCACGGCGACTGAAGGCGGCAGGCTATCATCAACGGTGAAGATGCCATCGTAGAGGGCATGCATAAACCAGCTCACCGAGCGGTTCAGAGTAGCCACCCCGGCGGATGCAGTGAGCGGACGGGCTAAGGTAAAAGACTCCAGCGTATTATGCCCGCTTAATAACCATTCTTCCATACAAGCCTCCTAAACAAATAACCTGAACAAATAGCCTGATTCAACGTCCTGGCAGGCGGATAGCTTCATCCCAAAAGCCCAGGACGGTGATCCCGGCAGGAGATACAAAGCGAGCCGGTCCAATTGTATCCTGATACAGAGCCTTGTCAAAAGCAGGCATGTTGTCAACAAATTCTTCACCCGGCGGGCCGAGATAGGAGACGCCAGCTGGCCCAAAGCGCTCAAAATACCAGGCCGGGAACCCCGCGCTTACGTCGGATATCCGCCAGCCCTGTTCCTGGCGCTCGATGCGGGGCCGACGGAGGGGTTTCAATTGTCCCGCTGGGGTTACGATCCGCCCGACGGCCAGGGGATGCTCTTCCACTGTGCCCAAAATGAAAGCATAAAGATGTTGCGGGATGTCCACAATCATCCACCCCGGCAATTGACCGGCGCCGCGCTGCCCCCAACTGTGATCGCGATAGCTCACCAGGCGGCCCTGCCAGCTTCCCGCGGCTGTGGTGAGCCGCATTTCGATCAGGCCATCTTGCTGGACCTGAGTATAGGCGCCCAAACGGAAAAGCGCCGGCGGGGTGGTCGCGCTGAAGTGCAGCTCCAGGCGCAGAGGCTCCCAGGCCCCTGTCCGCACGTTGCGCAATGGCTCAGTCAGGCTGGCGTTCCACGCCTGCCAGGGCTGCTCGCAATGGAGACGCAAGCCTGCCTCAGCCTCAGGTAACGGCGTGCGCCGCTGCAGAATCCAACCCGACTCGCCCAACCTCAGGCCGACGATCTCCAGGCGGTCTTGGGCGCTGTATAAAGTGCGCACCCCACCGCTGACCAGGCCATCTTCCGAAGCGAAAAGGAAATAGAAAGCTTCGTGCTCCCCCGGCCGTAAAGGATGGCGGTTATCGGCTTCCGGTGCCACGTCAAAGCGCGTCTGAAGCTTGAGCCGCGCAAGGCTTAAAAGCAAGGGCTTTAAGATAGCAAACTTTTTCATCCTCTAACCTGACCTTTCAGCTTTCCAGTCCGGGGTGTTTCTGCCCTAGTATACCGGAATCTGGCCATTGGCAAAGCCAGGGCTATGGTAGCGGCGGCATAGGGATGTCGCCGCTACGGGGGATGATGCGGGATTTATGGTAGTAGGGCAGGCATCCCATGCCTGCCCACCCCATGCCTGCCCTGTCCCAACTCATGTCCGAACCTCAGACCCAACCTCTTGACAAGCTCACGATCTGGTTTATAATAAAAACATCTAAATATATAGATACGTCTATATAGAGGGCGCATGGCAGGGATTACTGAAGAAGAGGCCCGTCTGTTTCACCGCTATATTTGCGAAGGCGTCGGCGACCCTAAACGCCTGATGATCATCTATCTGGTTGCCGAGCGTCCCTACAATGTGACGGAATTAACCGATCTGCTCAACGTCTCTCAGCCAACTGTCTCTCACCATTTACGCATTTTACGCGATCGCGGCATCGTAGAGGCCCGACGCGAATGTACCACCATTTACTACACGCTGGGTGATCCGCGCATTATTCAGGCCCTGGAGTTATTGCGCTACTTCGTCGTTGACAAACTGGAACAGGATGCCAACGTCGTTCAATGAACTTGTCATGATTTTGTTCTTTTCCTGAAGGGGAAAGAAGCTATTTTCAACCAGGGAGGCATAGCTTATGAAAACCATTGTCATCTTGGGAGGCGGCACAGCCGGAACCATTGCCGCGCATAAGTTGCGCAAGCATCTAGATGCGCAGGACTGGCGTATTATTGTGGTAGATAAAGAAGAATGCCATTACTATCAACCCGGCTATTTGTTCGTTCCTTTCGGAGTGTACCAGCCCCAGGACATTCTGAAACCCAAACGCAAATTGCTTCCTAAAAATGTCGAAACCATCTTTGCCCGCATTGAGCTTATCGAACCGCAGGAGAACCGGGTGCGGTTGAGCACAGGTCAGGTTCTGAATTACGATTACCTGGTGGTCGCCACGGGCTGCGATGTTCACCCTGAGGACACGCCCGGCCTGATGGATTCCTGGTCCGAAGCTCATCATACTTTCTATAACATTGAGGGGGCCAGTCATTTAGCCAAGGCGCTCCAACGGTTTGAGGGCGGACGGCTGGTGGTCAATATCGTTGAAACCCCCATCAAGTGCCCGGTCGCGCCGCTGGAGTTCGTCTTCTACGCCGACTGGTACTTTAATCGTCGCGGCATCCGCAACAAGGTGGATATTGTGCTGGCCACCCCCCTGCCGGGAGCTTTCACCAAGCCCTATGCCTCATCCATCCTGGGCGGAATCCTGGAAAAGAAGGGTATTCACGTCGAGCCGGATTTCTACATCATGGAGGCCGACACGACCAAGCAGGTGATCCGCTCCTACGATGAGCGGGAAGTGGGTTACGATCTGCTGGTCTCGATCCCAGTGAACAAAGGGGCGGACGTGATCGGGGCTTCGGGCATGGGCGATGAGCTGAATTACGTGCCTACCAACAAATACACCCTGCAATCCGAAAAGTGGCCTAATGTGTTCGTCCTGGGCGATGCTTCCAACATTCCCGCCTCTAAGGCCGGTGCCACCATTCACTTCATGATGGACACCATGGTGGAAAACCTGCTCGCTCTGATCCGGGGGCAGGAGATGAAGGCGCAGTTCGACGGACACGCCAACTGCTTCATTGAGACCGGGTACAACAAGGCCCTGCTGATTGACTTCAACTACGAGGTCGAACCGCTTTCCGGGACCTATCCGTTGCCCGGCATAGGCCCCCTCTCCTTGCTCCGCGAAAGCTATCTGAACCATCTGGCCAAGCTCTTCTTCAAAGAACTTTACTGGTACGTCGTGCTGCAAGGGATTGACATTCCCTTCATGGGGTCCAAGATGTCCATGGCGGGGAAGAAAAAGCTCCCCACCCAACAACCAGCTTAGGGGTATTTCTCATTATCCTGAACAGGAGGTAAGGTATGTCCGATGTTTTGAAGTCCGTTTCGTTCAACGCTGAAGGGTTTATGACCGACCCCAATCGGTGGACCAAGGAGATCGCCGTCGAGCTGGCCAGGCAAGAAGGCATCGAAAACCTGACGGAAGCCCACTGGAAGATCATCGAGTACTGCCGTCAGGTCGGCCTGGCTTCGGGTAAAGCCCCGACGCTGCGTCAGATCACGTCCGGCACAGGCGTATCCACCAAAGACCTGTTCGCCCTTTTCCCCAAGGGGCCAGCCAAAAAGGTGGCGCGCATCGCCGGTCTGGGCAAGCCGGAAGGCTGTGTCTAATCCCCACTGCATGCGTTAAGGAGAATCCGTATGAGCGAGCAACCGAATCGGCACATGGCGTTTATCTGCTCGAAGGGCAACCTGGACATGGCGCTGCCAGCGCTGGTGATGGGTTGGGCCGCTTTGGGCAACGGCGTGGATGTCACGCTCTTTTTCACCTTCTGGGGCCTGGATATTATCACCAAGAAGCGGGTGAAGCACCTGGAACTGCCACCGGTCGCCAACACCAGCTTCAAGTTCAGCCTGATGGGCCTGCCGACTGGCAATCTGGGCATCCCCAACATCCTGGGGGTGCTGCCGGGCATGACCGCCTTTGCCACCTGGTTCATGAAGCGCAAGATCGCTGAACTGGGCGTTCCGCCGGTGGATGAATACCTGCAGATGCTGGTAGATGGCGGCGCCAAACTTTACGCCTGCAAGATGACGGTGGACATGATGAAGCTGACCATGGACGATTTCGTGGACGGGGTCGCCGGCATCGTCACCGCCAGCGATTTCATTGACATGACCGAAGGCGCGCAGATCATCTTCATCTAGGCCGCCAAAGCCACCTCACCCAAAAGCGCCGGTCTTTTCCCAGGCCGGCGCTTTTCATTGGGAGGGAGCGGATGGACGAGGGCTTCGTCCGTCACCATGAGCCAACCTTCCTTTTACGCAGGGACAGGCGGCCAGGGAAGCCCGACAGAGAACCCGGTTCTATTTCCCCCCAATTGGAGTATACTTAATTCAGCGTAACTGCTCAGCGCCCCACCGTCTGGCGACTGGAGTAGCCAGCGCCTCCCTATGCGCTGACGGGGCGGCATAGGGAGGCCACCCCTACCGGCGCTCGGGGGCAGAAAGCGACGCGGTTTCAACCGCCAGCCTGAGCAGTTACCATTCAGCGACTATTCCAGCCAATGGAGAGCGAACTATGCGCCGAATTGCACTATGGATTATCCTGGGATTGATCTGGCTCTGGCCAGCCGGCCTGGTCCAGGCCCAAGGCAAGTCCTTCTACTGGGAAAATTTCGATGTGATCATCACCGTCAATCCCGACGGCACCTTCTGGGTGGAAGAGCAACAGACCATCAACTTCACCTCAGGCACCTTCCACTACGGCTATCGAGCTATACCTCTGAGTCAGGTGGACTACATCTCCGATGTCCAGGTGACAGGCGATGGAACGCCCTATCAGGAAAGCTCCCAGGAAATGCCCCTGACCTTCAGACAAGAGGTCAGCGCCGACACGCATACCATCTACTGGTACTTCCAACCCACCAATGGGCAACATACGTATGTCCTCCGCTACCTGGTCCATGGCGGATTGCGCTATTACGAGGGCGGTGATCAGCTCTGGTGGAAAGCGGTCTACGCCGATCGGGCGGCTACCGTGGCTAACTCGCGCATCCTGGTTAAGCTGCCTTCCGGCGCTACCGCGGATAAGGTCGCAGCTTACAATGTCGAAGCGAACATCAGCGGCGAAGGCACAGCGCAGGTCTTATTCCAGGCCCTGGCTCCGATTGAACCCGGCGTAGATTTTGAAATCCGGGTGCAATTCCCCCACGGCATCGTCAGTGGCACGGCTCCGACCTGGCAAAAAGCCCTGGACCGACGCCCGATCTTCAACCTCGTCCTGGGTACCCTGAGCCTGTTGCTGCTCATCGGCGGCCTGGGTGGCCTGATTGCCCTGTGGTACCTGCGCGGACGTGACCCGCAGATAGCCCTTCCGGCCGAGATGGTCACCACCCCACCCTCGAATGATCCGCCGGGTGTGGTCGGGGTCCTGCTGGATGAGCGCGCTGACATGCAAGACATCATCGCCACCCTGGTGGACCTGGCCCGCCGCGGCCACATTATCTTTGAAGAACATGCCCGCCCTGGTTTTCTAGGCACCACCTCCCGCGAATTCATCTTCCGGCAAACGGGGCAATCATTCAAAGACCTAGCCCCCTATGAAGCGATCTTGCGCAATAGCATCTTCGAGGGCAGGGAGGAAGTCCGCCTGGACGATTTGCGGGAGAAGTTCTACGTCCATATTCCCCAAATTCAACAGGAGCTTTATGAGGAAGTCACCCGCCGCGGTTACTTCCCGATGAGACCGGACAAAATACGCGGACGCTATACGCTGCTTTTTGTCGCGCTTCTAATTTTCGGGTCAGTCGTAATGACCCTTGGCGGTGGTCTCCTCAGCGCCGTCACCAGCGCGGGCTGCTGTCCGGGGGCGGTGCTTGGGATCATCGGGCTGATCGGCATCATTCTAGCCCAGAGCATGCCGCGCAAGACCCCCAAGGGTGCCGAGCTGGCAGCGCGCTGGCGCGCCTTCAAGCGCTACATGCAGGAGCTGGAACGCCATCAGGACCTCAAAGAAGCCGCCGGACTCTTCGAGGCGTACCTTCCCTACGCCATTGCCTTCGGCCTTGAGCGCTCCTGGGTGCAGAAATTCTCGCGTCTGGCCGAGCAGACCTACGTCCCCATGCCCATGTGGTACCGTCCCATGGTCCCAGACAGTGGCGGTCGAGGAGGAAAGCTCGCTGCGCCCATGTCAGGCCCCTCGCTCCAACAGGCCAGCGACAGCATGATCGGCGGCCTGCAGAGCCTTTCGGATGGCCTGATCTCCATGCTCAACACCACGGCCAGCACCTTCTCCAGCTCACCCTCGTCCAGTG
>Ga0068707_1002110_pt1 | contig 14026 bp, 10 predicted proteins | sample YNPNPMetaG_FD_66600 | JGI IMG/M metagenome (GOLD analysis project Ga0068707, IMG submission 66600) | Anoxygenic and chlorotrophic microbial mat microbial communities from Yellowstone National Park, USA - YNP NP MetaG | ecosystem: Environmental > Aquatic > Thermal springs > Hot (42-90C) >... | reverse complement strand
AGACCTGCGAGGGGGGAACGTGGGGCACAGGGATCTCCTGCGAGGAGCAGGGCGACGTCTGCGACGAGGGGCTCGGCTGTGTCCTGTGCCGTCCGGGCACTTCCCGCTGCGAGGGAAACGACGTGATGCGGTGCGCGACGGACGGCGAGAGCTGGGCGCTCGCCGACACCTGCGACCCGTCGGAGGGCGAGACCTGCGACCCGTCGGTCGGTGTCTGCATCTCGCCCTGCGCTATCGCCGCGCGCGATCGGTCGAACATCGGGTGCGAGTACTGGGCCGTCGACCTGGACAACGCCGAAAACTCCACCGACTGGGCGGCGGCGGCGCAGTTCGCGGTCGTCGTCGTCAATCTCTCCGACCTGTACGCGTCGGAGGTACGGATCGAGATCGACGAGGCGGAGCCGGGCCAGCCGCACGCCCTGCGCGAGATCGACCGCGCCGGCATCCCGCCGCTCGACCTGCACGTCTTCCACCTGCCCCGGTGGGACGTCGACGGCGACAACGCCGAGGGTGTCGACGACGATCCGCAGACCGGCCTGTCGCGCCGCGTCTATCGGGTGAAGAGTACCACGCCGGTCGTCGCCTACGCCTTCAACCCGATCGAGCAGGCCTTCTCCAACGGCGCGATGGTCCTGCTGCCGACGACCGCACTGGACAACGAGTACTACACGGTCGGCTGGCCGCCGGCCAATCCGATGGCGATCCCCGGACTGCTGGAGCACCCCAACCGCGCCTACGTCACGATCGTCGGCGTGGCGGACGGCACGACGGTGCATGTCACCCCGACCTACGACATCTTCGCCGGCGTCGGCCAGCCCGGCGCGCACATCCTCCCCGTCGATGCCGTCCCCGCCGGCACCGAAGCCGTTTTCACCCTCGACCAGTTCGACGTCCTCAACCTCGAGACGCGCGCGATGACCGGCGTCCGCGACACGGTCCCCGACCTGACCGGCACCCTCGTCACCGCCACCGACTCGACCGGCGCCCCCGCGCCCGTCGCCGTCTTCACCGGCGTGGACCTCGCCGTCGTCGGCGGCATGACGCTTCCCGACGGCACAACCGCCGACTGCTGCGCCGAGTTCATGGGTGCCCAGATCACCCCCGTCAGCACGATGGGTAACAACTTCGTGGTCTCCCGATCGCCGGTCCGCGCCCGGCCCGGCTCGGGATGGACCGAATACGACCACTATCGCGTGCTGGCCGTCCGCCCCGACACTCGCGTGACCACGTCGCTGCCCGGCGACCTCGCGGACTTCACGCTGGGACGGGGCGAATGGCGCGAGTTCGAGACGCGCGACGGTTTCGTGCTGCACGCCGACCCCCCCGTGCACGTCGTGCAGTTCATCTCCTCCATGGAGCAGTGCTACGACTGGCGGCCGGAAGCCGGCGGCGACGGCGACATGATGTACGTGCCCCCCGTCGAGCAGCGGCGGACGAACTACATCTTCACCACCGGCGTCGGCTTCTCCGAGAACTGGGCCGTCGTCTCGATGCCCGAAGGCGCCGTCGCCACGATCGACGGTCGCGACGTCGCCTCCACCTGCTCCCCGAGCTACACCGACGGCGAGATCGAAGGCGTCACCTACCGCGCCTACCACTGCGAGATCGAGGACGGCCGTCACGACGTCGTGTCGGTTCCGCCGCCCGGTTCGGACGCGGCTCTCCCGATCGGCGTCTTCGTTTACGGCTACTACGCCGCGGGATCGTACTCGTACCCCGCCGGCTCCAACCTCGTCCGGATCTTCTTCGGTTGAATCGGGGGCGACGCCGCGGAGTCGACCGCCGACGATGGAACGACGCGACTTCCTGCGACTGCTGGGGATGACCTTCGCGGCGCCCCTGCCGCTGCTGCGGTCGCTCCTCGACCCGCTCCGCGCCGTCCCCGGCGCGGTCGCCGCCCTCACGCCGCTCCACCTCGTCGGCCTCCGCACACCGCCGCTCCACGGCCCGCGCTGGACCGAGGCCAAGCTGCTGCGGGAGCCCGCCGAGTCGCTGCAGGAGATGTCCCGTGCCGCCCAGGCCGACGGCGTCCGCGTCTGGGCCCGTTGCGGCCACCGCTCCCTGTCGCAGCAGCGCTACCTCTGGAACGCCAAGTACCGCGGCCTCGATCCCGTTCGCACCGAGGACGGCCGGTACCGGACCCTCACCCCCGACCAGCCGGCCGCGGAAAAGGTACGGCGGATCCTGTCCTACACCGCATTCCCCGGCACCTCCCGCCACCACTGGGGGACCGACGTCGACATGGCGCAGACCTTCGCCGACGGGTGCGCCGATCGGCTCTTGCGGCAGGGGTCCCCGCCGCCGGCGGAGGCGCCGACGGCTCCGCCCGCCGAGGGTTCCTCGTCGGTCGCCGCGGAGGCCGAACGGTCCCTGGACGACTGTCTGCCGACGCAGCGATGGCTGGCCGCCCGCGCGCACGAGTTCGGGTGGTATCTCGTCTACGACGTCCCCCGCGGCGGCTTCCAGCCGGAGCCGTGGCACTGGAGCTACCTCCCCTTCGCCGTCCCGACGCTCGCGCGCTACCTCGAGGAGGTCGATCCCGACCTGCTTCGCGACCGCGGGATCGACGGCGCCGAGGTCGTGCTCGACGACTTCGCCGCCTACCGCGACCGTTTCCTGCTCGGCGTCTGCCCCGACGCCCTTCCCGAGGGTGCGAGGAGCGCCGTGTCGCCCGCGGCTTCGCCCACCGCCGTGCCGCCGGGGGCCTCGCCCCCCGCCGTCCCGTAGTCCGCGCCCCCCGGTTTCCCTCTTCCCTCCCGGCTCGCCCTGTGGCAATAGCCTCGTCGCCGGATTCCGGGAAGGGTCCCCGGAGGAGGAGGACGATGGGCAAGCACGACCGACGGCATTCGTGGAAGATGAAGCGCCGCAAGGCCCAGCGGCGGCACAAGGCCCGGATCGAGCGGAAGCGGAAGGCGGCCGCCGAGGCGCGCAAGGCGGCGGAGCAGTAGTTCCGGGGTGCGGCGCCGGCCGGCGCCGGCGAGCGTTGCGCCCGGCGCGGCGGGTCGGCCCGCGACGAGCGGAAACCGGTGCCGACCGCGCGGGACAGGAGGTGAGGGATGCCCGAGGGGCGCAGGTGGACGAAGGAGGAGCTGTTGGCGAAGGCGGAACGACCGTCGAAGGAGTCGCTGCGCCTTCACGAGTTCTACAATGGCGTGTGGGAGGTCGTGCCGAAGTGCTGCATCCGCAACTTCGACGATTTCGCGATCTGGTACACCCCGGGGGTCGCGGCCACCTGCAAGGACATCTACGCCCATCCGGAGAAGGTGTTCGCCGCGACGAACAAGCGCAACGCTGTCGCGGTCGTCAGCGACGGCACCCGCGTCCTCGGCCTCGGCAACATCGGGCCCGAAGCCGGTCTGCCGGTGATGGAAGGCAAGGCGCTCCTGTTCAAGTATCTCGGCGGCGTCGACGCCGTGCCGATTTGCACCGAGGCTCGCGAGGCGCGGGAGATCATCCAGTTCGTCAAGTGGCTCCAGCCCTCCTTCAACGGCATCAACCTCGAGGACATCGAGAAGCCGAAGTGCTTCGAGGTGCTCGATACGTTGCGCCGGGAGTGCCGGATCCCCGTCTGGCACGACGACCAGCAGGGAACGGCCGCCGTGACCGTCGCCGGCTGGATCAACGCGCTCAAGATCGTCGGCAAGCGGCGCGACCAGGTCCGCATTGCCCTGATCGGTGCCGGGGCCGCCAACGTTGCGATCTGCCGGATGCTGATCGCCGCCGGGGCCGACCCACAGAAGATCCTGCTTGTCGATTCCAAAGGCATCCTGCACAAGGGCCGCACCGAGGTGCAGCGCGAGGAGCCGATCAAGTGGCATCTGGCCACGATCACGAACGGGGAACAGCGCCAGGGTTCGGTTGCCGATGCCATGGAAGGTGCCGACGTGGTGATCGCCGTTTCCACCCCCGGCCCCGACACGATCCGCCCGGAGTGGGTGCGGAAGATGGCGAAGGACGCGGTGGTCTTCGCGTGCGCCAACCCGGTCCCCGAGATCTGGCCGTGGGACGCCAAGGAGGCCGGCGCCCGCATCGTCGCCACCGGCCGCTCCGACTTCGCCAACCAGGTCAACAACTCCCTCGGTTTTCCCGGCATCTTCCGCGGAACCCTCGACGTGATGGCCCGGACCATCACCGACGAGATGTGCATCGCGGCCGCCGAGGAGCTCGCCCGCACCGCCGAGGACAACGGGATGAACGAGGACTACCTCCTGCCGACGATGGACGAGTGGACCGTGTATCCCCGCGAGGCCGTCGCCGTCGGCCTCAAGGCGATCGAACAGGGGATTGCGCAGCGCAAGGTGGGGCGCGACCAGCTTTTCGAGGAGGCCGAGCAGATCATCCGGCGCGCCCGCGCCCAGGTGAAGGCGCTGCAGGACGCCGGAATCGTCCGCCTGCCGTGATCCGCCCCGGGCGTCCGCCCGTCGGCCCGGCGGCGGGCCGGTTCCGTCGGCGCAACGAAGACCGCCGTTCTCGAAGCCCCGTCACCGCCCCGTCGGCGGCGGTGCGCCCGCCGCGCCCTACGGTCGCGGGAAAACGACGCGGATCGCGGCCGGGTCGGCGACGTCGAGCACTCGAAGGCCGGCGGAGTCGTTCGCCAGCAGCACCAGGCCGTTGGGGCCGAGCGTGACGCGGTTGACCGGACGGGGTGCCTCGTGGCGGCCGCGAACCTTCGGGGCCTGTGCATCCGTGATCTCCAACACCTCGAGGCCGCGATCGCCGAGGGCGAGATAGGCGGTGGGCGGGAACAGCGTGCGGTCGCGGCCCACGGCGACCTTGACATCCCGGCAGATGTCCCGCGTGGCCCAGGTCGCCGCGATGCCGGGCACCGCCTTCGGGCCGGCGGAGCTCGTGTCGACGATCTGCAGGCCGGCCGCGCCATCCGCGACGTAGGCCGTCGCGCCGTCCACCGCGACGGCGCGGGCGTCGCCGGGGGTATCGATCGCGGCGTGCAGCGTCAGCGACGGACCGCCGCCCGCGCCGGACGGACTCCGCACCTCGTAGAGGAGCAGGCCGGCCGGTCCGGCCGCCGCGAACAACCGGGTGCCGTCGAGCAGCACGTCGCGGACGTACGGCGGCGCGGAGGCGTCGGACGCCGCCCGATCCGTCGACGGGCCGTCCGCCGCGGCGGCCGCGCGCGGCCGTTCCGGGTCGCGCACGTCGAGCGCCAGCACGCCGTTCGTGCCGTCGGCGACGTACAGGTCGGGGTACGACGCGGCGAGGCCCATGGCGGCGCCCGGCGTGTCGAACCGCGACAGCTCGACCGGCCGCGCCGGGTCGCGCACGTCGAACAGCACCACCCCCAGCGGCCCGGCGGCCGCCGCCAGCACGCGTCGCGGCGGGCCGTCGGAACAGGCGTCCCCGGCGCCGCCGTCGGCGGGCGCGGAACATCCGGGCGCCGGGGGCCGGGGCACATCGCCCAGCAGCGCCAGGCGGTTGACCGAGCCGGGCAGAACGGCCACCGCCAGCCGACGGGGAGTTTCCGGCTGCGACAGGTCCTCGACGACGACACCGGCCGTCGTGGCGCGGTAGGCAATGGTGCCATCGAGCAGCACGTCGTAGGTGCGGTTCGTCAGTTCCTCCCGCGGATCGCCCTCCGTCGCCGCGAGACCGGGACCCGGTCCCACCGACGCCGCCTCGACCGTCGGCGCATCGGCCGGCGCCGCCGGGACGACGTCCGCCGCCGGCGCTCCGACCGTCTCGGCCCGCTTGCAGGCCGACCCCGCCAGGACCGCCAGGACCATCGGCAACGCTCGACGCATGCGGCACCTCACCGCGTGTAGAGCCGGATCACCCTCTCGAACGACGCCGCGCAGACCGGACAGAACGGAACCCGTCCCTTGTGGAACATCCGGCAGTCCCGGTACGGCCGGTACAACCCCTTCGCCTTGTATCCCGCCCCCTCGAACGCGCCGACCACCGCCGCGTGCGCCTCGTCGTCGGGCGTCGGAATCGGCGTCCCCGCCGCCACCAGGGACTGCCACTTGAGCGGTCGGCCGGGGAGCAGCGCGGTGATGTTCGGCTCCCACGGCTCGACCCCGGCCGGGTAGAACGCCTCGTCATACGAGGTCGCCGAATCGAAATACTCGTCCGCCAGGCCCGCGAAACTGTGGCCGAACTCGTGCAGGAAGACGTAGTCGTCGTACTCGTTGTCGGACGGGAAAATCGCCCACTGGTTGTAGATGCCCCCGCCGCCATAGCGGCTCGTGTTCACCAGGATGTACAGCGTGTCGTACGGGGCATGGGCCGCCGTCTCCCGAAGCGCCCGGTCGTGGGACGTCGTGAGGTACCGTTCGGAGTCAAAGGTGTTGAAGGTCGTCCCCAGCACCGTGTCCCGGTACCAGCCCTTGCGCGGCTCGTCCGGTCCGCTGTCGCGCGAAGGCGTCTCCAGTCCCCAGAGGTTGATCCACGGGCGGTTCGGCGCGAACGCCGGGTCGGCCAGCAGGATCGCGGCGAAGCGGCGCGCGTCGCGCCGGTACTTCTCCATCTCGGCGGCCGTGTAGCCGTCCCCCAGAATCAGGATATCGATCCGTTCCCGCGGGTCGCCGGTCTCGTGCAACGCGAGCCGGACGTAGCGATCGTCGGGCGGATCGCGGGCGATGAGAGGCGAGGCGGGGTCGAGGTCGAAGCGGAACAGCTCGCGGAACTCGCCCCGGCCGTCCGGTCCCGGAACGTCCTCCCGCCGGTCGAGGAGCAGGCGGACCGGCGCCCGAGGGAACGGGAACCGCACCGACTCCTCGAAGACGCGGCGCTGTCGCGACTCCAGCGCCTCGCGCGTCGCCTGCCATTCCCCGAACAGCGTGCAGAAGCCCTGCGAGAAGATCGTCGTTCCCGACGCCCGGTCCTGCACGCGGAACCGGTACTTGCCATAGCCCGTCGCGTCCAGCAGCCCCCGTCGCATTCCCGGCCAGAGCGGTTCCCGCACGGCGCGGTCGAACACGTACTGTTCGTCGTGGGCTCCTCCCACGTGGTACAGCTCCACACGCAGCGCCTCGTCGGTGAACCACCGGTCGTAGGACAGAGCGAGGCCCGGCCCGGCTTCCGGTTCCGGCGCCGCCCCGCCGCCGTCCGGCGCCGGTCCGGCCGCCTCGGCGGTCGTCGGGCCGACGTCCTCTCCTCCCGGAGCCGGCGCGGCCGGCGCAGGGTTTGCCACGATCGGCATCACGGCCGCGATGGCGACGCTCCGGCAGCACGAGATCACCCGACGGCCCATCACGACCTCCGCACGGCTAGGACCGCTCAAGCACCACGACCGGGACCTTGCACAGCCGCGCGAACTTCTTCGCGTCGGCCGCGCTGCCGACGATCTTGCCGAAGTGGATCGGCACCGCCGCCCGCGCCCCCACCAGAGTCGGCACCTCCGCCGCCTCGGCGGCGTCCATCGTGTACTTGCCGCCCACGGGCACGAAGACGACGTCGGCCCGGATCGATTCCATCTCCGGAATCCGGTCGGTGTCCCCGCAATGGTAGTACCGCACGCCGTCGACCGTGAACACATAGCCGAGCCCGCCGTAGTCGCTGGGATGGAACGGCTTCTTCGGATTGTAGGCGCGGACCGCCTCGACCGGCACGCCTTCCACCGTCACGCCGCCGCCCGCCTCGACCACGGTCAGCCGCTGCCCCAGCGCCTTGCGGCACATCCCCGGGCCGACCACCGCGGTGCCCGGGCGCGAGAGACGCTCGATGTCGGGCACCGACAGATGGTCATAATGGTCGTGCGTCACCAGGATCACGTCGGCGGGATCCGCAGCGGACGCCTCCCACGGATCGACGTACACCGTCCTGGAGCCGCGCACGAGGATGCCGGCGTGGCCGAGCCAGCGCACGTTCCGCACCAGGGCCTCGGAGTCGCTCATGGTTCCCTCCCGGCGGGGCGACCGCGGCCCCGCGCCGCACGCCTCGCATCGTGCTGCATCCCGGCGCGAAGGTCCAGACCCAAGCGCGGCGGACCGGTTTCCGCGCCGGGGCGAGCGCCGCGCGGGGGTCGAAGGCCTGCGGCCGCCCGTCGCGGCCTTCCCCTACTGTCCGACCTCGAGTCGCAGGGAAACGCCGAACCCGGGCCCGTTGACGCTGGAGCCGTGGGTCCGCCACGCCGCGTCGGTCACGTTTTCCAGCACCAGGGCGACGAGCAGGTTGCGGCGCCACCGCCAGCCGGCCGACAGGTCCAGGACCGCGTAGCCGGGCGTGCCGCCGTACGGAATGCGCGGGTCGGAAAGGTCCTGCAGCGCCAGCCGATCCTGCGCCGCGGCCCACCGCAGCGCCGCGCCCGCGTACAGCCCCCACTCCGTCCGCCAGCGCAGATCAACCGTGCCGTGGAGCGGCGGGATGCGGGACAACGGCAGCCGCGCCTCGTACGGCACGTCCGGGTCGTCCGGCGCCGGCACCGGGTTGGGCCCCTCGCCCCAGGTCCAGGTCGCCGTGACGCGCAACGCGAATCCGAACGGGAGCTCCGCCAGCGCCGAACCCTCGACCCCGAACACGTCCGCCCGCCCCGGCAGGTTCACGAGCTGGTACCGGGCGCGCGCGCTTCCGCACGCCGCGGTCGCCGGCGGGCAGTCGGCCGCCTGCCGCGGCGCCCGCGCCATCGCGCCCCACACCGGCGTCCAGTACCCCCACAGGTCGGCCTGCAACCAGTCCAGCCGCAGTTCCAGGCCGGTCTCGAGCGTCAACGCCTGTTCCGGCTCGAGCTCCGGGTTCTCGAACTGGAACCCGGGACCCGTCTGCTGCCGCGAGGTCAGATCGTCGAGATTCGGCGCGCGGAACGCATGGTCCGCCTGGAGGCGCCAGGTGAGGAAGCGCCGCGGCGCCCAGGCAATCCCCAGCCGGCCGACCGGGGTGATCCAGGAACGATTGATCGCCGCGCTGCCCGTCGCCTCGTCCGCGGGCGCCGTGGCGCGCGCCCCGCCGAACCGGCCGCCGGCCGAAACGGTCACCCCGGCCCCCAGCTCCAGTTCCGGCTCGAGGTACAGCCCGCCGGTCGTGTACGAGGAGCCCTCGAGATACTGCCCGCGCGAGGCGAACACGACCTGCGCGGTGTCGGTGAACGCCGTCCAGGCCAGCGAGCCGACCCGGTCGTGGTACGCCTCGCCGCCGTACCGCAGCGTGAGGCGCAGGCCGGCCCCGAGATCCAGCGGAGCGGTTCGCGCGGAACCGACCAGGCCGAAGCTATCGACGTCGTCGATCCCCCCGAGCGACGAGAACGACGCCGGACGGTCCAGCCGCCGGCGCTCGTGCTGCCGCTGGTAGGAGGCCGTCAGCCGGGCGTCCTCGGCCGCCCCTTCCACGACGAGACCGCGGAACGAAGCGTAGGCCAGGGTGCGGAACTGCTCCTCGTACGTCAGACACTCGTCCCACCGCCCCTCCGCCGGCGGGCACTGGTCGGTGCGCGGCGCGTCCGACTGCCGGTAGCCGTAGAGCGCCGCGACGACGCGGCGGTCGCGGCCGAGGTCGTAGGCGGCGCGGGCGTCGAAGGTCAGCTCGTCGAACCCCGTGCCGTGCTGCGTCCGGCAGTGGTCGGGATCGTCGAGGGCCTGCTGCGGCGTGCAGCCTTCCTCCTCGAAGCGCGGCACCCACGGCAGGCGGCCGTCGCTCCCCACCACGGCGCCGCCGCTCTCCAGCAGCCCGACGGTGCGCCATCCGGCCCCCGCGATCAGCCCGAACCGATCCCACTGCGCCTCGAGCTGGAACCGCTCCGCGATCTGATCGTCCTGCGAGGACAGGCGCAGCACGTTGCGGGGCCACGCGCGCAGGTCGTGGAGGTCGCTCCACAGCGGCGCCTCGAGCGGCAGGGCGTTGATCGCCCCGCCGATCGCGTCGGAGCCGTGCCGGACGGAGGCCGAGCCCCGCACCACCTCGATCGCCTCGATCGTCGCGAGGTCCAGGGTGAAGAAGTACTGGTTCGGACCCTGGCGCCACAGCGCGTTGTTCAGGCGGATGCCGTCGAACAGCAGCACGGTCTGTTGACCCGTGCGGCCGCGAACGAACGCCGACGCCTGGCCCGCGGCCGTCTGCTGCACGAACACCCCCGGTTCGTAGGCCAGCGCATCCGGGGCGGAGCGCGGAATCCGCTCCTCGATCTGGCGACGGCCCACGCGCGAGGCGGCGCGGCCGCGCGTGTCGTCGCCCGGCGCCGCGGCCCGCACCGTGGTCTGGTAGCCCTCGTCGTCCGCCGGCTCCGGCCACCCTTCCTCCGCGGACGCGGCCGCCGCCTCCTCTGGGATCGGCTCCACCTCGCCGCCGGCGGTTCCCGAACCGGCCGTCGCGTTTCCGCCCGGGTTCTCCGGCGAAGGTTCCGCCGCCGGCCTCTCGCCGTCTGCCGGACGGTCCTCGCCGTCCACCGTGCCGGCCGTGTCGGCGCGCTGCGCTTCGCCGCCCGCGAACGCCACGGAGGCGAACCCCAGCGACAGCAGCAGCGGGACGCCGAGCCGCGCCCAAATCTCGACCCTCCCGCCGCCGGTCCGGCGAGCCTGCATCGGCCGCAGGATACCGGAGGAAGGCGCCGAAGTCCTCATTCCCGGCGCGGCGCTACGGACAGGGGAACAGCGCGTCGAGGGCCTCTCGGGTTGCCGGGACGTCCACGGCGGCCGGGTCGGGGCGCGCCAGCTCCGTGCGCAGCACCGCCGCGGTGGCGGGGTCGCGTGCTGTGGCCTCGCGGTCGAGCACCCCGCCCAGAATCTGCAGGAACGCCCAGGCCACTCGCCGTGCCTCGTCGGTCGTCGCGGCCGCCAGGACGTCGAGGCGGTCCCGGACGATCCGCGCCACGCCGCGGAGCAGCGCGCGGTCCATCTGCGCGATCGCCCGATCGCGCAGCGCCAGGTCCGTGGAGACGCCCGTCTCGTGGTCGAGGTTCTTCCAGCATCGTACGGCGAGCAGGCCGTCCCAGACGCGGTCGTGGGTTTCGACCTCCCGTTCCCGGACGTACCGCGACAGCCCCAGGCCCCCTTCCCGCGGCTCGCCGCCGGTGTAGTACGCCCACGCCGAGTCGCAGTCCCGCGGCGTCTCGGTGCAGGTGTGCGCCTCCTTGTACGGCGACACGTAGAGGAACCACAGGAAGGCCGCCTCCAGGCGTGCGGCCTGGACCCGGGGGTCGACGCCGGCGGTGCCCTGCGCGAAGGCGTCGTTGACGATCGGCAGGATGCGGGCCGGTCCGACGCACCGATCCGGGTACCGCTCGGGAACGCCCGGATCCGTGCAGGTCCCTTCCCCCGCCGGAACGGGCGGGTAGTGCAGATCCTCGCGCCTCTGGATGCGCGAATCGAGGCCGTTGGGTTCCACGTAGATCACGCGGGCCGCGGTGAAGTCGTCGGGCGACGGCGCGTCCGCGCGGCGCCACAGGAGGTCCGCGATCTGTTCGAACGAGGCGATGCGCGCGATCGTGCCGATTGTCGTCTCGATCGGGTGGTAGGTGTTGTCGTCCGAGATGCAGGGCGGCCAGGTGTCGGTGGACGACCCCGCCTCCCGCGGCGTGTAGTCGCCCGGCAGCGGCGCGCACGGCGGCGGCACGTCCGCGGCGTCCGTTCCATCGGCGTCCGTCTCGGCCGGCCCGTCGGTGTCGGCATCCTCGACGAGGTCCGGCTCGGCGTCGACGTCGGCCGTCGCGCCTTCGTCCGGTCCGCCGTCGGCGTCCGCGTCCGCAGCCCCCTCGACCTCGGCCTCACCGTCGACGCGAGCGTCGCCGTCGCCGGTCGTGCTCGCCGGCGGCTCCTCCTCGCAGCCAGAACCCACCAGGGCGCCGGCGACGATCCACGCGACCGCTCGAATTCGCCGCGACCCGTTTCCGCGCATGGTCTTCTTCTCCTTTCTCCTCCTCCTTCCTATCCGATCCGGCGTCGCCGCAGTACGGGGAAACCACGCGGTCCTACCCCCGGAGTACTACGGGGACGCCTTGGCGCGCCGGGGCCCGGCATGGTACGAAACGCAACGTGCGGCGGCCACGAACGGCGGAACTCGCGGCGGCGACGGTGTTTGTGCTGGCATGCGTCGGGCAGGGGTTCGTGCTGGCCTGGCCGGGCGATGCCGTCGAGCCGCCCGCGGCGACGCTGCGCCGGACCTCCGCGCCCGCCTCGCACGACGCCCGGCTGGACATCGCGGGTTCCGGCAGTAACCTGCCGCTCGTGGAGCGCATCGTGGCGGAGTGGACCGCGCAGGAACCCGGCCTGCCGGTGCGCGTGCATCCCAGCATCGGCTCGGGCGGCGCCATCCGGGCGCTGCGGGACGGCGCGATCGAAGTGGCGCTCGTTTCCCGGCCGCTGCGTGCCGAGGAAACCCGGGGGCTCGAGGTGGACTGGTACGCCGAGGTGCCGGTGGTGGCGGCGGCGCATCCGGCCGTCCCGGTGGACTCGCTGGACGCCGCGCGGCTGCAAGCGATCGTGGAAGGCCGCGAACAGCGCTGGCCGGACGGAAGCCCGATCGTGTTCGTGGCGCGCGAGCCGTCCGATTCGAGCGTGGCGGCGGCGGAGGCCCGACACCCGGCGCTCGGGCGCGCGCTGCGCGAGGCGTTCGCCTCCGGTCGGTTCCCCGTCGCCTACACGGACGCCGCCCTGCTCGACGCGCTGGAGCGGATCCCGGGCTCGGTGGGGCTGACCGACCTGGGACAGGTACGACTTCGCGGCACGTTGCGCGTGCTGGTCGAATTGGGGACGAAACCGCTGGGAGTCGCGACCAGTGGCCCGCCGCGCGGCCGCGCGGCGCGCTTCGTCGAGCGGCTGCGGAGTCCGGGGGCGCGGGCGCTGGCCGAGGCGGCCGGCTATCGGGTGCTGCCGTGAACGGCCCCTCGCAACGCCGGTTCCGCAGCGTGATGCTCGCGCTCGCCGCGTCGACCGGCCTGTTGATCGCCGTCGTGCCGTCCGCCGTCCACCACGGTCTCCGGCAGGCCGAGCTGCGGCAGCGGGCGGAACGGCAGGCGGAGCTGCTGGCGCGGCGCGTCCGAGACCTCTTTTTCCAGAACCCGCTGCTCTGGCGCTACGACACGGCGAAGCACCTCCAGGCGGCGACGGTCGAGCGGCCGGAGGGGCTGGTGGCGACGCGACTGCTCGACCCGGACGGAGCGACGGTGTTCGCGGACCGGCCGCCCGCCGCACCCGCCGTCTGGGGTTCGGCCGAGGTCCGCGCGGGGGGCGAGGTCGTCGGGCGCGTCGAGGTTGCCGTCGACGGCCGTCCGGCGCGGCGCGCGGCGCTCGTCTTCCACACGACCTTCTGCCTGCTCGGCGCCGGCCTGGGGCTCGTGCTGTACCTCGTCCCGCTACGGGCTGTCCGGGCGCGCGAGGCCGACGTGCGGTCCCAGGCCGAGGAGCGCGCGCGGATCGCCCGCGAACTGCACGACGGCGCGGGACAGTCGCTCGCCGCCGCCCGCCTGCACCTGATGGCCGGCTCGACCGACGCGGCAACCCGGGCGCTCGACGCCGCCGCCGACGAGCTGCGGCGGGCCGTCAACGAGTTGCGTCCGCCCGGGCTGGAAGGAACCGACCTGGCGGGCGGACTGCGCGAGCTGGCGGAAACGGTGACCGGTGCGAGCCGGATCGCCGTGGAGCTGGAACTGCCCGGGACCTTGCCGCGCCTGCCGCCGGCGGTCGAGCATGCCGCGTACCGCATCGCGCAGGAGGCCGTGGCCAACGTCCTGCGCCACGCCCGGGCCTCGCGGCTTCGCCTCGCGCTCCATCTCGAGGCCGAGACGCTCGAACTGCAGGTCGCGGACGACGGCTGCGGCGCGCGCGGCGCGCCGGAAGGACGGGGTATCGAGGGGATGCGCGAGCGGGCGCGGGAGCTGGGCGGCACGCTGACGGTGCGCGCCGGGAATCCCCGCGGAACCCTCGTGACGGCGCGCATCCCGCTGGAACCGGGGGTGCCATGAGCATTCGGGTGGCGCTGGTCGAGGACCACCGGATCGTGCGCGAGGGGCTGCGCGCCCTGCTGGCCCGCCAGCCCGACCTCGAGCCGGCGGGAGAAGCCGGCACGGCGGTCGAAGCGGTCGAACTGGCCGGCCGGGAACAGCCCGACGTGCTGGTGCTCGACGTCGAACTGCCCGGCGGCA
>Ga0068707_1002109_pt1 | contig 14026 bp, 9 predicted proteins | sample YNPNPMetaG_FD_66600 | JGI IMG/M metagenome (GOLD analysis project Ga0068707, IMG submission 66600) | Anoxygenic and chlorotrophic microbial mat microbial communities from Yellowstone National Park, USA - YNP NP MetaG | ecosystem: Environmental > Aquatic > Thermal springs > Hot (42-90C) >... | reverse complement strand
ACGTGCAACGGCTTCTGGGACGCGCTGCCCGGCACTTCGTCGAAGTGCCGGTGCGAGGAAACCGCGACCAACATTCCGGCTCCGGCGCTCTCTCTCGCGTGCTCTACGGACCGGACCGAGGCGCGGCCGGGTTGGTCCGTCAACTACACCATTACCTACACAAACTCGTGTACCTGCACCCCCGACTCCAGGCCCGAGAACATCCGCTGCTGCACGGCCGCGTATGTCCGCTTCCCGTTCTCCTACTCCCGCGGCACCATCTCCAACATCAAGATCGACAACGTGGCGGTCACGCTACCCGATCCGCGGGTCATCGACACCTTCGACCCGGGCACCCGCGTGGGGACGCTCGTGTGGAACCCGCGGTCCGCTGCCGGGACTCTCAACATCATCGAGGGCGGCACACCGGGCACGCCACCGGTGCCGAATACGCACACCCTCACCTTCACGTTCACCGTGGATCCCGACGCGCCCTCCGGCTCTCTCGCCAATGCAACCGCCACCGAGTGGGCCAACGACAGCGCCTTCACGAACGCGGTGACGCAACCGCTGGCGTCAAGCTGTCCCATCACCGTCAACCCCACGTACGCCACCGTCAACGATGTTGCGCTCGCCAACGACGGTGGTGTCGCCACGATTTCCTGGAAGACCAGCGCCGAGGTGGGCGTCGTTGGCTTCAACGTCTACCGTCTCGACGAGGGGACGGGCGAATACCTCAAGGTCAACCCCTACCTGTTGCCGGCCCTCTCTGGCGGGGGTGGGGCTTCCTACCGCTTCGTCGATCCGACGGCGCCGCTCGGCAAGGCGCTCACCTACCGTATTGGCGAGCGCGAGTTCCGCGGCGGAGAGACGATGCACGGCCCGTTCACGCTGACCCCCGCCTGGCGAGTACAGCCTGCCGAGGCTTCGTACGACGAGAGCGGCTTTGCCTTCTCCCCGCGCCCACCCTCGCCGCGCGTGGCGGCGGCCAAACGCAGCACGGCGCCGCGGCGGATCGATTCACTGCCGGCCGCCGCTGGGGCGGAGAAGGTCGCCACCAGTGTCGGGGCCAAGGTTTCGGTGGGGGCCGCTGGGCTCTACGCCGTGACGGCCGACGAGATCGCCGGCGCGCTTGGCAGCCCTCTCGCGAAGGTCCAGAACGCCATCAAGAACGGCCAGCTCGCCCTCTCCACGGGCGGCAGGTCGGTGGCTTGGCAGGGGGCGGCGGACGGCAGCCGCTTGTGGTTTGTCGGCGAGACCATCGACAGCCCGTTCACCGCCACCAACGTGTACGTGATTCGGGAGGGGCGCGGCAAGGTCATGACGGCAGCGACGGTCACCGCTGCGCCGCCTGCGCCCGCTGGTGCCTGGTTCACCGACACCGTCCACTTCGAGAAGGACCTCTTGCCGCGCGTGTACCTGGGCTTCGCGGCGAACGAGGACTTCTGGTACTGGGATTTCGTCATGAGCGAGAACCCGAGCTACGCCCAGAAGTCGCTGCCGTTTACCCTCGATGGCGTCGCCGCCGCTGCCGGCAGTGCGAGGCTTGAGCTTTCGATGTCGTCGGTGAGCGAGACCCCAGCCTCGCCAGACTGCCACGCCGCGGTGGCGGTGAACGGCCACCCCGTGGGCGAGGCGATGTGGGACGGCCTGTCCCTCTACACGGCCAGCTTCACCTTCCCAGCGTCGTACCTCCGCGACGGTGCAAATACGCTGTCGGTGCGCGGTATCCGCGGTACTTTGATGATCGAGGCGTTCGATGTGACGTTCCCGCGTCTCTACCGCGCCCAGGGCGATGTTCTGCGGCTGCGCGGCGGCACCAATGCAGCCGTGACGGTGAGCGGTTTCACAAGCGGCGAAGTCCGCCTCTTGGACGTGAGCGAGCCGACGCTGCCACGGGTGGTGAGCGGCTTCGCCACGGCGCTGGCACCTGACGGCAGCTACCAGATCAGCTTCAAGCCGGCGGCCCCAGGGACCGTGTACTTGGCCGTCGGCGCGGGCGGCATGAAGCTGCCGGTGACGGTGCGTGCTGACCGCGCCTCGGACCTGCAGAACAAGCAGAACCGCGGTGAGTACCTGGTCATCGCAGAGTCGTCGCTGCTTGCGGGAGCCCAGGCGCTCGCCCAGTACCGCGAGGGGACCGGCCTCACGACGATGGTGGTCGACCTTGAAGATGTTTACGACGAGTTCTCGTTTGGCATTCCGGATCCAGAAGCGGTGCGACGCTTCGTGCGCGCGGCGGTGGCGGGGTGGCGAACGGCACCGCGGTTCCTTGCCATTGTCGGCAAGGGGAGCTTCGACTACCGCAACAACCTGGGTCTGGGCGGTAACCTGTTCCCGCCGATCATGACGCCAACTACCTACGGACTCTTCGCCGCTGACCCGCTGTTCGGCGACGTCGACGGCGACGGCGTTGCCGAGGTCGCGGTCGGGCGCATTCCGGCGGTGAGCGTCGCCGAGGTCGAGGACTACGTTGCCAAGCTCGCCGCCTACGAATCCGCCGGTGCTGAAGCGTGGACGGGGCGGGTGTTCCTGCTCGCAGACAACGCCGATTACGCTGGCGACTTCCCCACCGACAGCGCCGCGCTGGCGGGTGGGTTGCCGGCCGGGCTGGCGGTGACGGCCGTGAGCCTCGGTGCGCCGTACTCCGCGCCCGAGGCCCGGACGAGGGCGCTGCAGGCCATGGGCGAGGGCGTGCTGCTCTTCTCCTACGTTGGCCACGCCGGTGTGGACCGCCTCGCTGCGGAGGGGTTGGTGCTTGCCTCGGATGCGGCGGCGATGTCAAACGCCCCGCGGTTGCCGGTGGTTGCGGGCCTGACCTGTTACGTGAACCTGTTCGCCCACCCGGGGTTGAGCTGCATCGGAGAAGAACTGCTGCTTGCGCCGTCGGGCGGTGCCGTTGCCGTCTGGGCGCCCTCGGGACTTGCGGTCAACGCCACCTCGATCCAGCTCGGGCGCTACTTCCTGGCATCGTTCTTCGCTGGGGGCACCACCGTGGGGGAAAAGGTGGGCAGCGCCCTGCGCGAGTTTGTGGCTAACGGGGGAGACGGGGAGCACGCGCGCATCTACACGCTGCTCGGCGACCCAGCGGCGGTGGTGCGCCGGTCAGCGCGGTAGCTGCGCAAGGGTGGGGGTACGGTCCAAGCGCCTCTGGGCGGGGAATACGGCTGCTCCTTGTGCGGTGTTACAATTAAAGTGAGCTTTGCCGTGTCAGGGGGTGGATCAGCCGGGGAACGACACGGAAGGGCAAGGAGTTGGACCATGTTGCGGAAAACCCTCACCTTCGGGCTTTGGGTTGCCCTCTTGGGCGCCCCTGTTGCGCACGCGGGGAGCACGCGGTCGGGCGAGCTGTTCATGCCCCAGGGGGGTGGGGCCCCAACGCAGTGGGGCGACTTCATCGCTTCGGAGCCGCCCGGGCTCAACACCTTCTACCGCTACTTCATCGAGGTGCCGGCGGGGACTTCGCGGCTCGTGGTGGACCTGTTCGATGCGGATGTGGGGGCGGGTGGCACGGGCGAGGCAGCCGCCAACCGTGACCGCCAGCGGGGCGGCAGCTGGAATACCACGGCAACCTACTCCCTCTACGACCCCTCGGGTACTGCGGTCACCACGAACTTCACCACCGGAAGCACTACCCTCCCGGCAGGTGCCGACAACGCCTGGCTCACGTTTTACGACAGCGCCTCGGCTTCCTCGCCGCCAGCCTTCGGCACCTCCAGTACCAACACAGGTACTGGCGTGACCTCGCTCAGCGTTACCCTCCCGACGGGGGTGGCAGCGGGGGACCTCTTGATCGGTGTCATAGCCCTCAACGCCCGGGTCAACGTGAACCCCCCAACTGACTGGACGCTCCTGAGCGAGGGGAACTGCGCCGGCGCCAACAACACCTGCCGCCTCGAGATCTACTACCAGTACTACACATCGGGTACCTCCGTGACGTTTACCTGGGACAACGTCGGCCGCAAGGCCATCGGCGGCGTGCTGCGCTACACCGGCGCCTCGGGCGCACCCACCGTGGGCACCTTGGCGACGGGTAACTCAAATGCGCCGCAGGCGCCGAGCGTCACCACCACCGTTCCAAACACCCGGGTGGTACGGGTGTTTGCCGCTGGCGACGATCTGCTGGCGGCCAACCCGTACCCCGTAGGGCACACGGGCCGCTATGCGCTCCAGCTGGGTGGTGGCGGTACCGACCTCGCCGAGGGGGTGGCGGATAGGGTGCAGGCAACGGCGGGGGCCACGGGCACGGCCAACTTTGCCCTTACTTGGAACGCCAACTGGGCAGCACAAACCGTGGTCATCACCCCACCGGCCGCTCCGGCCCCCGCTGCGGGCCACTGGGAACTGCGCGTGGATCAGTCCACCTCGGCAGGGGACGACCTCAACGCCCTGGGGATCCGTGCCCACGACGGCACTGCCGGCTCGGGTGGCACCGAGATCCCCGTGTACTACGATTCCCACAGCCAGTTTGGTGTCAACTCCGAACCCGCCTCGCCCACCCGCAGCTACGGGGTGTTCCCCTACATCACCTCCGGCTGCTCCTGCTACGAGAACGACTTCGACTACGATTTTGGAAACGGCACCGGCAACGGTCCCGCTGGGTACGAGTGGGGGCGGGTGCAGCTGTGGACCCGCTCCTACAACGGCTCCACCACGCCGGCTGAGCGCCACCAGGACATCCCCTCGGCTTCCCTCTCCGCCAACAACGTGTGGCAGCGCACCACGGTGAACCCCTGGACCAGCGACACCGACGCCGACGAGTACGGGGTGTGGCGGGCGGACGTGGCCATCAGCACCTACACCGTCGGCGGCACCGAAAACGCCAACTACACCAACTTCTACATGACGAACTACGCGGCTGCCGCGGCCCAGCCGGCGAGCAACCCCACCCCCAATGCGTTCCGCGTGTACCTGGCGAGCGACGGCGGCACGGCGCCGGTGAAACCGTACATGAAGCAGCACGTGCGCCACGTTTCGGGACCCAATCCGCCGGGGGTGGGGCAGACGGAGCGGGTGCGGGTGACCGTGTCGGTGGTCAACCCCACGGCTTCGAGCATCACCTTTTCCACCCCGACAAACGTGGTCACGGTGCGGGTCCCTGGTGCTGGCAGCAACGGCACGGCCACCTACGTGGGCGGGAGCCGGCAGGCGAGCCAGGGGAGCTTCGTGAGCGCCGAGCTCCCCGATGGGGGCACGGGCGACATCACCTGGAATCCTGGGATCGTGAGCGCGGGCAGCTCCGCCTCCATGGCCTACGAGGTATACGTCACGCCTTCGGGCTCGCCCTACACCATCCCAGTGGTGGGGACGGTGGCTTCGGGGAACGGCACGCGCGGCCAGTGGCTGGACGAGACGGGCAACGCCACGCAGGCGCGGGCCACCTACCTGTTCGGGCCGCTGTGCGAGCTCACGCTGCGCGGCGCCGTGCTCACCGAGGCGTGGGTGTCGGGGATGTGGTCCGAGCTGGACGCCCGGGGGCTCGTGGTGGCCTGGGAGACGGTGTCGGAGGTGGGGACGGCCGGGTTCGAGCTGTACCGGCGCAACGCTCGCTCGGGAGCGTGGGACAAGGTCCACGACGGGCTGTTGCTGGCACTGCCCGACGCGCCACAGGGGGGTGTCTACCGCTTCCTGGATCGGGAAGCTTCCCTGGACGAGGCCCAGCAGTACGCCTTGGTGGAGGTGCGGGGGGACGGTTCGTATGAGATCATCGGTCCCTTCGAGCTGGAACCCGGGCGGGTCGCCATGCGCGGCGACAGCAGCATGCCGGAGGAGGGGTTCACGCGCGAGCCGCGACAGGCTCGGGCACGGGGCCCCCAGGGGGCAGGAGAGGAGCGCAAGGGTGCGGGCCCCGAGGCAGCGCCAGCCATCCAGCAGTCCAAGACTCTCAAAGTGGGGGTGGATGCCCTCGGCCTCTACGTAGTGCCCACCAGTGCCATCGGCACGGGCACACCCATTGGTGGCCGGCCCGGCCGCACCACCGCGGGGTTTTCCGTGACCAACCGGGGCCTTCCCGTGGCCTGGACCTACACCCCCGCCAAGGACGGCATCCTCTTCGTGGGCGAGGGGATCGACAGCATCTTCACCACCGACAACGTCTACGTGGTGAGCGCGGGCGCCGGGAAGACGATGGGCACGACGTTTGGAACCACACCCGTGGCCACGAACGAAGGAGCGGTGTTCCGCTCCACGGTGCACGCCGAGGTGGACCGCTTCCCCGCCACGGTGGTGAGCAGCGACCCGCGCTCCGATTACTGGTACTGGGACTACCTGAACGCTTCTGATGCAAACTACAGGCGGCAGAGCTTCCCCCTGGAGGTGACCGATCTGGCCAGCGGCGCGTCCGCCTCAATCACGGTGGCGCTCTTTGGCGCCACGAGCACTGGGGTAGCTGGAGAACACCGGGCCGTGGTGCGGGTCAACGGCAGCGAGGTGGGGCAGACCTCCTGGCAGGGGATCGCAGCGCACACGGCTACCTTTGCCTTCCCCGCGAGCCGGCTGGTGGAGGGCGGCAACACCGTCGAGGTGGAGGCCCTGCTCGACAGTGGTGTTCCCTACAGCATCTTCTATGTGGACTCCTTCGACCTCACGTACCCGCGGGCGTACCGGGCGCGCGGCGAGTCGCTGGTATTCACCGGCGACGGCAACGCTGTGGTGACGGTGACGGGCTTTGCCAATTCAAAGATTTCCGTGTTCGACATCAGCAAACCCTCCACGCCCAAGCTCGTCTCGGCGGTACGCCTGGGTGGCACCCCCGGCAACTACTCGGTGACCCTTGCCCCTGCCACCCCCACCACCCGCTACCTGGCGGTGAGCCAGGCGGGGTGGCGCACCCCCAAGTGGACCAAGCCGTTGGCCACGGCCACGCTCAAGACGCCGGGGCGGGGTGCGGCGTACCTGGTTGTGGCTGGGCCGGGGTTGAGTCGGCCTGCCGAGGCGCTGGCTGCCCACCGAGCCGGGCAGGGTTTGTCCACGGCCGTGGTGAGTGTCGAGAGCATCATGGACGAGTTCAACTTTGGGATCAGCGACCCCAACGCCGTTAGCGCCTTCCTGAAGTACGCCTGGAACAACTGGAACCCCCGTCCCCGCTTCGTAGCCCTGGCCGGGGCAGGCACCCTGGACTACCGCAACCTGTTGGGCTTCGGCGGCAACTTGGTGCCGCCCGTCATGATCTCCACCCCTTCGGGTCTCTTCGCCTCGGACGTTGCCCTCGCGGACCTGGCCGGGGGCGACGGGATCCCCGAGGTGGCCATCGGTCGTCTGCCGGCGCGCAGCGCCTCCGAGCTGGACGAGATGGTCTCCAAGATCGTCGCCTACGAGGGGGGTGCCGGGGAAGGGTGGGCGAGTCGGGCACTGTTGCTGGCCGACACCCCTGGAGGGACGGACTTCTCCACCGACAGCGAGCGGGTCGCGGCCGCGCTGCCCGCCGGCTACCAGCGGCAGCGGATCTACCTGGGCGAGATGGCCATGCCCGACGCCCGCAACCTGCTGCTGTCAAACCTTACCAGCGGGGCCGGGTTGGTGAACTACGTGGGCCACGGGGCGATCGACCGCCTCTCGGCGCAGGGGCTGCTCACCAGCGAGGATGTGGGCTACTTGACGAACGGGTCGCGGGCGCCTGTCTTCGTGACGCTCACCTGCACGGTCAACCGCTTCGAACTGCCACAGTACCCCTGTCTGGGCCAGGAACTCACCACCAGTGCCTCGGGGGGTGCCATGGCCGTGTGGGGACCCAGCGGCCTGTCGGAAAACGCCCAGGCGGGCAAGCTAGGGAAAGACTTCTTGACGGCGCTGGGCGCGGGCTCTCGCCTGGGCGAGGCCGTGCTGGCGGCGGCGCGCAAGAACGCGGCGGCGGGCTTGCGCGGCCTGGTGGACATTTACAACCTGCTGGGAGATCCAGCGTTGCTGGTGAAGGTGCCACAGCCGCCAGCTCCACCCGGTGGCGGTGGCTCCGGAGGAGAATGAGGGGGGATCGATGGCAAAGAAGGACTCGGTAAACCCGGACCGGGCGCAGCGGTCCGGGGGCGAGAAGCGCAGCTACGAGCCACCGCGCGTCGTGCTGCAGCAACCCATCGAGAGTGTGGCGGCGGTATGCACGCCCACCGGCAAGGCCAACGTGGGGGCCTGCCCCATGGGGCCCGTGCAGACCTGAGGGCAGGGGACGGGGCAGGGGCGCGCCTGCGGGCGCGAGCGCTGCCGGCAGATCACGAATCGGTGGGTAGCTCGCTCTCCGCGGCGAGGGCGAGGAGGCGTTGCGCCGCCGGGTAGAGGGCCAGCGGGTTTCCCGTCAGCATTTCGGCGAGTCCAGGGCAGAAGTGGCCGCGGTGGGGTTCGGGGATGCGGCCGGCCAGGGAGTTCTTGGCCGCCACCGTGGTTTCCCGGATCGCTCGGAGGGCCTGGGAGCCGTTCCAGATATCGCGGATCGAGCGCTCGCGGATCGAGCCCAGCGGGCGGCGCCACTGCACGCAGGGGTAGACGGTGCCGAAGGGGTCCACGGTGAGGGTGCTGGAGCCGGCCCCGCAGTGCTTTGCCGGGGGCGCTGGGGGCAGACCCTCGTCCCCGGCAAGCGCCACCACGGTCCCCTCGCCCCCCTGGGTGCGCCCGGCCCGCGCGCGGGCCATGTGCATGAGGCGACGCACCCCCTCGTCGGAGGGGGCGAGGGCCAGGGGCGAGGGGTCGCCATCGTCGCGCGGGGAAAGCGTGGGGTTCACGGCCAGCGGCACCCCCAGACGGTCCGCCAGGGCGAAGAGCTCTTCGATTTCCCCCTCGTTCCAGCGGGTGAGGGTGCAGTTGAGCTTGACCCGCACCCCCAGCGAGCGCAGCGCCTCGACGGTGTCCAGGAGGCGTGAGAAGCTTCCCGGCACGCGGGTTTGCCGGTCGTGGGTGGCAGCGCACGCCCCGTGGATGGACAGGTCCACCACCCACGGGTCCACCTCGTCGCGCAGACGCATGGCCTTCTCGCGGTCGAGACTGTGGCCGTTGGACTTGATGCGCACGGCAAAGCCCAACCGGCGCGCCGTCCTCCCGATGGCGAAAAAGTCCGGGTGGCGCAACGGTTCGCCGCCGGTGAGGACGAGGTGCAAGACCTCCATAGCGGCCAGGTCTTCCAGGAGTCGCTGGTACTCCGCCAGCAGCAGGGGCGGGGCGGTGCGGGATCGGTCGTTGTAGCAGTAGACGCAGGCGAGATCGCAGCGGTACGTGAGCTCGAGCATCACCGAGTAGAGGATGTTCTCGTTCCAGGTGCGGGCCACAAACTCACCCCAGCTACGCATACCCTCAGCTCCGCTGCTCCTCGACAATACCCAGCTCGACGAGGTGCGCGGCGAACGCCAGGGCGTCGGTCAGGGCCCGATCGACGCCGACCTGGAAGGTAGCGGCGATGCGCTCGGCAATGGCCGAGAGGGGCGTGATTCCGTCCAGAGCGCCCACCACGTACGCCCCCACCTCGTTGACCACCAGCACTTCGCCGCGCCGCTGGCTCAAGAGCACCATCTCGCCGCCCACGCTGCGAAAGCGCACATCGCGGCTCAAGGCGAGGACCGTGGCGGGAGCGATCACACTTCCGCTCCAAGCAGCGCTGCCACCTGGTGGAAGGGGGTCTCCAGCCGGGTGGTGAGCACGCCGCTGGGGACTTCCTCCAGCAGCCGGGAGAGGTTGTCGAGGAGCTGCGGCGAGCGGTAGGGGTCGGCGTTGAGGTAGGGGGCGCAGGCGGCAGTCTCGGCCAGGGCCTCGGCTCGCCGCAGGGGGCGCAGCGCCAGTGCCGGACCCTGCACGAGGCGGTACACACCGGCGAGCTGCAGCGCCTGGCGTGGTCCGGCCTCGCCGCCAAGCTCGCCGGCGAACGGGAGCTTCTCCACCACCGTGAACCCTGGTGCCGGTGCGATGGCGTTCATGTCGTCGCTCAAGACGGCAAACCCTTCGTGGCGAGCCTTGCGGGCGAGGGTGGTTTTGCCCGCGCCCGAAGGCCCAAAGAAGAGGTACGCCCGACCATCCACCACCACGGCTGCGCTGTGCAAGAGCACGCCGCCCAGCTCGGCCAACCGGTAGGCGGCGAGGACGCGGAAGTAGTTCTCGAAGCCTTCCAGGAACAGGCCCCTGCCCGGCAGCGAGGTCCACAGGGTGCCGCAAATCCCCTGCTCCAGCCCCAGGGCACCGACAAAGCTCAACCCCACAAAGCGGACCAGCTTGGGCTCGGCCTGCAGCTCCAAGGTGTACACCCACCCGGCCAGGTCGAACTGGCGAAACGCCGACACCTCGACGCGCCGCACCCGCGTGAGGGTGGCAGCAGCGTCAGGGGCGCTGGCGTAGCTGCCAAAGCGGGCCAGCACGGCGCTGCGTTGGGCGGCGTCGAGGCCTGTGAACGCGTAGGGCCCACCGGCAAAGTGGATGACGACACGGCAGCGGCCCCAGGCGGCACCGCCCCTGGGCAGGCGCGCGGGGCACTGCAGGAAGGTGGCGCCAAAGCCACTGCCGGGCGGATCACCCAGGGACGGGCGCGTGGAAACGGGCACGGCGTCGTGCAACCTCTCGTTGGCGGGGAGCTTCGGCGACTCCCCGCTACCTGCCACAATGTCCGACACTCGCCCCGTCATTCCCCGCCACCGGCGCTGGTCGGCGTGGGGCTGGCCGGTGTCGCGGTGTCCTGGGCGGGGCTGCTGGGGGCGGCGGGCAACCCCAGCGCCGCCCGCAGCTGTGCCTCGTCGAGCCAGCCCGAGTGCAGGCGCCCGTCGGAAAAGATGTACGTGGGGGTGGAGGCAATGCCGTGGCTGCGCAGCAGCGCCGCCCCGTCCTGCAAGCGTTTGATGCCCGCTTCGCAGGGGGTTTCCACCGTGTAGTGGGCCTGGTACTCCGCATACCCCTTGCCGTCGCACAGGATGGAGGCACACTCCTTGCGGCTCGTGTCGTTGAGGGCAAAGCACACGAAACGGGCGGTGATGAGCCCCGCTTCGGCAAGTTTCTCGATGGCCTTCTGCCCCTCCTTGCAGAAGCGGCAGTAGGGGTCGGCCACGTAGAACAGCGACGCCTTGCCGGTGCCGACGGTGAACGCCACCGCCCCGTCCAGAGCGGTGAGCTCCTCGGCGCTGAAGCGGTTGAGCTCCTCCAGCGCCTCCCGGGTGAGGTTGCGGCCAGTGCCCAGGTGGACCAGGGGGCCGAGCATGGCCACGCTACCGGCCGCGTCGGTGTAGATGATGCGCCGCTCGCCGCGCAGCAGCACCTCGATCTCGCAGATGCCGCCAACGCCCACTGGCCGGATGCGCCCGACGGTCACATCGGTGTCGAGGAACTGCCGGCTCGCCGCCTGCACCGCACTGGCGTCCGGGCAGGGAGAAGGGGCTGCCGGCGGCACCTCTTGGTCGCCCAGGAGGGCCAGGGCAAGAACGAACACGGCCAACGTCAGCATCCTCAAAGCTCCAGGGGACATGATACACGTCGCGGGGGTGCCAGGCCTCGGGCTACCTTCGGAACTTCACGGCCGCCTCTGCCTCCCGGTCCATGGTGCGGCGCTTGATGGCCTCCCGCTTGTCGTGGAGCCGCTTGCCCTTGGCCAGGGCAAACTCCAGCTTGATCCAGTTCCCCTCCACCCCCAGCGCCAACGGCACGGCGGTCAACCCCTTTTCCGCCACCTTCCCCGCCAGGCGGCGAATTTCGCGCTTGTGGAGGAGGAGCTTCCTGCGGCGCAACGGCTCGTGTCCCGCGTACCCCGCGTTGTCGTAGGGCGAGATGTGGACGTTGACCAGGTAGGCCTCGCCCCCCTCGAAGGTGACGTACCCGTCCTGCAAATTGACCTTGCCAGCGCGCACCGACTTCACCTCGCTGCCGGTGAGGGCCAACCCCGCCACGAAGCGCTCGATGAGCTCGTACTCGAAGCGGGCGCGCCGGTTGAGGGCCAGCACTTTCACGGGGTAACGACCCTGGCGAGCACCGGCACGAGCTCGGGGTCGAACTGTTTGCCCGCCTCGTCCCGGATGGTGGCGAGGGCCGCGTCCCGGCCCACGGCTCGCCGGTAGGAGCCGGCCGAGGTGAGCACGTCGTACACCTCGGCCAGGTGGATGATGCGGCTGGCCAGGGGGATGGCAGGGCCGCGCAGCCGGCCGGGGTAGCCCTCACCGTCCCAGCGCTCGTGGTGGTGGCGGATAGCCGCTGCCAGGTCGCCGGGAAACTCGGCGCTCTCCACGATCCGGGCCCCCACCGTGGGGTGCCGCCGGAAGAGCCGCTTCTCCACCTCACCCACGTGCGGGGCACGGTACAGGCGGGCGTACTCCAGCTCCCGCATCCCCACGTCGTGGAGGTAGGCGGCAAGGGTGATCAGTTCCTCCTCCTGGCTGGGCAGGCCAAGCTCCACGGCCAGACGCTGCGCCAGTTCGGAAACGGCCTGGGAGTGTTGGCGCAGCGCCGGCAGTCCCTGCTCGCCCGGCTCCAGGAGGATGCGGGCAAAGTTGCGGGTGGCGCGCCGGTACCCCTCCAGCGCTTCCGCCACCCGGGCGTGGCGGGCGAGCACCGTGTGCACGGTTTCTGCCACGTTGCCGCCGCTCGTCAAGAGACTCGCCACCACCCACACCGGCGGCCCGCTGAACACGAGGGAGGTGGCAATCTCCCCACCGTGCTTTTCTCCCCCCCCGCTCTCCTCCTCGCGCCAGCTCCAGGCGGCGGGGGGAGGGGCGTGCAGACCCGCGGCCTGCAGCTCCTGGAGCTGATGGGCGGCGAGGGCGTCCCGCTCGCGGCGGTCCAGGGGGACTGTCCGCAGCACCAACGCCTGCACGGCAGTGTCGCTGGCCACCGTCAGGGCCGCTGCGGACACGCCGGGCAGGCGTACACACTGGCGCAGCAGGGCCGTCACCTCCGCCAGGGTGGACTCGTGGAGGCGTCGCACCAGCGCCTGGGTTGGGCGGGCCTCGCGTTCCGGTCCCACCTCCGGCGGCGGGGCGGGGATTGGCGGGCCGTACAGGCCGAGTTCGCCCAGCAGCCGTTCCAACGCCGCCCCGATGCTCTTGGCGATGGCCTGGTCTTCGGGGGTGAACGGTTGTCGCCGCGCCTTGTCCCGCAGGTCCACGAAGCCCACGAGGCGATCCCGCACCGACAGGGGGATGGTCATGAGGCGAGCGGTGCCGGCCTCCTCCAGCAGCGTGGCCAACGGCGTGTTGGGGTGCACCTCGTTGAGGAAGGCGGGCAGGGTGCGGTGGCGGCGAATCCAATCCCACAGTGGTTCATCGGGCGTGATCACCGCGAGGAGCTTGTCCCGGCGCCCGAAACCGTAGTGGGTTGCCAGTTCGAAGTTCCCCGTGTCGGCGGCCAGGTAGAGGGCCGCCTTGGTGCTGCCCAGCTCTTCGAGACAGCGGTACAAGACCTCCTTAGTGCGGCGCTCACAGTTGGCATCCCACGACGGCAGCATTCCGGTCCCCTCGTGTACAGGGTAGCACCGCGGCGACGCCGGGGCAGCAGCAGGGCCAGTGGCGGGGATGCCGTGCCGATGTGCTAGAGTCATCGTATGATGCTGACGGCGTTGCTGCTCCTCGCGGTGGCGCCACCCGTCGAGGTCACCTTGGCGGCAGCCCCAGCCCGTCTTTCCGTCACCCTTTCCGTGCGCGAAGAACCCCCGGCGGAGTGGCTGGAGGCGCTGGCCGGTGGGGCGCCCGTCTCCATCACCTACCGCATCCGCCTGTTTCGCAACCGACGCTGGCTGTGGGATCGCCGCCTGTCAGGTCACGAGCTGGTAGTGGGGGCGCAGCGCGATCCCTTGACCGGTGTCTTTTCCCTCGACGCCAAGCTTGACGGGGAGATCCTCGCTTCTGGACAGGCGGGGACCGTGGCCGAAGCCACCCAGTGGATGACCAACCCGCCCGCTGCCGACATCCCCGTGCCGCTGCACCACGAGCCGCTGTGGTTCGTGGTCCGGGCCGAATTCCTGACCCGCTACAAGCTGCTGGTGATCCCCACCACCGTGGGCACGGACTGGGTGACGCGGGCCGTGCCGGAGTCGCCGTGACCACGTGGCGCAAGCGCTGGCAGCGGTATCGCCGCCAGAACCGCTTCCTCATCGGTTTGTACCTGG
>Ga0068707_1002108_pt1 | contig 14027 bp, 10 predicted proteins | sample YNPNPMetaG_FD_66600 | JGI IMG/M metagenome (GOLD analysis project Ga0068707, IMG submission 66600) | Anoxygenic and chlorotrophic microbial mat microbial communities from Yellowstone National Park, USA - YNP NP MetaG | ecosystem: Environmental > Aquatic > Thermal springs > Hot (42-90C) >... | reverse complement strand
ACCGCAAGCGCCGTCTGGTAAAACCGCAGTTCGTCGCCCTACTGGCCCGGCTGCTGGAGCCGCAAGGTTGGGTCTTCGTCCAGACCGACGTGCCCGACCTGGCTGCGGAGATCGAACAAATCTTTCTGTCCTCTTTGGATTTTTTGCCCATCGAGCCGCAGCAATTTTTCCTGCGTTTTGGACCTCTTCCTCCTTCCCGACGCCAGAAAAGGTGCGAGCGCCTCGGCCTGCCTTTCAGGCGTCTGGTTTTTTTGAAAAAATCATGAACGAGCGCGAGATCATCGTTCTCGCCGACTGCCACCTGCGCGGCCCGGATGATCAACAGCAGCCGCTACTGGTAGATTTTCTGCGTCGCCATCGCCCAAAAAGACTGGTGCTGCTGGGAGACATTTTCGAGTTTTTGGCTGGCCGTAATACGGCGGCAGAGGTCGCCTACCGGCCGGTGCTGCAGGCCCTGGCCGATTTCGAGGAACTGGACTACCTGGAAGGCAATCACGACTTCGATCTTTCCCGATCAATATTCGGGCTTTATCGGGCCAGGATTCACCCGGGCGCGGCGATTCTTACCCTACACGACCGTTTCGTCCTTGCCCTGCACGGCGATCGGGCCAGCCCGCGCGACGCAGGCACGGTGCTGCTGCGGGCCGCCCTGCAGAGTACGCCGGTGCGTTTCTTGCGGGACCGAGTGCTTCCGCCCGACTGGTTGTTTTCCTTTGCCCTGCGCTTTGCGGAAATCTCCCGCAGACGGCGCTGGCCGGGGCGAGAGGAAGAAGAACACTGGTCACGCGAAAAAGCCCTGCATCTGGGGCAGAGGCTGGGGGTAAAACTGGTTCTCTTCGGGCACAGCCACCAGCCGCTTCTGGAAAGGTGCGGAGCGATTGTCCTGGCCAACCCGGGCCGGAGCGTGGCCTCGGGAAGTTATCTGCAAATCGCCGGTGGCGCGGTCAGCCTGCGCAGCTTCCCCGACGGCAAGCTACTGGCTGGTCCGCAGACTTTCATCTAAAGTAGATAACAAGCAGCGAGGCCACGGTCCAGCCGGCCACGATGGCCCAGCTTGCCGCATCCCCGATCACCGCGTCGGTGGGGGGCTCGGCCGAACGACGCTGTAACACCATAAAACGCCACAGCCCGAGCGGCGGGAAAAGTGCCGTTATCGCCAGCCAGTGGGTGCCAAATTTGCTCGCGGTCAGCGGATCCAGGGTGTAGGCCAGGTAGGAGACGACCGTAGCGGCCGCCGCTATCCATTGCCAGCGGGCCAGCGAGCGAAAATCGTATCCGGAGAGGGAAGCCCGCGTTTCGGCACCCACCCCCAGCTCGTGCCGACGCTTTCCCAGGGCTAGAAAGAAAGCCAGGCAGAAGGTGCAGACAATTATCCAGCGGGATAGGGGAACGGGCAGCGCCTCGGCACCCGCCACCACCCGCAGCACAAATCCAGCGGCTATGGCCGCGGCATCCAGGAAGGCTACCTTCTTTAGCCAGCGGCTGTAGAAAAGATTGAGGGCGAGATAGGTGACCGCCGCCAGAAAAAACTTCCCCTCCAAAACGACTGCCCCGGTCAAGGCCAGCGCCGAAAGCGCCAGGCCGCCGGCCAGGGCGCCCGAGGGCTTGAGGCGCCCGCTGGCCAGGGGACGCTTTTTCTTCAGCGGATGGCGCCGATCGCTTTCCAGATCGAGTAGATCGTTGAAGACGTAAACGGCGGAGCTGAGCAGGCAGAAAAGAGCGAAGGCCGCCAGCGCCCGCAGCAACATCTGCGGATGAAGCAACTGGCGGGCGAAAACCAGTGGCGATAACAAAAATAGATTTTTCGTCCACTGCCGCGGACGCAATTGTTCGATCCAGACCGGCATGTTCCCCTGCCCATAATCCAGCCCCGGCCGATGTGTCAACTTTCCGCCCGACCCCGCAAGAGCATGAACTCCCGGCGTGGCTTCTAACCGGTACGATTTTTTGCAGACTCCTGTCGGCTAACCGCTTTTTTGCCGCACTCTGCACCTTTTATGGTGCGGGAGTTTATCTTGACAGGCTAACGACTGGTCGAATACCATCAGAAACCACCATGTTTTTTACCGAATTTACAAGCAAAACCTACCGATTTTACAGCAATAAAGCCCTATGCCGAAACACCTGTTACCGCGGAGGAAAACCATGAAATCATCTCGATGGTTGGCGATCTGGGTGGTGATGTTGCTACTGGCCCCCGCCGCCGTGGCCCAGGAGAGCGGTTCGCTGAGCGACCGCATTCCCAGCGTTTCGCGTAAACTGCACGTAAAAGACGGACGGATGGAGCTTACCCTCTTTCCCCTGACCAGCATCAGCCTCAACGACGCCTTCTACCAGAAACTGGGCGGGGGTCTGGGAATTGGCTACCACCTCAACGAATTTTTTTCCCTCCAGGTTGCGGCCACTTATAGCCTTAATCTGGAGAACTCCAACGCCTCGGCTTACACCATATCGCCCGAACAAAGTAGCGTCATTCCCTACGCCGGAAAGCGCACCCTGTTGGTAAACGCCGACCTGGATTGGGCTCCGGTATACGGTAAGGTCAGCCTGGCCAGCGAATGGATCATGCACTTCGACACCTACCTTTGCGCCGGCTTCGCCGCCATCGGCGGGGAGCAGGTCAAGGGTTCAAATTTTGCCTTCGGGATGGATGTAGGTCTGGGATTCCGCCTCTTTTTCAGCCGCAGCATTGCCCTGAAATGCGAGTTGAAAGATGTAATAGTTTTCACCGACAAGGTATCCTTCGGTGAAATCACTCGTTCCGACGTACAGAACCAGTTGTTGTTCAACCTGGGGCTGAGCTTCATGTTCCTGGAAGGCAGCCGGGAGGATTGACATGAACAAGTACGCCGCGATTCTGCCCCTTGTTCTGACGGCCCTGGTCGGTCGCCCTCTTGCCCAGGAGGCACCGGCCAAAGAAGCCGCTCCGGCCAAGCAGGCCGCTAGCGTAAAAGAAGCAGCAGCACCGGCCAAGGAGGGCAAGGTTGAGGTGCGCGAGGATCGCATCAAGGCCATCCAGCGCAAGCCTTTTCTAAAGCGCGGCCGCTGGCATCTGGAGCCGCGCTTTATGATCAGCCTCAACGACGCTTTTTATCAGCGGATGGGCGGTGGCGCCTCCATCGCTTACCATGTAGCCGACAGCCTGGCTCTGGAGCTCAATGCCGCTTACGTAGGCGCCATCCAGACGGACATGGTGGTCTTCTTCCAGCAGGCCAACCAGGCCCTGCCCAAGGTAAGCCAGTTGCAGTACTGGTTCACCTTCAATGGGCAATGGTCTCCCCTTTACGGAAAGCTCAGCCTCTTCAATGATTCCATTCTCTACTTCGATGCTTACCTGGTGGGCGGCTTCGGCCTGGCCCAGACCGAAACCGGCTCGAAGTTCACCAGCAACCTGGGCTTTGGCCTGCGCTATTTCCTCACTTCTTGGATGGTCATCTGCCTGGAGGTGCGCGACCTCATCTACACGGAAAAGCTGCGGTTGGACATCCGACGCACCGACTATACCGACGTGCAGCACCAACTGCTGATGAGCGCGGGAGTTTCCTTCTTCCTGCCCACCAGCTTCGAGTACCGGTACCAGTAAAAGCGGAGGCGGAGATGAAAAGGCATACGCTCTGGGGAATGGTTTTTCTGGCCGCGTTGCTGGCGACACCCGCAGCGCGCGACCTGCGCGGGGCTGGTTTTGGCCGGGCGCTGGCGCAAGACGATTTCGGCTTCGACCTGAGCGACGATTCGGAAAAGGAAAAGAAAAAGAAGACCGAAAAGAAAGCTCCTCCGCCCAAGACTCCCCCCAAGACAGCGCCCGCTCCCAAAACGCCACCAGCCAAGGCGCAGACCGCAGGCGGCGAAGACCTGGGTCTGGAGGCCCTGGACCTTTCGGGAAAGAGCCCGGAGAAGGAAGCCATGGATCGGGCGCTCGATATGATGAAAGAGAACAAATTTGCCGACGCCGCCGTGGCTTTCTGGGACCTTTACAACAACCCCAAGGCCCGCCAGTATTTTCAGACCAGCGAATACCAGCTGGCCAAGGCTCTCTACCGCATGGGGCTATATCATTCTGCGCTCTGGCGTTTCGGCCAGATCCTCGATAAGGGTGTGGAGCATAAATACTTCAAAACCTCTATGGAATGGCTGTTTTTCATCAGCCATAAAATCACCGACCAGAGCGAAGTGCTAAAGGACGTAGCCCGTTACGCCGACATTGACTTCCCGCCCAAATACCGCGACGAATTTCGCTTCCTCCTGGCCAAGTACTTCTACCTCAAGGCACTGGAAGTGGAAGCGGCCGGGAAACCCGCACCCGCGGCCAAGCCCGAAGAAAAAGCGCCGGCCAAGAAGACCGAAGGCGATGAGCTGGGCTTCGACCTGGGCGGCGACGAGGAAAAACCCGCGGCCAAGGGAGCCAACAAGGCAGATGACGAAGGCTTCGGGCTGGACCTAGAAGTAGATAAGAAAGTGGCCCCTTCGGCCCTGCCCACCGACGCCGTCGGCTTCATGTCCAAATCAAAGAGCCTGCTGATGCAGATTCCCGAAGACAGCAAGTTCTTTCCCCGGGCCAAGTACCTCGAAGGGGTAATCCTCTACCAGCAAGGCAACTTCCAGGAGGCGGTCGAAGCCTTCAAGCAGGTGGTGCGGGTGCTCCATCCGCGCACCGGCAAGTTCCGCGACGACAAATTGCGGGAGGACGCCTTCTTCCAGCTGGCGCGCATTCACTACGAGTTCAAACAGTTCCGCAACGCCATATTCTACTACGATCACATCAACCGCGATTCGGAGTTTTGGCTAGAGAGTCTTTTCGAATCCAGCTGGGCCTGGTTCCGGCTGGGCAAGTACCAAAAGGCCCTAGGCAACCTCATCACCCTCGACAGCCCCTTCTTCCGTGACGAGTATTTTCCCGAAGGGCTGGTGCTGAAGGCGGTCACCTACTACGAGAACTGCCGCTATCCCGAATCGAACCAGATCGTGAAGGACTTCCAGGAACGCTTCGGCCCCCTGCACAAGGAACTGGATAATTTGCTAAAAAGCGTGCAGTCGCCCGAGGAAACCTACCGCAAACTTTTGGCCATCCAGAAGGTTCCGCCCTCGGGCGCCACCGGCAAGATGCTCCAGCGCATCCTAAAGGTGGCCCTGGCCGACAAGGACCTGAAGCTGGTCAATGCCTCGGTGCTGGAGGTGGAAAAGGAACTCAAGCGCATTGGCTCGGCCTCCGAGCCCTTCCGCTCCAGCAAGTTGGCCAAACGCCTGGAGATGTTCCTGGACGAGCAGCATAAGAAGCTGGTAGGCCGCGCCGGCCAGATCACCCGTAGCCGGCTGGACGAAGAGCGCAACTTCCTGGCTGGGCTGCTCAGCCAGGCGCTGCGCATCAAGCTGGAGAACGACACTTCTGAGCTGGAAGTGCTAAAAAGGGTAGAGCAGGGCGAGCAGGATCTCGGCCCCACCCTGTTGCCCTACGATTGGACGGCCGCCACCGACGACGAAAAGCTCTTCTGGCCATACCAGGGTGAGTTCTGGCGGGACGAACTGGGCACCTACGAGTATACCCTGACCTGGGGTTGTCGCAAACAGGTGGATTGAGGAAGGAGGCCTGAATGTTAAGGCGGTTCTTGCTTTGGGCGGCGCTGCTGGCCGCAGTGTCCATAGGTGCAGCCGAACAGAAAGACGCGGCGAAGCAGCCCCAGGAGCGTAAGCCTGCTCTAGAGTACGAAAAGTTCCGCCGCGGCCGGGAAATCGACATCCGCATGGACGAAAAGCGCCAGGCCATTCGTAGCCAGCTGGAGCAACTTCTGGAAATCGAGCGGGACGAAAAAGAACGACCCCAGCTGTTATTCCGCCTGGGCGAGAATTACTTCGAAGAGGCCATGGCCATCTTCAACAAAGCGCAGAAGCGTGACGAGGAACTGGCCCGCGACCCAACCAACGAACGACTGCGGCGCGAAATCGAAGAATACAAGAAAAAGGCCCGGGAGGAAGAAATCAAATGGCGCTCCCAGGCCGTGGACATGTACAAGAAAATCATCGATGAATACCCCAACTATCCGGGGCGGGACCAGGTGCTGTTCTACCTGGCCTACACCTTGTGGGACATGGATCGCAAGGAAGAATCGCTGCGCTTTTATCGCAGCCTGATTGTCAATTATCCTAACTCCAAGTTTGTCCCCGACGCCTATCTGGCCTTTGGCGAGTTTTACTTCGACCAGGCCAAGCTGGACAAGGCGCTGGAAGCCTATAAAAAAGCCGCCGAATACAAAGAAGCGGAGATCTACCCTTACGCCATATACAAGCAGGGCTGGTGCTATTACAACTTGCACGATTACGAAAAAGCCAAAGACATGTTCAAGCAGGTCATCTACCTGGCCGACATGGAGGAAGGCACCACCGGAAAGCGTATCGAGATTCGCAAGGAGGCGCTGAAGGATTTCACCCTCACCTACAGCCACGAAGGCAGCGCCAGCGACGCCCCCAACGTGTTCAAAAAACTGGCGCCCAAGGAGGCCTGGGACACCCTGGTTAGCCTGGCCGGCATGTATTTCGGCTCGGGTCAGGATAAAAAGGCCATTCTGCTCTATTCCTGGCTGATCAAAGAGGCTGGCTGCTCGGTGGATGTGCCCTTCTTCCAAGGGCGAGTGGTCGACTGCGCCTCGCGCGTGGGCAACAAGCGCTACACGGTTACCCAGGTGCGGTTGCTCATCGACTTGTTCAAAAAAATCCGTGAATGTGTCAAGAACCCCACCGACAGCCAGAAGCAGCGTTTGAAAGAAGCGGAGGAGCTGGCCGAGCTGACCCTGCGCAAGTTGTCTTCCCAGTGGTACAAAGAAGCCAAAGAAACCAAGCAAGAGGAAACCTTCGAATACGCCCAGGAGATGTTCGGCGATTACCTGGCGCTCTTTCCCGAATCGCCAGACGCCTACGACATGCGCTTTGCCTACGCCGAACTGCTTTTCCACCGCCTGCAGCGTTACGAACAGGCAGCGGTCGAATACAGTAAGGTGGTTCAGCACGATCTGGAGTGGCTGCAGAAGAATAAGAAATTCCCCGAGAAGGGCACCAAGGACAAGGCCGGCCGCAGCGCTCCTGGCACCTACCTGTGCGACGCCTCGTACAAGTCCATTCTGGCTCATCGCGAGCTTATGAAGAAGTCCAGCAAAGAGGACAAAAAAGAGCGCGAGGCCCAGAAGAGCAAGGCCGCGGATAAGAACGCTCCGCTGGTCATCCCCAAGGGCAAGAAGCGCTTTATCCAGGCGGCGGAAATCTATCTCGACCACTGCCCCCAGGATCAGGACCGCTGCAGCGTAAAATACGACATCGCCAAGACCTACTACGACCACAACTATTTCGATCAGGCGGTGAAGCGCTTCGACGAGGTGGTGGCCGAGTGCACCGAACAGGATCTGGCCGAATACGCCGCCAACCTCACCCTGGACACCTTCAACATCAAGCAGGATTTCGAAAGCCTGGACAAATACGCCCGCAAATACTACGCCAACAAGACGCTGATGAAGAACGATAAGCTGCGCGAATACTTGGAAAAGCTGATTCCGGACGTAGCCTTCAAGCGCATCGAGACCATGGAAGAAAAGCCCGACATGAAGAAGCTGTCGCCCAATCAGCGCTTCCAGCAGATCGGCAAGGCCTACATCCGCTTTGCCAAGGAATTTGCCAAACACGAACGGGCCGACGACGCGGTGTTCAACGCCGCGGTTATGTTCGAGCGAGCCGAACGGCTGGATCTGGCCCGCAAGGCGCGCGAGCTTCTGATCCGCGACTACCCCACCTCGGAACTGGTTCCGGGAACCATCTTCAACCTGGCTGAAAACCACGAGCGCATGACCCAGTTCGGGGAAGCCGCCCGGCTCTATGAACAGTACGCCTCTACCTACAAGAAGATGAAAGGGCTGGGAAAGGCCGAGGTAAAGCCCATCAAGGGCAAAAAGGAAAAGAAACCGGCCGAGAAAAAGCCGGTCAAAAAGGAAAAAGAAGAACGTTTTGTGGGCAACCAGCGTACCTGGAACTCGGAAGACGCCGAAGCGGCCTTGATAAATGCCGGCATCTACCGCGAGGCTCTTAGACAGTATGATCAAGCGGTACGCGATCGGTTGGAATATCTGGATCTCTTCCCCGAATCGCCCGAAGCTCCGGCGGTGCAATATTCGTTGGGCCTGCTGTACGAAAAGACCGGAAAGCTGGCCAAGGCCGTGGAGGCCTTCGACGCCTACGCCGCCAAATATATTGGCAAGAACACCGACAAGGCCATTGCCGCCCACATGAAAAAGGCGCTGCTGCTGCAAAAGCTGAAGCGGCAGAAGGAAGCTCAGAAGGAGATGGAGACCACCCTCAGCCTGTTCCGCACTTGGTCCAAGAAGAACAAGAACCTGATCGAGGCGGCCGAGGCGGCGGCGCACGCCGAGTTTATCCTGGGCGAAGGTGTTTATCAGGACTACATTAGCTACCGCTTTACCACCACCGACGCCAAAAAACTAAAGCAGCAGCTGGAAGAAAAGACCAAACGCCTGCAGAAAGTGGTAAAGCTCTATACCGAGATTGCCAAGTACAAGCAGCCCGAGTGGGCCATTGCCTCGCTGTATAAACTGGGTCGGGCCTATGAAAACTTTGCCGAAACTTACTACAAGGCGCCGCTACCGACCGGGCTGACCGAAAAGCAGAAAGACATTTACCAGTCCATGCTGCGCGAGCAGGGCCAGCCCTGGGAGGACAAAGCCGTGGCCCATTTTGAAGCGGCGATCAAAAAAGGTTCAGAGCTGGGCTTCTACAGCCGCTATACCCAGCAGGCTCTGGCAAAACTCCAGCATTACCGGCCGGCCGAGTACCCGCGGGAAGACCTGGGCTTCAGCCTGAGCGTGGTGGCCGACACCGCCATTCGCAGCCCGCTGCTGGTGGCTACCTGGGAAGATATCAAGCAAAAGCCGGAACTGTTGCAGAACGAGCCACCGCTGCAAATGATTCGGGTCGGTGGGGAAGAAAAAGAGTCGGCCACGCCCGAGCAGCCAGCCACTCAGCCCCAGGCGGCCGCGTCCGAGCCGGCGGAATCAAAGCCCGCGGAGTCAAAGCCCGAGGCCCAACCCCAGGCGGGCAAGGAAGAAGAGCCCAAAACTCTTCCCGACCCGGCCAGCGAAAAAGGCGCCGAGCCGGTGGACGAATTCGAATGAGCAGGCGGATTACCGCGGCGGGAGAAATCGCGATGAAAAAACGACTAGCCAGTGTGATAGCGTTGTTTGGGGCGATGTCGCTCTGGGTGGCCTGCGCCACCACCAAGAAAGCCGGCACCGAGGCCGCGCCGGCCCAGACGCTCAAGGAGCAGCCGCCGCCGGCGCCGGAAGTTTCCGAAGAGGCCAAAAAGGCTTTCGAGGGGGCGGTGGAGCTTTATCAGATCCAGAAGAAGACCGGGAATATCGACTACCAGGCCTTGATAGATGCCTTTCGCGAAGTGATCCGACAGAACCCCCGGGCGGCCGAGGCCTATTACAACCTGGGCTGCCTTTATGAGGCCATAAGGGACGATCAGCAAGCAGCGGAAAGTTACCAGAAGGCGCTGGATCTGCGGCCGGATCTGGCTCCGGCGGCCGCCAACTGGGGCTCGCTGCTGGCACGCCAGGGCAAGCTAGACCAAGCGCTGCTGGTTTACCAGAAGGCCCTGACCAAGGAGCAGAAGAACAGCCAGGTGCTGCTTAACATGGCCTCCATTTATCACCAACAAAAGAAGCTGGACGAAGCGCTACGGTCGGCCGGCGAGGTGCTGGTGCGCGACCCGACCAACGTTGGTGCCTACCGCATCATGGCGGCGGTATATTACGACAAAGGCGATTTGGACATGGCCCATCTCATCTGCCTACGCGGCCTGGTGGTGAGAAAGGACGATCCTAAGTTGCTCAATACCCTGGGCCTGGTACTGCTCGGCCTCAAGAGAGTGCCCGAGGCCCTGGCCAGCTTCCGCCAGGCGTTGGAGAAAGCCCCCGACATGGTGGCTACCCGCTTCAACATTGCCAAGGTGGCCCTGGACTACAAAGACTTTGCCGTAGCCCGGGAGCAGTTCGCCAAGATACTGCAGTTCGAGCCGGAGAACCGCAAGGCGGCTATCGGTCTGGGTATCGCCATGCGCATGGCCGGGGATTTCGAGGGTGCCCGCAAGCATTTCGAGTCACTGGCTGCAAAATGGCCCAAGTGGTCCCAGCCGCATTACTGGCTGGGGGTGCTCTATCTGCGCAACATGAACAACCCCCAGGAAGCCCTGAAGAGTTTTGCCCAGTTCACCAAGATGGCTGGCGATCGCCTTCCGGAAAAGCATCCGGTATTTGCCGCCATCAAAGAGGCCGAGCAGGGCATAGAAATGGAAAAGAAGATGAAGGAGGCAGAGGCCCGAGCCATGGAAGAGGCCAAGCGACAGGAGGAGTTGCTCAAGAAGCTGGCCGAAGAGCGGGTAAAACGCCTGGACGAAGCCTGGGCCAAGGTAGAAAACGAAGGCGGAGTTCTGCCTCCCCAAAAGCTCGACGCCCGGGAATTGCCGTTCATCGTGCTGCCCCCGGCTATTTCGGTGGAAGTAGCCAACGAGCTCAGGCTGTTCGGCATGGAATTCAAGGATATCAAAGAAATTAAGGTGGGCGACATACGGATGGTGTGGAAGCAGGAGGATCCGTATACTATAGTGATGAAAGTTCCTAAGCTGCTGGGTTTCGACGCCAAGCAGCTTAAGAACATCAAGGAGCTTTACGGTCCGTGGGACATAACCATTTTCTACAAAGATGCCGATCCGGTGGTATTTGCCGGCGGACTGTGGGTGGGGGAAAAGCAACCTCCCAAACAAAAACCCCAGGAACAGCCGCCGGCACCGGCGCCCCAGGAAGGTTCCGCGTCAACCACCGAGCAGGCTCCAGCGCAGGCGGCGCCCGCTCCGGAACAGGCGGGGAACCAACCTCAAGAAGAAAGTGTCAAAGAGGCTGGTCAAAATTCACAAGCGGCGCCTGCGCAGGCCCAGGAGCCCAAAGAACCTAAGGAGCCCGAGGCGCCCGTGGAATGATGGTGATTTGAAGTCTTATTCGGTTGGAGGCAGACATGAAAAAATTTTTACTGGCCATGGCAGCTCTGGTGGGGCTGGGGTTTCTGGGGCAGGCGACCTCAGCGGCCCAGGAGCAACAGGAGGGGGTGATTTACCAGAAAAAGACCGTTTACAACTTCGAAGACGATACCATCACCGGCGATTTGACCAAACCGGATCAGGAATTTCTAACCGGCCGAAAACTGGCCCATCACAAGAGCCTGATCCGCATCCGGGAAGATTTTCGGGAAAAGATAATTCAGTCAGCCAAGGGGCTGTGACCCGCGCCACAGGGAGGATCCATGGGCCGTTTGTTCAGAATATACCGTAATGGCGAGCTGATCGGCACCCAGCCTTTCGACCGCGAAATCTTGAAAATCGGCCGGCTTTCTTCGGCGCACATCCGGCTGGAAGACGAAAGGGTATCGAGGATACACGCCGTGGTGGAGATTTCCAGCGAGGGGGCGGTAAACATCATCGATATGGGCAGCGCCGACGGCACCTTCGTAAACGGCGAGAAAGTCAACAAGGCCGAACTCAAACCCGGCGACGAAATCCGCATCGGCGACACCCGGCTGGTGTTCGTAGACGAAGACCGGCAGAACGAAGTCAGCACCGCCGAAGTGCCAGCCGTCGCCGCGGCCGCTCCGGCAAGCGAGCGGCTGAGCGAGGAAATGATCGCCCAGGCGGCTCAGTCCGCCGATGTTCCGGATCTGGCCGGGGATGCGCCGTTAGAAGCGACCAAGCCTGAAGCGGTGCCGCTGCGCCCTGCGCCCCAGCAGGTCGCGCAACCTTCGGCCGAGGAGCCGCCGGTGGAAGAAGAACGGCGGTTGGCCCTTCCCCCTCCCAAGGAACTGGGGGAACTTCCCGATGACGATCGTCTTTCCCCGAACAACTGGGCGCTCGAAGTACGCCAGTTGTGGCAAGATACAGTGCTCGACGTCAAATACTTCAGTCCGCAGGCTCGGCAGGTGGTGGTAGGCGAAGGGGAGAAGGTCGATTTCTTCGCCCCGGCCGATCTGCTGCCGGACCGCTTTTTCACCATCGCCCGTCTAGTGGGGGGCGAGGCGGTTATTTCCGTCGGCCCCAAGGCCAGCGGAGAAGTGCGCCGCAAAGGCGAGGTCACCAAGCTGGCCGATTTCCTCAAAGTGGGCAAGGCCAGCGGCGAGTTTTCCCTGCCCCACGACGCCGTCGCCACCGTACGCTTCGGCAACGTGGGGTTCCGCTTCAACTACCGTACTCGGCCGGTGGGATATTTTACGAAATTAGCTAATCGCATCGACTATACGCTGCTAAACACCCTGTTGCTGGTGCTTTTTATCTACGCCGGCCTGGTGGCCACCTTCCACCTGCGACCCAAGGCGGTGCAGACAGCGGAAGAAGAAGTCTACAAGGTGCCCGATCGCTATGTGGCCTTCATCCTGCAACGGCCCAAGCCGGAAAAGAAAGACCTGGTGTTTCTGGAAAAACTAAAGGGTGACATCGCCGAGAAAGGGCAATCGGCCGAGCGCTACAAGGGTCAAGAAGGCAAGATGGGCATCAAAGGCATGGCTGACACCGGCAAACGTTCCGCCGTCAAGGCCATTAAACCCGACGATCGCGAGATCGTAGGCAACCGCGGCTTGTTGGCGGTGCTAGGAGCGGGTGGCCCCCAGGGGCTGTCAACGGTAATGGGCGGTACCGGTTTGGGCGGCGAAATGGAAGGCGCCATCGGCAATATGTTCGGCAACCAAATCGGCAACTCCGGCGGTTTCGGCGGGCTGGGGTTGAAAGGCACCGGTCCGGGTGGCGGCGGCCTGAGCTCCACCACCATCGGCGTGGGCCGTCTGGGTACCCGAGGCCGGGGCGGCGGGGCCTTCGGCTACGGCACCGGGGTGGCCCAGATCCGTCGCCGGGGCGAGCAAAACGTCGACATCAGCGTAGGCCAGCCCATCATCATGGGCTCGCTCTCGATGGAGATCATCCGCCAGGTGATTCATTCTCACCGCGATCAGATAAAATACTGCTATTCGAAAGAACTTACCCGTAACCCCAATCTGGCGGGCAAAGTAACCGTGAAGTTTACCATCAGCCCCAAGGGATATGTCAGCCAGGCATCGGTGAGTCAGACCACGCTGAACAATTCGGCCGTGGAAAGCTGCATCGTGCAGAAGATCCAGACCTGGAAATTCCCCGAACCCAAAGGCGGCGGCATAGTCATCGTAAACTATCCGTTTATACTCAAGTCCTCGTGAGGTGAATTCCGTGAAAAGATTCATCATCTTTTTTCTGCTGGCTCTGGCCGCAGTTGCTCGGGCGCAGACGGAAGGGCCGCGTACCCAGAGCTACCAGGAAGTGGAGCGTGGCCTGTGGTTGCGAACGACCTTTGGCATGACCCTCTCGCTTACCAACCATTTCGGCACCGGCAGGTCGAGCAGCGTCTGGCCACCCGGGCCTATGGTAAACCTGGAGCTGGGTTACGATCTCGGACAGGTGGCTTCGTTGAACATTTCGCTGCTGGGTGAGCAGCTGGTGGGTAGCCGCCAGGTCGGCGAACGTGGTGATATCCCCAACGACGCGGCAGTGATGGGCTTGCTGGCGGGCGGCCGGTTCAACTTGGTGACCACCAAAAGAATGGCTTTATTCGTAAAGGCTCAGGCTGGTTACGCCATGGCCTTTCCGGCCTCTTCCGAATTGAAAAACGGCTTTCTGGTGGCCGGGGGCGCCGGAGTGGAGTACGCCACCGCCCTGAGGCATTTCTTCATCGGCCTGGAAACCTCGGCGCAGTATTTGATCGCTAGTTCCGGGCTGGCCCTTACAGTAACGCCCATGATCAGATACACCTTCTGATCCCTGCCGCGCATCTATTCAGCCTCTGCGAAAAAACAGAGGGGAAGGCCTATCAAGCCATTTAAAAATCTTACCGAACGGGGCATTGTAGAGACATTTGATTTCTTACCGAACATTGGCTGCCTCCTTTGCCATCCTCTGGCCCCCCTGG
>Ga0068707_1002107_pt1 | contig 14039 bp, 7 predicted proteins | sample YNPNPMetaG_FD_66600 | JGI IMG/M metagenome (GOLD analysis project Ga0068707, IMG submission 66600) | Anoxygenic and chlorotrophic microbial mat microbial communities from Yellowstone National Park, USA - YNP NP MetaG | ecosystem: Environmental > Aquatic > Thermal springs > Hot (42-90C) >... | reverse complement strand
GCCTACCTCGTGGAGCGCGAGGCCGGCCGGGACGGCCGCCGCTACGCCGATCTCATCGTCAAGCAGTGGGGGGATGGGACGATCCTGCGGAACCGGCGGGGATGCCATTTCGGTTACCACGCCATCGCGTACGATTGGATTTACGACGCCCTGACGCCGGAGCAACGCATGACGTACGGCGAGGCCCTGGGGGGATGGCTGCGCTACTTCACGGACCGCCCCGAGATCCTTCTGCGGTTCGGCCACTGGGAATACAACCAGACGTGGGGGCCGATCCACCTGAACGTCATGCACAGCCGGGACGCGATCACCCAGAAGCTGCTCATCGCCCTGGCGATCACGGGGGCCGGCACCCGCTGCGAAGCGGACGCCCGGGCGTTCCTCGATTCCTGGAACCGCCGGATCCCGTCGGAGTGTCTTCCCGCCTTCGAACGGATGGGAGGCGTCTGGTCGGAGTCCATGGGACACGGCGGCTATGGTCCCGTCAGCGTGATCCCCTACGCCTTTCACGCCTGGAAGACCGCCACGGGCATCGACTATTTTCGGAGACTCAAACCCTGGGGATTCCCGGTCGAGACGCCCCGTTGGGTGGCCTGGACGATGATGCCCCACAACGAGCGGACCGCCTGGATCGACGACGGGGACGGCTCCCGGCCGGCCGCCTTCGCCCGGGCCGCCCCGATGCTGCGCGACGGGCTCTCCCGCTGGTTCGCCGACCGCGGCCGGGAGTGGCTGAGGGAGCGATGGCAGAGGATGGCCTGCCTGGATCCGTCGATTCCGCCCGCCGGCCCGGAGACCCTTCCGCTGGGATATCTCTTCCCCGGCGCGGGCCACGCCTACATGAGGAGCGCGTGGAACGATCCCAACGCCACATGGGCCTTCTTCGGGGCGGGGCCCCAGTTCGCGGGGCATTCGCGGGACGACGAGGGGCATTTCCTCATCTGCCGCCGGGGGGCCCTCGTCTCGCGGGCTGGCGGCCAGGGGGGCAACGACGACGACTTTTACGTGGGCGGATCCCTCGTCTACAACATCCTGACGGTCTTCGACCCCCAGGAGAAGTTCCGCCGGGACCGGGCCAACGAGAACGACGGGGGGCTCCTCCGGCACGTCTACGAAGGGGGACCCTTCCCGCGGGAGCGCGGGCACATGACGGCCTTCGAACACGTCCGGGAGTACACCTACGCCGCGGCCGACCTGACGAAGGGCTACAGCCCGCACAAGGTGCGCGAAGTGACCCGGCAGTTCCTCTACCTTCGCGGGGCCCCCGAGTATTTCGTGATCTTCGACCGCGTCGAGGCGACGCAGCCCGGTTTCGCCCGCCACAGCTTTCTCCACGTCCCGACCGAGCCCGCCCGACGGGACCGTGTTCTCTCCTGGACCAGCCTGCCGGAGGCGGACGGCGACAAAACCGTGCTCAGCACGGGCCGATCCCGGGCCTTTCTGCATGTCCTCCTGCCGGCGTCCGGGGAGATCGCGGTCCGGGGCGGCCCGGGGAAGGAAGCATGGGGACATCCCCTGGAGCCCACGGCGCAGTACAATCACGAGACGGAGGGCCGCCGGAAGCCCCCGATCTGTCCCTGGAGGATCGAGATTGCCGACAAGGCCCCGGGAACCCGGTCCCTTTTCCTGAGCGTCCTCGAGGTGACGGACGACGGGGGCGCGGGGCCGGGCGAGGTGAAGTTCGTCGAACCGGCGGGTGTGGATCTGGGAGGACGCTGGAGAGTACGCTTCCCGGCGTCGGGACCCCTGGGAGGTACGGTGAACGGCTCCGCGCTCGCCCAGACGGTCCGGATCGAGTCCCAGTATCGATGAGGGAATTATGCGGCAGCGAACGGAGATCGCGGGCGTCGTCCTGCTGTCCCTGGCGGCCTGTGCGGGACGGTCCCCCCTCCAGGACCGGCCTCCCAACCTTGTCCTCATCTTCTGCGACGACCTGGGGTACGGAGACCTGGGATGCACCGGCGCCAAGGGATACGCGACGCCGCACATCGACCGGATGGCCGCCGAGGGGATGCGCTTCACGCACTTCTACGTCCCCCAGGCGGTCTGCTCCGCCTCCCGCGCGGGAATCCTCACGGGGTGTTATCCGAACCGGGTGGGGATCCTGGGAGCGCTGGGACCGGGGTCGAAGATCGGGCTTCATCCCGATGAGACGACCCTCGCCGAGCTCCTGAAGCCGAGGGGGTACGCCACGGCCATCGTCGGCAAGTGGCATCTCGGCGATCATCCCTCGTTCCTGCCCACCCGCCAGGGATTCGACGAATACTACGGCCTGCCGTACTCGAACGACATGTGGCCCTTCCATCCGGAAAATCCCCGCTTTCCCCCGCTTCCCCTCATCGAGCAGGATCGGGTCGTGCAGGAAAATCCCGACCAGTCGCGCCTCACGACCGACTACACGGAACGGGCGGTCCGGTTCATCGAGCGCCACAAGGACCGTCCCTTCTTCCTCTACCTGGCCCACTCCATGGTGCACGTCCCCCTCTTCGTCTCCGACCGATTCCGGGGGAAATCGGAGCGGGGTCTCTTCGGCGACGTGATGATGGAGGTGGACTGGTCGGTGGGACGGATCCTGGAGACGTTGCGGCGCCTGGGGCTCGAGGAGCGGACGCTCGTCGTCTTCACCTCCGACAACGGACCCTGGCTCTCCTACGGAGACCATGCGGGATCCGCCGGACCCCTCCGGGAAGGGAAGGGGACCACGTTCGAAGGAGGGGTCCGGGTGCCGGCGATCTTCCGATGGCCCGGCCGCGTTCCCCCGGGGGTCGTCTGCCACGAGACGGCCCTGACGATGGACCTCCTTCCCACCTTCGCCGCCTTCGCCGGGACCACCGTGCCCTCCGATCGGATCCTCGACGGAAAGGATATCCGTTCCCTCCTGGAGGGCCGCCCGGGGGCCCGCACTCCTCACGAGGCCTTTTTCTACTACTGGGGGAACGAGCTCCAGGCCGTCCGGAGCGGGAAGTGGAAGCTCCATTTCCCCCATGCCTACCGCTCCCTCGAGGCCGGCGGGGGAAAGGGAGGGAGGCCTTCCAAGTATTCGCAGAAACGGATCGAGTTGTCCCTGTTCGATCTCGAGGCGGATCCCGGGGAGACGACGGACGTGGCGGCCCGGCATCCGGACGTCGTGGAGCGCCTCCAGACCATGGCGGAGCGGGCGCGGGAGGATCTCGGGGACAGTGCCCGGAAAAGGGCGGGGAAGAACGTCCGCCCCGCGGGGAGGCTGTGATGAGCTGGCTGTGGTTTTTCGCGGCCGCGGTCCAGGCGGCGGCCCCGTGGGATCAGCCTCCCAATACGTGGGTGAAACGGTCGCCCCTGGAGGGAGGCCCCCCCTCCCCCCGGTTGGGATACGAGGGGGATTGCGTCTGGGCGGGGAAGCATCGCCTCCTCCTGCGTTACGGCGGCCATAATCAGGGAGGAGGAGGGGAGCAGGGATCCGAGGTCTGGACCTTCGATCCGGGGACGGGTCGGTGGACGCTGCGGGAGCCCAACGTCTCTCCCCCCGGCGTCTGCTGCGCCCAGCAGAACGTCTGGGATCCCGTCCGCGGGCGCTATCTCCGGTTCCCCGCCTTCAGCCTGAGCCACGGGTGGCAGTGGCCCCGCGAGATCTATCTCAACAACGATTCCGTGTGGGCCTACGACCCGGGATCCAACGTCTGGAGGAACCGGCGTCCCCTCCCGGCCCCCCGTCTGGCCGCCCTCCGCTGCGCCTCTTGGGATGCCCACGAAGGGGTCGTGGTCCTGTTCGGAGGAGAGGGAAGCCAGGAGGGCACGCTGGTCTACGATCCCCACGCCAACGCTTGGAACTGGAAAAAGACGAGACCCCAGCCGGCCTTCCGGAGCGGCGGGAACATGGCCTACGATGCGGCGCGCAGGTTCCACGTCCTCTTCGGGGCCCAGTTCAGCGACGATCCCCACACGTGGGCCTACGACCTGCCGCGCAACGAATGGAGGGACCTCCGGCCGGAGATCCTGCCGCCCACGGACCGGAACGATGCCGTCCTTGCCTATGATTCCCTTCACGAGGTGATCGTGGCCCTGGTGAAGATCAGCCAGGGGAAGGACGAAACCGCGAAGCATCGCCTGGAGACTTGGGTCTTCGACGCGGGCCGGAACGTCTGGAAAAAGATGGATCCGCCGACGGAGCCGGACGCCGGGGGGAACCGCACCCGTGTTCTGGCCTTCGCCCCCGAACTGGGGCTCACGATCCTCGAGAACTGCGTCTCGCTCCCCGGCAAGCGCGAGCAGCAGATCTGGACCTACCGCTTCGGGGATCGCCGCGGCCCTCCTCCGGAGGTGCGCCCGGGTCCCCGTTCCACCCCTCCCGCCGTGGAGGAGGTCGTGGTATCCGTGCTGGGCCCCCGCCAGGTCGAGGTCTGCTGGAAACCGGTGGAGGGGGCGCGTGCCTATGTCGTGGAGCGGGCCCCCGTGGAGGTGTGGTCGGAGGATCAGCTGGTCCGCCTGAAGTCCCGGACTCCTCCCCTCGAGGAGCCTTCGGTCGGGGCGATCCGGAGGGTGGGGGCTTTTCGAAGGATTTTCGAGTCCTCCGGCGCGGAAGATTCCTGGACGGACCGCACGGTGGATCTCTCCGAGCCGGCCTCCGTCGAGGGGGAGCCCCTCCAGGAACGCTCCTTCGGCCGCGACCAGCTGGATCCTGCCGGCCGTCCCTATCGTTTCGGCGTGTACGCCTATCGGGTGCGGGCCATGGGCCCCGGGGGAGAGGGCGGACCTTCTCCCGCCGTGTTCACGATCCCCTCCATGCCCCAATGGGTCTTTTCAAGGGAGGAGGGGACGACCTGCCGCCTGAAGTGGGCCCCCAACCCGGAGAAGGGGATCCGCGGCTACCGGGTCTACCGGATGGACGGGCGGTTCGACAAGGAGACGATCTCGAGGCTCACGGCGGAGCCCGTGGCGGCAACGGAATACGCCGATCCGGGGGCCGGGAAGAAGACCCGCCGCTATTACGTCGTGGCCGTGGACGCCCTCGGACAGGAAGGACATCCTTCGTCCCCCGTGTGGTTCGAGCGCGAGTGGAAGAAGTACTATCTCCCCTTTACGGGGGAGTGGCATCAGTAAGCCGGCGCCCCCGCCGAAGCGTAGCGGCAGGGAAAGGTTTCCCGCGCTCCGGATCCTCGCGGAGGAATCCCCCGGCAAGGGCGTGCGGGACTTGGAAGAAGATCGGCCTTCAGGGAGACGAAGGAGCGCTGGCGGAACCGTCGGAGGAGTTCAACCCGCCGGGAGGACCCTCCGCGGCCGCCTTCCGTCGGGACCGGAAGAAGTTCTTCAGCAGCGCCCGGGCCCGCTCGGCGCCGACCCCGCGGACTACCGGGATCCGGTGGGGGAGGCGCCCGTCCCCCACGAGATTGTAGACGCTTCCACAGGCCCCGGCCAGGGGATCCTCCGCTCCGTAAATGATTCGGGACACGCGGGAGAGGACCAGCGCCCCCGCGCACATCGGGCAGGGCTCCAGCGTGACGTAGATCTCGGTCCCTTCCAGGCGCCAGTTCGACAGTGCCTCGGCCGCCTGGGTGATTGCGATCATCTCGGCGTGCGCCGTGGCGTCCCTCAGGGTTTCCACCTGGTTGTGGGCCCGGGCCAGGACGCGGCCGTCCCGAACGATCACCGCCCCGACGGGGACCTCCCCCGCCTGCGCCGCGCGCTCCGCCAGCCGGAGCGCCTCCTCCATGTATTTCGCCTCCATCACGGACGTTCCTCACCTGGGTCGAGCATCTCGGGGCGGGTGGCGGAGAGGGTGGGATTCGAACCCACGGTCCCCTTGCGGAGACACTCGCTTTCGAGGCGAGCCCGATCAACCGCTCCGGCACCTCTCCGTGGCGTTCCCGGTGAGGGTTATTATAATGACTCCGGGTAGGGGGACAAGGGACGTCCGGGCGCGTGGCGGAACCGGCAGACGCACCGGATTTAGGATCCGGCCTCCTTTCGGGGTGAGGGTTCGAATCCCTCCGCGCCCACCCCGGTCCGGTCCCGGCAGGCGGGAGGCGGCTCAGGCCACTTGGCTCCGGTCTTTCTCGGCGGGGAAGGGGGGGGACTCCAGGGCCAGGGAACGGACGGCCGCGAGGAGCTCATGGACCTGGCGGATCCGGGATTCCGCCTCATCGGGGTCGCTCGCCCGCAGGACCGGCTCCGCCAGACTCCCCGATGCGGCCAGGATTTGGAAGGTCTCCTCGATTTCCCGCTCCCGCCGGTCGGCGGGGATCGGCTCGGCCCGGTCGAGGGCCTTGCGGCAGGCGGTCCGGAGGTCCTCGATCCGGCCGATCCATTCCGGCCGTTGTCCGATGATCACGGCCTGGAGCTCCCGTCGGACGGGGTCGAATTCCTCGGCGTAGCGGCGGGCGCGAATGGCGGCGGTCAGGAGGCGGCGGACCTCATCCTCCCGGGCCAGGATCGCCCGGGCCGTCCACCAGCGCCCGAAGATCATCCCGAACTCGGGGAAGACCTGGAGGACGAGGTCCGCGAAACGGAGGGCGTCCCGGGCGCGGGCGACGGCCTCGAAGAGCCGGTCTTCCTCGGGATCCAGGACGACGAGGGGGACATTCTGGAGGGATTCCAGCAGGGCGAGGCGCTTCTTCCGGAGGGCCTCGAGTCCCCCCTCGATGAGGAGGGCTTGGCAGTCCGCCAGGAAGGCCCGCGGCTCGGCCTCCAGGCAGAGCATGATCTTGACGGTGCACTGAACGATCTGGTCCCGTCGATCGGAGAGCTCCAGGATTTCCGCGACGGCGTCGAGGGCCTCCTCCGCAGATCGGATGTACACGGCGCCTCCTCCGCGCCGCCCCGGTAGAGGATACATCATGAAATATGCAATAAGTACATGAAAAAAGAATTTTCCGGGGGGCTTACAGGGGCGGTGCGCCCGCGGAGACCGCGGAGGGCCCGGCGGGGAGATCGGCGGTCCCCCCGCCAAGGAGCAGAATCCGCTCCCAGCAGGGGCGGCAGACGGGATGCTCGCGCCCCTCGTGGAGGACGAAACAGCCTTCCTCCGTGCCTGGCCGCAGGCAGAAGGGACAGACTCCCTCCCGGCTTCCCGCGACGGATTCGCTCTCTCCTGTTCCCGCGTTCATGAAAGAGTTGGTTCTCTCATACCCGAACCGTCCGTGAAAAGCGAGGAAAATTTGACGGAGGAGGTGGGGGCGCGCGGCGGAAGCCCTTGACGGCGGAGGGGGCGGGAAGTAGCCTCGCGCCCATGCCCATACCCGTCAAGGATCTCCGCGGGCATGTCGGCCGAGAGGCCAGCGTGCGCGGGTGGCTCTACAACCGCCGCGTCCAGGGAAAGCTGGTGTTCCTCCTGGTGCGGGACGGAACAGGCATCGTCCAGGCCGTCGGCCTCCGCGGGGAACTGGGGGAGGAGAAGTTCGGGATCTGCACGAGGCTCCCCCAGGAAAGCGCCCTGGAGGTCACCGGGACCGTCCGGGAGGACGCGCGTTCCCCGGGGGGCGTGGAGATCGGACTCCGGGACCTGCGGGTGATCGCGGAGGCGGCCCCGGACTATCCCATCCAGATCCAGGACGTGGTCCCCGAGATCGGCTTTCTGATGCGGAACCGCCACCTGTGGCTCCGGTCCCGCAAGCCCGCGGCGCTCCTGCGGCTGAGGGCCGAGGTGATCCGCGCGGTCCGGGACTTCCTGGACGGGCGCGGGTTCGTCTGCCTGGATGCGCCGATCCTGACGCCGGCGGCCTGCGAGGGGACGACCACCCTTTTCCCCGTGGACTACTTCGGGGACCGGGCCTACCTGACGCAGAGCGGCCAGCTTTACGCCGAGGCCGGCGCCATGGCCCTCGGAAAGGTCTACTGCTTCGGCCCGACCTTCCGGGCCGAGAAGTCCAAGACCCGCAAGCATCTGACGGAGTTCTGGATGGTGGAACCCGAGGCCGCCTTCCTGGAACTCGACGGCCTGATGGAGCTGGCCGAGCAGTTCGTCTCCGCGATCGTCGCCCGTTGCCTGGACCGTTGCCGGGAGGAGCTGAAGGTCCTGGAGCGGGATCCCCGTCCCCTCGAATCCGTGATCCCCCCCTTCCCGAGGATGCACTATACCGAGGCGGTGAGGAGGGTGAACGAGAACGGAGTGACGATGGAGTGGGGAGACGACTTCGGAGCCCCCCAGGAGGAGGCCCTGGTCCGGGGGATCGACCGGCCCGTCCTGGTCCACCGTTTCCCCGCCGAGATCAAGGCCTTCTACATGCAGCCGGACCCCGCGGATCCCCGGCTCGCGCTCTGCGTGGACATGATCGCCCCGGAGGGATACGGCGAGATCGTCGGGGGATCCCAGCGCATCCACGACTACCGCCTCCTGGAGGAACGCCTGGCCCGGCACGGGCTTCCCCGCGAGGCCTTCGAGTGGTATCTGGATCTGCGCAAGTACGGGAGCGTCCCTCATTCCGGCTTCGGCCTGGGGATCGAGCGGACGGTGGCCTGGGTCGCGGGTACGGAGCACATCCGCGAATGCATTCCCTTTCCCCGGATGCTTCACAAGATTTATCCCTGAGTCCGCCCCAGGCCGGGGACGCCGGGGGACCGGGCGGCGCGCTGGAGAACCCGGGCGTCTACGTTCACGTGCCCTTCTGCCGTCGCCGGTGCCCCTATTGTTCCTTCATCCTCATCGAATCGGACGGGTCCCTGCACGAACGGTTCGTCCGGAAGGTCGCCGACGAGCTGCGCCGGGCCGGGCTGAAGCCTCGGACTCTGTACTTCGGCGGGGGGACCCCCTCGCTTCTTTCCGCCGGGCAGATCGCGTGCCTGGTCGAGGCCGCCGGAGGGCGGCCTTCCGAGGTGACGCTCGAGTGCAATCCGGACGGTCTGCGCCTCGAGGGGTTGAGGTCGGCGGGCGTGAACCGCCTCACCCTGGGCGTCCAGTCCCTGGACGACGGACTCCTGCGCTTCCTGGGGCGCACGCACGATGCGGACGCCGCCCGGCGGGCCTGGCGGGAGGCCGAGCGCCGATTCGATAACCTCTGCGTGGACCTGATCTTCGGGATTCCCGGCCAGTCCCTGGAGTCCTGGCGACGCACCCTCCGGGAGGTCCGGGACTGGAATCCGGCCCACATTTCCCTGTACGGGCTCACCTACGAGCCCGGAACCCCCTTCGGGAAGATCCGCGAACGGCTCTCCGAGGAGGAGGAGCGCGCCCAGTACGAAACGGCCATGGACCTCCTGTCGGGGTACCGGCACTACGAGATCTCCAATTTCGCGCGGCCCGGGTTCGAGTCGCGGCACAACTGGGACTGCTGGACCGGTGTTCCGTACCGGGGCTTCGGGCCCGGCGCCCACAGCTACGTTCCGCCCCGACGCTGGTCCAACCTCTCGAACGTACGGTTGTATCTGGAGCGCGAGGACGTCGTGCTGCGGAGCGAAACGCTCACCCCTGAGCAGATGCGCCTCGAACGTCTGTTCCTCGGGCTGCGGACGGATCGGGGGGTGGAGCTGGATCGCATTCCCGAGGATCTGGAGCCCTTTCTCGAGCGCGTGGAGGGGCGGGTTCGCCTCACCCGGGCCGGGAAATGCGTGGCCGACGCAGTCCTCCAGAGGTTGCTCTGAGAGCCCGGGGTTCGCGGATCCGCCGGGGGATTATTTCTTGGCGGGGGCCTTCCGTTTCTTGGAGACCACGGTGGGGGGCTTGGGAGGGATCCAGTGGGCCTCCTGGATGAGGACGATCCCTCCGGTGGGGCCGGGGACGGACCCGTGGACGATCAGGATGTTCTTCTCCCGGTCCACCTTGAGGACGTCGAGGTTTCGGACGGTGACCCTCTCGGTGCCCCAATGCCCCGCCATGCGCTTGCCGGGATAGACGCCCTGGGAGATGGAGTGCTGGCGGCCGAGCGATCCGGGGGCCCGTTCCCGGTCGGACTGCCCGTGGGTGGCTGGAAGGCCGTGGAATCCCCACCGGCGGACGACGCCCATGAAGCCGCGTCCCTTGGAGGTACCGACGACGTCCACTTTCGGGATCTTCTCGAAGATGCCGACGGTGATGGCGTCACCGACTTTGAAGGGTTCCTTCTCGTCCCAGGGGATTTCGCGCAGCACCTCGGGGACCTCTCGATGCTCCTTGCGGATTCGGTCCAGGGACTTGCGGCGTTCCTCGGGTTTGGCGTCGCCGCGGGGGAGGAGGTGGCCCAGGACGGCGCGGGGGACGTTCTTGGGGCGTCGCTTCCCGAAGCCGATCTGGAGGGCGGAATAGCCGTCACGGGCACGGGTCTTGACTTGGGTGACGAGGCAGGGGCCGGCCTGGAGCACGGTGGCGGGGAAGCAGCGTCCCTTGTCGTCGTAGATCTGGGTCATGCCGATCTTCCGGCCGACCAGGCGGGTGACCATTGGGGGATCTCCCTGACGGTTCTGTACCACCCGGGTCCCGTGGCGGCGCGTGCTCCTGGGGGGAGAATCGGGAAGGGGGCCTTGGACCCGCTGAGAAAGAAACCGTCCAGCGCCGCAGGGTCTGGTGCGCCAGTATGTGCGGACAAGCCGAACGGCCGATTAGTACCGGTAAGCTGAGAGCCTCACGGCTCGTACACCTCCGGCCTATCAAACTCGTGGTCTTCGAGTGGCCTTCAGGGATACCTCATCTTGGGGGCGGCTTCCCGCTTAGATGCCTTCAGCGGTTATCCGGTCCGTCCATAGCTACGCTGCGATTACCGCTAGCGCGATAGCAGCCACACCAGAGGGACGTCCACCCTGATCCTCTCGTACTAAGGGCAGCTCCCCTCAAGTATCCTCCGCCCACCACAGATAGGGACCGACCTGGCTCACGCCGGTCTGAACCCAGCTCACGTACCGCTATTGATCGGCGAACAGCCGAACCCTTGGGACCTTCTCCAGCCCCAGGATGCGATGAGCCGACATCGAGGTGCCAAACCGCGTCGTCGATGTGGACTCTTGGACGCGATAAGCCTGTTATCCCCGGAGTACCTTTTGTCCGATGAGCGATGGCCCTTCCATTCGGAACCACCGGATCACTAGGCCCTGCTTTCACATCTGCTCGACTTGATCGGTCTCGCAGTTAAGCACCCATCTGCCCTTGCGCTCCACACGCGATTGCCAACCGCGTTGAGGGTGCCTTAGGACTCCTCCGTTACTCTTTAGGAGGATTCCGCCCCAGAAAAACTGCCCGCCTAGCACGGTCCCCCGCCCGGCTTCACGGGACGGGGTTAGGATTCTAACCAGCCAAGAGAGGTATTTCACCGTCGACTCGGACCGGACCGGGGCCCGGTCTTCACCGTCTCCCTCCTATCCTACGCAAGGCAAGCCAAAACCCAATACTAGGGCTGCAGTAAAGGTTCACGGGGTCTTTCCGTCTTGTGGCGGGTAGGCGGCATCTTCACCGCCGTTTCTATTTCGCCGAGCACCAGTTGGAGACAATGGCCAAGTGATTACGCTATTCATGCGCGTCGGAACTTACCCGACAAGGAACTTCGCTACCTTAGGCATTGGGGATCCGCATCGCTGCGGAGATCGGACTGGCTCTTGAGACCGTGCACGATAAGACGGGATCGACGGCCTTCAAGCGCACTTGGCCGGAACCAGTTTTCCCAGCCCGGGGCGGTGAACTGTCCTGTGCACGTCCCTCCGGCGTACAGTCTCTGAGGATCCCGGTCCCAAAAGACACCCGGTTTCCTGCTGATTGTCCGCACCCCGCACGTTTTCACCCCTCGCGGGGTAGTGGGGGATTCCCGGAGTTTCCAGCATATGGCCGGATTTAACGAGGGCCCATGACCTGGTAGACCCTCATAGTTAGGGCCGCCATTCACTGGGGCTTCGGTTAGGAGCTTCGCCTTGCGGCTAACCCCACCCCTTAACCTTCCAGTATTGGGCAAGCGTCGGTCTGCATATGTCGTCTTACCTGACTTGGCGCAGACCTGTGTTTTTGATAAACAGTTCCCCAGCCCGCTTTGCTGTGACTCCCGGTCGCTTCGGATGCGAGACCCTACACCACCAGGAGCACCCCTTCTTCCGAAGTTACGGGGCTAGTCTGTCTAGTTCCTTCAACTGGTCTCACTCGCGCGCCTTAGGATACGCTCCTCGCCTACCTGTGTCGGTTTTAGTACGGTCGCCTGCATTCGTCCCGCCGAGGATTTTCTCGTGAGCATGGCATGAACCGCTTCCCCTTCATTTCTTCCGGGTCGCCGCGGTCCTCGGCGTTGAATGGGGCACCGGATTTGCCTGGCACCCCCGCCTACAACCACGGACGCGCATTTCTGTCCGCGCGACGGTCTGGCCTCCTCCACCCCCCCATGCGGTGATAACCTCCTGCAGGCGGCTGGCGAATATTAACGCCATTCCCATCAGGTACGCCTTTCGGCCTCCCCTTAGGGGCCGGCTAACCCTGGGTCGATTTACGTTGCCCAGGAACCCTTAGGCTTACGGCGTGCGGGCTTCTCACCCGCATTGGCTCGCTACTGAAGTCCGGATTATCGCTTCCAAACGCTCCAGCGCGCCTTGCCGGCGCACCTTCGCCGCCGTTTGGAACGCTCCCCTACCGCTGCCGCCGATCGGCGACCGACGGCAACCCGCAGCTTCGGCACGAGGCTTGAGGCCCGATCATTTTCGGCGCAGGAACGCTCGACCAGTAAGCTGTTACGCACTTTTTAAATGGTGGCTGCTTCTAAGCCAACATCCTGGCTGTCTTAGCGCCCCCACATCCTTTTACACTTAGCCTCGATTTGGGGACCTTAGCTGGCGGTCTGGGCTTTTTCCCTCTCGAGGAGCAAGCTTATCCCCACCCCTCTGACTGCCGGGATAGTCGACACGGTATTCGGAGTTTGGTTGGGCAGGGTAGTCGGGTAGACCCCCGGACCCATTCAGTCTCTCTACCCCCGCGCCGTAGTATCCCGACGCTAGCCCCAAAGCTATTTCGGGGAGAACCAGCAATTCGCCAGTTTGACTAGTCTTTTGCTCCTACACGCCGCTCATCTCAGGTGTTTTCATCCACCACGAGTTCGGTCCTCCCCCTGGTGTTACCCAGGGTTCAACCTGGCGGTGCGTAGATCACTGGCATTCGGGTGTGCTGAGTGGCACTTCGTCGCCCGCTTCGGACTCGCTTTCGCTCCGCCTCCGGCGCAGAACGCCTTAGGCACGCACCACCCAACAACTCCCGGACTCATTAAGCAAAAGGCACCACGTCAGGCCTTGCGGCCCTCCGAGTGTTTGTAGGTACATGGTTTCAGATCTTTTCACTCCCCTCACGGGGTTCTTTTCACCGTTCGCTCGCGCTACTTAGTGCACTATCGGTCTCCGAGGAGTATTTAGCCTTATGCGATGGTCCGCACGGATTCACGCCTGTTTGCCCGTGGCAGGCGTTACTTGGGATGCTCCCAAGGGGAACCCGGTTCTTTCGCGTACGGGACTGTCACCCTCTGTGGCCGGCCGTTCCATGCCTTTCCGCTCGGAACCGGATTTGTCAAACCCCCTCCCGCAGAGTGGTAGGGACGGGGCATCCCGCGACCCCGCGCACGCAAACCCCATCTCGGTTGACACGTGCATCGGTTTAGGCTGTTCCGCGTTCGCTCGCCGCTACTGACGGAATCGATGGCTCTTTCTCTTCCTGCGCTTACTGAGATGTTTCACTTCGGCGCGTGTGGCCTCCCGGGTCGCCCCGGGATCATGGGATTTCCATCCCATGGGGTTTCCCCATTCGGAAATCCACGGATCGAAGCCTGCTCAGCGGCTCCCCGTGGCATATCGCAGCTCGCAGCGTCCTTCTTCGCCTCTCGGAGCCAAGGCATCCCCCATGTACCCTTAGTAGCTTGTCCGCACATATTGGAGCACCAATATGGCGTGAGCCAAACCCTAAGCGCTGGTTTCGCCTTTTCTCAGCCCTGGACATGGACCTCGACTGCGTCCATGCCAGACCTTCCCGATTGTCACAGATCCCCGGCCGCCCGACGACCGCGGCCTCCGCCCGCCCGAACCGGATGCGGACGGATTCAAACAAAAACGCCCTTTTCCCGACGTTCGAAAGAACATCCGCACCCGGCAAACCTCTCCCGCCGGGCGCCTCACATGCCGAGGTGAGTGCTATACACCTTGGACACGCT
>Ga0068707_1002104_pt1 | contig 14055 bp, 15 predicted proteins | sample YNPNPMetaG_FD_66600 | JGI IMG/M metagenome (GOLD analysis project Ga0068707, IMG submission 66600) | Anoxygenic and chlorotrophic microbial mat microbial communities from Yellowstone National Park, USA - YNP NP MetaG | ecosystem: Environmental > Aquatic > Thermal springs > Hot (42-90C) >... | reverse complement strand
GAGTTCAAGCCATACGAGGTTTCGACAGTCGTAGCACCAGTTTCAATTGGAGTCCGCCAGCACTACAAGCGGTTTCTCAACCAAATCAGGCAACAACTCGTCGGCCTCGGCTTCAAGGAAGTCCACGGCCCCCTCGTCGAGACAGAGTTTTGGAACATGGATGCCTTGTTCATGCCACAAGAACATCCCGCGAGAGAGATTCACGACGTGTTCCACTTGGCAGAGCCCTCTCGAGGCGTAGTGCAGGACAAGGAATTGCTTGCGAGAGTCCGCAAGGCACACGAAGAAGGAATTGCTGGAAGCAGCGGATGGCAGTACGAGTGGAACGCAGACGCCGCCCACCGCCTCGTTTGCAGGTCTCACACTACTCCAGTGAGCGCCCGCAACCTGGCAAAAAAACTCCGGCCCCCCGCGAGATTGTTCTGCATCGGCAAAGTGTTCAGGCCGGACGAAATAGACTGGAAGCACTTCATTGAATTCAATCAGTGCGAGGGAATAGTTGCAGACGAGGAAATGACTTTCAGGGAATTGTTGGGATACCTGAAAATGTTTGCGATAGAAATATTCGGTGCAGACGACGCCAGGTTTTATCCCTCTTACTTTCCGTTTACAGAGCCAAGCGTTGAAATGCATGTCAAGCTCGGAGAAAAGGGTTGGACGGAAGTGGCCGGAGCAGGGTTGTTCAGGCCGGAAATGCTGGAAGCGCTTGGAGTCAGCGTGCCAGTGCTGGCGTGGGGCCTGGGAATAGACCGCCTGGCCATGATCAAGCTGGGATTGACTGACATTCGCGACCTGCACTCGCAAGACATAGAATTCCTGAAAAACGTTGTGGTGCACTGAAAAAATGGTTTCTCTCGTTCTCCGCAAAAAATTGTTTGAACGCCTTTACGGCAAAAAATCGTCGGACGAAAAACTCGGCGAACTCCTTCCCCTCATCAAATGCAGTTTCGACGGCGCAAGCGAAGAAGAGTTAAGCATTGAAGTAACCGGCGACCGACCCGACTTACTTTGCTCTGAAGGAGTCGCGCGAGCCCTAAAAGGATTTACTGAAACCGAAAAGGGACTGCCGAAACTAGAAGTTTCGCCAAGCGGCCTTGAAATAGTGGTAGACAAAAGCGTTTCCTCCGTGCGGCCATACGTAGTGTCAGCGCTGGTAAAAGGAGTGAGCTTTGACGATGACGACATAGCCGAACTAATGCAGTTGCAAGAAAAACTGCACTTGACTATTGGAAGAAGACGCAAGAAAGTAGCGATCGGCGTGCACGACCCGTCGCAGCTTAAGCCTCCTTTCACGTACAAGGCAGTAAGGCCGACAGCAGCTTCCTTTGTTCCCCTCGGCCTTGAAACGCAGATGAACTTGCAAGAAATTCTGGCAAAACACGAAAAAGGAGTAGAGTACGCCTTCACGCTCGCCAACGCTTCCGCTTACCCCCTCATAGTTGACTCTGCAGACCAAGTGCTGTCCTTTCCACCAATAATAAACGGCGTGCTCACGCAAGTAACGGAAGAAACAACCGACTTGTTGCTGGAACTAACCGGAACTGACTTTCAAGCATGCAACACTGTCCTAAACATTTTGTGCCACAACTTTGCAGACCGCGGCTCTAAAATAGAAAGCGTTGCAATCAAATATCCTGACGCAAAAAAAATTACGCCTGAAACAAAGCCGACAACAATGCACGTAAGCGTCGCAGAAGCAAGCAAAGCCCTCGGCATAAAATTAACTCCCGGCAAAGCAGTGGAGTGCCTTGAAAAACAACGGCTCGGCGCACTCGTTGAAGGCGATTACGTTGCCTGCCAAATTCCCCGCTACCGCGCAGACTTTCTGCACCCAGTAGACTTGATTGAAGAAATCGCGTTGGGTTACGGCTACAACTTATTCGAACCAAAAAAACCAAGCGTTTTCACTAAAGGAGAAGCAAGCGGCCTCTCGGCAACAAGCGAGCAGGCAACCGAGTTAATGCTTGGCGCAGGATTCGTTGAAGCAAGCACTTACGTTCTAACAAGCCAGTCAAAGGCGGCGAAGGCACGCGAGCCATGCGAGTTAGTACGCATAAAGAATGCCGTGAGCGCGGACTACGACTGCCTGCGTTCGACTCTGCTGCCAAACCTACTTGAAATGCTTTCAAAAAACACTCACGCGGCCTACCCCCAAAAAATATTCGAGGTAGGAGAAGTCGTCAAACGCAACGACAAAGCAGACGTCAAAACTTCTACGGAAATCCATTTATGCGCAGTCTCGGCGCACGCCAACGCAAGCTTTTCAGAAATTGCTTCGCTTGCAGTTGAAGTGCTGCGCAGGCTGACGGCCGCACGCGTAGAACTCAAGCAAATTGAGTCGCCCCGCTACATTAAAGGCAGGGCAGCACGCTTGAACGCCGGCGCAACGCAGTTGGGCGAAGCAGGCGAACTCCATCCCGCCGTCTTGTCCGACTTCGGAATAATGGTTCCCGCAGCCGCGTTTGAAGCCCGCATTGCACGCGTCGAGTACTGACAAAACCGGTGACGCCCACTGGAATTGCGGGCCTTGCTTCTCGCTTTCCAGCAAGCGGAAAGCCAAAAACGGTTTTCGACCAAATACAATTAAAAGCGCTTTCTTCGTAACGAAGTAAAAGGGTGGTTTAACTTGCTTGAATGGATTTTGCTTGCCGTAATAATAGTCGTGGTCCTGGCATTCATACTGATCTACAACGGCTTGATAACGATGAAGACGCGGGTGGACAACGCGTGGAGCCAAATCGACGTCCAACTCAAGAGACGCGCCGACCTCATTCCAAACCTCGTCGAAACAGTTAAAGGCTACGCAAAACACGAGAAAAGCGTCTTCGAAAACGTGACGAAAGCCCGTTCCGCCCTACTCGGCGCGAAAACTGTTGCCGAAAAAGGCGAGGCAGCAAACCAGTTGAGTGCAACACTCAAAACGCTTTTTGCAGTGGCAGAAAACTATCCCGCGCTGAGAGCCAGCGAAAACTTCAAGCACTTGCAAGAAGAACTCAGCGGAACCGAGTCAAAAATCGCTTACGCGCGCCAGTTCTACAACGACAGCGTAATGGAGTTCAACCAAGCAATACAACAAATTCCAACCAACGTCGTAGCCGCAATGCTTGGCTACAAGCCACGCGAGTACTTTCAAGCAAGTGAAGCCGAGAAAAAAGCCGTCAAAGTTAGTTTTGACTAAAAGCGCTTTGAATGCGCAGAGGGAACTTTTTTGACCGAGTTGTACAACCAAATTGCTTCCAACAAATGGAAGAGTTACGCCATATTCCTGCTTTTTTTTCTAGTCATAGCAGTGCTGGCTTGGCTCGTAATCTACGCGTTCGGCGGCGTTGGCGGCGCGTTCTCCATAGGAGCAGCAGGAGCAATCGCAATAATATTGGCGCTTGCAAACTATTTCTTGTGCGACAAAATAGCGTTGGCGCAGGCGCGCGCGCGGCCTGCAACGCGTGAAGAATATCCTCACTACGTAAATTCAGTTGAAGGCCTCGCCATAGCCGCCGGCATTCCCGCGCCAAAAACGTACGTCATCGAAAGCGATGCCATAAACGCTTTCGCTACCGGCAGAAACCCGAAGAACGCCGCCATCGCGGTAACCACTGGCGCGCTAAAGAAACTCAATCGCGTAGAACTCGAAGGCGTGATAGCACACGAAATCAGCCACATAAAAAACTACGACATTCGCCTCGTAACAATCGCAATAGTGATGGTGGGCTTCGTCGCCATACTAAGCGACTTGTTCATGCGCGGACTGTGGTGGGGCGCGGGACGGCGGGACGAAGACCGCGGCAACGCGGGAACAGTAATAATAATCGTTGGAATGGCTTTCGCAATTCTCGCGCCGATTGCAGTGCAACTGTTGCACTTGGCGCTTTCAAGAAAAAGAGAGTACTTAGCAGACGCTACTGGCGCCATGCTAACGCGTTATCCTGAGGGGCTGGCGAGCGCGCTTGAAAAAATTGGGCGCGACACGAAACAACTTGAAAGCGCTTCAGAAGCGACGGCTCCCATGTACATCGCCAACCCATTCAAAAACATCTCGCTTTCCAAGTTGCTGAGCACGCACCCGCCGCTGGAAGACCGAATTGCAAGACTAAGGAAAATGTAGTTTACACGCCGGGAGGCGCGTCGGCGAAAACTATTTCTAAAAGCCATGTATGAAAACGTATTTTCACCCTATTTAAATAAAAGCCATTTCAATGCACTGCTTTATATATGCTGAAAACATATTTTCAGTATGTCGCTGCCGCGGGGGGAGGAAGAAAAACTTTTGCGCATGCTAAGCGGGCGCGAGGCAATCGCACTAGTTGGCCCGCGGCGAGCCGGCAAAAGCACGCTTGCGCTAAGGCTGTTAGACAACTGGCGCGAGAAGGGAGGCTAAGGACAGTATTTTGACTTCGAGGCACTCGGCGCGCCTTCACACGCCTTGAAATTCATGGAAACGTTCGACAAAACGCCAAAAAACGCGTTAGTCGTTCTTGACGAAGTTCAGGCACTCGAGGGCTGGGCTAAGCTAGTCCGGCAGGAAATAGAGCGCGGCAGAAGGAAGCTGATAGTAACTGGTTCAAGTGCTGCGCTTCTTTCGAAGGAAATCGCGTCGCTCCTCGCGGGACGAGCGATTCCCTTCAACGTGTTACCCCTCTCTTATCGCGACGCGCGGGCATGGGGCCTCAAATCAGTAGACGAATACTTGAACGTCGGCGGCTACCCCGACTGCGTCCTGCGACCTCATGACGCTGAAACACTGCACAAAACCTACTTCGAAGTCGCCGTATTGCGCGATGTTGCGGCGCGCCAGCACGTCAGGGAAACCAAACCGCTTTACGACCTAGCGTTAATACTGCTTTCCGAACCTGGAAAAATAATTTCAAGCAAAAAAACGGCGGAAAAACTCGGCATTTCCCAGCCCACTCTGCGCTCTTTCGTGCAAGCGCTCAACGACGCTTTCCTCGTGCTCTCGGTTCCGCCGTTCCTGCGTTCTCCACGCGAGAGAGCGGTTGCCGAAGCAAGGAACTATGCTTTCGACACTGGTCTTCAAAAGACAGTAAGCGTCTCGGCGAGCGCCGACCACGGCCGCCGCCTAGAAAACTTGGTGGCAATAGAGTTGTTCAGGCGCGGTTATCTGCTGTCGTACTTCAAAGGCGCCGCCGAATGCGATTTCATTGCACAAAAAACAGGCAGCCAAACGCTAGCCGTACAAGTTTACTCGGGAGACGGAAACTTGCTTCAACGCGAAGTGGATGGATTGGCTGAAGGAATGAAGGCAACTGACGCCAAGGGCTTGCTACTTTCTCCCCAGCCAATTGAAGCGAAGGCACCGAGAGGCGCGCAAGCCAAGACAATTGAAGAATGGCTGCTTGAAAAGCAATGAGGTCTAATGCGGCTTCAAGTACGCAGCGTAAATCGGAAAGTATTCCAGCGTTTCGTAACCGCTCTGCGTCACTCTGACGTTCCTAAACCTTCCCTTTGAAACCCGCCTTATCAAGCGGCGTATTTTCGCGATTTCTTCGCGCGTTATGCCATAGCGCGCAACATGGTCTTTTTCAGTGAGGCGAAGCGGCGGTGCTTCGCCAATCTTACGCAGTTCTCCAAAGCCAGCCGCGCGGTAAAGCAGGGGAAGCTCAGGAGGCCAGTGAAATAGGCGACGGCCTATCTTTGAGCTCAAAAGCCTCATCCTGCACGCCAATGCCCTTTCCTTCAGCGTTGGAAAACAACAGCACTGGTTAACGAAAACACCGCCTAGCTTGAGCAGTGAAGCGACGCGCTTCAATGCCCTGCGCTGGAGTGAGGGCGAGTAAAAGTAATGGAGCGAGCTTCGCATTATTATCAAGTCGAACTTTCTTCCGCCCAGCCGCAAGCGCAGCAAGTCGCCTACTATTTTCTCGGTGCGAGGATTCCTATTCTGCCGCAACTGCTTCTCGGAAGAGTCTACGAGCGTCAGACGGGGAGCGAAGCCGCGTTTGCGGAGGAAGGCGCACAGCCGCTCGCCTAGCAAACCAGTTCCTGAACAAACGTAGAGGATGCTCGGCTCTCGCGGAAGTTTCTCAACCAACGGTTCGCAGGCGCGCAGAAACGAATTGATGACACGCTCGTCAGAAAAATAGCCGCCGTAAACGTTCTTCCACTCCCGTCCCTGCACGCGGCGGTCGCGGTAGACGTTTTGCCTCGTAATCACGGAGAGCCTAGCCAATCAGACACCCGTCGGCGCGTCGACGAAAAAAGTTTTCACGCCAAACTTTTTTTGCAGCAAGCCAGCCGCCGCTTTTACGCCAAGCGTTTCGGTCGCGTAGTGGCCGGCGGCGATAACCGACAATTCCAAGTCGCGTGCAAGAACTGCTTCGTGCTGCTTTACTTCCCCTGTTATAAAGAGGTCTAAACCCAAGTCCGCTGCTTCTTGTACTGCAAAACCGCCTCCGCCAGAAACAACGCCTATTCTTTTTACGCGCTGTTTTCCGTAAGCCAAAATCTTGGGAGAAAAACAGAGGCTCGACGACAGCTTTCGCGCTATAGAGAAGAGGCTTTCCGTGCAAAGAAGCTCGCCCCAGTACCCAAGTGCGACAGCATCATAAGCGCCCCAAAGCCTTTTGTTGCGCACGCCAAGCAAACGGCACAAGACAGCGTTGTTTCCGTGCTCGGCATGCAAGTCAAGCGGCAAGTGCGCGGCGTACGCGCTCAAATCGTTTTCAAACAAGATGCCCAGCATTTTCTTGAAGCTGCCTCTAAAAGGTTGAATTGGCTTGCGAGACCACAGGAAGCCGTGGTGGACTAGAACCATTTGCGCGCCTCCGTCAACTGCTTTTTTGAAAGAAGTAGTGCACGCGTCTACTGCGCAAGCGATCTTGCTTACTTGCGGCGCTCCTTGAAACTGCAAGCCGTTAAGAGAGTCGTCCTTAATTTCTTTGACGTTTAATGCCTCGTCAAGAAAAGAAACAATTTTTCGTAGTTCAGCCATTTCAATCACACTGGACTTAGAAAAACCAAGTAATTAATTTTTGCTTGCCTAGTTACTCGCTTCATTGAAAAAAGCAGTTCGCGTTACTCTAAAAGCACGGCCTGCAAGCGCAAAAAAACAATGAGAGGGCTCGCAAGCGCTTAAGCCACTCTAACACTCAAAAGTAAATGCTTTAATTAAGAGCCGCAGTTGGCTTTTCATGACAGGTGACAAAACAAGTTATTTTGACGTAGTGATTAATCCAATTGAAACAATGAAGCGCGAAAAAAAACGCGCTGACTTCGGCGCAGGAATCGTGCGGCTCGCTGTCTTCGGCGCAGTAGTAGGCTGCGTGCTCGGACTGTTTGCAGCGGCGGGCGTGGCTTTGCTCGGAGCCATTGCAACAACTTTTTTTCCGCCAGCGTTCTTGCTTGCGGGACTCGGCGTAGGCACTGCCTTGTTTTTCGTGATCGTGCTAGCATTCGTGCTTGCCGCAGCAATGCTTGTCGCAAACACTTTAAAGACGGCAGTATTGTTTGTAGTGGCGAGGCTGCTGGGCGGGCGAGGAAGGTTTTCCCAACACTTTTACTTTAACGCCTTGATAACCACTGCTTACCCCGTAATCGCGGTAATAGCGTTCGCGCTTTCAATAGTGCTCTTGTTTGTTCCAGTCCTCGGCCCAGCCGTCTTCCTCGTATCTCTCGCATGCATTGCTTTATACGGCGTTTACTTGCACGCCGCAGCAGTAAAGGAAACGCATGGCCTCGACTGGGGAAAAGCAGTTCTCGCAGTAGTGCTTATTCCGCTTGTGCTCCTGGCCTTCCTTGGATTGACGGCAGTAAGTGCTCTTGCTGGCTAGCGAGTGACTTGCTCGAAGCATGCCCTAGCCGCTTCAGCGTTTTTCTTGGCCACGTCGGAAGAAAACCTTGAGTAAAACGCTTTCTCGAGGTTGTCCAGCGTAACTATTCCAGTCACTTTAGCGAAGGCGCCGAGCAACGCCGTGTTCACCAACGGCTTGCCGATTATTTTCTCGGCTATTCCGTAGGCGTCGACGACGAATACTTTTCCGCGCACGAACTTCTGAAAATCCGTCGCCGGTTTTTTTGTTGCAATGATTACTGCGCCGGCAAAACCCAGTTGTTCGCAAACGTTTTTCTCTGAATACAGCGAGTCATCCGCCGAGCCCCCGGGAGTTCTGAGCCCCTTGCAAACGTCGACCACTGAAAAAAGCGAGTCATCCAATACCAGCAAGTAGTCGGGCTCGTAGACTTGCTGGTGCAAACGAATTGGCTTGTCGTCAATCCGGCAGTAAGATTCGACTGGCGAGCCGCTGCGCTCCACTCCGAAAGAAGGAAAGGCTTGCGCGTGCTTTCCGCCCAAGAACGCCGCATACGCCAACAACTCGGCGGTAGTCACTGCTCCTTGGCCGCCTCTTCCGTGAATGCGTACTTCAATCACTGCGATCAATCCTCAAATTATGTCGAGAATTATTTTTTCTACTTCAACTACTTCGAATTGCTTGGCTTGCTGCAGCGCGAAGTCAAGCTTTTCTTTTGACGAAGAAAACACTTCGTATAACTCCGTGCCCTCACTGATTTGTTGGCCGACGGCTACTTTCAACACCATTCCAGCGCCCTTGTCGGCTGGCGCGCCGGCAGCACGGCAAACGCGTGAAATCGCTTTATTGTCAATGTGTCTCACGCGACCTTCTGCACTCGCCTTGACTACGGCCGAGTACTTTCCGGGCTTGATGTCTTCAGAACAAATTTTTGGGTTGCCGCCCTGCGCCGCAATTATTTCCTTGAACTTTGCAAGCGCTTTTCCTGAAGAAATTTGGTGGCGCGCAATGCGGTATCCTTCTTCCTTGCTTATTCCTCGCACCATGTGCAGCAACACGCCGGACATTAGGCAAGCCTTTTCCACGAGCAGGCCGCCGCTCAGCCCCTCCAAAGCACGAAGTACTTCTCGCGCTTCAAGAGCTGGGCCAATGAAGTTCATCACTGGCTCGGCGCCATCGCTTATAATGCAGTCCACCTGCAAGCCCAAGTGCGAGCCCATCGTCTGAAACTTGCGTGCAAGCTCGCGGGCGCGCTCAACGTTTTCTATCTTGGCTCCCTTGCCGCATGGAATGTCAAGCAACACCGTGTGCGCTCCCTCGGCTTTTTTCTTGGCGAGAATGCTTGACAACAAGAGTTCTTCTGGGTCGAGGCGCAGTGGATGACGTATTCTGATGAGCTTGTCGTCCGCAACCGCCATGTTGACGGCGCCGCCCCACACGAGGCAACCGCCAGTCTTCGCCACCACTTGCCTTATCTGGTCCATGGAAAGAGACACTGGACAAATTACTTCAAGCGTGTCAGCGGTTCCTGACGCGCTGCTTATCGCGCGCGTGCAGGTTTTTGGAATCTTTATTCCCAGCGAAGCCATTATTGGAACAATAAGCATGCTCACGCGGTCTGCCGCAACGCCGCCCACACTGTGCTCGCTGACGACGGGGCCGTTCTTGAATTCCAGGCGGTCGCCCGTCTCGTAAATCGCGTTAGTCAGCGCAGCGACTTCCTCGGTATTCATTCCCCGCGTGTAAACGCCGGCAATGAACGCAGCTAACTCGGCGGCGGAAAGCTCTTCCCTCATCAAATCCGTTATTATTGCTTTTACTTCTGGTTCGGTCAACACGCCGCCGTCAAGCTTTTTGCGGACGAAGTCGAGGCTAAGCGGCCGCTTGGCGGCTTCAACGTCGATTACGTCTCCTTCTTTGGCGCCTATTTTTTCCGCCGTGTCCGCAAACAAAGTGATTTCGCCTGGCTTGCCCTTGCGCGCCAAATCAACTAGGGCAACCGCCTCTCTTTTTTCCAGCCTTATTTTGACGCGGTCGCCCACGCTTGCGTCAAGCGCTTTAGCGTCGTCGTCGTCAAGCACGACAACGTTCAAGCCGGCTTCAACGTCTGTGACGTGCACTTTGAAATTCATTTTTTCACGTCAAACTAATTGTTTTTCAGACAAACCCAGTTCTTTCCACACTGCCATGACGAGGCTCTGCGGCGGAAGAACGCCGAGTTCTGTCACGAAAGCGTTTACGTACTTGGCTTCAGTCAAGTCAAACGCGGGATTGAAGATGCCGAGGGTTTTCGGAAACTTTTTGAGCTTCAAGTCGCGTGGAACAGCGACTTCTTCGCTTTTCCTTTCTTCTATTGGTTCTTCTCTTCCCCATAAAGTGAGGGGATCAAATTTATGGGTTCCAGTGCACGAGTAAAACCGTTTTTCGTGCTCGAAAGCCGCTAAAGCAATCTGAGAAGTGCCGATCTTGTTTACGAGGCCGCCCTCTGAAGTGATCGCGTCAGCGCCAACCATTACGACGTCGGAGTCACGCATGAAGCGAGTTAAAACAAGCCGCGCCGCCGAATCCACTGCGAGAACAGTGGGAATGCCGTACTCGGAAAGCTCTCGAGCAGTTTTCCTGCCTTGGTAGAGAGGACGGGTTTCGCAAGCAAAAACCTTGAAATCAATTTCTTCGTCGAAAGCCCTCTTTAAAACGGCGACGACGGACCCGCTGTGACAGTGGACTAACACGCTTCCGCCGTCCGGCACTAGGCGCGCGCCGTATTCTGCTATTCTGTCCCTCACCTTCCTTAAACTCTCTCGATAGCCGTAAACTTGTTTTTCGAGTGCTTTCTTGAGTTCTCCGACATCGTCGGAGGGAGTCTTGTGCACTGCAGTGAAAACCAAGCGCAACGCGTTTCTCAACTCTGGCTCGGTTGGCCTAACTCCCTTCAAGTACAAGGCAGTTGCACGCAAGTCAGCCAAAAACTCTTTCCTGTCCACTGCCTTGGAAGCAAGGCCCTCTATTCTAAGCGCTTCCAAGCCGGCTGCGGCGACTTCGTCGGCGCCCTGAATGCGGAGAGCGCGGATGTCGTCGTAAATTTTTTTTGTTTTTGCTTGAACCGCCATAGTAAAAGCAAGGAAAAAAGACTTTATTAAATTCACCACGCTAATTGGTTTTGGAGGACTGGTAGTAAATGGCCGCGCGTGACTTAATGGAGGAAACCACTGTAGTTGAAGCAGGAACAGAAGTCGGAAAAGCAATTGCGCTCGCTTCAAAAGAGCCTAACATTCTTCACTTCGCCGTCGTGGAAAACAACGGCGCTTACGCAGGAATGGTTGACGACCGCGTGCTCCGCGACTTCACTGGCGAGTCAACCGTTAAAGTAGGAAGGCTTGCAGTGCGTCCGCCGGCTCTCTCTCCGGAAACGCCTGAAGAGGAAGTGATCACGCTCTTCTTGAACAGCAACGTGAAAGTGCTGCCCGTCCTAAAAGACGGTCAAGTAATAGGCGTAGTAACGCGGTGGGGCGGCCTGAAAGCAATTGCCGCGTCAGACGCCGTCAAAGGAAAAAAAGTGTCTGACGTGATGAGCCGCCGCGTAATAAAAATAGGGGAGTCGACAACGATAGGCCAAGCGCGCAAAATATTCAAAGACGCGAAAATATTTCGCGCGGTAGTCGTCGACGACCAAGAAAAAATTAGCGGCGTCGTCTCTACTTATGACTTGGCGGTCAAGGTAAGCGCGCACTTGGCCAAGGCCGCGCGCCAAAGCACTTTCGAGCCAACCTCGCTGGAAAGCATTGAAAGCGAGCCCGTTAGCAGCATAATGAGCACCAACGTAGCAACTGTTGCCGAAAACGATTCGCTTGCCAACGCAGTCAAGCAAATGATTGAGCGCAGGATAATGGGCCTCGTAGTCGCAAGAGAAGGAAAGCCAGTGGGCATGCTGGCCGCCAAAGACGTGATGGCGGCTTGCCTGACGACAAAGCCGGTGCCAATCCAAATAATTGGGTTGAAGGAAGACGAAAAAATTCTCAGGCAGTCTTTGGTCGACGAGTGCAGTGCCTTCCTCGAGAAAATAAGTAAAAGCGTGAAGCTGTCGCCAGAAGACTCGTTGGTACTCCACGTAAAGTCAAACGTTGAAGGAAAGAAAAAACGCTTTGAAGTCAAAAGCCGGCTCACCGCAAGCGGACGAATTTTTTCTTCAAGACAGCCCCCGAACATTGACGAGCACAAGCAAAACTGGAGCCTCCACCTCGCCGTACGCGAGTCACTTGAAGAACTCGCAAAAGTGATGAAAAAAGAATTAGAGCTCGAAAGAGAACGCGAGAAAGTAGAGAAAAGCGTCAAGCGCTCTGCACGCCGGCGCTAAGCCAAAACCATTATTAACCTTGACCGTCCTTTAGTTAGCATTAAAACCCCTATCGGACGATTTGGCTCCTTTAGGCAGTGAAAAAAGTGGTTTAAGTGATAGACGCTGATTTTGAGAAAATGTTTGGAAGCAAGAACGCAATAGTCCAAGCTCCCGGAGGAACGCTGAGCCAAGAAGACCAAATGCTCATGGAGTTCTTGAAGCAAAGCGCTCCACGCATCGTCGTAGTAGGAACGGGCGGAAGCGGCAGCAACACGATAAACAGGATGCAGGAAATAGGCATTGCGGGCGCCACGCTAATCGCAATGAACACTGACGCCCAACACCTCTTACGCATAAAAGCACACAAAAAACTGTTGCTGGGAAAAAAGAAGACGAAGGGACTCGGCGCAGGAAGCAATCCTGAAGTAGGCGAAGCAGCAGCAGAAGAATCAGAACAGGAAATCAAGCAGTTACTTGAAGGAGCGGACCTGGTCTTCGTTACCGCCGGAATGGGGGGAGGAACGGGTACTGGAAGCGCGCACATTATCGCGAAGGCAGCCAAGGAATGCGGGGCAATGGTCATCGCCATAGTCACCATGCCCTTCACTTCAGAAGGAAAAAAACGTGCTGCCAACGCCGCGAGCGGCTTGGAAAAACTACGCAAGCACGCCGACACCACCATAGCAATTCCTAACGACAAACTGCTTTACTTCGTGCCAGACCTGCCCCTGAACGCGGCATTCAAGGTAGCAGACAGCGTGCTAGCAAACGCAGTAAAAGGAATAGCTGAACTTATTACCAAGCCAGGCCTAGTAAACCTCGACTTTGCAGACATGCGCACAATCCTCGAACGCGGCGGAATGGCAGTCATCGGACTCGGCGAAGTAAGCGGAACGGAAGGAAAAGACCGCGTCATCCAAGCAGCAGAACGCGCGCTTGCGTCTCCATTGCTGGACGTTGACTACTCGAACGCAGACCGAGCACTAATAAACGTGACCGGCGCAGACGACCTCACGCTAGGCGAAGCCGAGTCAGCAGTCAGCGCCGTCGCCGCAAAAATACATAAAGACGCTCACATCATCTGGGGGGCGACGATAGACAACTCAATGGAAAAACGCAGCGTGCGAGTACTATGCGTTCTAGCAGGAATAAGGGAAGGCCAGCCGCAACAAAAAGAATCCGAGGAAAGCCTGGAAGGCGTTGAATTCATTTAAAGTGATTTAAAATGGAGGAACCAAAGCCAAGTTTTTTCCAGCCAGTGCTTGACTTTATCAAGCAAAGCGAACGCGTCATCAACGTCACGCACAAACCAAAACAACAAGAATTCCAGCACATCGCGTTCAGCACTGGCCTTGGAATGATAGTAATCGGCGTCATTGGCTTCGCCATCTCAATGGCGGCCTACTTCTTACGCGGAAGCTAGCAAGGGTGAAAAAAGAATGCTGTACGTTTACAGAGTAACCGCAGGACAAGAAAGCATAGTCGCCGACCTGTTACACAAAAAAATAATGAAGTCAGGAGCGCCAATCAAAGCCATAATCGTTTCACCCCGCTTACGCGGCTACGTCATGGCTGAAAGCGATGACGACATTGCAGCCAAACAAATTATTGCAAACGTTCCCCACGTAAAAGGAACTCTTCACAAGACAATGGCGGTAAGCGAAATAAAGGAACTCCTTGAAAGCAAGCCCCAAGAAATCGTGTTAAACAAAGGCGACTTAGTAGAAGTAATAAGCGGGCCGTTCAAAGGCGAGCGAGCAAAAGTCGTGCGCATAGAAAAAGAAGACGTCACCGTCGAACTCGTCGAAGTCGCGGTCCCAATTCCAGTGACAATCAAGTCATCCGCAGTAAAAGTAATTCCTCAATAAGCTTTCAGCTCGTCCCACACCTCCAAAGTACTGCATTGGGTCAACAAACTGGTTTCTAGTCAAGTCAAACGCGTCGTCAGCCGAAGCA
>Ga0068707_1002103_pt1 | contig 14059 bp, 10 predicted proteins | sample YNPNPMetaG_FD_66600 | JGI IMG/M metagenome (GOLD analysis project Ga0068707, IMG submission 66600) | Anoxygenic and chlorotrophic microbial mat microbial communities from Yellowstone National Park, USA - YNP NP MetaG | ecosystem: Environmental > Aquatic > Thermal springs > Hot (42-90C) >... | reverse complement strand
CCGACGGGCCCGCTGGCGCGACTCGACGCGCCCGACGGGGATGGCAGTTCGACGTTTCCGCCCGGGTCCAGAGTGAGCCGCACGGCGCCCGAGCTCTGCAGCAGCAGCCCCTCGAGATGCCGCAGATCGTGAACCAGCGTTCCGTCGACGGCGGTCACGACGGCTCCGGCCCGCACGCCCCGAGCGGCCGCCTCTCCCGCCTCCCGCACCGCCGCGACGATCACGCGCCGGGCGGATGTGACCTGGAGGATCAGGCCCCACGACGCGATCTCGACCGCCGATCCGATCGGCGCCTCGCCGACCGCCCCTTCGAACGAGACGTCCTCCGGCAGCTCGACGGGCTGGAGCACCCGGAGCGGGCTTCCGTCGCCGACCGCGCGCGACTCATCGACAGCGACGAACGAGGTGAAGCGACTGACCAGGCGGAACTCGGTGGCGAGCCGCACGATCTCCGCCTCCAGCCCCCGCCTCCGGCTCGGCGTCGCCCTCTGCCACTCGGCCATCCGATCCTCGATGCGCTCGCGAGCCCAGATCGGCCCCAGGGCCGCATGGGCCTCCGCGTACGCGGGAAGCTCGACCTCGACCGGCACCCGCACCCGCTCGGCGCCACGACGACCCTCGACGTAGATCGTCCCGCGTGCCGGCCGCGTGTAGCGCGCCACGAGGTCGATCGTCTGCCCGGCGAACAGATCCGGCACGGGTGCCGGATACGGGTCTTCCACGGGCAGGCCGTTCCAATCGATCGCGACGTCGACCAGCACGGGCGAATCGATCCGGTCGAACAGCGTCTCGACGGTCCTTCGCCGCGCTTCCTCCCCCTCGCGCGGCAGGACGACCTGCGAGAAACCGCCGCCGGACCGGCCGATGCCGTCGATCAGCGCGCGATTGACGCTCGAACCGATGCCAAAGGCGAAGAACCGTGCCTCGCCGCGCCGGGTCCGCACCAGCTCGAGGATCGCGTCCTCTTCGGCGACGTACCCGTCGGTCAGGAGGACGTACATCTGCAGGCGTCCCGGGTCGTGCGCGGCGACCAGGGCCCGCTCCAGCCCCGCGATCATCTCGGTCCCGCCGCCGCCCTCCAGGCCACGCAGAAAGGCGTGCGCCGCGCGGACGTTCTCGTCGGTGCGATGCTGCGGCGCATCGAAGAGCTGGGCGTTGCTGCCGGCGAAGTAAACGATGTTGAACAGGTCGTCCGGCCGGAGCGCGTCGAGACACCGCGATACCAGGTCGGTCTCGATCGCGAGCGGCGCGCCCACCATGCTGCCCGAGACGTCTAGGATGAAGGTGATCTCGCGTGGCATCACCTGCGCGTCCGTCGGCGCGGCCGGCGGGCGGATCATCAGGGCGAGGAACCCACCGTCCTGGCCACGGTGCGCGAGAACCCCGTAGCCGATCTCGTCGCCCGCCGTGCTCCACCGCAGCACGAAGTCGCGGTTCGCGATCGCGTTCGCCTCCGCCAGACGGATGACCCGCACGCTGTCCGACAACTCCTCGACCTCGACCGCATGATGCACCGTTTGCAGGTCGCGCACCGGCAATCCCGCGTCGAGACGCACGGTGAGTCCGATGTCGTGCCCGCTGCGCTCGCCCGGCCGCAGCACCGGCGGCGTGACGCGGTCGGCGTCCGGCACCCGGTCGGTGGCGGGGGACGTGCCGCCGCCGCCGGGCGGCGCCCCCGGAACTCCCGCCGCGCCGCCGGGCGGCGGCGTCGCGACGGCATTCCCGGCCACGTAGCGCGGCCCCACCACCATCGGGAAAACCCACTCGTAGATACCATGCTCCGCCACCAGACGTTCGAAGTACGTCAGACGGATCGTCACCCGCCCTCCCGGCTCGATGTTCGCCACGCTCTGCGTGAAAACGTTCGGCCGCTCCTCAGAGAGCAGGCTCGCCGTTTGCCCCTGCGCGCGCGCCTCGGCGTAAATCCGCTCGGCTTCCGCCCGCTCCCGCACCACCCCGACGATTCTCCGCTCCCCGATCTCCATCACGAAGTCATGCACGGCGCCGAGCGCCGGGAGGGGAAACACGTACACCGCCTCGATCGGCTCCGCGTACGGGTTGACGTAACGCTGCGCCACCTCGGTGCGCGCCACGAAGCCGCTGATCTCCGCCGAAACCTCGGTATGTTCGAGCGGGAATTCGCCGACCCACTCGCCCGCCGCGTTCCGCGCCCGGAGCGTCCCCTGCGTCGGTGGCGGCGGCAACGGAGGTGGCGGCGGCTCGACCGGAGCGGTGCCCGAGATGACGCTGGCGTCCCGCGCCACCACGATCAGTTCCTCGCCGGCCGGCTGGAACACGAACGGATAGACCATCTCGAACGGCGCGGCGCCTTCCGGAAACGTCATCTCCCCCACGACACCCAGCACGCAGCGGCCAAGCGCCTCGTCGCCCGTGGTGTTTCCCGCGATGCGGGCGGTCGCGACGCGCCCGTCCGGCTCGACGGTGAGCCGCACGACGACCTGGCCCGAGGTTTCCGGATCGCCGCGCAGCGCCGCCTCGTAGCAGACGCGCAATCTCGGCCGGCTCTGTTCCACGACGCGCCGCACGACCTCCCGCCGCGACCGGTACCCGTATGTCTCCGCGTCGCCGAGCCGCAGTTCCGGCGCCCGCCCGGCTCGACCCCCCGGGTCGGCGCCCTCCGCCGAGTCGGTGTCCCGCCCCGGGTCGCCGACGGCTCCGAAGCCCGCCGCCGCACCGTCCCCGCCGGCGGCGATTCCCGTGCCGGGCGTCCCGGGCGCGTCGAGCGCGTCAACGTCCCCGGCCGCACTTCCCGGCGACCCAGCGACGAGCTCCCGCCGGGGCGGCCGGTCGTCCGCGCCGACGGGTTCCAGTCGATACCGCCGGGCGGTCCCGCCGGCTGCCGGGGACGCCGACTCCGCGGTGGCCGCGGTTTCCGCCGGGTCGGGATGCGCGAGGCGCTCGGTCGGCCGGCAGGCCACCGTCGGCCAGCCCAGCAGCGCCAGGCATACCGTTCCCGCAACCCTTCGCATGCCGTTCCTCCGCCGTCCCCCGACCCGCCGCCCGGTCCGACCGTCGACGGGGCCGTTGTGCCGCCGCCGGGCCGCTCAGACACTCCCGACGCGGCGAAGTTCCCGTCAGCGCCCGGACGGCGCGGCCTGGCGAATCGCACCGGAAGTCGGGGCAGGCGCGGGGCCGGACGCAAGCCCCGCCGCCGACGCAGGCAAGGCGCCGGGCGAGGGTTCGGCCGACGCCGACGGCGGGGGCGGGATCCAGGTCATCGGCACCGCGGCGGGAGTGATCTCGACCACCGCCCACGACTCGCCGGGACGCACGGCCCGGATCGGGACGTCGGCCTCGAGCACGCCGTCGCCGTCGCGATCGGCAAACGCCGAGCGCTCGACCTGCGCGAAGAGATGGATGGCGGACGCGTCGAGCATCTCGATGACGGAACGGAGGCCGCGGACACGAACCGTCGCGCGCAGCCCCTCGGCGCCGTAAACCAGGGTGCCGCCCGGTTCGAAGTCGGTCCCGCGGACGATCTCCACCGGCAACCCGGTGCGTTCGGAATCGACGAGGTCGGCGACGAGCACGACGGAGGCGCGGACGGAGTCGACCGCCGCGCTGAGGCTTTCAAGGCGCGGGACGGCCAGGTCCACGTCCTGGACAAAGCGGCCCGGCCGCCGTTCGGAGAGATCGATGCGCCGCGTCCGCAGCTCCCGGATCGGGCCAACGACCGACTCGGCCCCGGTGATCACGACCTCGGCCGGCTCGGCGGTGGTGCGTTCGAGGTCCACGACGACGTCGCGGGCGGTGCCGCTCAGGTCGAGCACGACGGGGACGGTCTTGCTGGCGCGCCGTTCGAAGCGGAAATCGATCTCGGCGGGATCGGCCCAGAGCATCCGGACGCCCTCGGGGAGATTGAACATGTCGCGCCGCAGTTCGATCCGTCCTTCCTCCACCGCCGTCCGCAAGGACAGGGCGAGGGGACCGACTTGGTCGGCGCGCAGGCCGGCCACCAGGGGCCGAGGTCCGCGGACTGCGATCTCGATCTTGCCGGGGAGGGGGGAGACGCGGACGAGGTTTCCCAGGGACTGTTCGCCGATGGTCATCACATCGACCTCCAGCGTTCGCTCGGCGGTTTCCTCGCGCTCGCGCGAATAGAAGATGGCGAGGCCGATGACGAGGGCCAGGAACTTGAGTTCGAGGTTGCGGGTCAGCGTGCGTCGCAGGAAGCCGTCGCCCGTCATTCGCCCGTACCCTCCGCGGCGCTGGGAGAGGAGCCGCGCGCCCCGGTCGCAGTTTCGCCGCCGGCGTCCGCCGTCCGGCCGGGGCGGATCGTCTGTCGCCCGAGCTGCGACGCCCGGTCCGGGCGGGAGGGACGGGTCCGGCCGAGGAACCGTTCGAGGAGGCCGGGTTCGCGCCGCACGCCGCGCTCGAAGCGCGCGAGGAGAATCTCGCGCAGTTCGAGGGGGCTGACGTCGAGGGTAATCGTCCCGTCCTCGCAGAACGAGATCGAGCCGCGCTCCTCGGAGACGACCACGCTCACCGCGTCGGTCACCTCGGTGATGCCGATCGCCGCGCGATGGCGGGTGCCGAGTTCCACGGCGAGGTCGGTCATCTTCGTGCTGGGAAGGAACACGCCGGCGCGGGCGATGCGCAGGTTCTTGATCACGACCGCGCCGTCGTGGGTCGGGTTGCGGAAGGCCGGGACGAAGATCGCGTACAGCAGCTCCTTGGTCACGGCGGCATCGATCTCGACCCCGCTCTGCGTGAACGGTTCCACCTGCGCCTCGCCCTCGAAGACGAGGATCGCGCCGATGTGTTCGCGGGCGAGCTGATCGACGGCCGCCACGGCGGCCTCGATCGTCTCCGCCTCCTGGATGCGGGAGAGCCGCCGCCAGCGGGTCATGCGCGCCAGGCCGCGCCGGATGTCGTCCTGGAACAGCACGATCATGAACACGACCAGCGGGGAGAGCGTGGAGAAGAGCATCGAGAACGCCCGGCTCACCGTCCGTAGCTCGAGCCGCTCGGCGAGCAGAAAGACCGCCCAGATCACGACGAAGCCGATGGCGACCCGCAGCGACGCGGTTCCGCGGATGAGGAGCAGCGCCCAGTAGACGAGCGCGGAGACGAGGGCGATGTCGACGAGGGTCCAGAGGACCTCGAAGGGCGAGGCGCCGCGGAACGGCTCGACGAGAAACTCAAGCACGGTGCGCTCCCGTCGGCGCCGCCGCCCGAATCGCCGCGGCGACGTCGGCCGCCTGACGGGCCTCGCGCACGTCATGCACCCGCACCCAGTCGGCCCCGCCCAGCACGGCGGCGGCCACCGCCGCCAGCGTGCCCGGAAGCCGGTCGCCGACCGCCGCGCCGGTGATGGCGCCGAGGAACGACTTGCGCGAGGGGCCGACGAGCAGGGGGCGGCCGAGGCGCGCGCGGAGGACCGGGAGGCCGGCCAGCAGCGCCAGGTTGTCCGACAGGCGCTTGGCGAACCCCAGGCCGGGATCCACGATCGTGGCCTCCCGCGGCACACCGCGCGCCGCGGCGCGGTCGAGCGCCTGTTCGAGTTCCCGGGTCACCTCTTCGAGGACGTCGTCGTAGTGCGGCGCGTCCTGCATGTCCTTCGGCCGGCCGCGGGAGTGCATCACGATCAGGCCGAGGCCGCGGGCGCGCACCACGTCCGCGAGTTCCGGGTCGAAGCGCAGCCCGGAGATGTCGTTCACCAGGCGGGCGCCCGCGGCCGCCGCCTGCTCGGCCACCACGGCCTTCGTCGTGTCGATCGAGACCGGCACGCCGGCGCGCCGCGCCAGCGCCTCGACGACCGGCAGCACCCGGCGCAGCTCCTCGGCGGCTTCTACCGGCTCGCTGCCGGGACGCGTGGATTCCCCTCCCACGTCCAGCACGTCGGCGCCCTGCGCGGCGAGCGCCAGGCCGTGGGCGACGGCGGCTTCCGGGTCGAAGAACCGTCCGCCGTCCGAAAACGAATCGGGAGTGACGTTGACGATGCCCATCACCCACGGCCGCCCGAGATCGAATTCGCGACCGGCGAAGGACAGACGAATGGGCGCCCCTTCCGCCATCTCCCCCGGCATCCTCCCCCCCTCAACCCGTGCTCGGCACCTCGCGCGGACGCCCGGGAAGCAGCCCGCCGCCGGCGCGCCGCGTCTCCTCGGCGCCGCGCGCGGACGCCTCCGCCCCCGCCGGCACCGACGGCCCGCTCCAGCGATCCGGCAGTGGCCGCCCGGCGATCAGGGCATCGACGTCGTCGCCGTCGAGCGACTCGTGTTCGAGGAGCGCCTTGGCGATGCGTTCGAGCTTGTCGAGGTTCTCCGTCACCAGCCGCCGGGCCCGCTCGTAGCACTCCATCACGATGCGCTTCACCTCGGCATCGATCTCGATCGCGGTCTGCTCGCTGTAGTCCTGGTGCTGCGCGATCTCGCGGCCGAGGAAGATCGCTTCCTCCTTCCGGCCGAAGGCCAGCGGCCCGAGCTTCTCGCTCATGCCCCATTCGCAGACCATCTTGCGGGCAATCTCCGAGGCATGCTCGATGTCCACCTTCGCGCCCGTGGTCTGCTGCTTCAGCACGACCTCCTCGGCCACGCGGCCGCCCATCAGCACCGTGATCTGGTCGACGGCGAACTCGCGAGAGATGTTGAGCCGGTCCTCGGTGGGAAGCTGCTGGGTCACGCCGAGCGCGCGGCCACGGGGGATGATCGTCACCTTGTGCACCGGGTCGGATCCCGGGATCAGCCGCGCAACCAGCGTGTGACCCGCCTCGTGCCAGGCCGTCGTCCGTTTCTCCTTCTCCGAGATGATCATCGACCGGCGCTCGGACCCCATCAGCACCTTGTCCTTCGCCGCCTCGAAATCCTCCATCCGCACGACCCTGCGGTCCTTGCGGGCCGCGGCGAGCGCCGCTTCGTTGACGAGGTTCTCGAGGTCGGCACCGGAGAAGCCGGGGGTGCCCCGGGCGATCTTGGTCAGGTCGACGTCGTCCCCGAGGGGAACCTTGCGCGAGACCGCCGTGTGCACCTTGAGGATCCCCTCACGACCGCGAACGTCCGGCAGCGGCACCACGATTCGCCGATCGAAACGCCCCGGCCGGAGCAGGGCGGGGTCGAGCACGTCGGGGCGGTTCGTCGCCGCCACGATGATCACGTTCTCCTTTCCCTCGAAGCCGTCCATCTCCACCAGCAGCTGGTTCAACGTCTGCTCGCGCTCGTCATGCCCGCCCCCGAGCCCGGCGCCGCGATGCCGTCCGACCGCGTCAATCTCGTCGATGAAGATGATGCACGGAGCGTTCTTCTTCCCCTGCTCGAACAGGTCCCGCACCCGCGCCGCCCCGACGCCGACGAACATCTCGACGAAGTCCGAACCGCTGATCGTGAAGAACGGCACGCCGGCCTCGCCCGCGATCGCCCGCGCCAGCAGCGTCTTGCCCGTGCCGGGCGGGCCCATCAGCAGCACCCCCTTGGGGATGCGCCCGCCGAGCCGGGTGAACTTCTTCGGGTCGCGCAGGAACTCGATGATCTCCTCCAGCTCCTCCCGCGCCTCGTCGATCCCGGCCACGTCGGCGAACGTGACCTTGTTCTTCCGCTCCGTGAGCAGCCGGGCCTTGCTCTTCCCGAACGACATCGCCCGGCCGCCGCCCACCTGCATCTGCCGCAGGAAGACGAAGAACAGACCGAAGATCAGCAGCATCGGCAGCCAGGAGACCAGCACGCTGGTCCAGAACCCCGAGTCCTCGCTGCGCCGGTAGCGAATCGCCACCGGCTGCCCCGACGCCTTCAAGGCCTGCTCGATGCGGTCCTGCACCGCCGGGTCGATGAGCCCGATCGCATGCTGCCGCACCTTGACCGTCCTGTCCCCCCGCCTCTCCAACACGACGTACTCGTAGCGGTTCTCTTTCAGGTCGATCGTGATATCCTCGTCCGGCGCCAGCCGCTTCTGCTCGATGTCCGAGATGAGCTGGAAGTAGGTCACCTCGCGCGAGTCGCTCCCCTCGGCGAACAGGTTGTAGATCAGGAAGAACACCCCGATCAGGAGGACCCACAGGAGAATCGTCTTGGTCGATTGCTTCAAGGCACCACCACCGCGGAGCGCGCGCGCCTCCGCCCCGGTGTCCGGAACCTAACACGCCGTTCCGGCACCGACAAGCGGGCGGCCATCCTCGGAATCCCCGGCCGCAGCGACGGGGCGGTCTCGCGCCCCCTACTCCGTCGCCGGCCCACCGGTCGCGGGTCGGATTTCGAGCCACCCCGGCCGCCGACGCGCCACCCAGCCGCCGGGCAGGGGGACCGCCGCGGAGCTCCCGTCCCGCCCCGCCGCCTCGACCACGCCCGCGACACACGCGCGGCCCAGCCGGCGGCGCGACACCCCCAGGCGCTCGGCGGCCCGCCGGATCAGTCGGCCCTGGACCACCTCCGGCTCGACCCGCAACGCCTCCACGGGCAGCGCCAGCCCCGGCCCCTGCGGCAACGCCCGCGCGTGGCGTTCGAGCCACGCGGCGTCCCAGGCGTCCAGCAGGGCCAGCACGTCGCGGAGCGCCGCCGCCGCCCCCGTCAGGCCAGCCGGCAGGTCGGGCGCGGCGACCCGCAGCGCCGGCAGGAGCCGATGCCGCACGCGCGCCCGCAGCCGGCGCACGTCGTCGTTCGACGGGTCGTCCAGCCACCGCACGCCCTCCTCGCGCAGCCAGTCCCGCAACTCGGCGCGGCGAAACACCAGCAGGGGACGAACCAGCGGGCCGTGTCGCGGCCGGATGCCGCCCAGGCCGTCCAGCCCGGTCCCGCGCAGCAGCCGCATCACCATCGTCTCCGCCGCGTCGTCGGCCTGGTGCCCGGTGGCGATCCACGCGGCGCCGACCTCCCGTGCCGTCTCGGCGAACGCGCGCAGCCGGTCCCGCCGCAGCGCGTCCTCGCCGCGCCCGGTCCCGTCCTCGGCGAGCGCCACCGCCCGGAACGCCAGGCCCATCCCCCCGGCCAGCTCCGACACGAAACGCACCTCGTCCGCCGTCTCCGGCCTCGTGCGGTGGTCGACCGACACCACCGACAGCGACCACCCCCGCTCGGGCGCCGCAACCGCCAGCAGCCGCAGCAGCGCCACCGAGTCGCCGCCGCCGGAGACGGCGACCAGCACGCGCGCCCCCCGCGGCAGGAGGCCCCCGCGATCCAGTTCCTCCCGAAAGCGCCCCGGCAGGTCCATCGGGCGGGGAGCGGACGAGCGCCGGGCGCGATCAGCGTCGGGGGGGCGGCAGGGCGAGCGCCTGGCGCAGGAGGGTCTCGACCTCCTCCAGCGTCTGGGCCGCCAGGATCCGGTCGGGCCGGCGCTCGTCCAGCCGGTCGCCGGCCAGGATCTGCGACCACCCACCGCTCGGCACGATCGCGATGATCGGGCGGTTCGCCTGCCAGGCGAACGCGATCTCGGACAGCGTCCCCGAGCCGCCACCGATGGCCACGACGGCGTCGGCCGAGCGGACGATCAGGGCGTTGCGAGCGAAGCCGATCCCGGTCGCGACGACGGCATCGACCCACGGGTTGGCCTGCGCCGGGTCCTCTCCCGGCAGGATGCCGACGGCGACCGGGCCCGGCGGCAGCCCGGCCTTGGCCTCCTGGAAACCGCGGCAGGCCGCGGCCATCACGCCCGCCAGTCCGCCACAGACGAGGTTGCACCCGAGGCGGCGGATCAGGGCGCCGACCTGCGCCGCCAGCACCAGCACCTCGGCGTTCGGCGACGTCGATCCGACCACGGCCACGCTCTTCCGCCGGTCAGGCGGACTCGAAGTCCTTGCAGAAGACGACATGTTCGCCCTCCCGCAGCCGGTCCCACCAGGCCCGCCGGTGTTCCCCGTTCGGGAACCGGTGAGCGCAGCTCCCGTTCTCCGGCACGAAGTAGGCGCAGTCCTCGCAGCACGCGCGCAGGTCGAACCGCCGCCGCTCCTCGTCGAACCGTGGATTCCAGACCCCGCGCATCGCACCCTCGCCGCGCCCGGCCGGATCGGAACCGTACACCCCCTCCGCCTCCGCGTCCATCCCCGACCGGCGCGGTGGAAGCCGCTGACAGCGGAGGGGGATTCGATCTATTCTGCGCCCGGCCGCGGCGAAGCTCCGGTCACGGAGCGCCGGCCGGCGGCCGGGAGCAGCGGATGAACGTCTGCCTCGTCACGCGGGCGATGCCCGCGCACGGCCGCGGGGGGATGGAAGACCACGCGATGGCGCTGGCCGCCGGTATCGCCGCCCGCGGGCATTCCGTCACGGTCGTCACCACGGGTCACGAGTCCATCGAGGTCGAACGAACGGACGGCGTCGAGATCCGCTACCTGCGCGGCACGCCGGCGCGCTCGTACTCCCGAGCCTGGCGCCGCCGGAGCACGGAGGAGGTCCTGCGCCTCCACGCGGAGCGCCGGTTCGACGTGTTGCACAGCCAGAGCATCGGGGCGTACGACCTGCTGCGCCGGGGGCTGCACCGTCGCGCGGGGCTGCCCGCGGTGGTGACGTTTCATGGCACCCCCTACGACGAGGTCGTCAGCCGCCTCCACCTGATTCGCTTCGCCCCGCCGTCGCTCCGCATGCTGGAGGACGTCGGTGGCCTCGGCTACTGGGCGGCCCAGTACCTGCTGTTCTACCGGGCGACGGCGGCGGCGGCCGACGCGGTGATCGCGACGAGCGACCAGCAGGAAGATCTGATCCGGCGAATCTTCCCCGTCGCGCCGGAGCGGCTGCACCGGGTGTACAACGGCGTGGACCTGCGGCGGTTCGCGCCGGGGGCAGGCGGATCCGAGCTGCGCCGGACGCTGGACATCGCGCCGGAAACGCCGGTGCTGCTGTGCGTGGCCCGCTTCGTGCGCGACAAGGGACTGGACCAGGTGATTGAGGCCCTGCCGACCGTCGCGGCGGCTCTGCCCGACGTGCGGCTGCTGCTCGTCGGCGACGGGGAGCAGCGCGGGAGGCTGGAACGACTCGCGCGGCGGCGCGGCGTCGAGCAGCGCGTGCGGTTCACCGGCTTTGTCCCGCTGGCGCAGCTCCCCGCCTACTTCGACCTCTGCGACCTGTTCGTGAACGCGACGATCCGGCGCAACGGCTACGACCTGACGATGCTCGAGGCGATGGCTTGCGGAAAGGTCGTCGTGTCGTCGGACGTGGGGAGCACGCCGACGCTGATCCGCGACGGCGTCGACGGCCTGCTTGTCCCGGTCGGGAATCCGCGGGCGCTGGCGGAGCGCGTCATCGCCGCCCTGCGCTCGCCCGAGCGGCTCCGGGAGATGGGCCGTCGGGCGCGGGAGAGGGCACATTCCGGCTTCAGCCTCGACGCGATGGTGGAAGGAACGCTGGGGGTCTACGAGGCGGTGGGGGAAACCGATGGACGACGTTGATGCGAGCTACGCCGGGAAGCGGGTGCTGATCACCGGCGGCCTTGGGTTCATCGGCAGCACCCTCGCCCACCGCCTCGTGGGGGCCGGCGCCCGCGTCACGATTCTCGACGCGATGCGGCCGGACAGCGGCGGCAACCCGCGCAACATCGAGGCGATCCGCGACCGGGTCGAGGTGCGAATCGGCGACGTCCGCGATCGCGCGGCCCTGGAAGAGACGATCCCGGGCGTCGAGGTGTTGTTCAACCTCGCCGGCACCCTCAGCCACACCGACAGCCTGAAGGACCCGTGGACCGACCTCGACATCAACGCCCGCGCCCAGCTCGGGCTGCTCGAGGTCTGCCGCGCGCGAAACCCCGCCGTGCGGATCGTCTTCGCCGGGACGCGCGCCCAGTACGGCCGGGCCCGCTACCTGCCGGTCGACGAGGAGCATCCGCTGCGCGCCGCCGACCCCAACGGGATCGCCAAGACGGCGGGCGAGGCGTACCACTTCCTGTACCACGCGCACTACGGATTGCGAACGACGTCGCTCCGGATCAGCAACACGTACGGCCCGCGGCACCAGATGAAGCACCCGCGCCAGGGGGTGTTCGGCTGGTTCATCCGCCAGGCCCTCGACGACGCGGTGCTCCCCGTGTTCGGCGACGGGCGGCAGGTGCGCGACGCCGTGTACGTGGACGACGTCGTCGATGCGTTATGCCGGGCGGGGGCGAGCGAGGCGGCGGATGGCGAGGCGTTCAACCTCGGCGCCTCGCCCGTGTCGCTGGTCGATTTCGCCGAGGCGGTGGTGCGGGCCGCGGGACGCGGGCGCGTGGAGCTGCGGCCGTATTCGGAAGCCTCGCGGCAGGTCGAGGTCGGCGACTACGTCGCCGACACCTCGAAGATCCGCCGCCGCCTGGGCTGGCGCCCCGCCGTGTCGCTCGAGGAAGGGCTGGCCCGGACGGTGGCGTTCTACGAACGCGAGCGAGCGTACTACTGGTAGCCGATGGAAGCGCGGACGCCGATTCCGTTCGTGTCGCTTCGGGAGCAGTACGAGGAGCTGGCGGCCGAGATCCGCGCGGCCCTCGACGCCGTCTTCCGCCGGTCGAACTTCGTGCTCGGCGAGGAGGTGCGGCGCTTCGAGGAGGCCTTCGCCGCGTATTGCGGGTGCGCCCACGCCGTCGGCGTCGGCTCGGGCACCGAGGCGCTGCACCTGGCGCTGCGGGCGGTGGGGGTGCGGCCCGGGGACGAGGTGATCACGGTCGCCAACGTGTGGGTCCCGACCGCCTGCGCGATCCATGCCGCGGGTGCGGTGCCGGTGTTCGTCGATGTCGAGCCGGACACCGCGAACATGGACGTCACCGCCGTGGCCTCCCGGATCACTCCGCGGACCGCGGCGATCGTGCCCGTGCACCTGTACGGCCACCCTGTCGACCTCGACCCGCTCCTGGCGATCGCCCGCGCCCACGGGGTGCCGGTGGTGGAGGATGCCTGCCAGGCGCACGGCGCCGAGTACAAGGGGCGGCGGGCGGGATCGATGGGCGCCGCCGGCTGCTTCAGCTTCTATCCGACGAAGAACCTGGGCGCCTACGGCGACGGCGGCGCCGTGGTGACGAACGACGCGGCCCTGGCGCGCACGATCCGCGCGCTGCGGAACTACGGCGAAGGCGAGCAGCGGTACCGCAGCGAGCAGCCCGGGGAAAACAGCCGGCTGGACGAGATCCAGGCCGCGATGCTGCGCGTCAAGCTCCCGCGCCTCGACGAATGGAACGAACGCCGCCGGCGCCACGCGGCGCTGTACCGCGAACGGCTCGCCGGAACCGGGGTGACGCTGCCGGTCGAGCGGCCGTGGGCGCGATCCAACTACCACCTGTTCGTGGTCCGCTCGGCGCACCGCGACGAGCTGGCGGCGTGGCTGAGCCGCCACGGCATCGGCACGGCGGTCCACTACCCGATTCCCGTCCACCTCCAGCCCGCCTTCGCATCCCTCGGCCTCGCCGCCGGCGCCCTGCCCGAGACGGAGCGGGCGTGCCGCGAGGTGCTGTCGCTGCCGATCTATCCCCACCTGCGGGCGGAGCAGGTCGAGCGGGTGGCGGAGGTCGTGGCGGCGTTCCGGCCCCGGGCCCGGGAGGCGGGCCGATGACCACCGTGCTCGTGACCGGCGGCTGCGGCTTCATCGGCAGCGCGTTCCTGCGGATGGCCGTGCCGGAACACCCCGACTGGCGCTTCGTGAACCTGGACCTGCTGACCTACGCCGGCAACCTCGCCAACGTCGCGCCGATTGCCAGCGCACCGAACTACACCTTTGTCCGCGCGGACCTCTGCGACGAGGCCGCCGTGCGGGAGGTGTTCGCGACCCACGCGCCGGACATCGTGGTCCACTTCGCGGCGGAAAGCCACGTGGACCGGAGCATCGTCGGCCCGCGCCGCTTCCTCGAGACCAACGTCACCGGCACCTTCAACCTGCTCGAGGCGTGCCGCGCGGCGTGGCGCGACCCGGGAGGAAAGGTGTTCCACCACATCAGCACCGACGAGGTGTTCGGGGCGCTGGGGAAGGAGGGCCGCTTCGACGAGCGGACGCCGTACCGCCCGAACAGCCCGTACTCCGCGTCCAAGGCGGCGAGCGACCATCTCGTCCGCGCCTACCACCATACCTACGGCCTGCCGGTGAAGATCACGAACTGCTCGAACAACTACGGCCCCTACCAGTTTCCCGAGAAGCTGATCCCCCTGATGATTCTCCGGGCGCTGGAGGAC
>Ga0068707_1002101_pt1 | contig 14062 bp, 13 predicted proteins | sample YNPNPMetaG_FD_66600 | JGI IMG/M metagenome (GOLD analysis project Ga0068707, IMG submission 66600) | Anoxygenic and chlorotrophic microbial mat microbial communities from Yellowstone National Park, USA - YNP NP MetaG | ecosystem: Environmental > Aquatic > Thermal springs > Hot (42-90C) >... | reverse complement strand
CCACGGCGCCGCTGGCTCCGAGAAGAAAAAGGAACTGGCCATTTACGCTGCGGGCGCCCTCGTAGGTGACGTCGGCCAGCAGGCTAATCACCCCCATAAGAATTACAAAACGCAGGGCGCGGCGCACAACCATGGCACTGGAGTTTTCAGACATCTTTCCCTTTTTCTTTTCTGAAGACTATTCGCCGCGGGGACAGGGCCAGGTATTTGGCACCTAGAAAATTTATCATGGTGGCGGTGACGATGCCTATAAAATTGGTCATGATATACCAGCGGCCGCGGTCCAGGACGAAAAACTCGATGAGCAGATGAGTGACCAGCAGCCGGGCGGCCAATCCCAAAAGACACACGGAGACAAAAAGAACGTAACCGCGGAAAAATGGCGTTCGTCTTCCCTGGGGAAAGGTCCAATATCGGTTGAAAATATAATTATTACTTACCGCCACCAGAAAGCCAAACACGGCGCATAGCCGAGCGTCCAGTGCCAGAGTTTCACGAAGCGCCACCACCACCGCCATGTCCACCAGGAGGCCGAGCAGCCCCACCAAGCAAAAACGCACGAATTCTCCCGCTTCGGGAAACCGATACTGGTAAAGCCGCCACAGGTGCCTACTGTAGCGCCATTGCTCGGCCAGGCCGAATTTGCTCTGTCCTAGCTGACGATTCTGAAAAACAAAGGGTATCTCCGCAAGGCGCGCCCCGGGCGAGCGCACCACCACTTCCAGCACGATCTTATAGCCCAGAGGTTTTAGTTCGCGCCCGTCGAGCACCGAACGGCGCACGGCCATAAAGCCTGAGGTGGGATCGCTGAGCGGGCATAGCGGCCGAGCCAGGAAAGCCGCGGTACGCGAAGCCAGCCGCCGGTACCAAGGCCAGTCATCGCTGCCTCCGCCGGGAAGGTTTCTGCTGGCTACCACGATGTCCGCTTGGTCTTGAAGGATGGGGCGCACCAGCTCGCCGATTTTTTCCGGGGGGTGGCTGCCGTCGGCGTCCATCACCACCAGAACCTCAGCCCGCGCGCAGGAGAAGCCCTCCAGAACTGCCGTGGCCAGGCCGCGACGACCTTTTCTCACCAGCGCCCGTAGCGGATAACGCTGCGCCAGCTTTTCGGCCACCGGTCCGCCCGTTCCGTCCGGCGAATCGTCGTCCACGACGATTATTTCGCCACGCAAGCCGCAGCGCTCCAGCTCGGCCGATATGCGCGGTACTATCAAGGGCAGATTCTGAGCTTCGTTGTAGGTGGGGATGATTATGGAAACCTGAGGAAGGTTTTCGGCACTCATGGCCTCGGCCTTTCTGTTTTTGACGATAGCTTCATTTTATGCGTGTGGGCCAGGGCGGAGACTCGGCCAGAGACTTCTGCATGACCTCCTCCAGCGCCAGATCGCCGGTGCTCAGGAAAAAACGTACCCGTTCCATCACCTCGCGCGCCCTATTCTGGTACGCGGCGGAAAGGATGAAATCCTGCACCGGCCCCCGCCGGGCCAGCACCTGATACTGGGGCAGCCAGCGGAAAGGTTTGCCACTGGCCGCGTCGTAAAGCACCCCGGCCTCCACGCCCCAGGCCAGCTCCAAAAGAGTGTTTCGCCTGGTGTCGCGCAAAATGGCCGTAAGCACTCCCTGCAGGGCGGGATCCAGGAAATAGAAGCGCTTGAAATACATGATGGCGTTGTGCAGTCGCTCGGGCAAAGCGGCCAGGCCGTCCAAATTCAGCCGGGCGCAAATCATTTGTAAAAGCACCAGTATCTCCCGTCCCAGTCCTAGACCAGGATGGCGCTGTCCGGGAAGAAGCGGTCGTTCTTCCTTGACGGCAGGTCGTGGATCCTGCAAGCACAACCAGCGGATGTGAAGAAAGCGACTACCTGCGGCCGGGCAGATGCGCTGAGCTTCCCAGCTCAAAGGGCCTACCTCGGCCACCAGCTCGGCCAGCGGTTCGTCTACTCCTTCGGCAAAAAGACGCAGAATATCGAACCCCTGCTCGTGCCGCTTCAATTCCAGGCTGACTCTTTCAAACCCCCGCCGGGCCAGCTGTTCAAAAATGCCATAGTGCTCCAGCGCCCGCCGGATGCCATCGATGGTGTAAAAGCCAAGAAAGCGCCCCGGTGAGCTTCTTTCCTCGGCGGCGAGGATATCTTTTTCCGCCTCCGGCCAGCTCGGGCGAAGGCCCAGGCTTTCGGGCTGGATGCGTTTGTAAAGCCAGCCGAAGTAGGATTCTATGAGTGTAAGTTTTAGATCGGAGCCGCTCACCACCAGCCTCTTTGAGCAGCTTATCCCACCATTGCTTGCGGTGCAAACTTGTCCAAGGTGACTTGCCATAAAGCCATCCTTTATATAGCCTCAAGGCCGTGCGTATTTACGTCATAGGACCGGGCGCCATGGGCCTGCTGTTTGCCGCCTACCTGCGCGAGAGCGGGCGGGAAGTGGCCCTGCTCGATTACCGGCGCGAAAGAGCGGATAGCTTGAATCGCTCCGGAATATTTATAAGCGGCGTGCGCGGCGAGCGGCAGGTAAAGGTGCCAGTGCATCTTCCCCAAGAGCGGCTTCAGCCCCCCGATCTGGTAATGGTCTGGGTAAAAAGCTACCGTACCAAGGAAGCGCTGGAGATGTTCAGATCCACCCTCGGGCCGGCCACGCTGGTTTTTACCGCCCAGAACGGCCTTGGCAATGTCGAGGCCATCTCCTCGGTAGCATTTCCGGAAAACGTCCTGGCCGGTACTACCACCATGGGAGCCAACATCATCGGACCGGGTCGGGTGCACCACGCTGCCGAAGGAGAAACTCTCATCGGCGAGCCCGCAGGGGGAATCACCGAGCGGGTGGAAAGAATCTGCAGAGTTTTGACTGAGGCCTCTTTGCCGGCACGCCCGGTAGAAGACATACGCCGCGCCATCTGGGAAAAACTTGTGGTAAACGCTGCCATAAACCCTCTTACCGCTCTTTTACGGGTACGAAACGGAGAACTTTTACGCCGGCCAGCGGCTTTGCGCCTCATGGCCGGCATGGTGCGGGAAGTGGTCGAGGTGGCAAGGGGCCAGGGAGTGGAGCTAGACGAGGTGAGCTGCTTTGAGAGGGTGCAGCGCGTGGCCCAGGCCACTTCGGCCAATCGTTCCAGCATGCTTCAAGATGTGGAAGCCGGGCGCCGGACGGAAATCGACGCCATAAATGGCCTGGTCGCCTCTTGGGGTAAGGCTCCCCTCAACCAGACAGTTGCGGAATTGATCCGGGCCATCACCGAACCCGGTACATTGGATATGGAAAGGGAAAAATCATGAGCCGCAAAAAGCTGGAAATCGCCGATTTACAGAAAATGAAGCGGGAGGGAACTCCCATTACTATGGTCACCGCTTACGACGCTCCCACTGCCCGGCTGGCCGACGAAGCCGGCATAGATTGCGTTATGGTTGGAGACAGCCTTTCGAACGTGGTGCTCGGTCACCGCGACACGCTTCCGGTAGGGATGGAGGAAATGCTGCACCATACCCGAGCGGTGCGCCGGGGGCTGCAGTACGCGCTCCTGATAGGAGACATGCCTTTCCTCTCTTATCAAGTGTCGCGCGAGGAAGCCATGCGCAACGCTGGCCGTTTTCTCAAAGAGGCGGGAGCGGATGCGGTGAAGCTGGAGGGCGGCTCTCCGGTGGTGGAGACGGTGGCCGCGCTTACCCGGGCAGGAATTCCGGTGGTGGGCCATCTGGGGCTTACCCCCCAGAGCGCGGCGCTTTTGGGCGGCTACCGGGTGCAGGGGACAGACGCCGTCTCGGCCAGAAAGATCATCGACGATGCCCTGGCCCTGGAACAGGCCGGCGCGGTGATGCTGGTTTTGGAGTGTGTTCCCCGCCGCCTGGGCCGACTGGTATCGGGACTGCTACGTATACCGGTCATTGGTATCGGCGCCGGGGCCGATTGCGACGGTCAGGTGCTGGTGTTCCACGACCTGGTGGGCATTGCCGCGGGATTTTCACCGCGCTTTGTAAAACGCTACGCCGAGGTCGGAAAGGTTATGAAAACGGCGCTTGAAGATTACTGCCACGAAGTGCGCGAGCGCAAATTCCCGGCCGAGGAGCATTCTTTCCAGGCCGGGGACGATGTCTTCGAAAAGCTGGAACGAGAATTTGGTCAGCGCTAAGTAGGTTTTTATCTTTCTGTAAAAATCAACGCTCCAGGGGAGTGATGCGCAGTATAAATCCGTCGTCTTTGGGGGCGGTCATGGTGATGGTGCGGTCGTCGACATGTACCTCCTTCGCCGGAACGAATCGGGCCAAAATGGGGGCCGAGTTTTTGTCGGCTGCAGGCGCGCCCCAGTCCAGGATCTCGACTTTTTCGATGCTCCAAGGAAATTCCAGCCTAAAGGGGGTAGCCTGCGCTCCAGGATTTGAGCCGATGAGAAAGGCCTTTTTGCTCGGTGCGTGCCACTTGGCCATAAGGTGCAACCGTCCCCGACCGTCGTGGCCCGGCTCGCCGTAGAAGGAAAGATCCACACCCAGGTCCAAGCGTGGCGAGAGCAGCACCGGTTCGTAGACCTCGGGATGAGATAGGGCGCGGAAAAACAGGCGCACTTTTTCTGCCTCGGGGAAACGGCAGTAATGGTAGCCGAAAAAGATGATGCCCGTACCGCCGGCTACCATGGTGGAGGTTATTTCCTTTCTCAGATAGGCCAGGGTGGGAAAGGGGCCTTTGGCCCACAGATCGGAGCTTCCTTCGAAGCAAATGTTGCGGCCGATGTCGTCGTCGAAGGCGTGTCCCTGCATCCAGGCCCAGACCACGGTAGGGTGAGCAGGGTCGGCCGGATTTTTGCTGGCACGGTTGACGGCAGAGTGGATCATGTTCCAGGCTGCCGAAAAATAAGAGCGATGATCGGGATCGTCCCGTTCCAGCCACAGATCATAGCCTTCGCCTTCTTCTCCCTTCTGGCCGGTTACGGGATTTAGCCAGCTGGGCCAACGGTTGGTGACATAAGTGTAGTTGTCGCCGATCATCATGGTGGTAGCCGAAGCGAAGCCATCGGCCTGGGCCGGAGTACATTCGTCGCCGCTTCCGTCTCCCTGACCGCGAATGCGCCAGGTAGGATGCCAGCTATACCAAGGCATCTTTTCGTAAGGGGGCAGGTTGGGCCGGTTCTGGGACGAATAAGCGTCGCGCCGTTCGCGAAAAGCCTGGAAATCCGCCTTCAGTTCGGCGATGCGGGCGTCCTTGTCCTGGACCATGTCCGCTTCCCCGGCACCGTTGTAAATGACGGGAATCACGTCCTTGGCCGGGTCGAAATCTTTAGCGTAGCCGTCGTGCCAGATACCGAAAAGGCGCCCGCCGGCTTTGCCCAGTTTGTCCCGTCCGCTCCAGACGTAGGCGAAATTGGCGCCGGCTTCCAAGGCTGCTTCGTTCATCTGCTCGACGATGTCCAGAAAGCCGTGAGCTACGCCCTGCTCGTCGACGAAACACTGCTTTTCTCCGGAGACACCATCCCAGGGGCCTTTGGCATGGGTGTCGAAGCCCAGGGCGAACAAGCGTACTCGCTTGCCACTTTGGGGGTCCTCGACTTCGACGAAGGCCAGGTCGTCCACCACCCGAGTGAGCTCTTCGCTCCAGTAGGTTGGCGAAGGAGAGCAGGCGAGAAAAAGAGCCACTACCGATAAAAATTTCTTGGTCATGGTTCAGTACCTTGTATTCAAGTCCAGGGGACGGACTGGGTCGGCAGAGCGACGCTTCAGAACCTCTTCGAGCTCCTTGTGGGCAGCAAAATTAGATGAGTTCAGCGCCGCGAAATCGTCCCGGATTTTTTCGAAACTGGCGTCGCGCACGTCTATGCGATAGCCCGGCCGGTCCTTTGGATAATAAAGTCCCCAAAGGCTCTGGTCGGTGTGGTACTTCCAAGTCCAGATGGCCCAATGGACGCCTCGCTCATTGAGCCTTTCCAGCACCAGGTCCATGCCCTCGGCGGCCCAGCCGAGACTTTCGGTGCCGTCGGCGGCGTTGAACTCGCCCAGATACAGGGGCATCTGAAAGCGGGCTTCGGTAGCCGGGCTGTCGAGAAGGGCGCGGTCGATACGCTCCAGGTAATCGGCGGCGGATGTGCCTCCGGGATAAAGGTGAATGGAGAACATGGCGTTTTCCCAGCCCATCTCGGCAGGGGACACCAGCTCAGAAGCTGGTCGGTAACCGTCCTCTAGCATTACCACGTGTCGGGTATCTTCGGAACGAATGGCGCGGTAAATTTCGTCGTGCACCTTACGGTAGGCTTCGGGATCGGGCGAAGACATGGGTTCGTTCAAAAGATCGTACGCGGCCAGGTGGGGATCGTCCTTGAAATAATGAGCCAGCGCCTGCCATAGCCGGACGGTTTTTTTCAAGCAAGCCTCGTTTTCGAAAAGGTGGCCGCCGTCGGCCAGCCCCTGATGCCAGGAAGCGCTCTGGCCGCCCGGAGCGCCGTGCAGATCGAGTATGACGTAAAGCTTGTGTTTTCTCGCCCAGAGCAAGGCCTGATGTAGCCGCATCCAACCTTCGCTTTTGAAATGCGCCCCTTCGGCAAAATCGCTTTCCAGAAGTTCGAACCACACCGGAAGGCGCAAGTGATTCAGGCCCAGAGCGGACAACCGCTCGAAGTCCAGCTCGGTTATGTAATTGTCCTGAAATACCGCTCGTAACTCTTGGCTCTTTTTGTAACCAAAGCGCTTCCACAGCCAGTTCCACAGACTTTGTTCCTCAAATACCCAGGGCTGGGAGTCGAACCAGGACCAGAAATTCGCCACCGCTTCGCTTTGCTCTGAGGAGGCGTGTTCGGCCATGTAGACGCGTCATTCTTCCACCAGCACCCGGTGCGAGCGGCCTTCGGTGATCCACTCCAGAAGGTTGGAATTTTTAGCCGCCGCAAAAAGTTCCCCTAGCCCGAGCTGCTGCGCCTTTTTTTCTGCCTCCTGGAGAAGCTCACCTTCGTCCAGAAGACCGATGGCTGGAATCCAGCTTTCCATCATCAACCAGGAGCCGAAGTTAAAACCCCGCAGAGCCACGGCCTGTCCCTTTTCGTCCACGAGCAGAGTGCCTTCGGCCCGCAGCCAGGGAAGAGTCGCCGGTTCGTCCAGGGGCGGCCTTTCGGGAAAGGGATCGCTGTTTTCCTCGCAAAAACCCCAATGCGGTTCCTTCTGGGGTTCGCCGGCGCATGCCGCAACGAAGGTGATGACCACCGACGCAATTTTTAGGGCAAAGCGGACCAAAGGATTTTACTCCACTTACTAAAACAATAGTTAGCTCAGAGTGAAGCTGTCAACCGATATGTGCTGTAAATCATTTGGAAGATGGCGTGGGCTTGCTTGTCGGCGCGCAGTAACCTCACGACCCGAATGTTGACAGCGAATAAACCTTCTGCCAGTTTTTCTCCTGTGAACGAAAAACTGAAACACGCCCGACAGCCGAATTTTTTCTTTGGTCGTAAAATTCTCCCCCAGGCGAGTGGTGGTTGGGGAAGATATCTTTTGGTCACGCAGCCCGAGGCTTTGCAGTCGGCCCAGCCCTTGCTTTCACGAAAACCTGAAGCAGTTTACCTGGTGAGCACCATGGAGCTATCACGCATCGAAAGAGAGCTGGACGCTTTGCCTCAGGCAGAGATGGTGGTGGGGCTTGGCGGTGGTATGGCCCTGGATTTTGCCAAATTTATTTGCTGGAAGCGTGGGGGCGAACCGGTGCTGGTTCCGGGAGCGGCTTCGGTGGATGCGGCGGTTTGCCTGGCCATTGCGGTGCGCGAAAGATCCCGAGTGCGCTATGTGGGGGAAGTGCTGGCCCGCCAGATAATCTGCGACTTCGAACTTATGCTGGCGGCGCCTCTTAGGCTGAACCGCGCCGGAATAGGCGACATACTTTCCATACACACCGCTCTTTACGACTGGCGACTGGCCGCCGAGCGGGGAAAGGCGAAGTTCGCCCCGGACATTGCAGCCGCCGCTTACGGGCTGCTGGAAAAACTGGAGCAGAACGCTTCGGAAATCCACCAGGTCAGCGAACGGGGCCTGCGCTTTTTGATGGAAGCCTTCGCCGAGGAAAATGCGCTGTGTATTGATGCTGGAAGCAGCCGTCCGGAAGAAGGCTCAGAGCATTTTTTTGCCTACGCTGTGGAACAGGCTACCGGTCGGGCGTTCGTTCACGGGGAGCTGGTTTGCCTGGGGGTGGTGCTGATGTCGCGTCTTCAGGGTAACCAGCCCGAGCGGGCGCTTCGCCTCATAGAAAATGTCGGAGTGTCTTTTCAACCGGTCCAGCTCGGTCTTTCGCGCCGGCAACTCGAAGAGGTTCTTTTGCATCTTCGCCGCTTTTCGGAAGAGGAAAACCTGGTCTGGTCGGTCGTCAACGAGGCCCAAATAACCCCTGCAGTGATAGAGAAGCTGCTTGCCGGCTTGGTCTTTGCTTGAGGGTGGAAAGGAAGGCGGCGCAGCTATTTTCGTTTCCCACTCCGCAAACGCGGGCAGCCGGCGGGCAAATTCAGAGCAGTAAATATTTGCAACAAGATAAGGACAGGGTTATTATTTTGGCAAACCGTTTTGCTGGAGGTAACTATGCCGCGCCGTATTAAGGAACTTTTTGTTTTTTGGGGGCTGGTGATTTTTGCCGCAGGTTGTGCGACTTCTAAAACGGCGGTTGGCGGGGAAGGCAAAGATACCGCTTCCGTAAGCGAAGAAGGTCGGTACGAGGCGGTTGCTGCGCCGGCTCCGGAAGCAGAAGCTGATGCAAAGCCGGTCTCACCGGTGGAGAGTCCACCTCCTGAAGCATCCGAGCCCAAAAGCACGGTTACGCTAGAAGATAGCGTTGCGGTCGATGCCGAGTTGAGAAAACCTTCCGGAGGGAAAAAGAGGGCTCCCCTACCATCGAGTCCACCGCGGGAATCCTACCGCCCTTCTTCCGCCGGGGTAAAAGCGGGTGCCGCTGACGACAACTTGCAGTTCGCTGCCTTTCTGGAATTTCTAGAAGAGAACAAGAACTTGGGGCTTTACAATGATATAAGCCGCCGGTTGATCGTTTCCGTGAGCGACGCCGCCAACCTGCCGCTGGCCGATGCCCGCGTGGCGATTTACTCAGGTGACAAGGTGCTGGTGGCGCGCCGCACCTATGCCGATGGCCGGGCCATGATTTTCGCCTCGGAGCAAGCTTTTCCTTCCGATGCCAGGTTGGTGATCGAAGCTGGAGGCAAAAAATTCGAAACCGGCCTGGGACAGATCAAGGGCCATCAGCTCCAGGTAAAGCTGGACATCAAGCGGCCTGAGTATCAGAGCGTTCCTCTGGACATAGCCTTCATTCTTGATACCACCGGCAGCATGGGCGACGAAATCCAGCAATTGAAGCAAACGCTGGAATACATTCATTTTCAGATTACCAACCTGTCGCCTCGACCGGATGTGCGCTTCGGCATGGTTCTGTTCCGCGATCGGGGAGACGAGTACGTAACCCGGGAAGTGGACTTTACCAGCAAGGTCGGAGATTTTGCTGCCGTGCTGGCCAAGGTGGAGGCGGGCGGCGGGGGTGATACCCCAGAAGATGTGCAGTCGGCCCTGCAGAAGACCATCCAAGCCCTCGGTTGGCGCGACCGGGGAGTGAAGCTAGCGTTTCTTATCGGCGACGCCCCGCCCCATCTGGACTACGGCCAGAAGTACACTTACATCGATGCCATGCGCGACGCCGCGGCTCGCGGCATAAAAATTACCACCATCGGTGCTTCGGGCCTGGACCGCCAAGGCGAGCTGGTCTGGCGCCAGATCGCCCAGTACACCATGGCGCCGTTTGTCTTCCTTACCTACGGCGAGAAAGGCGACAGCGAGGGCTCGGGCTCCACGGTTAGCCACCACGTTGGTTCCAACTGGGTGGCGGAGAACCTGGACGCCATCGTGGTGCGCATGGTCAAGAACGAACTGGCCCATTATATGCCTGGTGGGGCGCCTCCGCGAGAGGATTATTTCGTCGCCGATGCCAGCGCCAGCGTCGGCGCCGAGGAAGTGCTGGAAGAACTCTTCCGCCAGGCAGTGCGTCAGCTGGTGGATTATTGTTTGCAGCGCATCGACCCGGCCACGCCAACGGTGTTGTTGCCGCTTGCTGGCGCAGAAAAGGCCGGGAAGGTGGCTTCCGCCCTGCAGGACCGGTTGTCGCTACACCTGGTGCGCAGTGGCCGGTTCCAGCTTCTGGAGCGGGAGCAACTTGACAAGGTGCTGGCCGCCGCCAAGGAGCAGTATGCGGCTTTCTTCGACGAAAGCAAGGTAACCTCGCTGGGTAAACTGCTACCGGCAAAGCTTGCCGTGCTGGCTAAGCTGAGTGAACCGCGCGAGGGAAGGGCCGAGCTGCTGGTAAAATTGGTGCGTCTGGAGACGGGGGAGATTCTGTCGCTGTCGCTTATGAAGATAGACGAAAAACTTCTACCCCAGGGATAGAGGAATCGCTTTGGCCGGCAGAGCCAAGATAGAAATCCAGCAGCTTTACAAGTCGTTCGGCGCCCACCAGGTGCTCAAGGGCATAGATCTACAGGTGGAAGAGGGAAAGACCACGGTGATTCTGGGGGCCAGTGGTTCGGGAAAGAGCGTCCTGATGAAGCACATGATCGGGCTGCTTAGGCCAGACCGAGGGCGGGTGATCATCGACGGTATAGATACCAGCAACCTGAGCCAAAGGGAGCTTGACCGCCTGAGGGCGAAATTTGGCATGGTGTTTCAGGGGGCGGCCCTATTCGATTCCCTGACGGTGGGTGAAAACGTAGCCTTTCCCCTGCGCGAGCACCGGCGACTGGCCGAAAGCGAAATTCGGCGGTTGGTGGCGGAAAAACTAAAGATAGTGGATCTGGAGGGAGTCGAGCAGCTCTATCCGGCGGATCTTTCCGGCGGAATGAGAAAACGTGTCGGGTTGGCTCGGGCGGTGGTGCTCGATCCGCAGATCGTGCTCTACGACGAGCCGACCACCGGACTCGATCCCATTACCGCCAACAGCGTGGACGAGATGATTCTCCAGGCCAAAGAAAGGCTGGGAGTGACCTCGGTGGTGATATCCCATGACATCGCCTCGGCCTTTCGGGTGGGCGACCACATTGCCATGATACACGATGGGGTAATTGTGGAACAGGGGCCGCCCGAGAAAGTGAAAAACTCCAGCCATCCCTATGTAAGAAAGTTTCTTTCTACCTGGTTTTCCAAGCAATAAAGAAAGGAGAGGAGTTTTTGCGCCAGCCGGCTAGGCACACCGGCGCCGGTCGAATCGCGCGATTTTTTGCCCGGGCGCTGGTGGTTTTCGGAACGCTTTGCCTGCTCGCGGCCTTCTATCTTTTTCTGGAGATGGAAGGCGCCGGTTGCGGGGAAAACCTGCCGCCGCATTTGCGGCACGTTTATTGTGCGGAAAACCCGGGCGCCCTGGCCGGCGTTCCTTTCGCGGTAGCCTTTTATGCCTCGTTGTTGCTGGCTATCCTTACCCTGCCTGCCGGACTGCTGTGGCTCCGTTTGCAAAAAAAACGCTTATTAATCAAAGTAATACCTGATGATAATCGGGGGACAGACCAGGTAGGGTGATGTAGGACACAGAGGGAAAGAAAGTTGCGCGGGCAGCGGTTAGCCCTTAGTATGGAAAATCGGAAATGGCGGCTATACGGAAATTTTTTACACCCGTTAAAGTTGGCCTACTTACCCTGACCATCATCGCCGCCACCATGATCACCCTCAGGTCAGTGGAAGAGGGGGCGCTGGGCTCGGCCGGCACTTACCGGGTATACGCCATTTTGGATAACGTGCTGGGGGTGGCCAAGCGCTCCCGGGTGGTGGTGGCCGGCATCGAGGTGGGCTATATAGAAAGCATCGATCTGGTCGGGGGGCGGGCGCGGCTCAATCTGCGCATCAGAAACGACGTGCCTCTCTACGCCGACGCCAGCCTGGCCAAGGTTTCGGAATCGTTGCTGGGCGACAAGATCATTGATATCAATCCTGGCAAGGATGTGGAGCATCCCCTGGGTAACGGCGGCGAGATAAAACGCATTTACGAAGAGAAAGATTTTTCGGAAATCTTCCGCACCCTCGACGGCATAACCCGCGACATCCAGGGGGTGACCAGTTCGCTCAACGAAACCATCGGCAAGTTCGATCGGGATGATTCGCTAGGCGGGGTGCTAAAACGCCTCAACGAAATCTCGGTCAACGTGGCCGAACTCAGCCGCAGTATGGGCGACTCCTTCGAACGGGGCAGCGAAAAGGTGGACCGCATCCTGGACGATATCGGCGGGGTCACCTCGCGCGCTCGCGGGCGCTTCGACGAAATCCTGGACAACGTCCATCAGGTGTCGGCCGAACTCAGGCGGCTGGTGGCCAACATCAACGACATCGTTGGCCGCGGCGAAGGCGAATTCAAAGAGGGGGTAAGCGGAGTCAAGGATACCCTGGAAAAAGCCGGAAAGATCCTAGAAAGGGTCGAAGGCATTCTCTACAAGATCGACGAAGGTCAGGGTACCATCGGCCGGCTGGTAAACGACGATCGGGTCATTTCCCAAGTGGAAAACGTTCTGGACGACGCCTCCAGCCTGACCCGTCCGCTTTCCGCCCTGCAAATAGGGCTGAATTTGCACAGCGAATACCTGGTCCAGCAAAACGCCGCCAAAAACTACGTTGGTCTGGAACTGCGGCCCAAATCCGACAAGGCCTATATCTTCGAGCTCATAGATGATCCGCGCGGCAAGGTCAGCGTGGTGGAGACCTGCGTCAACACCACCGACTGCCCGCCCGAACAGCGGCAGAAGGAAATTCGCATCACCGACGATCTCAAATGGTCGCTGCAGTTCGCCAAGCGGCTGGCTTTCCTGCAGCTACGCTTCGGCATCATCGAGGGCAGCGGAGGCCTGGGCGCAAACTTTTACGCCTTCCAGGACGACCTGGAGCTGAAGCTGGATTTGTTCCAGTTCGGAAAGAACGAATTCGGCACCGAGGCTCTACCCCGGCTCAAGGCCCAGCTAATTTACCGCCCGCGCTGGTTAGAAAAGCACCTGTATTTTACCGCCGGCGGGGACGACTTTTTCAACAGCAAGGTTATCGATTACTTTTTCGGGGCGGGAATTGAATTTACCGACAGCGATCTCAAAGCCATCATCACCGCCACCGGAGTGCCCAAACCCTGATTATTCGCCGCTGGTCTCCGTCGCCACGCATTCGCTTCCATAGAGTACGCAGGCGCGGGGCGGATTTTCAGCCTGTTTTTTGGCTTCCTCGGAGGCGTTGGGGTCGGGCAGGTGCGTCCAGAAGGGCACGCATTCCATGCGATTGGGGCATTCCTCGACGCACACTTCTTCGCCGTTCTGTTCGAAGCAGCGCGTGCCGCAGAACATCACCTCCGGGCATTCACCGCGGTGAGTGCACTGCGGGCGGCATACGGCTCGTACCTCGCCGCTGGTCTTACAGCGATGCATCAGCGGCGATTTCTCCAGCACGCAGCGGGTTCCGGGCGGGCAGCTGGCGGCATCCTCGGCTACGTCCATGGTGTCGGGGTTGTCAGGAGTACAGCCCTCTACCGTGCACAGGCCCCCCGGAAGCTGGTGATCGCAAACCAGCTGTAGCTCGCCCTCCTTACCTCCGCAGTGTTGATCAAGCTGGCAGACCGAGCCGACGCGGGTGGGAAGATCGCAACCGGAGCCTAGCAGGGAAACAACTGTCACAAAAACAAAGATATTTTTCATGACCAGCCTCTCCATTTTCCTCCTCTAATAACACTAAATGCGACAAGAGAAAAGCATTTATTCTTCCACCTTCAATACCATTGCCCCGCGCGCCTTGCCTCGGCTGAGGGTGCCGAGCGCCCGGTTGGCTTCGGAAAACGGATACACCTCAACCTGGGGCAGTACTTTTTTGCGCTCAGCCAATTGCAAACATTCGGCTACATCGGCGCGGGTGACATTGGCCACGCTCTTTATGCTTTTTTCCTGCCACAGCTGGAGGCGGTAGTCCAGGGTGGCGAGCAGCTCGCGGTCGGCGTTCTCTTTGGCTATGGCGTTTATTACCAGCCGCCCTCCGGGAGCGATTGCCGAAAGCGAATGAAGTACTGGTTTCCAGGCCGGGGTGGTATCTATGACCGCAGCCAGGGG
>Ga0068707_1002096_pt1 | contig 14067 bp, 12 predicted proteins | sample YNPNPMetaG_FD_66600 | JGI IMG/M metagenome (GOLD analysis project Ga0068707, IMG submission 66600) | Anoxygenic and chlorotrophic microbial mat microbial communities from Yellowstone National Park, USA - YNP NP MetaG | ecosystem: Environmental > Aquatic > Thermal springs > Hot (42-90C) >... | reverse complement strand
TGCAGCTGCTGGCAGTGGTGGTTCCGGCCATTGAACGGCTGCAAAAAGAAGGTGAGATGGGCCGGCGCAAGATTACCCAGTATACCCGTTACGGGACGGTGATCTTGAGCATGATCCAGGGGCTGGGCATCGCTTATTATCTGGAAAGTTTGCGTTCCTCGCTGGGCGATGCGGCGGTGATAAACCCGGGATGGGGCTTCCGCTTTATGACCATCATTTCGCTGACCGCGGGCACGGCCTTCATCATGTGGCTGGGTGAGCAAATTACCGAGCGCGGCATCGGCAACGGCATTTCCTTGATTATCTTCGCCGGTATCGTGGCGGCCTTCCCCGATGCGATAATCAGCCTCTTTTCCTTCATGAAGCGGGGAGTGTTATCTCCCTTTATCGTTTTCGTGGTTACCATAATCGCCGTGGCGGTGGTGGCGGTAATCATTTTCTTCGAAAGGGGCCAGCGGCGCATTCCCGTCCAGTACGCCCGGCGGGTGGTTGGCCGCAAGATGTACGGCGGGCAGAGCACCCATTTGCCGCTGAAGGTAAACACTTCGGGTGTGATTCCCCCGATTTTTGCATCCTCCATTCTCATGTTTCCGGCCACCCTGGCCAACTTCATCAACAAGCCCTGGATGCACAACATCCAGAACATGCTCAGTCCCGGCACCTGGGGCTACGAGACCCTCTACGTGGTGCTGATTATCTTTTTCTGTTATTTCTACACCGCAGTAACTTTCAACCCCATCGATGTGGCCGACAACATGAAGAAATACGGCGGCTATATCCCCGGTATACGGCCAGGAAAACAAACAGCCGTCTATATCGACAAGGTGCTCAGCCGCATTACCTTCGGCGGAGCGCTTTATGTGTCGGCGGTATGCGTGCTGCCGACGATTCTTATACAGCAGTTCAATGTGCCGTTCTATTACGGTGGCACCAGCCTGATGATAGTTGTGGGAGTGGCACTGGACACCATCGCCCAGATCGAAACTCATCTTATAACCCGTCATTACGATGGTCTGACCGGTCCCCGCGGCCCGCGCATCCGTGGCCGTGGCCGGAGCTGAGCCGGGAAAGGAAGATAGAATGCGCTTGATAATGTTGGGGCCTCCCGGAGCTGGCAAGGGCACTCAGGCCAAGACGCTGGCCGCTCAGTTTGGCATTCCGCAGATTTCCACCGGCGATCTGCTGCGGGCAGCGGTAGCCGCTGGTACCGAGCTTGGCAAGAAGGCCAAGGCCAAGATGGATGCAGGCGAGCTGGTACCCGACGAGATCGTGGTGGCTATGGTGCGCGAGCGTCTGCGGCAAGCCGACTGCCGGCCGGGTTTTATTCTGGACGGGTTTCCTCGTTCTCTGCCGCAGGCCCGGGCGCTGGATGAAATGCTGCGTCAGGAAGGTCTACGCATCGACCGGGTGTTGAGCATCGAAGTAGGAGAAGAAGAAATCTTGCGCCGGCTGGGTGGAAGGCGTAGCTGCCCGGCTTGCGGGGCCATGTATCATGTGGAATTCAATCCTCCCCGGCGGGAGGGTGTTTGCGATAACTGCGGCGGTAAGTTGATTATCCGCGATGACGACAACGAGACTACCATCCGCAATCGCATGAAGGTTTATCGTCAGCAGACCGAGCCACTCAAAAAATATTACCGGGGGCAGGGTTTGCTGGCCGAGGTGGCAGGAACCGGGACTCCGGAGGAAATCGGGAAACGGTTGCGCCAGGCTCTGGGCAAGTGAAGGGATGCCAATTATTTTGAAATCGGCTGCCGAGATAGATAGCATGCGCCGTGCCGACCGGGTGGTGGTGCGAGTGTTGCGCGAGGTGGCGCGTTGCGCGCAGCCCGGTATTACCACCCTGGAACTGGATCGTCTGGCGGAGGAAATAACTCTTTCGATGGGCGCCCGACCCGCCTTCAAAGGTTACCGCGGTTCCGGGCCTTATCCCTTTCCCGCTACCCTCTGCACCTCTATTAATGAGGAAGTCGTGCACGGTATTCCCTCGGCCCAGCGTAAACTCAAGGAGGGGGACATACTGAGCGTAGACTTCGGCGCGGTGGTCGACGGGCTCTACGGGGATGCGGCGATTACTGTGCCTATCGGAAAGATCAGCCCGGTGGCGGAACGCCTCCTGCGGGTCACTCGAGAGGCGCTGGAAATCGCTATCCGCAAGGCCGTTGGTGTGGGTCGGCGCATCGGGGAAATCGGCGAGGTGATTCAGGACCACGTGGAGGGTGCCGGTTTTTCCGTGGTGCGCGACTTTGTCGGTCACGGCATTGGGCGCTCATTGCATGAAGAGCCGGAAATCCCTCACTTCCGCACCGGACGCGCCGGCGAACGCATGCGCCCGGGAATGGTCCTGGCGATTGAACCCATGGTGAACGAAGGCACCTGGGAGGTGGAAACGGCTCGAGACGGCTGGACACAGGTTACGAAAGATCGTAAACTCTCCGCCCACTTTGAGCATTCGGTAGCGATTACCGAAAAAGGTGTGGAAGTGCTTACTAATTGGGAAGAGGAGTAGCAGTTATGAAAGTACGTTCATCGGTAAAACGCATTTGCAAAGACTGCCGCATCCTGAAAAGGAAAGGCACGGTGCGCGTGATCTGCAAGAATCCCCGCCATAAACAGAGGCAGGGTTAGGGTTGTAGAGCAACCAGGAGGTAAAAAGTGGCACGTATTGCCGGAGTAGATCTTCCTAGAAACAAGCGGCTGGTAATTGCCCTGCGCTATATTTATGGCGTAGGCCGGACCCGTGCGCAGGAGATCGTTCGCGCTACCGGGATCGATCCAAACAAACGCACCGATCACCTGAGCGAAGACGAGGTAAAACGTCTACGCGAATTCATCGACACCAACTATAAGGTGGAAGGCGACCTGCGGCGGGAAGTCTCCATGAACATCAAGCGCCTCATGGACCTGAACACTTATCGCGGACAGCGCCACCGCAAGGGGCTGCCGGTACGCGGGCAGCGTACCCACACCAACGCCCGCACCCGCAAGGGCCCGCGCAAGGCGGCCATAAAAAAGCAGGGCGCGGTAAAGAAATAACGGAGGTATGAGCCGGTGAAGCCCAAGAAAAAGGTCAAAAAGAACGTACAGAGCGGAATAGCCCACATTCAGGCATCCTTCAACAACACCATTGTTACCATTACCGACATGGCTGGCAACGTGGTGTCTTGGTCCAGCGCCGGTGCCAAGGGGTTCAAGGGCTCTCGTAAGAGCACCCCCTTTGCCGCCCAGCTGGCCGCCCAGGATGCGGCCAAGAAGGCCATGGACAACGGCATGAAGCAGATCGGTATAGAGGTCAAGGGTCCGGGTAGCGGCCGCGAGGCAGCCATTCGGGCCCTGCAGGCTTCCGGGCTCAAAGTCACCATGATTCGTGACGTTACGCCCATTCCCCATAACGGCTGCCGTCCGCCCAAACGGCGCCGGGTTTAGTACAGACACAAGGAGGAGTTAAGGTGGCAACTTATCGTGGACCGGTTTGTCGGTACTGCCGGCGTGAAAGAATGAAGCTGTTTCTCAAGGGTGATCGCTGCAACAGCGATAAGTGCTCTCTGGATCGCCGACGCTATCCTCCGGGCATGCACGGCGATCGGCGTTCCAAGTTTTCACCGTACGGCATGCAGCTGCGGGAAAAACAGAAAGTAAAGCGCATGTTCGGCTTTTTTGAGCGGCAATTTCGTCATTTCTTCCACAAAGCGGTGCGCATGAAGGGCGTCACTGGCGAAAACCTGCTGTTGTTGTTGGAAAGGCGGTTGGACAACATGGTCTTCCGCATGGGTTTTGCCAGAACCCGGCGCGAGGCCCGGCAGCTAGTGCGTCACGGTCACTTTACGGTAAACGGCAAAAGGATCGATGTTCCCTCCTACTTGCTCAAAGTGGGCGATGTAGTGCAGGTGAAGGAAAAGAGCCGCGAGAGCCCGGTGTTCAAGGCGGCTATTGCCGCCGCCGAGGGTCGGGTCGTGCCCTCGTGGCTGGAGGTGCAACCCAAGGAGTTCAAAGCGGTGGTGAATAATCTGCCCCACCGGGAAGACATCGATCTGCCGGTGCAGGAGCATCTGATTGTAGAGTTGTACTCCAAGTAGGGGCGGCGCAGTTGATGGATACTAACTAAGGAGCGCGCCAAATGGATATTACGAAATACTGGAGCGATCTCATCCGGCCGAAGATGCTGGTGTTGGACAAGGATTCGGCCTCGGAATTCTACGGCAAGTTCGTGGGTGAGCCGTTTGAACGCGGCTTCGGCATTACCATCGGCAATTCGCTGCGCCGGGTGTTGCTTTCCAGCATTTATGGGGCGGCGTTTACCGGCGTTAGGATTCAGGGCGTTTTGCATGAATTCAGTGCGGTTCCCGATGTAGTGGAGGATGTGACTGACATCATCCTGAACCTGAAAGAAGTGCGCCTGAAGATGGACGGCTGGGACCCCAAAGTTTGCACTATCGACGTGCACGGTCCTTGCACGGTCAGGGCGGGAGACATCAAGACCGACGGAACGGTGAAAATTCTCAATCCAGATCAGCACATTGCAACGGTGGCGGAAAACGGCCAGCTGAAAATGGAAATCCGGGCCGAGCGGGGAAGGGGTTACGTGCCCGCCGATCAGAACAGAAAGAGCGGTGCCCCCATCGATGAAATCCCCATGGATGCGCTCTTTTCGCCCATCAAGCGGGTTAATTATCAGGTGACCAACGCCCGCGTGGCTCAGCGCACCGATTACGACAAGCTCACCCTGGAGATCTGGACCGACGGTAGCATCACTCCTCAGGATGCCGTGGCTTATGCGGCCAAGATTCTTAAAGAACAGCTTACCATTTTCATCAACTTCCCGGAGGACGAGATTAGCGATCACAAGAAGGAAAGCGCCGAACAGGAAAAGCTCTTCGATAAGCTCGATCGCAGCGTAGATGAGCTGGAACTCACCGTTCGTTCTGCCAACTGTTTGGAAAGCGCTAACATCAAGTACATCGGGGAGCTGGTGCAAAAAACCGAGGCGGAAATCCTCAAGACCAAGAACTTCGGCAAGAAGTCGCTGAAGGAGATCAAAGACATTCTGGATAGCATGGGTTTGAGCCTGGGCATGAAGATCACCGGCTGGGTGCCGCCCAGCGAACGTAAGCCGGCGGCAAAGGAAGGTCAGTCATGAGACATCGTCGTAATACCAAGAGGTTTGGGAGGACCACCGCCCATCGTCTGGCCATGCTGGACAACATGGTAACCTCCCTGTTTTTGCATGAGCGCATCAAAACTACTCTGGAAAAGGCCAAGGAACTGAGAAGGGTGGCCGAGCGCCTGATTACCCTGGGCAAGAAAGGCGACCTGGCTTCGCGCCGGTTGGCTGCCGAACGGCTAAGGGTTACCACAGAACGTCGGGGTACGGCGGTAATCAGAAGAGAGCAGGCTCTGAAGAAGCTCTTCGAAACGCTGGCTCCCCGCTACGCCAAACGTCCCGGCGGTTACACCCGCATTGTAAAGGCAGGGTTCCGGCGCGGTGATGCGGCCCGCATGGCCTTTATCGAGCTGTTGCCAGCCGAGAAAAAAGCCGAACCCAAACCGGAAAAAGGCGGCAAAAAAGCCAAAGAAGAAAAGGCGGCCGCAAGCAACAAAGAAGAGAAGAAAAGCTAAGCCGGGCCTCTTACCTGCAGTTTTATTTTTCGGCGGGCATCAGATAAACCACAGTAACTTCGTTGGTCTCTGGAGAATTATCGGAGATAGAAACTATTTTTGCGCCCAAGGGGACCTCCAGCGCCTTATTGGCCGGAGCCTTGACCTCTAAAAGCTTTCCCACCCATTGGGAGCGGTCGCGAGGGAGAAAAAAGCGCCCGGCGCAACCGGCATATTCGCCGGCTACGTCTTTTTGAAATAATTCACAAAATCCTATCGGGTATCCGGGGAGGGATTCTACCGAATGGGGCTCGACCCAATGTATGCAATTGGCACATTGCATGGTTCTACTCCACTAAGACAGCAATAATTATATGGAGCCCTGGCGCAGGCGTAAATGGATTTTTTCAAGTTGGCGCCAAAGTTTTTTGGCCCGGCCGGTGGTGGGCTTTAGCTGTGGAAGCTCGAGCAGCCGATCGTCCGGACCCCGGGCCACCATGAATATTATGCCACCGCCACAAGGGCGTCGGCGCCAGTCGGTTTTGCCCATGGCGCTTACTTCAACCACCAAACCGTAAGTGTGCTTGGTGGTGTAGGCCACCTGGGCTGCTACCTCGACGATCTCTCCCTGGCGAACCGGTTTTCTAAAAAACACGTCGGTCATGGAGGCGGTTACAAAATGCTGCCTGCCGAAACGCGAGGCGGCCAGAGCCGCAGCCCGGTCCATAAGCGCCAGAATCTTTCCGCCAAAAGCCGTGCCGTAGGGATTGGTGTCGCCGGGAAAGATTTCTTCCAGGAGCACCACGCGGTTTTCAGAATTCATAAAGTGAAGAATAGCAGATTTTATTATTTCTAAAAGTGTTCAGCTGAGGGTTAGCGGCGGCGCCTAAGCAGCATCAACAGTGCCAGCATCAGCGGAAGCCCCTGAGCGGGCGAAGCGGTGCTGGAACAGGCGCAGCCGTATATTTGCTCTTCGGGCGACTGTTGGTCATTCTGTTCTGTGTCGGCTTTGGGCGTAAGATAGATATTGCACTCGACCGAGCCGCCCTTCTGCACCACGCAGCTGTTTCCGCTCTCGGCGAAGCCCTCGGCTCGTCCGAGCAGGGTGATTTCCCCGGGTTCTACCCAGGCTTCGAAATAGCCCTGCCCGTCGGCTACAACAGTGAATCTGCCATCGACCACCACCTGGGCCCCGCCGACCGGATCGGCACTGGATACGTCGCGGCCTTTTACGGTAAGAGCGTTTACCACCCGACCGAAGATGCGACCTTTTTCGGGATCGGGCTGGCTGGGATCGCCCCCCGCGTCTCCGTCTCCCGTGGTGTCGCCGCCCGATGAGCCGCCGCTACCATCTTGCGAAACATCACCGTTGTCGCCACCGCTGTCACCTCCCGTATCGCCGCCGCCACTATCCTTGGTGGTATTCTTCAGGCCTATGGAGCACCAAGTCTCGCCGTTAGCGGTGACCGAACAGCTGCGGGATACAGACTGGTAACCGCTCAAAGAAGCAGTTACCGTGTAACTGCCAGCCGGCGCTTCTATGGACCAGAAGGCGTCCGAAGCCCGGGCGGTGGCGCTCTGGCCGTTGGACAGCTTCACCGTGGCGCCGGGCAGCCTGGTGCTCATGTCGGAGGTGCCTACGCCCTTGTCGAGGAAAACTACGCCCTGTATCACGCCCTTGGCGGTTACCACTTTGGTCAACCCTATCGAGCACCAGCTCTGGCCGCCGGCGGTCACCGTGCATGAGCGCGAAGCGGTGTTGTAGCCGCTTTTCGACGCGGTTACGGTGTAGGTTCCGGCCGGAACGCTGAACGACCAGTAGGCGTCGGTGGAATTGGCGGTGGCGCTAGCCCCGGTGTTTAGTTTTACCGTGGCGCCATAGAGCCGCCGGCTCATGTCGGCCGTGCCCGCACCGACGTCTTCGAAAACCACTCCCTGCAGCACGCCGTTTCCGCTTCCACCGCCTCCTCCACCTCCGCCTCCGTCTCCGCCACCCGCGGCCAGATTAATCATATAGCTCAGCTTGGCATAGACTTTGTCTCCCGGGCAGTCGCCGGCGGCGTTGCCCCGGTATTCACGGTGTCCCTTGATATAGGTGCGGTTCAACGGTATGCCGTAACGGCCGTGCAGCCAGGCCATGAGATTGGCGACATGACTGAGCTGGCTGGAGGTGGGTTCTTTGCTGTTGTATGTGCCCATGAAAGAAATGCCCACGTTGTTGGTGTTGTTGTTGGCCACATGGGCTCCGATGACCGTCTCGTTTCGTCCCTGCCACAGCGCGCCGTTCCAGTCCACCAGGAAGTGATAGCCGATGTCGCACCAGCCGTTGGAGTCGATGTGATAGGCCTGAATCTGGCGCAGGCGGGCGGTGGGCGACAGAGAGTCGGGAAGGGGAGTGGCGGTGTGGTGCACGGTGATCTTCGCCGGAGAATGGCTGCCCGAGCTGCAGGCTGGAGGACGGGCGCCCCAGTCGGAGCGGGGATGTACCAGACTCGACGGCGCCAGCGCCTGTGAAAGAGAAGCGTAGCCTTCAGTAAGCTGTTCCTCAATGGGTTCGACCGGCTCGCCGACTTTCTCGATGGCCTCGGCCAGCAGGTAGCTGGGCTCGGGGCCGCCGACATGGCGTAGCTGGAAAGCCACACCGCGGGCGCCGATTTCGACATAGCCGGTGCGAGCGATTCCCTCGGACCAGGTGGGCACCACCGGACGCCAGTCGCTCCAGTTGCCATCCTGGTCCATGATGCGGGCTTCGAGCTGACAGCCATCTTCGGCGTCCCACATCAGGCCGGCTCTCTGGAAAGCAAACGCTGACCAGGCCACCTCAGCCATACCCTGTTCGTTGAAAAGCTGCATGTTTTCAAGGCCTAAGGTGTTATACAGCTCCCCTTCTTCCATTGAGCCTGTCCCCATGCCCGCGCCACATGCCTGAATAAGCACCGTAACAGCTATAAGCAATCTTTTCATAGCATTCCTCCTCGATGTTTATTTTCAGCAAAATTCGTGCCCAGTTTTCACGCCCATTTGTGCGAGATAACTGCCTGAAAAATAATAAATATTTACTAATGTCACGGCAATGAGCCAAAATACAGAGACTCTTTGTCGCAATAAATAACAGGCAAGTTGTTCTTTTTATAAGACATGAAAAATATCAAAGACTTATTTCTGGCCAAAGGTACTTTGTTCTGGTAAATGCAGTTACCACCTAGCGAGCTTAGAAATAAACCGGTTGGAAAGAACAATTACCACCTTTTTCGCGGCATCTTAGTAATTAGATGTCTTGGTGTTATTTTCTGTTGACTTGAAATTTTCCGAAGTTCAGACTACTGCTCCGAATTGTTTGAAAGGAGAAACATGATGAAGAGAGTCTTTTTCTGGGGCGCCCTGTTATCTGCGTTTTTTACCCTTGCGGCCTGTGGTGGCGATGGGAATGCCAACAACGCAGTTTTTCAAAAAATGAACCCTGTCGTTGTAGCCAGCAACCTGAAGCTAGCGGCTCCGCCGGTGGTGATGCTGGAGGACGTAGATGGTTCCGGTCTCCAGCTAAAATTCGACTATGGCAAGCTGCAGATAAACAGCGCGCGTACCCATGGAAAGGTCTTTTCCACCATTGATTGTCAGGGTTGCGGCTGGACCAGCGAAATTGGAAAGCCCAGACTGCCGGTAGTGCGCAAACTGATCGAAGCTCCGGCCGGGACTGTGCCCCAGGTAAGTATCACTTTCGCCAAGGAAGAGACGCATACGTTGGCGGAATTGGGCATCACAGACGGAATAATGCCGGTGCAGCATCCGGTGCCCAAGCTTCCCGGAGCCGAAGAGCAGATTCCTTTTGTCATGGATGAAGAGGTTTATACAGCCGACGCTTTCTATCCCGAGAACACGCTATCGGTTCAGGGCCCGTTCATCATCCGGGGCCACCACCTCTATCTTCTGGAGATTGCCCAGGCGCGCTACAATCCACGGCGCTCCGAACTCATCGTTCTCAAAGAATCCGGCCTGCGGGTGGATTTTACCGGCTCACCAACACTGGAGAACCTGCCCAGGCCATCGCCGGTGTTCGACGCCTGGCTGGAAGAGAATGTTGTAAACTATCTGTCCGCTCCCCGGCTCCGCGGCACCTCTACCGACAAGTATACCGAGGGCATGCTGGTAATCGTGGGCAACGCTTACGCATCCAACACCAACCTTGCCAATTACCTAGAGACCCGGCGGGCCGAAGGCTTGAAGGTGGAAGTAGTTCCCATGTCGGCCATTGGCACCACGGCCGCCAGCGTGCGTACCTACATACGCAACCAGTATCTTACCTGGAATCAGCCCGCGCTTACTTATGTGGTGCTGGTAGGCGACGTGGCCGACGTTCCGGTCTATACCGGAAGCGGCGGCGGCTCCAGCCAGGTGACCGACAACTACTATGCGGCGATCGATCCGGACAACTATACCAGCGACCTGCTGGCCCCCGACTTGCTGGTATCGCGCATCAGCGTAAACAACGCCACCGAATTGAACGCCTATCTGGATCGCGCCAACAAATATCTTTTTGCCAACTTCCCCAACGATCTTACCTGGATGAAAAAGCTTTCCTTCCTGGCCTCCAGCGACAATTACTCCATCACCGAAGGAACGCACAACTATGTCATCAACACCTACACTGCATCTCGAGGCTACACCGGAACATATCCGAACAATCCCACCGCTGGCGGCGACAAGCTTTACGCCCACTCCGGCGGGGTCACCCAGACGGCGATTCAGAATGCGCTGGGTAACGGCCGGCTGGTGATAAACTTCTCCGGTCACGGCGACGTTACCTACTGGGCCGACCCGCAGTTTACCCAGAGCTATCTAAATAATGTCCTTCCAGCCGATGCCATCCCCTTCGTGGTATCGAATGCCTGCCTTACCGGAAGCTTTGGAAACAGCTCGGAGTGCTGGGGCGAGATGTGGCTGGCTCACAGCAAGGGCTCCATATTGTTCTTTGGAGCTTCCAATTATTCCTACTGGGACGAGGACGACATTCTGGAAAGAAAAATGTGGGACGGTATCTTCCAGAACAACATCACCCGGCTTTCCAAGATAACCCGCAATGCCAAGATGCAGCTGCTGGCGCATTACGGGCCGGTCCCAAACATGCAGTATTATTTCGAAGAATACAATGAGCTGGGAGATGGCTCCATCGATCTGTTTACCGATCAGCCCTTCGACGCCCAGGTGCTTTACCAGAACCAGATCCCCCTAGGGGTTCAGGAAATCGATTTTAACGTAAGTCGCTCCGGCTCGGCCCTTCCGGGCGCGGTGGTCTGCGTGCGGGGTCTGGGGGTGCAGCAGGTAGGGGTGACCGATTCGGCTGGCCATGTAAAGCTGGTGATGAATCCGGCGCCGGCCAGCGTGGGCGACATGTACGTTACGGTGACCGCCCACAACATGCGGCGCTATCAGGGAACGATTCAGGTGGTGCCGGCCGAAGGACCGTACCTTAGTTACAAGGGTCATGAAATCACTTCCGATGGCTCCACGCCGGTGCCGCCGAATCCCGGGCGGCATATTGTAATGCCCATTACCCTGCACAACCTGGGCAACGACGCGGCCACGAATATTTCGGCCAGTATTTCCACAACCAGCCAGCTGGTCACCGTTACCCAGGCCAGCCTGGCTTTTGCCGACATCGCCGCCGGCGCGGACGGGCGTTCGACCACCCATGCCGAGTTCGACATTTCACCGACGGCGCTGGATGGGGCGGGTGTGGAGTTCGTTCTTTCCTGGACGGCTTCCGGAACTTATTCCGGCACCAGCCGCTTTGTTGTCACCATCCAGAAACCAAAGCTGGTCTATCAGTCCCATACGGTAGACGATGCCTCGGCCGGCTGCGACGCCGATGGCATCGCCGACGCCTACGAGCCGGCGGTCTTTTCGGTGACCATCAAAAACGACGGCAGCGGGTCGGCGAGCAACTTGGTAGTTAACCTGAGCGCCGCCAATTGCAGCGTATCCCAGCCGGTTAACATCGGCGCGTTGCCCTCTGGAGGCACTGCCAGCGCGGTTTTCACCGTAACCCCTTCTTCTTCCATCGATTGTCCGGCGCAGGACTGGCCATTTACTCTGACCGTGCAGGCCGACGAGCTTCTGCAGCCAGATACGTCGGTCTTCTCCGAGACGCTGAATGCGGACATTGTGGGCATGCGTTTCGAAGACAACATGGAAGGCACCCCGCCCAACGGCTGGTCTCACTCGGCAGGGGCCGGCCAGGACGACTGGGCCTATGTGACCACGTCTTCTCATTCGCCCACCCATGCCTGGTTCTGCTCCGATCCCGCTTCCATCAGCGACAAGTATCTGCGCACACCGGTATTTACTATTGGTGAAGCGGCCGAAATGACTTTCTGGCACAAGATTACTAGCGAAAGCGGTTTCGATGGCGCGGTAATTGAAATCTCCGCAAACGGCGGCGACTGGCAGGATCTGGGAAATTACATCACCCAGGGCGGATACAATTCCACTATCAGCTCCAGTTTCAACTCTCCTATTGCCGGCCGCCAGGCCTGGACCGGAAGCATTGCCTGGCAGCAGGTGCGAGTAAATCTTTCCTCCTTTGGCCCAGCCAATGTGCAGATTCGCTTCCGCTTTGCCAGCGACAGTTATTTAGCCGCCACCGGCTGGTGGATAGACGATTTCGTCATCGACACCCAGACCCCCACTTGCCAGCAGCAGCTGTGTAACCAGCCTCCTGTGGCCGATGCCGGCGACGACCTGGAGGTGGAGTCGGGCACGGTGGTAACCCTCGACGGCAGCCGAAGCGCCGATCCCGAGGGCGTGGCCCTGCAGTACGCCTGGACGCAAAAGAGCGGGCCGGCGGTGGTATTGAACGGTGCCAACACCGAAAAGCCCACCTTCACCGCTCCGGTAGTTTCGGGAAGCGAGGTGCTTACCTTCGAGCTTACGGTAAGCGACGGGGTACTTTCGGCCTCGGACCAGGTAAGCGTCAAGGTGTGGAACTGCGACGACGGCGAGCTGTGCACCACCGACACCTTTACCGGAAGCGGCTGCAGCCACAGCACCCATGACGACTGCACCCTTTGCGGGGCGGACGGGGTATGCATGAACGGGCATTGTCAGGCCGGCGGGCAGAACCAGGAAGTCATCTGCGACGACGCCGATGCCTGCACCCGAAAAGACATCTGCCAGGGCGGAAAGTGCGTGGGCACCGATCCGGTAATCTGCCAGGCCCTGGACCAGTGTCATCTGGCTGGGGAGTGCAATCCGGCTGATGGGGCCTGTTCCAATCCGGAAAAGCCGAACGGCACGAGCTGCGACGACGGCAACGCCTGCACGAGAACGGATAGCTGCCAGGCTGGTTCTTGCGTGGGTGAAAATCCAGTGGTATGTCAGGCGCTCGATCAGTGTCATGTGGTGGGAGAATGCGACCCGGCGACTGGCGTCTGTTCCAATCCGGCTGCTTCCGACGGCACGGCCTGCGACGACGCCGACGCCTGCACCAAGAGCGACAGCTGTCAGGCCGGGGTGTGCGTGGGAGCGGATCCTGTAGAATGCACTGCTCCCGATCAATGTCACGAAGCTGTTTGCAACAAGGCAACCGGCGAGTGCGAGTATCCGGCGCTTACCGGCACGGCCTGCGACGACGGAAACGCCTGCACGAGAATGGATAGCTGTCAGGCTGGAGAGTGCGTGGGAGCGGATCCGGTAGTGTGTCAGGCGCTCGACCAGTGTCATGTGGCGGGAGAATGCGACCCCCAGACCGGCAGCTGTTCCAATCCGGCTGCGGCCGACGGCACGGCCTGCGACGACGGCGACGCCTGCACGCAGACGGACACCTGTCAGGCTGGAAGTTGCGTGGGAGCAAATCCGGTAGTGTGCCAGGCCGAGGACGAATGTCACCTGGCCGGTCAGTGTGATCCGCAGACCGGGCAGTGCAGCAACCCGCTCGCTTCCGACGGCACCAAGTGCAGCACAGGCGAGTGCCGCCAGGGCGAGTGCGTATCCACCTCGAGCGGCGGCGGCTGTGGCTGTAGCAGCGAAGGCGGTGCGGGACGGCAGGGCTGGTTGGGTCTGGTTTTGGCGGTGGCGCTCATTGGAAGAAGGCGGCGCTAGGGGCTCTCAGTGGATCCAGTGGACTCAGTAGACTCAGTGGACATTACCGGCTTTCCCCGTCAACTAGGTCCACTTCTGGCGCTTTTTATTTTTCTCCCGACGGCGGCTTTTTCAAGCGGCTATTTTCTTCCCGGCGGCGGCGCTCAAACGCTGGCGCGTGCCGGCGCGGTGGTGGTATCAGCGGATGATGCCTCGCTCTTCTGGTCCAATCCGGCTTTGCTTTCTGCCCAAGAAGGCACCCGCCTTTTTCTGTCCGGCGGCGCCAATTTTCTCGATCTGAGTTTCCTGCGCTATCCGGTACCCGAAGTAAGCGAAAACTTCCAGCCAGTCAGCAACTCTTCGTCCCCGGCCCCCTTTGGCGAAATTGGACTGTCT
>Ga0068707_1002091_pt1 | contig 14079 bp, 11 predicted proteins | sample YNPNPMetaG_FD_66600 | JGI IMG/M metagenome (GOLD analysis project Ga0068707, IMG submission 66600) | Anoxygenic and chlorotrophic microbial mat microbial communities from Yellowstone National Park, USA - YNP NP MetaG | ecosystem: Environmental > Aquatic > Thermal springs > Hot (42-90C) >... | reverse complement strand
GCCGCCAGGACGTCCAGTCGGGCCAGGGTCTGGGCAACTTTTTTGAGTCGGGGCGCCTGCTCTGCCAAGCGGCGTCTCAAGTCCTGAAACAGGGCGGCCTCCCTTTTCAGCCGTTCCTCTTCGGCCCCCAAGACCCTGGCCTCATGATCCTTAAGGTCTGCATTGATAAAACGCTCGGCGTTCACCAGGGTCTGTTTGCGGATATAGTCCGGGGGGACAAGATGCAGATTGGGACGGGAGACCTCTATATAGTAGCCGAAAATTTTGTTGTAGCCCACTTTGAGGGAATTAATACCGGTCCGCTGGCGCTCTTGGGCCTCCAGGCGGGCGATCCAGTCCCTGCCCTCCCGGGCCACCCGGAGGAGTTCATCCAGCTCCGGGTCATAACCTTCCCGGAAGACGCCTCCGGCTTGCAGGTTGGGGGGAGGATCATCCACCAGGGCGCGAGCCAGAAGTTCTCTAAGGTCTGGCAGCTCATCCAGGTCTGCCACCAGGGAGGCCACCAGAGGGGGCAAGGGTCCGGTAAGGAGTTGGCGCAATACCGGGAGACGGTTCAGGATGTGACGCACGGCGGCCACCTCCCGGGGGTTGGCCTGTTCCAAGGCCAGCCTGGCGGTAAGTCGCTCCAAATCTCCCAGGCCCTTTAAGCTCTCCCGCCAGCGCTGACGCAACAGACCGGCTTCCTTGAAAAACTGCACGCCGTCCAGGCGGGCCTCGATCTTGGCTTGATCTTTCAAGGGATAGCGCAGCCAATGGACCAGTTTCCGCGCCCCCATAGGGGTACAGGTGGCGTCCAGGGCCTCCAGCAAAGAACCCTGGCGGCTGCCGGTGCGCCAAGTCTCAAAAATCTCCAAGTGCTTAAGGGTGGCCTCATCCAAACCTAAAAAATCATCCCGGCCATAGGGCAACAGCCGGTCGATATGTGGCAACGAAAAAGTTTGGGTATCCTTGAGATAACGCAGGATGGCCCCGGCCGCCGCCACTCCCAAGCGGTAGGGGGCCAACCCGAAGCCGTCCAAAAAAAGGGTTCCCAAAAGCCGGCCCAGCTCCCGGCGGGCGGCTTCGACGTCAAAGGCAAAAGGCGCCAAGGGTCGGAGAGTGGGTGGGACGGCGAAAGGAAGGAGGGCAGTGCGCAGGATCTCCGTTTCCCGGACCTCCTCGGAGACCAACAGTTCAGTGGGCTTCAGACGCCAGAGTTCGTCGGCCAGGGCGTCGCCGCCCTGTCCTTCCGTGAGGCGGAACTCCCCGGTGGAGAGCTCCAGAAAGGCCAGACCCCATTTTTGCCCCTGGACAGCCATGGCGGCCAGGTAATTGTCCTGCTCCGCCTTTAAAGCGCTTAAGTCCACCAGGGTGCCCTGAGTGAGGACACGGGTCACCTCCCGGCGTACCAGGCCTTTGGCCTGGGCCGGGTCTTCCACCTGCTCGCATACCACCACCTTGAAGCCGGCCTCCAAGAGACGGGCAATATAGGGCTGGGCCGCATGAATGGGGAAGCCGGCCATAGGGATGCGCTCTTCGCCGGCCCGGCTGCGGCTGGTCAGGGCGATATGGAGAACTTGGGCGGCCTGTTCGGCATCTTCAAAGAAGAGCTCGAAGAAATCGCCCATCTGGAAAAGGAGCAAGGCATCGGCATACCTGGACTTCAGGTCCAGATACTGTTTGAGCATGGGGGTAAGTCTGTCAGACGGAGGATCAGCCATAAAACAGGGTCAGGGCTCAGGGCAGAAAATTTTCCTGGGCGCTATGCCTTTGCCCCCCTTTTTCCCTGTGGGGCGGGCTGCCCTTCCTGGGACGGCGGCTCCTCCAAAAGTGGGAGCACCAAGAAGCTGGTCAGTCGCTGGTGGCCGCGGCAGATTCCTCTGCCTGGGGGGCGGTGCGTTTAAGCTCCTGGCCCAAAATCTCCAGATTATGTCGCAGGTGGCGGATAGTCTGTCGCTGGTGGATGATCTCATAAATGCCGTATAATGAGGCGGTGAACACCCCCAGGAAAAAGGTGAACAGAATCAGGACCCACAAAGGAACGAGAGGGGTTTCCAACTTTAACAAATAAAGGTCCAGTTTCAGTTGGATGGCCTGCTCCAAAATAAGGCGGTTCTCCAGAATAAAGACGATGCCCAAAATAACCAACAGGGACGCAAAGATTACCTTGAGGTAGCGCATGTGGGAGCCTCATCAGTCAAATTTTGAAAGTAGGGGGCCAGACGCTCATAGGTGCGGCGGAAATGTTCCGGTATCACCCGCACTTCGGCGAACACCGGGATGAAATTGGTATCGCCGTTCCAGCGTGGCACCACATGAAAGTGCAGGTGACTTTCCACCCCAGCGCCGGCCACAGTTCCCAAATTTAACCCGACGTTGAAGCCGTCCGGGTTCATCACCTGCTTTAAGATTCTCAGGGATTCCCGAAGCTTTAGTTGCAGATCCAGCAGTTCCGCCTGAGAGAGGTCATCCAGCCCAGGGACATGCCGTAAGGGAGAAATCAACAGGTGACCGTTAATATAGGGATATTTGTTCATCATCACCCGGGTCAGGCGGCCTGAAAAGAGCACCAGGCGGCTGGCCAGATCTTCACCCTCCACCGGACAGAAAATGCATCCCGCCGGCTTGTCCTCTCCCAGAATGTATTCCATCCGCCAGGGAGCCCACAGGACTTTCATAACGAACCGGTTTCTCCTCGTGACTGAACAAATGTCTGCCTGGGTTGCACTATAACACGATTTCCTGAAGATTCAAGGGCTTTTCACGGTAAAGAGACCCCGCTTCTTTAAGCTTCCGGGCGGCAGCTCAAGAACTTTAACCCAGGTTTTTTTGAGTGATAAGGGCGGTTTGGAAACCCGCTGCGACGACCCAAACCACCGCCAGCGTGGTGGGTGGGGGGAGGGCCGGGGGAGCGCCGCTCCCCTGCCCTCCCCCCAGCCCCCCCTCCCAACCCCCATTTGAAGGGGTTGGGGGAGGGGGGTGTGGGGTAGGGGGCAGGGGCCTCCAGGCCCCTGCCCCCTACCCCACAAATAAACTTTTCATAAAAGTAGGCAGGTGGGCAAGCCCAGGGGAAAGTTTTGGGGGCTCAGGTCAAGAGGGGGCGGCTTCAGGGGGACATTCCCTCCGCATCCGGATTTATAGGCTGAGATGTTGTTGGGGCGGGAAAATGCCTGGCCAAAAAATCCCGTGCTTCGGCAAAATCAGGCCGCAGCCGCAAAGCTGTCCGGAAGGACTCATATGCTTTTTCCTTCTCGCCCAAATCGAAATAGAGGATGCCGATATTGTAGTAAACCTTTTCACTCTTCGGGGTTAATTGCAGCGCCCGCTGATAACACTTGAGAGCCTCCAAGTGTTTCCCCTGGCGCCGCAGGGCGACCCCTAACTTATTGTAAAGAATTACGTTTTCCGGTTGGCTTTTGATGGACTCGGTCAAAAGCCCCTCGGCTGCCTCATCCAGCCCGGCCTGCAACAAAATTTCCGCCGTCTCAGCACAATTGTCTGTCATAAAACTCTGGCCGAACTTTAAGGACTCTTTCAGGTATTGTCTGGCCTGCTCCCCCTCTCCGATCTTAAGACAAAGCCGCCCCAGATGAAAGAGGCGCTCCCCATTCAAAGGGCTCAAGGACTGGGCCTGTTCCAGATATTGGCGGGCTTCTTGGGGATTTCCCTGGGACTCGGCAACTTCCGCTAGGTTCTTATAGGCCTTGAGGTATTTGGTATTGACTTCCAGGGCCTCCCGAAAGTATTGGTAGGCCTGCCCCTTATCACCCAGGGCCAGATAACATTCTCCCAGGAGATTCAAGGTCTTGGCCTGTTTTTTAAAGGGTTGCTGGATTAACTTCTCCAGAATCAGGATGGCTGGCTGCAAACGCCCCTGGTTTTTTAATTTCAGGGCTTGGGTATAGAGTCCTTCCCCCCGGCTGGGATGTTGTTTTTTTTTATGATGGCCCGCAAACGGTTTTCCAGGGCGGAAAGTTTAAAGGGTTTCAGCAGATAACCGTCCACCTCGCTTTCCGCCGCCGCCGCCACCACCTTCTCGGAAACCTCGCCCGTGATCATCAGAAACGGCGTGGTCTGATATTTGGGCAGGGCGCGGAACCGCTTGAGGAGCTCCAAGCCGTTCAGGCGGGGCATGTTGATGTCGCAGATCACCAGGTCATAAGTCTGCTCCTGCAGAGCCTCCCAAGCCTCCACACCATCGGCGGACTCATCTATGCGCCCGCGCACCCCTAAAGACATCAACATCTGGCGCAGCATGCGCCGGATGGCTGGCATATCATCCACCACCAGGACATTGAGTTGAGAAAATAATGGCGCCCCGCTTGCTAGCATAATCTGCTTCCAGGCATCAGGAACGGCGCAGATAAACTTCTTTATCGGCGCTGTCTCCTTTATCGGCATGTTTTCGGGGGAGATTTAAGAAAATTTCTCAAAGGCAGGTATTTGTGGGCCAGCCTGACAAATTCCAACCCCACGGCACAGTGGGAACAGCCAAGGGCACCGCAACCTCAATTGAGTTCCCGAAATTAGACCGAGGTAGCTTTCTAGCCCTTCTTGAAGGAGCAGACTCTCCAAGCCGCCGCCTGCCCCGGATGAAGCGTAAGCGCGACGCTTCCTTTTGCCAGCTCTAAGCTAGGAGCTTACTAATAGCGATATCCCAGTTGGCACCCCATAATATGGCGCCGATAATCATACAGCGCCAGATTGGAGTTATCGCGGGCATAATAATAATGTAAGTTTAGTTCCAAACCCTTATAAATTCTCTGGGTTATCTCCATCCCAAAAATTAACAATTTATCATGGCGGTGCGGCCAAGTCTCCCACCAGGCGCCCCGGGTCCAGGCATGGTCAAAGGGCTGGACAGCCAGTTCCACAAAGCTCCGGACCTTGAACCCTTCGGTCACCGGATAAAGCACTGCCAACATGAGGGAATAAAAGGAGCTTTCCCAGTTGGTCCCCGAGGCGAAATCTTTGTCATAACGGAAACGGGCCATGAAATAGCCCTCTTGCTTTTTGAGAAAATAATAAAACGCCAGGCTGCCGCCCAAGCTGCGCCCGCTTCGGTCATCCTCGGGAAGAAAAACCGGCAGCCAATAATACTTCCGCGCCACCTGCATCCCCAGCTCCACCCCGATCTTGGGGGTCAAAAGATAAAGGTAGCCCGGGTTTAAGGTAAAGGCGGTGTAATATTTGTCCGAGCCCACGTCCGTGTAATTAAAGGCAAAGGGCAGCCAGAGGCGGCTGTTGGCCCAGGAGTAAGAGGGCGTCAAGCCCACCACATGGCTCAACAGATCATAGTGGGGCAACCGCCGGTGAAAGTTTTGAAAATAGCCATATTGCCCCCAAAGAGCCCAAGGCCCCCGAGGAAGGAAATTCACTTCCAGGGAAGCTGTCTGGGTATAAACCAAATCCCCTGCCCCAGCTATCTGCTGCGCCGCTTCGCCACCGGGATTCAACGTGACATTGCTGTCATAATCCACCCCAAAGGTAACATTAACCCGCACCCGCCGGGTGGCCTCCAGGCGCTTGTCCAATTCGCCCACATAAGTCCTGGCAAAACCGGACATCTGGCTCATCGGGTCCAAGGAAATGGCCTCCTTCATAGCCTCTCGGGCTTCCACCAAGCGGTCCTGACCGGCCAAGGCGAGGCCCAATTGAAACCTGGCCTCCTGGGCCAGAGTCGGGTCTGCCTCAGCCTCCCGGAAATAATCCGCCGCCGCTTTATAATCTTTCTTTTTTAGGGCCCCCACCCCGAGCAGAAAAGACGTCTGGGCTGGCTGGAAGCCGGCTTCCCTCAATTTTTGTAAGTGAGACTGGGCCAGCTCCACCTTTTCCAGGGCCATCAGGGTATCTGCCAACAGAAACCGCGCCTCATGATAATCCTCTTTCCGGCGCACAGCTTCTTCCAGATATTGCACCGCCTCCGGATATTTTAATAAGGCCCGATACACCCGGCCCAGGAGAAAGGCCTTCTCGGCGGTCCGGGGACCCAGTTGCCAGGCCCGGGTTATTTCCTCCAGGGCCTCTTCATAATTCTCGTCCTCTATGTTTTTTCTAGCCTGCTGCACCAGCACCTCGTCGGCTGGAAGCTCCCCCCACACCAACCCCGGGGCCAGCCAAACCCCAAAAACTATTAATAATCCCCCCAAAATAGTAGTTGCCATCTTTCGCTCCCCCTACAATATCTGCTGCTATGCTTCTACTTCACCCCAGGTTAGCACATCAACCTTGATAGTCAATATTTATTCATGTGGTTTTTTGGCTGAAATAAATATCTTAATCGAGGCTGGGCCGAAAAGCCACAAATCCTTTCTTTGCTATCCTGAAAAGTTCTTTGGTGGGGGAGGGGGGGCAGGGGCCGAAGGCCCCTGCCCCCCCAACCCCCTCCCCCAATCCCTCCAAATAGGGGGTTGGGAGGGGGGTTCTGGGGGGAGGGCGGGGGAGCGGCGCTCCCCCGGTTCTCCCCCTCCAACCTCCTTTTATGGCTTTCTCCTTAAACTGCGGTGCTCCGGCAGAAGGGGTTTTGCGACCACCGGTCCGAACCTGATTCTTTCCACCCCTCACCCACCAATAAGCCTGCTATAGGGGAGAGGTGCAGGAGGAGGCGGTCCAGGGTGCCCCGGATATAGAAGGGGAACTCGGCGGTGGAGCAGGGGGCCAGGGCATAGGCCAGCACTAGAGCCAGGAGGTTGCCGCCCAGGAAGAGGGCCAGGAAGAGGCGGGGAGTGGAAAACAGGGTCCGCCCCATCACCAGAAGGGCCAGGGCGGCGGTGGGCCACAGCACCCCGAAGAAAACAGGATTGACGAGACCTAGCAGCACCTGTGGCAGGGCCTGCCAAAACTGGTGGGGGAAAAAGTGGAGGATGTGGTCGCTACCCATTTCAAGGTGATGGTAGGCGGCAAACAGGCGCCAGGGCAGGACCCCCAGCACCAGGCCCGTGAGGGGGAAAAGCAGAGCGGCGAGCTGACGCCCAAGCCTTGGCGGCCGCAGCCAAAGGAGGGTAAGGGCGGCGGCCAGGACGACGGTGCCGGCCAGGGGCGGGCCTTCATATTTGCACCAAGCCAAGCCGGCGCAGAACCAGGCCGTCAGTGCCAGACTGCCCTGGGGGGCCAGGCCTTTAAGCCAGAGAAACAGGAACCCGGCGGCTCCGAGGGCGAAGTAAGCCAAAGGCAGGTCGGCATAGGCGATGGTGAGATGGTCAATAAAGGTGGCGCCGTTTAGGGCCAAAAAGGCGGTGAGTCCCAAAGCTGCGGGACGGGTCAGGTGGAGACGGCGGAGCAGCCGGTAAAACAGCAGCAAGAGCAGGGCGCCCCAGAAAGGAAAAAGCCCGTTGACCAGGCGGTCATTTACCTGTCCCAGCCAGAGATAAAGATAGGTCAAAAGCAAAGGGAGGAGGTTGGGGTAGTAATTATGGGCTTCAAAGCCGGTGAAATTAAGGGCGCGCCGCAGATAAAAAACCTTGCCTTTAAAGCCCCAGGTGGCGAGGGCATCCCAGGCCCACAGGGGATAAAGGGTGGCCCTTAGGGAGGCGAAGAGAAAAAGGGCGGCCAGCAGGGCAAGCCACAGCCATTCCCAACCCCTAAGAGACAGCTTCGGCTTACTGATCAGGGAGGCAAGGTCTGCGGCAACGGTGTTGCGGACCCGGTTGCTTAGCAGGGCGGCGCCGCTTACCCCCAGAAGGGGGATCAGGATCACAGGGAGGGAGAAAGGTATCCCAATGCTGCTCAGTCCCAACATCCCGAGGGTCGCCAACACCGCTCCCACCCCGAAGCTTAGGGCCAATCGCTCTGTCAACGGTGATTCTGGTGCCTGGGCTCCCAGGAAGGCCACCGGGCCATAGCCCAGCGCCATCAGGGAGGCCAGCCCCAGAAGCAGCCGGACCGGTGACAGGATGTCGTCAATCATAAAAGAAACCTAGCAGATCAGCAGGGTTGACTTGGTAAATCCGGCCAGGCCCGGGCAGGGGCAGGAGCCGGCAGGCTGGGGTATGGGTGAGGGCTTTTAGACCCGGCCCAGGAGGCTTGTCACCCTCGGGAACCACCAGAAAGGTGGCTTGGTATTGGCGCACTGCATAATAAAGAAAGGACGCAGGGATCTCCGGTCGCAACAAGACCTGGCGACGGGGGTATAGATGGTACCGGGCTTCGATATAGCGGCCGGTTTCATAAAGGTCCAAAAAAATATAGGCGGACTCGGGTGGCAAAGCTTTTTCCACTTCCCGGAGCCAGTTATAAAAAGGAGTTTCGGCCCGCACGGCCTGGCCGAGACGGCCGGTACCGATTCTGGCCATTAGGTCAGGGAGGTCAGGGGCATAACGGCGGGCCAACCAGAGGCCCTGGAGGGCCCAAAGGATAAGGACAAGGAGGATAAGACGGGAGCGCCGATCACTTGGAGAGGCCATGGTGTTTTTTTGCCCGCCGGAAGGCGGTGAGCAATAAGCTTTGAATTATGAGCTAAAGATTATAAAAATTGTATTACCTTTCATCCTCTTTTCGCCGGTGGGGAGAGGGGATAATCGGTCTGCCGTAAAAAGCCGATCAGAAAACCGCCAAGGTTTTGCTGCCGCATCCAGAGGCTGAGAAGGTAAACAGAACAGCGCTTCAGTCCCAGAAGCGGAAGCGGATGATATGGAAAATGGCGGCGATACCGTCCCGCCAGGTGATTTTTTTCCCCTGGGAGTAATCGCGCCCATGGTACTTGATGGGGACCTCGTAGACCCGCCAGCGGTTTTTGGCGATTTTGGCGGTGAGTTCCGGTTCCACCCCGAAGCGGTTGGATTTGATAGTAAGGTTTTTCAAGACCTCGGCCTTGAAGACCTTATAGCCCACCTCCATGTCCGAGAGGTTCAGATTGGTGAACATATTGGACAGGGTGGTGACGGCCTTGTTGCCCATGAAGTGCCAGAAGAACAGGACCCGGTGGGGTTGGGCGCCGATGAGGCGGCTGCCGTAGACCACATCGGCCAGGTCCCGTTCGATGGGGTCCAGGAGGGCGGGGTAATCGCTGGGGTCATATTCCAGGTCGGCGTCCTGAATAATCACCACATCTCCGGTGACCTGGGCGAAGCCGGTGCGCAGGGCGGCGCCTTTGCCCTGGTTGCGTTCGTGGAAAAACACTTTGAGATTGTCGTACTGCTTTGCCAACCGGAGCAAGATCTCCCGGGAGCCGTCCTCAGAGGCGTCGTCCACCGCAATGATCTCTTTATCATAGGGAGTGGCCTGCACCCGGCGCATAATCTCCTCCAAGGTGTCTTTTTCATTATAGACCGGCATTACCACACTTAACTTCATAAGGCGTCTCCGCTCGCATCGACAGATTGCACAAGAATCTACCATTTTTCGACCATCTCGGAAGGAAAAAATTAAGCGCTAAAACGATCACCGGGGTTTTTGCCGAGGAAAAGCTTGGTTGGTCTGCAGCCCTTCAAGGTGGCGGCACAATCTATAGTCAAAAATTTGCCCCCTCTGCCGTTGACGTTGAGGGGCAGGCCAGGGTAATTCAGCCGCCGATGCTCACCAGGGGACGGCAGTCGAAGTGGGGCTCGGGATGGGCGAAGGAGACCCCGGGGTTTTTTAGGGCGACGGCCTTCTGGAAAAGCCGGCCCAGTTCCTCGTCGCTGGCTCCCTGGCGCAGGGGGCTTTTAAGGTCCACTTCCGGGGCTTGAAACAGGCACGGCCGCAAGAAGCCGGCGGCGGTGAGGCGGAGGCGGTTGCAGGACGGGCAATGATGGTCGCTCACCGCCTGAATGAAGCCCAGCTCTCCCCGAAAGCCAGGCAGGCGCATGACCTGAGCCGGGCCGGCTAAGGCAGCAGGGGCCACCGGCTGCAGCTCCCCCAATGCCGCCAGGCGCTGGCGCACCTGGGCCATGGGCAGAAAGTGGGCCGACCACTTGGCCAGCGACACCGTGGGCATGAATTCTATGAAGCGCACCTGCAGGGGCTCATTCCGGGTCAGGAGGGCAAAGTCCAAGATTTCGTCGTCATTGATGCCCTGCAATACCACAAAATTGATCTTAACGGGATGAAACCCCAACGCAACGACCTTCGCCAACCCGGCGAGGACCGCGTTTAACTGGTCAGCGCCGGTGATCTTCTGGTATCTTTCCCGCTGCAATGTATCCAGACTGATGTTCACATGCCGCAGACCGTGGCGGTAGAGATCAGCGGCCATTTCCGACAGCAAAACGCCGTTGGTGGTGAGGCAGATTTTTCTGAGGCCGGGGAGGTGGTGCAACCGTCGCAGGAAATCCACTACTCCCCGGCGGATCAAGGGCTCGCCGCCGGTTACCCGGATCTTTTGGATGCCCATTTTAATCGCTACGCGGGAGAGGTGCAGCATTTCTTCGTAACTGAGGATTTCCGCGGCCGGCAGCTTGACCCAGCCCTGGGGCCGGCAGTAGAAGCAGCGCAGATTGCAGCGATCAATGATAGAAAGGCGCAGATAGGTAATATTCCTGGAGAAATTGTCAAGCACAAGAGACTCCCGGGCTGCCTCAGGCCGGAGATGGACTCGGCTTTAAATTATTGGCTATTTTATCCCATTTTCGCCGGTGTGCCATCCTGAGGCGCTTGAGTTTTTCAAGGTCTATGGTATAAATGGCACAAATTTGGCAGAGAAACAATATCTAAAACCACACCGAAGGGTTATGATCCAAGTCAAGTTCGGGCTGGTGGGGTGGAAAATTGTTTCACTATGAGAGAAGGGTAGTGGCCCAATATCTCAGTCAGGTGCGGATTGCGGCCATCCGTCTTTTTGGACCGCATCTGGGTTTGGAAGAGGGTTTTCTTAAGAGAATCACTTTGGGGGCGGTGAAGCGGGCCTTTAGGGCCAAGGCCCGGCGCTATCATCCGGATTTGCACCCTCATGCCAGCCCGGAAGTTTTAGAGTACAAACGGCAGCGGTTCATAAAGATGACGGAGGCCTATGAGGTCCTGCGGGAGTTTGTCACGGCAGGCGGCGGTGATGCAGGGAGGGCATCTCCCGACGCAGGCGCGTCAACCTGTCGTGGTCCAGCCAGGCGTAGATAATTCCTTCTCCGTCCGGGGCCTGGGCCAGCACCACCCCCCAGGGATCGATGATCAGGGACCGGCCGAAGCTTCGGCGCCCCCGGTGATGTTCCCCGTACTGAGCCGGGGCGACGATGTAGAGTTGGTTTTCGATGGCCCGGGCCCGGAGCAACACCTCCCAATGGTCCCTGCCGGTGGTCAACGTGAAGGCGGCGGGAAGAAAAACCAGCTCGGCCCCTTGGGCCGCCAGGGCCCGGAACAGTTCCGGAAAGCGCAGATCATAACAGACGGCCAGTCCGACCGTGAAAGGCAGGCCTGGCAGAGTGGCCGTGACCACCTCGGTGCCGGGCTGCGCCACTTTTGATTCCTGATAATGCGGGCCGCCCGGGAGGGCCACGTCAAAGAGATGGATTTTGCGATAGGCGGCCACCACTTGACCGGCCGGCCCCAAAAGGACGCTGGTATTGTAAGGGGGCCCACCCGAGTCGGGCAATTCCGGGAAGGTTCCCATGAGGAGGTAGATACCCAGGTCTTGGGCCAAGCGGCGGAAGTCCTGCACCAGCGGGCCGGTAAAAGGCTGAAGAGAAGGGGGTTTTTGGTCATCCGGGCCCAAATAGGCGAAATGCTCAGGCAGCGCCACCACCTGGGCCCCCCGCCCGGCGGCCTCCACCACCAGCCGCCGGGCCTTGTGCAGGTTGTCGGCCATGTCCGCAGTGGAGGTCAGTTGGATGGCTGCCACCCACATATCTTCCTCGCCAGTATTATTTGCCCTTGTCTTTATTATAAAACCTAAGATTGAGATGGTGGCAAATACTTTGTGAGAAAGAGGGGGGGAATTTTGCCTCTTTCTCAGGCCTTCTCCTTCAACCTCTTATGTTTTCCCCAGTTAATGACGGCATTAAGGTCTCGATTACCTTGCTGACCAGGATCTTGAGGAGGGAACTTGACAAGGGGCCGGAGACATTTTGCCCTTTTGTTCTTTTCGAACCGTGGTAGATAGTTTAAACTCGCTCAGAGGAGAACTTTAAAGGGGGCTATTGATGGATAAAGGCTTCTCCGGGCTGCTCCCCCTTCACAACCACGCCTGGCAGTTCAATCCCAATTATGTAGGGACTTGCCGGTGGGCAATTGTGGTTTTGGTACTGCTGATCGCCGGAGTAGTTTGGCCCCTGACGTCAGCCTGGGGCAGTACGGAGATCCGGTTGGGGGAGATTAATCCCCTTACCGGACACCTGGCGCAGCATGGGCTAGAAATACACCAGGGCATTGTTTATGCGGTGGAGGAGGTCAACTCTCAGGGAGGGATCGAAGGCCGGCGGGTTAAACTTTGCTCCCGAGACGACCGGAGCCGGCCGGAAACGGCGCTGAACCAAGCCCAGGAGCTGATTTTGCGGGAGAAGGTGACGGCTCTGGTGGGGGGCTATGTGGATTCCCTGGTGGGTCCGGTGAGCGAACTAGCCGGCAAGTACGGCGTTCCTTATGTGGCTTCGGCCAGTCTGCAGCAGGCCCTGACCCGGCAGCGGCGCAATCCCTATTTTTTTCGGGTATCCCGGTTGGACGGCATTGTGGGTCCCCTAAGCCGATTTCTTTTGGAGATTCTTAAAGCTCGGCGGGTGGCTATTCTGCATGTGGCCACGCCGGGCTCCACCGAGTTCGCCGAGGCCCTGAAAGACCGTCTGACCAAGGGCGGCGTGGTGATTCCCCTGGTGGAGAAATTCCGTCCGGGGACGCGGGATTTTTCCATGTTTCTTCTGAAAGTGAAGCAGGCCCAGGTGGACATCCTGATATCTGGAGGTTTTTATCCGGACAACCTAATTTTGGTGCGGCAATGGCGGGAATTAGGCCTCCCCCTGAAAGCGTTGGCGGCCCCCTGGGGGGCGTCCTACGCCGGTTTCATTGCCGCTCTGGGTCCGGCCAGCGAGGGGGTATTAGGCACCTGCGCCTGGAATCCCGGGATAACCTGGCCGGGCACCGAGGCCGAGTCCCAACGTTTGGTGACCGGGTTTTGCCGGCGATTCGGGCAGGAGCCCAACACCACCACCATGCATGGTTATACCTCCGCCCGGGCTCTGCTATTGGCCCTCGGCCGGGTCCTACAACGGCGCCAGCCCCTCACGGGTGCCAACCTGGCGCAGGCCTTGCGGGAGTTGGACATTGTTTTGCCTATGGGACCATTGAGGTTTGATGAATATGGGGACCCCCTTTTCTACCAACAAGTGGTGGTGCAGGTCCAACAGGGAAAGATGGTGGTGATTTACCCGGCGGAACGCGCCACCGGAACGCTGAGGCCGTTGATGACCTCCTGCCCATGAGGTTCCCATGTGGCTGTGGAGCCAGATTTTGGTTGCCGGCGGGGTTTTGGGTTCATTTTATGCCCTGGTGGCTCTGGGCTTCTCCCTCATCTTTGGCGTCACCCGGGCTTTCAATCTAGCCCACGGGGAATTTATCATCCTGAGCGGTTATTTGTCTTATTTTCTATGGAAACTCTGGCACCTGCCGTTTTATTGGACCATTCCCGTTTGCCTGGTTACTATGCCTGGGGCGGCATTTCTTTTGCAGCAGTTTCTCCGGCGGGTGCGCCCCCCTTTGGAAATGAACAGTCTGGTGGCTACCTTCGGGTTGGCGTTGGTACTCCAGAACCTTATGCTGACCCTGTTTTCGGCGGATTATCGTCTGCTCCGACCCGACGCCTTCCCTCTGCTGACCTTGGCGGGGGGCAAGCTCATAATTACCGACAAGCAATTCGCCCTGTTGGCCTTTTCCCTTACCGCCACCATACTGTTGCACCTGTTGCTCCGGCATACTTTTGTGGGCAAGGCCCTCAGGGCCACCATCCAAGACCGGGAGGCGGCGGAGCTGGCGGGCATCAATGTGAGGCGGATGGGCTGGCTGGCCTTTGCCTTTGGCGGGGGCCTCATCGGCTTGGCCGGGCCGTTGTACGGGCAGACCATGTATCTTTATCCGGCGGGAGGGGTGGAGGCCACTTTCATTGCCGTGACCATCACCATCTTTGCCGGGGTGGGTCGCACCCGCAGCCTGTTGCTGGGGGGGTGGCTGTTGGGTTGGGGGGAAACCGCCGCGGCCCTGGGATGG
>Ga0068707_1002083_pt1 | contig 14095 bp, 6 predicted proteins | sample YNPNPMetaG_FD_66600 | JGI IMG/M metagenome (GOLD analysis project Ga0068707, IMG submission 66600) | Anoxygenic and chlorotrophic microbial mat microbial communities from Yellowstone National Park, USA - YNP NP MetaG | ecosystem: Environmental > Aquatic > Thermal springs > Hot (42-90C) >... | reverse complement strand
TCACCCACCGTCTTGAGCCGTCCGGCGTCGACGTCCATCAAACACAGTTCGGCCAGCCCAAGCCGCTTTTCTTCTTCCAAAAATCCCTGAAGCAGCTCCGGCGTATAGGTGCTGCCCCCGCCGATTACCGCGATTTTCATTTTTTCTGTTGGGCGTAAAAACCGCGCCCGGCCTTCGTCCCTACCCGCCCGGCGCGCACCAGGTTGGCCACCGCCTCGGGCAGAAGAAAGCGCTCGCCGTACGTTTCGGCCAGCGAGCGGCAGATGTGGGCGATGGTGTCCAGACCGATGAGGTCGGAAAGCTGCATGGGCCCCATGGGATGGTTGAGTCCCAGCCGGATGGCGGTGTCGATGTCCTCGGCGCTGGCCAGCCCCTCCTGCCAAATGCGGTAGCATTCGACCAAAAAGGCGGTCAGTGCCCGCGAGGTGATGAATCCCTTGGCGTCCTTGCACACCACCGGCACCTTGCCCAAGGAGCGGCTTAGCTCTTTTATGGTCTGGAGCGTTTCTTCCGAGGTCTGCACCGCCACCACGATTTCGATCAACTGCATAAGTGGTGGCGGGTTGAACCAGTGCATGCCGATGAAGCGTTCCGGCCGGCCCGAAGCCGCGGCCAGCTCGGTGACCGAAAGCTGCGAGGTGTTGCTGGCCAAAATGGCCGAGGCGGGAGCGAGTTCGTTCACTTTACGGAAGAGTTCCTTTTTCAGTTCCATTACTTCCGGCGCCGCCTCGATGACCAACTCGACCTGGCGGCAGGCGGTGGCCAGCTCCAGGGTGGTCTGGATACGGGCGCGGGTTTTTTCAGCGTCTTCGGAAGTGATTTTGGCTTTTTTGACCAGACGGGCCAGGCTGTCGTTGATGCGCTCTAGTGCGCCATCGAGGAATTTCTGTTCTATGTCGTAGAGCCGTACGGAAAAGCCACAGGTGGCGCAGACCTGGGCTATGCCGTTTCCCATGGTGCCAGCGCCCAGCACGGCAATGTTTTTGATTTTCATGAGCTCTTCCTCCTTATTTCCGACGCGGCGGCGGTACCAGCTTTCTTTCGATTTTGAGCTGCGCCGGATCGCTTTCCGGCCAATCCGAGGGGCCGACGTTGACTTCCTGAGGCGGGAAGCGGCCCAGCCGGAGGGTAAAACGATGGTTCTGTGAAAGATCCAGGTTTTTAAGACGCAGCGGAGTTTTTCCCAGCCTTTTAGGGCCGGAAAAAACCAGCGCCCCCTTGGGCAGGGTAATCAGCAAAAGCTCACCCTTGCGCACCTCTAGCTCCCGGCTCAGCTCGGCCGGCTGGCCGGCCTGAAGCTCGATCTCGCCTTCCCAGGGCTTATACCCGGGGGCGGCGAGTTTTACCCGGTGCTTGCCCGCCCCCAGACCCTCGATGCGTGGGGGATCGGCAAGCGGCGTGACCGCCTGTTCGTCTACGAACACCACTGCATCGGGAGGCTGGAGGTTCAGCTTGAGCGCCCCGGCGAACTGGGCCTTTTGCTCCTGTGGTTTTTGCTCCGGCTGGGGTTCTTTGCCGCCCAGGTTGATGAGCAGATATACCAGCAGACCACCCGCCGCCACCACGGCCAGCAGCACCAGCAGGTTGCGCATGAGCCGGCCCGGGCCCAAGCCGCTTTCTTTTATGGCCATGACCGTTTCTCCGCTCGAGAAACGTGGAGCAGTTTGGCGGGTTACCTCTTCCGTGGGCTCCCGGGAGTCGTCGACCGGCGGCGCAGGTGCTTCTTCCCGTGCCCGGGCCATGATGTCCAATGGAATCAGCTCTTCCAGGTTTTCTCCCCGCGCCAGCCACTGGCTGGTGGCCTCTCCAAAGGCGAAGCCGACCTTTTCCTTTTTCTGTTCGGCCCGACCCGAGAACACTTCCAGCAGGAAGGAAGAAAGACTGTCCGCGTCCACTTTCCGATCCCAGCGCTTGAGAAAGTCCTGCAGGCCGGCGCGCATTTCGCTGGCGTTGGTTGGGCGGTTGGACGGGTCTTCGGCCAGGCACTTTATCACCAACCGATCGAGCTCCTCGGGAATGTCCGGATAAGCAGAAGAAGGCGGCTGGCTGGAAGCCAGGGCCTGGGCTGAAGAAGCAGGATCGGTTTTGATTTTATCGTGCAAGCTGCGCCCGCTCAGAATCTCGTAGAGAACCACTCCCATGGTATAGAGATCGGACCGGGCGTCGGCGGTTTTGCCCTGGAGAATTTCCGGAGCCAGATAACCCTGGCGTTCGGCCAGGATCTTAGGCCGGGTTTGACCGGCCTGGGTGGCCAGGCGAGCCAAACCGAAATCCACTAGTTTCACCTGCCCAGACGAGGAGATAATAATGTTGGGCGGGCTGGGATCGCGGTGCGCCAGGCCCAGGGGATTGCCGAAGTGATCCTTAAGGTTGTGGGCGTAATCCAGGGCGGCCAGCGCCTCGGATACAATATAGATGCCCAGAGTTGGTGGGAAGCGCACGCCCTGTTCGGCCACGGCCTGAAGCAAGGCCCCCAGGTTGGTGCCCTCGATGTATTCCAGTGCCAGGTAGAGCTGACGGCCCTGACGGCCCCACTCGTAGACGGTGGCGATGTTGGGATGAGCGAGCAGAGAGCTCAGCCGTGCTTCCTCGGCGAAGGCGGCTACCACTTCCGCAGCTTCGGTTAGTTCAGGCCGGAGAGCCTTGATCACCACCGGCAATTGTTGGCCGGCGGCAGTGGTGGTAACCGCCCGCCAGATGTCCGCCACTCGCCCGGAGGCTAGCCTTTCCTGCAGCAGGTATTTTCCGAATTGCATCTGTTCGGCCATGGTGCCGCCTTTTCTTAACGATCACGTTTGAACAACCCCCCGCCCTTTTTCTTCTCGTTCTTTCTGCGCATGCTAATAAGCCTTAGCTCACGCAGCGCTTCGGTGCAATCGGGGTTGACCTGAATGGCCTTTTCGAATTCGTGCTCGGCCATTTCGCGGAAGTTCATGGCCTTGTAAATGTAACCCAGAAAGAGGTAGGCCTTGTCCACCTTGGGGTTTTGGGAAATGGCCTGGTTAATCTGATCGCGCGAATCGCGCACCACCTGTTCGCTCTTGGGGTCGCTCTGGAACATGGCCCAGCCTAGGTAGGCGCGGAATTCACCCTCGTCCGGGCACAGGCGCACCGCTTCTTCGAAGAGCGCCCGCGCACCGGCGTAGTTGCGTTTGCGTAGCTCAATCTGGCCCTTCTGGAACAGCCCCTCGGCGGTGAGGATTTTGGATACTTCGCTGGAGACATCGCGTTTGGCGCCGGTGGCCAGTTCTTCCAGGTATTGTCTGCGTCGCTCGTCGTTAGATAGCACCTCGTGGGCGGTAGAAAGCAGGGTAAAAATCTCGTCGGCGATGGCCCGCAGCTCGCGGCTGCAATTGGCCGGCAGGCGGTCGGGGTGGAACTGCTTGGCCAGGGCGAAGTAGGCCTTTTTAATCTCCGATACCGGGGCGCTGCGGCTAACTCCCAGGACCTGGAAATAATCTTGCTGTTTGAGCTCCTGCAACTTGCGACCCAGCTCTTCGCGAAGCGGCCGTTCTTCCTGGCTGGCTTCGACGCCGGCTTCTGGTGCGGCGGCCAGCGGCGGTTCTTCGGCCAGGGGGGGGACCGGAACACCTCCGTGTTCGGTAAGCCGCCCCCGGACCGCCTCCGGTTGAACTTCGCTCTTTGGCTTGGGCCGGGGAGGGGGCGGGGGCGGTACGTGGGCTTTTTGAGGTGGCGGCAGGGGTTCACGCGGCGCAGTTTCCGGTTGCGGAGTGCAAACGCCTTCCGCCGGCTGCTGCTGGAAACCGATCATGCCCGCGCAGTACATGGCGAAGATGATTTTCATTACCCGCTCGCGATCCAGCCCCAGAGCCAGTATCTCGCGCAGCGTAAGTTGGCCGCGGATGCGCTCGACAAAGGCTTCCTCTTCCTCGTCCAGCTCCATGTCCTGAAAGCGGAAGAAGGGGTCGGTAGAGGGTACCACGTACAGATCCAGCCAGGGATCGAGCTCACGGCGTAGCCTCTCCAGGCTGTATTTGCGCCGCACCCCCTCATAAATGACCGCGGCGGTGCTGAGATCCAGCGAGACCGTTGTGGGGGGAACAGAGCTTTCCGGGTTGAAGACAAACTCGCCGTCTTCCCAGCCGAAGATATCGTAGAGCTTGGTTTCCAGCTGCAGCTGCAGGGCGTACTGCAGGTTGTGGGGCGAGATGGCTCCCATTTCAATAAGCACCGTGCCCTGTTGGCGGCCGGCAGACTTCATGCGCTTTATTGATTCTTCACACTGTTTTTCACTGATGAGCTTTTCGCGCACCATGATCTTGCCCAAACACTCGTTGAGCAAGTTGCTCTTTACGAATACCGGGTAGCCGTCTTTAAAGTAGACAATTTTCTTTACCTTACCGCGTTTGATGAGTAGCCCGCCGTTGGCCTTTTCCAGATAAAGCTCGGCCAGCAGTCGGGCAAAGGGCACCTGGTTGAGGTTGCCCCGGTGCTCGCCGGCCTGGAACTCCCGGGCGCGTTTTTCCACTTCCTTCTTTTCGGCCAGGCTTTCCGGGCTAACGTACGGTTCTGGCTCTTTTTTGTCGAAGGCTTCTCGTTCGGCCTGGGCGGCCACCGCCGAAGGATATTCCGCACCGAAGCTCTGGCGCATGACTTCCAGCAGGCGCTTTATGTCCAGGGGTTTGTCCAGGTATTCGACCACGTTGTATTTGTTGATGGCGTCATCCCGGTAATTCACCCCGCGGTAGATGCCGCTGATCATCAGGATGGGTATGTCGCGACCACGGGCGGTTTTGCGAATCTTCTCGGCCACCTGAAAGCCATTCATCACCGGAATAAGGATGTCCAGGATGATGAAATCGACGTCGCGCGATTCAAAGGTTTTGATGGCCCACTCGCCGTCTTTTTCGCAGATCACCGTGAAGCCCTCGGCCTCCAGGGTTTCGGTGAGCATCTTCTGCACCATCTTGTCGTCTTCGACTACCAGAACAATTTTTGTAGCAGGCATTTCTTCCTCCCCTGCTATTGGCCCCGGCCGCCGGGGCGTTTGCCAGGCGCGCTCGATTATAGAAGCAGCGTTGCCGGCGAAGCAAGAAAGAATTACTCTTGCGCCGGCGCCTTCTGATAGCTTGAGCCAGGCACAGCAGAGCCGGCAGCGGGCGGCGTAGTTTTTTCGAACTGAAATACCAGCTCGTCGTTTTTCTCGTCAACGCGAACCGTGCCGCCCTCCTGCAACTGGCCGAAGAGTATTTCATCAGCCAGACGCCGGCGGATGCTGCGATCGATGAGCCGGGCCATGGGCCGGGCCCCGAAGCGGCGGTTGTAGCCGTGACGAGCCAGCCAGCGCCGGGCGGCGTCGCTCAGTTCCAACGCCACCCGTCTGGAGGCCAGCTGCGCCTCCAGCTCACCCACCAGCTTCTCGGCCACCTGTTCGACCACCTGGGGGCTGAGATGCCCGAAGCGGATCCAGGCATCTAGCCGGTTGCGAAATTCAGGCGGAAACAGCCGCTCGATGGCTTCTTTCCCGTCGGCCAGCCCCCGTTCTCCGAAACCGATGCTTCCGCGCTCTACCTCGAAGGCCCCGGCGTTGGTGGTCATGACGATGATCACGTTGCGGAAGTCGGCCCGCCGGCCGTTGTTGTCGGTCAGCGTCGCGTGGTCCATCACCTGCAGCAGCAGACTGTGCAGGTCGGGATGGGCCTTTTCGATTTCATCGAGTAAAAGCACCGCGTGCGGATGCTTGATTATGGCGTCGGTCAGCAGCCCGCCCTGGTCGAAACCCACGTAGCCGGGGGGCGCGCCAATGAGCCGGGAGACGGTATGCTTTTCCTGGTATTCGCTCATGTCGAAGCGGATAAGTTCCACCCCCAGCAGCCGGGCCAGCTGGCGGGCCAGCTCGGTCTTGCCCACACCGGTGGGGCCGGAGAAGAGAAAGCTGCCGATGGGCCGCTGCGGATCGCACAGGCCGGATCGCGATAATTTTATGGCCGAAACCAGCGCCTCTACCGCCTCGTCCTGGCCGTAGATGACCAGCTTCAGATCTTCTGCCAGGGTACGCAACCGCTCGCGATCAGAAATCTCCACCGATTGCACCGGTACCCGGCAGATGGCCGACACCACCCGCTCGATGTCCTGGGGGCGGATGGTCTTGCGCCGGCGCGAGCCGGGCCGCAGCCTCATGGCCGCCCCTGCCTCGTCCAGAACGTCTATGGCCGAATCTGGCAGGAGGCGATCATTTATGTGTTTCTTGGCCAGCTGGGCTGCCGCCCTGACTGCCGAAGCGGTGAACTGCACCCGGTGGTAGTCTTCGTAATATTTTTTCAGGCCCTGGAGAATTTGCACCGTTTCCGGCACCGAAGGCTCGCGGATTTCCACCCTTTGGAAACGCCGGGCCAGCGCCCGGTCCTTTTCGAAGACCCGTTTGAATTCGTCGAAGGTGGTTGAGCCCATGCAGCGCAGCTTGCCCGCCGCCAGAGCCGGTTTCAGAATGTTGGAGGCGTCCAGGGTGCCCCCGCTGACTGCGCCCGCACCGATGATGGTGTGGATTTCGTCGATGAACAGAATGGCCCGTTCCTTCCCCTCCAGCGCGGAAATGAGCGCCTTGAGCCGGGCCTCGAACTCCCCCCGATACTTGGTGCCAGCCAGTAACGCGCCCAGGTCGAGGGCATAGATCTGCGAGCCGGCGAGTGGTTCGGGCACCTGGCCGGTGGCGATACGCTGGGCCAGGCCTTCGGCCATGGCGGTCTTGCCCACTCCCACTTCGCCCACGAACACCGGGTTGTTCTTGCGCCGGCGGCACAGGATGTGCATGGTCCGCTCCAGTTCCGCCTCGCGGCCGATGAGCGGATCGAGCTTTCCGGCGGCGGCTAGGGCCACCAGCTCGGTAGTGAAGGCCGCCAGCGGATCGGCTGCCGCGGGGGTTGAGTCCTCTTCCTCCTCCCCTTCGGCCGGGGCGGGTCGGGGTAGCTGGCGCGCCGGCACGCCGTGAGAAATGTAGTCGAGTATGTCCAGCCGACGCACACCCTGGCGGCTGAGCAGGTAGACGGCGTAGCTTTCTGGTTCGCGGAACATGGCCGCCAGCAGATCCCCGGCGTCGATCTGGCCCTTTCCGGAAGATTGCACGTGCACCGCTGCCCGCTGCAATATGCGGGTGAGCGATACCGTCTGTTCGATGTCGAATTCCCGATCCGGCGGCACCTTGTCCAGCGTCTCCAGGTATTCACGCAGCTCGCGCCGCAGCCGCTCAATGTCCGCCCCGCAATTTTCCAGGATGTCACGCGACTGCGCGTCGTCGAGCATGGCCAGCAGCACGTGCTCGGGGGTGACCAGCTCGTGGCGTAGCTCGCGGGCAAGCTGCAGGGCGCGGGCGAAAACCTTCTGTAGCGCTCGGGCAATCATTCCGGCTCCACCGAACAGCGCAGGGGAAACTCATGTTCCCGGGCCAGCTCCATGGTGCGGCGAGCCTTGCTTTCGGCGATGTCGAATGGATATACCCCGGCCACACCGATGCCTTTTTGGTGAACGTCCAGCATGATCTGCACCGCCCTTTCGGGTGGATGATGAAAAATTTCCACCAGAACCATGACCACAAAGTCCATGGTGGTGTAGTCGTCGTTATGCAGCAGCACCTGGTACCGCCTAGGTACCTGGGTGCGCTTTTTTACTTCTTCCTCGATGGCTACATCGCCCTGGGGCAGATAGTCCGGGGCGGATTTTTTTCCTGAGCCGCTCATGACGCTAATATTATTAAGCATATTCGGGCGGCGGACAAGTCGCCTTACCGCTCGGAGTTGATCTGTAATATCGTCGGAAAAGGTGGAGGGCTTTACATGAATTTGCGGCTTATGTTTTTATTGGCCGGCCTGGTGCTTGCGGCCTCCTGCCAGCAACACCAGACCTGTCTGGAGAAGGGAACCTGCGAATGTCTGGGGGCCGTCGATTGTCCGCCGGGGCTGGACTGTGTGGGCGGCAAGTGCCGCAGCCTTACGCCGCCTGAACCGCCACGCTTCGGCTTCGGCCAGAATTGCAACCAGGACAGCCAGTGCTTGAGCGGTTATTGCTTGCCCCGTGGGCCGGGTAACGGCGGCGTTTGCACCCGTTCCTGCGCTTCGGAGCCCTGTCCGGAGGGGTGGGAATGCAAGATGGACGCCGCTGGTGCCCAGGCCCTGTGTGTGCAGAAAATTCCCGCCCGCTTGTGCCTGCCCTGTGGCGACGACCGCCAGTGCAACGCCCTGGGGGATCTTTGTCTGGAGATGGCCGGCCAGAAATTCTGCGCCCTGGACTGCTCCTTCGCCTCCTGTCCGGCGGGCACCCGCTGCCAGCCAGTTCCGGCAGCCGGCAGCACCGCCTGGCAGTGCCTGCCCGAAAGCCTGAGCTGCGCCTGCAACCCGTCGAACTTGGGCCTGACTCGCCCCTGTCAGCGCACCGGCGTTTACGGCTCCTGTGTCGGTCAGCAGACCTGTCTGTTGATCGACGGCCTGGCTACTTGGTCGGAGTGCAACGCCCGGGAAGCCGCGCCCGAGGTTTGCAACGGACTCGACGACGACTGCGACGGTTTGCTCGATCAGCTCGACCCGGACATCGACACCTCTTCATTGTCCGCCGAGCCTCCCTATCCCGCTTGCCGCTCCCAGGCCGGCGCGGGTTGTGTAGGCGAGTGGCAGTGTCTGGCCGGGCCGGAAGGCTTTTACGACTGGGTTTGCGGCGCGACCACATCCCGAGAGGAAATCTGCAACGGCCTGGACGACGACTGTAACGGCCGGGTGGACGACCCCTTCACCGACGAAGCTGGCCGGTACCTGCATCCCCATCACTGCGGAGGCTGCGGCGGCGATTGCTTTCTGGCCCTGGAACATCTGGCCACCGACGAGCAGGGAGAGCCGCTTCCTGGGTCGGCCACCTGCCAGTTGCGGGAGGGAACAACGGTGTGCGTGCCGATGCTGTGCCAGAAAGGCTACTGGCCCTATCCTCCTCAATCGCCCCTGGTGTGCGCGCCGCTGGTCTCTCCAGCCTGCCGCCCCTGCAGTCAGTCCGACGACTGCCTGGTACCCTCCGACATCTGTTCCCAGCCCGACCCGGTCGAAGGCGAATTTTGCCTGCAGAGCTGTTCGCCTTTTTCTCCTTACGCCGATTGTCACGGCCAGCAGGGGGAGCGCGATTGCTGTCCCGAGGGTTACTCCTGCCAGGAATGGGAAGGTGGCTGGTTCTGCCTGCCCGATGGTGGAAGCTGCAATTGCAACGCCGCCCGTCTAGGGGCCACCCGTCCCTGTCTGCTTTTCGGCCCAGGGGGAGAAATGTGCCAAGGAAAGCAGACCTGCGCAGAAGACGGAGAGCTCTTTTCTTGGTCGGAGTGCCTGCCGGCGGAAATATCCCTGGAAGTATGCGACGGCCTGGACAACAACTGCGACGGACAGGTGGACGAAGGCTTTGTCGATGCCGAGGGAAGATATTTTACCGATCATCACTGCGCCCAATGCAACCAGGATTGCACCGCCCGCTGGAGCCGTCAGTGGCAACACGCCATCGGTGGCTGCGTCTTGGACGGCGGCTCGCCGCAGTGCCGCATCACTTCCTGCCTGAGCGAGTGGCTCCCGGCCTATGGCCCATGCCGCGCCGACGTTGACTGTCCGGCGGGCGCTTATTGCGCCGAATTCGGGCACTGTTTGCCTCAGCCCACCAGCTGTCCCGGCCCAAATTGCGGGCGCAGCTGTTCATCCGACGCCGAATGCCGCGACTGGTTCGGCTCCGCTTACGCTTGCCGCCAGCAGCTTTGCCAGCTCGAATTGCAGTACCAGAACGCCAACCGGCAGGACCACGACGGCTGTGAGTGCGCCGTGGTGCGCGCCAGCCCGCAAGACGAACCCGACATCCCCTCGAGGGTGCCGGTGCTGGGCGAGCGCTACATCGATGGCAATTGCGACGGTATCGACGGCGACGCCGCCCGCGCCCTGTTTGTCCGAGCGGGTTCCGCCTCTAGTCAGGGAACGCGCCAGAATCCTTACGCTACCATTGGCGAGGCGCTGGCCGCCTTTGATCCCTCCCGGCACAGCCACATCCTGGTGGCCTCCGGGCTTTACCAGGAGCAAGTGGTGTTGAAAGCCGGAGTTGGTCTCTACGGTGGCTACAGCGCAGACTTTTACCACCGCGACATCGTGGGTCAGCCCACCATCATCAGGGGTTCGGAACCAATGGCCTCTTCCCGTCCTGGAACCATCTACGCCGAGAATTTGTTCGGGCAAAAAACCACGGTCAGCGGCTTTTTTATCTACGGCTACGATGTCCACCGCACCGCCGCGGCCGGCCAGCCCGGGGAAAGCACTTATGCTGTTTACCTGAAAGACTGCCAGTCCGCCCTGCAGTTGCAGGGCAACTTCATTTTTGCCGGACGGGCCGGCGCGGGCGGAGATGGGGCGGGCGGGGCGGGTGGGGCTAACGGAGCCGCTGGCGCCCCGGGAAGAGATAGTCGAGAATGCCACAGCTCGGATTGCCGGGGCGAAAGCCAATCGGGTGGTGCCGGGGGCGTGAACGCTTCCTGTCCAGTGGCTGCCGGCACACCCGGCGCCACCGCCCGGCCTTACTGCTACAATGCCAGCTGCACCCAGGATTATCAGGCTTCGGCCACGAATGGTCGGGGTGGAAGCGACAGCGCCTACACCGACTCTCACGATCCGGCACTCTGTAAATACGACTGTCAGGTAAGTTCTTCTACCATTCCCTCCAACGGCGAGGATGCGGCAAGCGGCCAGAACGGTAGCGGCGGCTTTGCCGGAGTCGGTTGCGCCCTAGGGGCCGGCCGGGTGGAGAACGGCCGTTTTTTGGCCTATTCCGGAGACAGTGGTTCGGCCGGCCAGTCTGGTACGGGCGGGGGTGGCGGCGGGGCGGGCGGCGCGGTCATAAACTATAACACCTCGCCTCCCTGCTACATCGGGCAGCCGCTGGGCGACTTGGGAGCAAGCGGAGGCGGCGGTGGAGCGGGTGGTTGCGGTGGCGGCGGCGGCGCAGGTGGCGGCGGAGGAGGTGGTTCCTTCGCCATATTCCTCTACTACACCTCGACTCCCTCCTCCTTCCCAGTCATCCGGGCGAATTTTGTCACCCTGGGAGCGGGCGGCCGCGGAGGCGACGGAGGAGGGGGCGGCCTGGGCGGCCTGGGTGGTCCGGGGGGGCGAGGCGGACAGGCTTTGCTCCCCGCCTGGTGTGCCGGGGCTGGCGGTAGTGGCGGCCGGGGCGGCAACGGCGGTGCCGGAGGCGGTGGCGGAGGTGGATGCGGTGGTGTCTCGGTGGGATTGGCCAGCAATCAAGTGGACGATCCCCAGAACCCCTTCTTCCGGGACAACGAGTTCTACCGTCCCCCGGCCGCAAGCGGCGGGCCGGGCGGAGCGGGTGGCCCATCGCCGGGTGGGCAGAGTGGTTTGCCGGGTGCTGCAGGCGCCATGAGTTCCACCTGGGTGTATTGAGGGGAGAGGTAATGAAACGCTTTTTCAAAGAGCTGGCCATATTTATGGGCGTTGGCTTTGTACATTTCTCCTGTGGTCGGGGATGGTTGCCTCAAGGCGCCGGCCCTTGCGTGTTCGATAGCGACTGTACCGCGGGGCGCATCTGCTTCAACGGCCGATGTATCGAGTACCAGCCTGGACAAGGCGACGGCGGCGGCCTGGCCGGGTTCGGCGAGCCCTGTCTGGAACACCACGATTGTTTTTCTGGTCTCTGCCTGCCCGCGCGTGCCGGCGCTTTTTGCACCCGTCCCTGCGCCGAAGGCTGCCCCGAAGGCTACCTGTGCAAGCAGGCTCCGGATCTGGTCGAAGGAGGTTTGGCCGTCTGCGCCCTGCCCGGGGGAACTCTTTGCCAAAGTTGTGCCAGCGATCTCGACTGCGACCCTGCGCGGGCCGACCGCTGCCTGGAACTGGCCGGAGGGAAATTTTGCGGCGCCGACTGCAGTTTTACCGAGTGCCCGGAGGGCTACCGTTGCCAAGAGCCGCCTGGGCTGCCTGGCCTGCGTCAGTGTATAAACGAGCAGAATAGTTGCGACTGCACTGAGTCATCGGCCGGGATAGTACGCGGCTGTCGACGCGATAACCAGTGGGGAAGTTGCCCGGGGTATCAGAGCTGCCTGCCTCCCCAGGGCTGGGGTGAATGTTCGGCCCGTGACCCCCGACCCGAGGATTGTAACGGGCGGGATGACGACTGCGACGGCCGCCTCGACGAAGAACTGCCACCTGGTCCGTGCAGTCGGGAAAATCAGTACGGCCTGTGCCGGGGAGAGGAAATCTGCCTGGGCGCGGATGGCTGGTGGTGCCAGGCACCAGAACCGGGTCCGGAGAGCTGCAACGGGGTGGACAACGATTGCGACGGTGAGACCGACGAAGATTTCCGGGACGTGGCGGGCCGATATGTTTCCGATCAGCATTGCGGCCAGTGCGGGGCCGATTGCTTAAGACTCATCGCCCATGCACTGGAGGCGCATTGTACGGTGATGGGCGATCTTCCCCAATGCCGCGCCACTGCCTGCCAGCCGGGTTTTTTCCCTTTTCAGGATGGCCGGCAGTGCCTGAGGTTACCAGCCAACCTTTGTCGCCCCTGCGAGCAGGACCAGGACTGTGTGGTGCCCGGTTCGCTGTGCATCAGCGCCGGCAAGGAGAAGTTTTGCGGCCGCGCCTGTGATGAACAATCGCCATTCGGCACCGAGTGCCCCAGCGGTTATGTATGTCTGCCTTATGGCCATTCCCGCCAGTGTCAGCCGGCCAGCGGAAGCTGCCTGTGCACCCAGGCCAACCTGGGCGCCATCCGTTCCTGCCAGCGTGACACCTGTTCCGGTTACCAATTTTGCGAAAACACCACTGAGGGCCCGCGCTGGTCGGAGTGCAACGTAGAGGACTACAACCCCGAAATCTGCGACGGCCAGGACAACAACTGCAACGGTCAGGTCGACGAGGGCTTTCGTGACCCGGCCACCGGCTTGTACACCGCCGACGCCCACTGCGGCTTCTGCAACAACGACTGTTCCCGCTACTTCAACGAAGAGCAGCAGCACACCCGCGGGGTATGCCAGTTGCAGGCGGACGGACAGCCCCGCTGCGTCATGGGCCCCTGCTCGCAAGAGGAAGAGGGCGGCAGAGTCTATGAATGGGTGGACGTGGATGGGAGCTCGGAAAACGGCTGCGAGTGCCGGCGGCTACTCGGCAACACCTCCAGCGATCCGCCGGATCTGGTTGATTTTCCCGGCCCCGGTTATCAGTACGTTGACGAAAACTGCGACGGCGTGGACGGGGTGGAGAGCGCCTCCCTGTTCGTGCAAGCCGGCGCGCCTGCTGGCGGCGACGGCAGCCGTCAGCGCCCCTTTTCCACCATATCGCAGGCGCTGTCTGCCACCGCTGAGAAAAAAATCATTTTGGTGGCCGAGGGCGACTACCACGAAAGCGTCGTGCTTAGAGCCGGCGTGGAATTGCATGGTGGCTACAGTGGCGACTTTAGGGGCCGCGACATCTGGTTGCACCGTAGCACCATCGTGGCAGTGCGTGACGATTACGCGGTGAAGGCCGCCGGCATTGTCGGGGTGCCCACGGTCCTTTCCGGCTTTGCCTTGCGCGGTTATAACTACAGCGAAGCGGCTGGGCCCTCCAGCCCCGGCCGGCCTTCGGTGGCGCTCTGGATATCGGGCTGTGACGGAAGCCTTCTGGTGCGCAGCAATCTCATCGTCGCCGGTGCCGGCCAGCAGGGAGGGGCCGGAGCGGCGGGTCAAGCTGGCTTCGGCCGTCGCGAGTCGGCGGCTCTCGATGGCGGCGCCGGCCATGATGGACAGCGTCTTATCGGGGTGTGCCAAAACGAGACGCTTTTTGGAGGAGCGGGTGGACAGAATCCGGCTTGTCCGGCCGCGGCGGGCCGCCGGGGAGCCAACACTTACTGCCCCCAGTACGATTGGGAGGTGGTACCTTCGCGGGGCGCTCAGGCTGAGTTTCACAACGGTGATTTGGGTGATGGTCTGGGAGGGTACGATTGGAGCTTTGATAGATTCAGCGGCCCGAGTTGCAGCCATGCCACTGAATCGGGTTATCCTTCGGACATACAGCTGAATGTGGGGCAAGACGGTCGGGACGGCGCCGACGGAACTGCCGGCCCGGGAGGCGCCGGCGGAAAGGGC
>Ga0068707_1002082_pt1 | contig 14099 bp, 13 predicted proteins | sample YNPNPMetaG_FD_66600 | JGI IMG/M metagenome (GOLD analysis project Ga0068707, IMG submission 66600) | Anoxygenic and chlorotrophic microbial mat microbial communities from Yellowstone National Park, USA - YNP NP MetaG | ecosystem: Environmental > Aquatic > Thermal springs > Hot (42-90C) >... | reverse complement strand
GGGTTGGCCCATCACGTATGGTTTAAACACTGGAGCGGCAGGTTTCCTTTTCATTCCCCCATTGAATCACCTTTCCTCAAAAATGAAAAGGGCTGTCTACTACTTTTTGGACAGCCCCTATTTTTAGTATAATCAGCCCCATGCAAATCACCGTAATTATCCCTGTCTTCAACGAAGCCTTAACCATCCGGGAGATTGTTCACCGCGTTCAGACAACCGGACTCGCCAGTCAGATAATCATTGTAGACGACGGCTCAACCGATGGAACGCGAGCTATCCTACATGAGCTGAAACAGCACGGCAATATCCACATTTTTTTCCACGAGCGTAATCAAGGCAAAGGCGCTGCAGTGCGCACGGGGTTACAATACGCCACAGGTGATGTTGTGATCATTCAAGATGCAGACCTGGAATATGACCCTCGTGAGTATCCCAACTTGCTGAAGCCAATCCAGGAAAACATCGCTGACATCGTATATGGTTCGCGCTTTCTTGGCGCCGCAAGACGGCCAATCCTCTTTTGGAATATGGTCGCCAACAAGGTACTCACCTTATTGACGAATATTCTTTACAATAACATCCTTAGTGATATGGAGACCGGGTACAAGGTTTTTCGGTTAAGCATGGTAAAAGATATTCCACTTCATGCACGAGGCTTTGAATTCGAGCCTGAATTTACTGCCAAAGTGCTTAAGAGAAAATACCGCATTTTTGAGGTTCCAATCGCCTTCAACCCGCGTGATTATTCTGAAGGCAAGAAAATCCGAGCTAAAGATGCCTTTATTGCCGTCTGGACCTTATTGAAATATCGGTTCGTGGATTAACAAACACCTATCGGGAAGTCCTGAAGCCGCCCTCAGTCCGGCTGATTGGCAGGTTTCAAGTCTCGGACATTTAGCTGTAGCGAATCGCGTCCCGAATAATGATTGCGCTCAAAGGAATATAGGATATCAATTCGGTCAGGAAGCTGTCCATCCCAAAACCCAAGACGAAAAGCGATTGCATCAAACACGATTGAGTCGCTACTTAGCGTGAGACGTAAATGCTGCTGTTCACCTCCAACGCGCTTGCTACGTAACACCCGTACGTTGCGAGAGACAAACAGCACGCCCGGGTTTTCCAATCCCGTTGGTTCAATGGCATCAATGTCATTCAGGATTCTAGGGTGTAAATCAGCAAAATTGATTTCCATATCTGCTTTCAGGACAGGACGCACATCCCGCCCTTCTAGCTCGCGATCAGCAATGAAGGTAAGCCTTTCAACCAGCTTTGGCAAGTTTTCCGTTCGAACTGTAAAGCCAGCAGCCATAGAATGTCCCCCATGACGCACCAGTAAATCGGCACATTCATCTAAGGCATGGGTAATATGAAATTCCGGAATACTGCGACAAGAGCCTCGTGTAAACTCGTTCTCTTTTGTCACAACAACTGCAGGGCGATAAAACTGCTCGGTCAGCCGCGAGGCTACTAATCCAATCACACCCACCTGACGAAAGTCAGTGTAAACCGCATGTAACAGATGACGCGGCTCTTCAAACTGAAATAAACTCTCTGCCTGTGATTGCATCTGGTGCATCATTTCCTGGCGTTGCCGATTCTGATCGTCCAATTGCTGCGCCAGTCTGGCAGCTTCTTGTGTATCTTCGGTCATCAATAATTTATAAGCTTCAAGGGCAGATTCAAGTCTTCCTGCTGCATTTAACCGAGGCGCAATGACAAAACCAATATCGCGCGCATTTACCCGGCTGAGCTCCAGACCACTCACTGCAGCCAGTGACACCAATCCCTGGCGCTGTGTGTTGCGAAGTTTGACTAACCCTGCTTTTACAAGCGAGCGATTTTCGCCAGTCAGAGGAACGACATCAGCTACCGTGCCAATCGCTACCAGATCGAGGAAATCTTCAGCAACCAGTCCTGTTTGTGGAACTACGGTTAGCAAAGCCTCTGCTATTTTATACGCCAGCCCAACCCCTGCCAAGTTCTTTTCAGGATAAAGATCACCCTGTTGTTTAGGACATATTATCGCAAAAGCCTCTGGCAACCGACCTTGCGGTTCGTGGTGATCGCAAATGATCAGATCAACGCCCAATGATCGGGCAAAGTCTGCTTCAGCGGGCGAGCGAATCCCGCAATCCACTGTTAGGATTACTCTGACCCCTTGTTGGTGCAAGCTTTCCAATGCACCGTTATTGACACCGTATCCTTCCTCAAATCGGTCGGGGATATAAGGACTTACTTGCGCGCCCAAACGAGACAATACCTGAACCATTAAAGCCGTTGCCGTTACTCCATCAACATCATAATCTCCATAAACAGCAATTGGCTCTCCCGTTTTAACAGCGCGCATCAACCGCTCAACTGTCTTCTCCATGTCTTTTAGTCTGAAAGGGTCAAATAACGAACCTCCGGCAGATAAATAAAGCTCAGCTTCTTCTGGGCCGGAAATTCCTCTGTTGTAGAGAAGTTGGCGAAGAATAGCAGGAAATTGAATAAGCTTTGCTTCAATTCCGGGTGGAATCTGTTGAGCAATCTGCCACCGTTTGCGAGAGGAAATCTGCATTGTTTATATATCTCCCTGTGCCCCGTTGGAAGCACCACGTTCAGATATCTACAACAGCCGTATTATAATTCATGACATGGGTTCAGCAGCAATTTTCACCTTGTTTCTAACCATCTTTGCCGCGGCGATTCTGGTCAGCGAACGTTTGCGCCCAGACCTCATTGCTCTCCTGATCATGGTCACTCTCGGATTAAGCGGGATCACTTCACCCGAACAAACGTTTGCCGGATTTGCAGGCTCAGCAGTTATGACTATTCTGGGAATATCCATTATTTCGGAGAGTCTGCGCCAAACAGGGATCACGCGCTGGCTGGGAATAACCATGTATCGCACGTCAGGGCAAAAAGAATGGCAACTGATCCTGACAGTCACTCTGTTTTCTGCATTTGTCTCGCTATTCATGAACAATATCGCCGCAGTCGGTGTACTCTTGCCAGCTACGATGACCCTTTCACGGCGAAGTCATGTGCCCCTCTCGCGCCTATTAATGCCCCTTGCCTATGGCACACTGCTTGGCGGGATGGCAACACTGCTGACAACTTCCAACATTATTGTCAGCAGTGCATTGCGGGATGCCGGTTTTGCGCCATTCGGCTTGCTGGACTTTCTTCCCATTGGTGTTCCCATCGTCCTGGTTGGCACGTTATACCTGCTACTCATCGGCCGCCGCTGGTTGCCTACATCATCAGCCCATCAATTATCCACACCCGAACACGATCTGGCTTTTATTTACAACCTGGACAAAACAATCAGGATTGTAGAAGTTCTTTCCAATTCCCTATTTGTTAACCAGTCCATTGCACAGGGACATTGGGCACAGCGCACTGGTACAACCGTGATGGGTCTGATCCGTAACAACCGTCCTCTGCTGGCACCCGCCCCACATCTAACCATCTTGCCGGGTGACCAGTTGATTCTACATGGACAGCCAGATTCAAGCCTGATGGAAGAATGGGGACTGGCACCAATCCAAATGGATACTATTCCCCAACTTACCAGCGATACAGTCACTCTGGCAGAAGTGCTGATTAAACCTCATTCCGCATTGGATGGGAGAACTCTGGAGCAGATTCGCTTCCGTGAGAAATATCATGTAAACGTTTTGGCAATCTGGCGTGAGAATAAAGCCATCACTGGGAATATCTCCACAATACCTTTGCGTTCGGGAGACGCTCTTCTGATCCAGGGTACTGCAGCCCACACTCATCTTCTCGGTCAGGAACCCGATGTCATCTTGGTAACCGAAGACCCCGATGCTGCCATCCGACCACACAAACAACCCCTCGCTGTAACAATCACATTGATCTCTTTGGGAGTCGCAACGCTGGGCTATCTTCCAGTTGCGATTGTTGTTTTGGTAAGTGCTGTGTTGTTAATGCTGACCCAATGCGTGGAGATACAGGATGCTTATAAAGCCATCGAGTGGAAAGCGATCTTCTTAATTGCGGGCATGTGGCCGCTGAGCACCGCTATTCGCACCACTGGACTGGCAGACCAAATCACAAACGTGATTGGTGTTTCGGCAGGACATGCCACACCTCTGGCGCTCGCTGCCATCTTAGTCGCCCTGTCGTTTATTCTGACACAATTGATGAGCGGACAAGTGGCAGCGTTGGTTCTCGCACCACTGGCATTAACAGCTGCCTCACGACTGGGAATAGACCCGCATGGTTACAGTATGGCTGTTGCCCTAGGTTGCTCGCTGGCTTTCCCAACACCTTTTGGACACCCAGTAAACATCATGGTCATGAATCCAGCCGGATACACATTGAAAGATTATTTGCGAGTTGGAACTCCCCTGACTATACTGATTTTCTCCCTGATTTTGCTTGGACTAAAACTTTTTTGGAGGTTATAATCAGCCCGCTGTGTAGAGAAACCATGAATACGCCGCTCTTTTCGTTTGATTTAGTCGCCAAAGATGGGCAAGCGCGCGCCGGTATTTTTCACACACCGCATGGTGATCTGCTCACGCCGGTCTTTGCGCCCGTTGGTACGCAGGCTACCGTGAAAGCAGTCACTCCAGCTCAATTGGAAGAGCTTGGCGCCACTTTAGTGCTGGCAAACACTTATCATCTCTATTTGCGTCCCGGAGCTGATGTGATTGCAGAGTTGGGTGGTCTGCATTCCTTTATGCAATGGCAGCATCCCATTCTCACCGATTCGGGTGGCTTTCAGGTATTCTCGCTGGAACAGATGAGGAAAATTGATGAAGACGGCGTAACCTTCAAAAGCCATATTGACGGCAGTATTCACCGATTCACACCAGAAAAATCCATTGAGGTACAGCAAAATCTAGGGGCAGACATCATTATGGCTTTTGATGAGTGCGCACCTCCTTACGATCGTGCTTACTCAGAACGTGCCATGCAGCGCACCCATCAATGGGCTGAACGCTGTATGCAGGCAAAAACCCGCCGCGATCAGGCATTGTTTGGCATCGTTCAGGGTGGTGTATTTCCTGACCTGCGGCAGAAATCCGCTGAATTCCTCACCTCGCTTGGCTTTCCCGGATACGCAATTGGCGGGTTGTCTGTAGGCGAGACAAAAGCGGAAACGCACGCCATGCTGGAAATTGTCAACACCATCCTGCCGCAAAACAAACCCCGCTATCTGATGGGCGTTGGCACGCCTGAAGATTTGATTAACGGCATTCAGCGTGGAGTGGACATCTTCGATTGCGTACTGCCAACCCGTTTGGCTCGCCATTCCGCTGCCATGACTCTCAGCGGACGCTTGAACTTGCTCAATGCAGCATATACGCGCGATCCTCAACCAATTGACCCAAATTGTCAATGCTATACCTGCCGCCACTTCAGCCGCGCCTACCTGCGTCATCTGATCGTTGCCAAGGAAATGCTGGCTGCTACACTCATCTCAATCCACAACATTTTTACACTGGAAGAGCTGGTGCGCCAAGCTCGTCAGGCAATCCTCGAACAGCGGTATGCCGTGTTTGCTGCCAGCTTCTTGCAACAATATCACCCGAACAGGACTACCCCACCTTCATCTCCTGAAAGGACATTATGACTTTTCTCCAAGCGCTTATTCTCGGCATTATTCAGGGCTTGACCGAGTTTCTGCCCATTTCAAGTTCTGCGCATCTCGTTATCGCCCCCTTTTTGTTAGGCTGGCAGCTCCCGAACCAACAGGTATTTGCTTTTGATGTCCTCATCCAGGTCGGAACATTGCTTGCAGTGATCATTTACTTTTGGAATGATTTATACCAAATCTTGCTGGCTTTCTTGGACGCGCTCTGGCAACGCAAACCATTTGAAAACCAGACGGCTCGTCTGGGATGGTACTTGATTCTGGCAACGCTGCCGGCGGGCATTCTTGGTCTACTGCTCAAGGATAAAGTGGAAGCAGCTTTCAACAGCCCAGTAGCAGTAAGCGGCTTTCTTTTCATCACTGCCTTTCTCCTGTTTCTTGCCGAACGGATAGGGAAAAAAGTGAACAACCTGCAAAAGTTAAGCTGGCTGGATGCGCTCGTGTTTGGAGCATTTCAGGCGCTTTCCATTTTTCCGGGCGTCTCTCGCTCCGGGTCAACTATCGCTGGCGGCATGTTGCGTCACTTCCAGCGGCGCGATGCGGCGCGGTTTTCGTTCCTGATGTCCATTCCCGTAATGCTGGCTGCTGGCGTGCTTGGTACGATTGACCTAATGAAAGTTCCTGATCTCTCTAGTTTTCTACCTGTACTGTTGCTTGGATTCTTGAGCGCTGCCATTGTTGGCTATCTTTCCATCCACTGGCTGCTTGGTTTTTTAATGCGCCGCTCACTCAATGCCTTTGCTTTATATTGCGCTGTACTGGGCACAATTGTCCTCTTATTGATTTATGCTTCCTAAAATAATTCTTGCAATGCTGCTTGTTGTCCTGGCTGCCTGTACGCCTGCTTCCACTCCAAGCTCCTCTGCGCCAACTCCAACCTTCATTTGGTACGTACAGGTTGATGTCGAAGTAGATTACCTCAGACCACTTTTCAACCTGTGCGCTCAGCAAAACCCTGCAATCGGAATTGTACTGGTGAATGAATCATATGCAGACACAAGAACTGTGGATTTTTTCTTTCATTGGGGAGTCTCTGAACCTGAAACTGCTCAAGAATACGATGCCGTTTTAAGCACGGATCATCTAACCATTATCGTCCATCCCAACAATCCAGTGAGCAGTCTCACCGTTGAAGACCTGCGCAGCATTTACCAGAACAGCATCCGCGAATGGAACGAATTGGATACCTCGGCAGGGTTCTTGGAACAAATTGAGGTATGGCGCTACCTGCCGGAACGAGCAATCCAACAGGATTTCGAAACATTACTGGAAACGCCGGCGTTGCGCAATCCCTTTGCTATGTTGGCACCAGACCCCGACGCCATGCGTCAGGCAGTTTCTGAAAAACCTGCCGCAATTGGCTTTCTGCCGGCGCGCTGGCTGGACGCCAGTGTGAAACCTCTGATCATCAAAAACGTGACTGAAGAGGTTTTGAGTCAGCCAATTCTTGTGACATACTCCGGCGAACCAGATACCCTCAAGCAGAACTGGCTTCTTTGCATCCAGGACGTTCTGGAGAGAACAAGAGTAAAGTAAGCGGTCGCAAAAAGAGTCACCTCACCTTTCCCAAGCAGATGCTCACCCCAACGCTCTATGAGCGCTGTTCCGCTAAAGCAATAATTCTTGCCAGCTCTGAACGCAGCCCGTCCTCCAATCGCCTGCCCGGATGTTCGCGCAAAATCCTCTGTGCTTTTTCTCTTGCCCATTCACGAGCACCATCGCGCCTTTCTTCCCAGACGCTGTATGGACGACGGTCCATCAGGGTTGGCTGCCACAGTTCCCGCATGTGTTTCAATGTATGACGATGAGAAAGGTAGTGTCCACCGGGTCCCACCTGTCGGATTGCCTCCAGTGCCAGTGTTTGGTCATCTACCACAATTCCGCACAAGGTAGCACACAGCATATTCCAAATCTCGCTATCCATTAACAATTCCTCATACGAAAAAATACGCGATCCATGCAACAACCCTGCTCCCAGCAACATATCTGCTCCCGTAGAAGCTGCCATAAATGCGGAGAGACTATTATCTACCCCTGCTTGCCAGTCTGGCTGTTTAGCACCGGTAGCAAAAGCACCCATCGAGAGTGGCACATGATAAAAATCCGCCAGAAGATTCGTAGCTGCACCAAACAGGTAATCCGCTGGTCCGCCGCCTGTGTATGCACCAGTGCGTAAATCGGTTGCAGTTTGAGCCGCTGCATAATACACTGGACATCCCGGATAAGCCATTTGCATCAACACCAGTGCAGAGAGGACTTCCGCATTGCCAACTACAAGATTGCCTGCCAGTGTTGCCGGACCAGTAGAGGCGCAGGAAGCCATCGTCATAAAACCGACCGGTAATCCGGATTCAGCGGCGACCAGCCCCGCTTCCAAACTGCCGGCGTCATGACAAAGGGGGCTGATGGTGCATTCCATGATGCTCAGCACGGGCCGTCGGCGCAACGCCTCGCGCCCACCCGCTAGCAAAGCAGCCATTTCAACTGCAAAGCGCATTTCGCGCTCACTGACGATGGACTCGGTTTGCAAATGTTTACCGCTCACATTCCAGATGGCATCCAACTCATGAAGTCCTCTGCTCTCCACTGGACAATCTTGAGCTGAAAGTGGTACCCAATGAAAAGCTATTTCAGGCAATGCATCTGCCACCCGCCCCACATCAGATACATCGCTTTTAGTAGAGAGCCTTTTCTCTTGAGTAAAAGCATCAATGATTTCCACTCCACAGCCATCTGTACCTAGATAGCTGTGTTTCCCATCCAGCGGCAAATCAAATTCTGGTTCCAGTCCGCATAGGGTATACATCGAAGGTGCTTTTAACAAATACTCTTCAACAACAGCACCCGGAATTTTTGCGATCATGCTCTGGTAATCTACTCGAGCACCATGTGCCTCCAAGATACTCAGTGCTTTTTCCGAAGGGAAACGCACACCGACCGTCTCCAAAACGTCTAATGTTGCTGTATGAATACGACGAATCTCATCCTCATCCAAAACAGAGACTCGTATTTTGGGATCAACCACGCTTAAGATTGTGTGCCTCATATAATTTCTCCTGCACCGAGAAGCCGGCGTGCCACTTCAACAGCTCCAATTGCATCCTCCGCATAACCATCTGCTCCAATCTCATCCGCCCATGCCCGTGTTACCGGCGCACCGCCCACCATTACCTTAACCTGCTTACGAATACCAGCTTCTTGAAGTTTCTGTATCACATCACGCTGGACCATCATCGTCGTAGTCAACAGTGCGGAAAGCCCTAACAAGTCCGCGCCAGTCTCCGTAACTGCCAAAACAAACTTTTCTGGAGCAACATCTACACCCAGATCATGCACCTCAAAGCCATTGACAGAGAGCATCGTTCCAACCAGCGTTTTGCCAATTTCATGGATATCTCCCTGAACCGTACCGATTACTGCCACGCCGGTCCTTTTTAGAATTTGTTGACGCTGACGCATGAGCGGTTCAAGAATGGTCATTGCTCGTTTCATAGCTTCCGCCGAGACAATCAAGTTGGGCAAAAAGTACTCACCACAGGCGAATTTTTCACCCACTTGAGCCATTGCCGGCACCAAAGCATCTTCCAGAATCGTCATCGGCTCGAATCCGTTATCCAGCGCTTGCTGTACCAACAAACTAATCTGTTCTTCTTCCCCTTCATCCAACGAGTTCATGATTTTCTGTAAGATTTCATCCATACCTTTCCTCGTAAATCATGTCTTGTTCTATCAGATTGTGTCTGACAGGGTAATCTTTCAAAGTTTAGCACAACATACGGATTTCCACTAATAAGTCCCACAAATCTTCAAGAAGATAATACATTATACAAAATATATACAAACCTTTCTCTTTAACTTAAAATTTACTCATGCTTTCACAAAACATTTCATGAGGGAACCACATGGCTTTTTATTTGGCGTCTAAAGAGGTCTGGCGCAACAAGGGACGCTACTTTCTGTTCAGTCTGGTTATTGCGCTGATCACAACGCTGGTGCTCTTCACCGCCGCGCTGGCAGAAGGATTGGCTTCTGCTAATCGAGAGTATTTATCCAAACTCGACGCACAGCTCATTGTCTTCCAGAAAAACGTGGACCTGTCCGCAAATGCCAGCCAAATTGGCGAATCACTGCTCACCAGTATCAAACGTATAGAGGGAGTTGAAACAGTGGGTGCCATTGGTTTAAGCAGCGCGACAATTGTTTTTTCATCTTCACAACAATCCCAACAAGACGTCTCACTGATAGGTGTGGAACCCGGAAAACCAGGGCTCCCCCCCGTCCTTTCAGGACGCAGTCTAAAAACTACTCGTGCACGTGAAGTCATCATTGACCAACGTATAGCGAAAAAATTCGAGATCAAACCCGGAGACAACCTTACTATTAAAACTGTCCAGGGAACTGATGAGAAATTTTTCGTTCTCAAAGTAGTCGGTATAACAAACGGTGGTCAACAATACCTGTTTCGCCCGTCTATCTTTGTACCCTACCGAACTTGGGATGAAATACGTTCTCAACCCACACCCAGCATTATCAAACCGGACTTAATTTTCAATATTGTGGCAGTAAAAATCTCTGCAGGGCAGGACGCTTCTGAAGTTGCTAGTCGTATACAAAGCGGAGTTAAGGATATCGAAGTTACGGATATCGCCACTGCCATACGAGCGCTGCCGGGCTATACTGCCCAACAAAGCACATTGAACACGCAACAGATTTTTACTTTACTGATTGGAGTACTGGTAATCGGCGGCTTCTTCCAGATTCAAATGCTCCAAAAAATTCCCCAAATTGGTGTGTTGAAAGCAATTGGCGTATCAAACACCATTGTAGCAATTGCCACCGTGTTACAAATTGTGTTAGTCACAACATTTGGTGTTGTGTTGGGATCAGCAGTTACTTTCATGCTAGCAGCTTTGATACCCTCTACGGTACCAATCATATTCAATGGCTCTCTGGTAGCCATTGCAACGACTGCTCTACTGCTCATTGGTCCTCTGGGTGGGCTGGTAACTGTTCGGCTAGCCGTCTCCGTTGAGCCATTAATCGCTCTTGGACTTTCTTCGTGAGGTTGCCATGCAACCTGTATTGATAGCCGAATCAGTCTCAAAAATTTACTCAAACAATGGTTCAAGCGTGCGGGCTGTGGATAACGTCTCCCTCGATGTTAAAGCCGGCGAGTTTGTAGCCCTGGTCGGACCCAGCGGCTCCGGAAAAACAACCATGCTGGCTGTTCTTGCCTCTCTGCTTCGACCAACACTTGGGCATGTCCAGATTGATGGACATGATCTGAACAATATGAATGAAACAGAACGAGTCCGTTTCAGGCGCGAAAAAATCGGCTTCACATTCCAGAATAATAACCTTTTGCCCTATCTGACTGTTCAAGAAAATGTGGAAATGATGCTCAAGCTTAATCAAAAGCTGGATAAGGAGGGGCGCGAACGAGCGCGACAGTTGTTGATTTGGCTTGGATTAGAGGATCGTCTGAACTCCTTGCCTAATCGGCTATCTGGAGGACAAAAGCAGCGCGTTGCCATTGCACGTTCACTCATCCATAACCCCAGTCTGGTATTGGCAGATGAGCCTACCGCGAATCTGGATTCTGAGCGCGCCTATCAAGTGGTGAAAGTTTTCTCAGACCTGATTCACGAACAAAACAAAGCGGGTATCATGGTCACGCATGACCTGCGTCTATGCATATATGTAGATAAAGTCATCCAAATGCGTGACGGCAAAATTGAGCAGGTTCTCACTACACGACAAGAAATAGATGATTTCATCGCCTGTGCATAAAAGAAAACTTTTTGAGGTAAAATAGGGGCGCACCCGCTTTTATATTTTGCAGTTGTGGAGGTATGTCCGCCATGCAAACCGCGCCCAAATTTCCTTATAACTTCATTGATAAAATTATCATCACTCAGGAACAAATCGAAGAAAGAGTCTCCGAGCTGGGTGAACAAATCACAAACGACTACCGCGATTCAGACCGGCTTCTCTTGCTGGGTCTGCTGCGTGGTAGTGTCATGTTTATCACCGACTTAATGCGTAAAGTCCAGTTGCCGCTTACAATGGATTTCATGTCCGTCTCATCATATTCGGGAGCTGAAAGCAGTGGTTTTATTCGCATCGACTCTGACCATAAGACTAACATTAGCGGCTGGGATGTCATTCTTATTGACGATATAGTGGACACCGGCTACACGCTTTACACCATCCGCAAGCTGCTTTTGGACCGAAACCCTCGCAGTTTGCGACTCTGTGCTTTATTGGATAAAATTCCCAGACATAAAGTGGATATCAAAATTGATTATCTGGGTTTTGCCATACCCGATTATTTTGTGGTGGGCTATGGTTTGGACATTGATGAAAAAGGGCGTAACCTCCCATATATTGCCTCCGTTGATCTCGAGAAATATCTGGCATCAAAAAAATAATTCCTCGCAAGGATGATTTTGCTATGCTTTACCTGTTTATAGTCTCTATCATCTGGGCGTTTTCTTTTGGGATTATTAAGGACGCGCTCACGGGATTGAACCCGAATATTGTTGCTTTTGTGCGGCTGGCGATTTCGTTTATGTTATTCGCACCGTTACTGCGTTTGAAGGATGTTGACCGAAAACTGGCTTTAAAGTTAATAGGGATCGGAGCTGTGCAATATGGACTGATGTACATTACCTACATATACTCCTTCCAATACCTGAAATCCTTTCAGGTAGCTCTCTTCACCATCTTCACCCCTCTCTATGTCACACTCATTTACAACGTATATCAAAAGCATTTTTATAAATTAAATTTCTTCACCACTTTGCTGACCATTGCAGGCACAGCTATCGTTAACGGACAAAATCTACTTCAATGGGAACTCTGGGTTGGCTTTCTGTTCGTTCAGGCTTCCAACATCTGCTTTGCTTATGGACAAATCGCCTATAAGCAATTGCTCAACAACAAACCGCACATCAAAGATCAACACATCTTTGCTTTGTTATATCTTGGAGCTGTCCTGATCACAGCAATCTCCAGTCTGATCTTTGCGGATTGGGGCAAAACCGTATTTACACAAAAACAAATTCTGGCGCTTCTTTATCTAGGTCTGATTGCTTCTGGTGTCGGTTTCTTTCTCTGGAATTTTGGCGCTCGTCGCACCAACGCTGGTGCGTTGGCAATCTTTAACGACCTCAAAATCCCTCTGGCGGTCACCGTGTCACTGCTTGTGTTTGGCGAAAAAACCAATGTGCCCAACCTGCTGATCGGTGGAGCAATGATATTGACTGCGCTTGCCATCAACGAAGTCGCCGTTAGACGTCCAAACCGCTCGACTCTGCAGGAGGTTTCAGAGGTCTAATCTGCGCTCAAAAATGATTTGAAATGCTACCTGTCAAACCGGCTTCTAATCCAGAAATTCAGATAGCACCTGATTGCCTGGATTTCGGAATCTTTAACCCGACACTTGAAGCTTCAAAGTTACCTTCTGCGCAGCTTTCTATTACAAACACGGGAACAGGAATACTTGCCGGACGAATTATTCCCCAGGTAAGTTGGGTCAAAGTTTTTCCTGCAAATTTTCGCCTGAACAGTCAGGAAAGCAGTCAACATACGGTACGTCTAGAGCCACAAACACCTTCAAGCTGGCAAGCTAAACCCTATTACGTGGATTTTCTATTGCTGGTCAACAGCAACGCTGGAACAAAAATTGTCGCCGGCACCTACCAGGTTCAGGCACAAAAACGCTATCAAGGTGGAAGCATTGCCTGGATATGGATGATCATCCCGCTGCTCATTCTGATTGTCGGCATTGTGCTCGTTCTCAGTCAGATCAGCTTGCGGTTTTCTCCCTCTGTAACTCAATATATTACCCAATCTGTTCAAATGCTATACACTCAGGGCGCGGCAACTGTACTGGCAAGACTGACTTTGACTCCCCCTCTTTCGAGTGTCCGCTTTGCTCAAACACCGTCCCCAGTAACAGTTATCCCATTACCATTCCCTGAAATTACCCCACAAGCGACAGTAACCCTGACACCATGGAAACGAGAAGCCTATCCTAATCCTGAACAATTCATCCGTGATTACTATAATGCACTCAACAATCGTAAATACGAGCGTGCCTGGGCAATGTTATCCCCTGAGTTTCAATCAAGTTGTTGCAGAATTGCCGGCAATGACCCGTTTGTAGTTTATTCAAACTGGTGGAACACCATCGAAAAAGTGGAGGTGCTTTCAGCATATCTTCAAGACTGGAACGCCAATCCCGCACCAGTGTACGTCACACTGCGCTACACTACCCGTAAGGGTAACGTGCTAGAGACTTTCAACGTTTTCTACCTGATTGCTGACCCCGTTCGAAAAACGCTGCTGATTGACCAGGTTAAGTAAAAATACGTGAGTTCGGGATAAGGAGAGGATCTCCAAAAGGGAGTAAACTTTTGTTACCACAACAACAGTTGAAACCCCAGGAGACCCTCAATGGACAGTTTACTCGTTTTATTCTGTG
>Ga0068707_1002080_pt1 | contig 14107 bp, 10 predicted proteins | sample YNPNPMetaG_FD_66600 | JGI IMG/M metagenome (GOLD analysis project Ga0068707, IMG submission 66600) | Anoxygenic and chlorotrophic microbial mat microbial communities from Yellowstone National Park, USA - YNP NP MetaG | ecosystem: Environmental > Aquatic > Thermal springs > Hot (42-90C) >... | reverse complement strand
CGGGGGCCGCGGGAGTCGGGGTCGGCGGGGCGGCCGAGTCGGGGACGGTCGGGGCCGCGGCGGAGTCGGGCGCCGGGCCGACTCCCGGACGGCTCGACGCGCTGGCGCGCCTGCGCGAGTCGTTCGTCGCGTCGGCCAAAGAGATCGTGGAGACCCAGGCGTGGGGTTCGATCCCGGAGCTCGCCGCCCGGGTCGCCGGCCAGGTGTCGGAGGTGCCCGGATGGCATGCGGTGCCCGCGGCAAGCCTCGACGCACCGTTGCGCGAGACGGCGGTGCACGCCCTGGTGTGCCGCGCGTTGCGCGACGGCGCCGGGGCGTGCGCGAGCGCCGACGCTTTGTTCGCCGACGGCGGCGCGGTATGCACGGACGCGGTGCGGGTGCTTCAGCAGGCTCGGGCGTTGCGGCAGGGGGTGTCGTTCGAACCGGCGGCACGGGCGGTCGGGTTCCCCGACGACCGGGCGGTGGTGGGAGCCGCGCGGGCGGCGCTCCTGGAGGGCAGCGGCGGGGACTGCGCGCGGCTGGGGGCGGGACCGGGCCAGCCGCACGGGTGGTCCGAGGCACTGTGCCGGGCGGTTGCGGCGGGCGATCCGTCATCGTGCGACGAGGCGGCGGCGCCGCACCGCCGGCCGATCTGCCGCGGCCTGGCGCGCGCTCTGCTCGACGCCGCCGGCCGGTCGTCGTCCGCCGACGGGCCGCTGGAGGCGATGTACCGCCGCTGGTCGCTGGGGGGCGACGTTTCGCCGGAGTGCCTGGCCGAGCCGCTGGCGGTGCTGGCGCTGCATCCGCAGCTGCAGGCGGTCTTTGGGACCGAGACCGCGGCGCTGGTCCCTTCGCCGTAGCCGCGGGCGCGCCGCGCCGACCCGGGACGATCGGGGTTTGCGGAAGGAGGCGCCGTCCCGCGAACGCGTCGTCGGCGACTCGCGGGGCGCGCCGTCCGCGCGGAGCCCGGCGGACGGTGGGGGTGGGTCCGCGGGGTGGCGGTCCGACCGGTTTCCGTACTAGACTCTCCTTCGGGTGGATCGCCCGGCGGGAGGGACGGGCGGCTCGGAAAGCGAGGTCGGAGGATGGCGAATCACGAACGAGGGAACGGTGCGGCGCCGGCGGACGGGGGTCCGGAGCGCGCTCCGAGAACGCGGTCGGCGGGGATCGTGCGGGCGCTGGTGGCGGCGGCGGTGGCGGCGGCGGCACCGGCGGCGGGGTGCTACGAGTCCGAACCCGGGGACGACGCCGCCGACTCGGCCGATGCCCGCGATCTCCCGGACCCGGCCTACGGAGTGCCGGACGCTGCGGGCGACCTCGCGCCGGTCTACGCCGCTCCGGTGTACGGTGTGCCCGAGTACGGGGCGCCGGCCGACGGCACGCCCTGAATCCGCGATCGTCGGAACACGACGCATGCGCACGGCCCGCCGCTTCCTCGCGACCAGCTTCGTCTTGGCAGCACTGGCCGGCGGGTGCGGCGGCGAACTGGGGGACGATTTCCTGCCCGATGCACGGATCGATGCGGTCCGGGAGGACGGCGAAGCGCCGGACGACCGGGCCGACCTGCCGGACATCGGCCCGGATGCGGACGGGGATGCGGACGGGGACGCCGATGCCGACGCGGGTGCCGACGCGGATGCGGACGCGGACGGGGATATCGGGGCGGATGCCGATGCGGATGGGGCCGCGGACGCCGATGCGGATGCATCGAGGACGGTGTGCGAGTTGTGGCGGGCGGAGTACCCGACGCGGGCGACGCGAGTCTGGACGGCGGGGGCCGACGCCTGCGACCCGGGAACGCTCGACCCCGTCGCGCTCGAGGACGGCCTGCGGCGGACGAATCTGTATCGCCGGCTGGTGGGGCTGCCGCCCATCGGGAACAACGCGGAGTTCACGCGCAAGGCGCAGCTCTGCGCGGTCCTGCAGCGGGCGATGGGGACGTTGAACCACACGCCGCCGGCGAGCGCTCCGTGTTACACGGCAGACGGCGCGGAGGCGGCGGGTTCGAGCAATCTGGCATTGGGGGTGGGCGACCTGGCCCAGGCGGTCGATCTGTTCCTGGCCGACGACGGCGTGGCGTCGCTCGGGCACCGGCGTTGGTTGCTGCATCCGCCGTACACGCAGGGTGGGTTCGGGTTTGCGGACGGGTACGCGTGCCAGTGGGTGTTCGGGTGGGGCGTCGACCCGCGGATCGATCCCGTTGCACTGCCGCCGGAGGGAGAGTTCCCGCTCCAGGCGCTTCCGGCGGTCTGGTCGCTCGGGTCGAGCGCCGGGGGATTCACGGGGGCGACGGTGACGGTGACGCGGGTTTCGGACGGCGCGGCGGTGGTGCTGGACGAGGTCTGGGTGCCGCCGGCGGGCTACGGGCTGGAGACGATCGCGTGGCGGGTGCGGGCGGCGCCGGCGGCGGGCGAGTACCGGATCCAGGTGACCGGGCGGGCGCGGAGCTGGGACTACACGACGAACCTCGTGGACTGTCGGTGAGGGACGCATGGTGCTGGAGCTGCTGAAGCGCTGGTTCGGCGGAGGGAAAGAGATTGTCTCGTCCGATGATCTGCGGCCGGGCAAGGCGGTGCTGCGCGGGACGGTGAAGGCCGGCGAGGAGCAGGTCCGTTCGCCGCTGAAGGGGTTGACTTGCGTGGCGTACTACTACCGGGCCTGGTACAAGGCGCAGGCGCGGGGGAAGTGGGTCGAGCGGGTGATGAAGGACGCGGAGGTGTACGCGCCGTGGTTCGGGCTGGCGTTGGAGGGGGGGGAGGTGCGGGTGCAGCCCCCGCGGAGCGCGCCGTTCGATCCGCAGGAGCATCGGCAGCTCATGGCGCGGGGTTTTCCGGGGTTCCAGGCCGCCGAGCAGGTGATCCGGCCGGGGACGAAGGTGAAACTGAGGGGGAACCTGCGCCGGGACGGCGGGACGTGGGTCCTGCGTCTTCGGCGGATCGACCTGATCCCGGACGAGGATCCGGCGGCGGGGCCGTACAAGCGGCCGGAGCGACGGCGGCGCCGCAGGCGTTGATCGACAAGCCCTCGGCGGTCGCGCGCCCGTGGGCCCCATCGCGCGAACGGTTCCGCAGGCAGGGGTTGCCGGGGTGGGGCGGGGCGGAATATCCTGCGATTCGCTTCCCTGCCGCTTCCGATGTGCGGCGCGGCCCGGGAGGGTACGAATGGGTCGTGGCGTTGGGAAAAGTGGACCGATCGGCCGCCCGGGGACGGTGGTGCTGTATCTCCTGTCCGGGCTGGGGGCGGGCGGCTGGATGGAGTGCACCGGGGGGCGGGGGGCGGACGAGCCGGAGCTCTCGTATGCCGAGTCCGGGGCGGAGAACTACGCCCGGGGGATGGAGGCGCTGGAGGACGGCAACCCGATCGAGGCGCAGAAGTATTTCGAGGAGGTGATGCGACGGTTTCCGTACACGCGCGAGGCGGTGCTCTCGCGGTTGCGGCTGGCCGACTGCGACTTCGCGGCCGAGAACTACCGGGCGGCGGCGACGGGGTATCAGACGTTCCTCGAGCGGTATCCGGCGGACGAGCAGGTGCCGTACGCGATGTTCCGCCGCGGGTTGTCCTTTTTCCGGCTGATCCCGTCCGACTGGTTCGTCTTCCCCGCGTCGTACACGCGGGATCGCGCACCGACCCGCGACGCGCTGCGCGAGCTGCGCAACTTTGTCGACCGTTTTCCGGACAGCGAGTACGTGCCGGAGGCGCGGGAGCGCATTCGCGACTGTCTGATGGAGCTGGCGCGAGGCGAGCTGTCGGTCGCGGAGTTCTACCTCCGCCGGGACCAGCCGGTGGCCGCGGCGATGCGCGCGCGCACGGTACTCCGCGAGTACGGCGACTCGGGGTTGGCGCCCGAGGCGCTGCTGCTGCTCGGCCGCATCGCGCTCGAGGCCGGCCAGCGCGAGGCCGCGCAGGGCTACTTCGCGCTGGTGGCGGCCCGGTATCCGGATTCCGAGGAGACCCGGCGGGCCCTGCGCTATCTTCGCTTCCTCGAGGGTCGCGGCGAGGCGCCCTAGGATCGGTGAGACGATGGACGAGCAGCAGCGGAACCTGTTGACGAAGGCGCGCGAGCACTACAAGCGCAAGGAGTTCGACCGCGCCCGGGTCCTTCTCGAACGGATCCTCGAGGCCGGGGGGGTAACGTACGCCGACGTCCACAACATGCTCGGCGTCATCCATCACGACGCCGGTGACCTGGCGCGGGCGCAGGAGCAGTTCGAGGCGGCGCTCCGGATCAACCCGAACTACACGGAGGCGATCCTGAACCTGACGGTGACGTACAACGAGATCGGGCGCTACGAGGACGCCCGCCGCCTGATGGAGCACCTCGGGTCGCGCAAGGGCCAGGAAGGCCCCGAGTCGCTCGAACCGTACGCCCGCGGCAAGATCGCCAACCTGCACGCCGAGGTCTCGCAGGCCTACTACGACGTGGGGATGCTGGAGGCGGCGATCGCCGAGATGACCAAGGCGATCGAGCTGTGCGGCGACTTCGTCGACCTCCGCGTGCGTCTCGGCAACATGCTCACCGAGGCGCAGCGGACAGCCGAGGCCCTGGCGCAGTACGAGCATGCGGTGCGGGTTCGGCCCGATTACCTCCAGGCGCGCATCCAGCTCGGCATCGCCTACATCAAGTCCGGGCGGAAGCAGGAGGCGATCGCCCAGTGGCAGACGGTGCTCGAGAAGGACCCGAGCAACCGTTCGGCCAGGATGTACCTGCGGCTGGCCGGCGGGATGCCGCCCAGTCCGGTGCCGACCGGCGTTCTCCCGGTGCTCCCGCGGACGCCGGGCGAGGCGGAGCCGACGCCGGCACCCGCCTCCGGGGTTCCGGGCGAAGGGAAGCCAACTCCGTCGGGCGACGAGAAGAAGTAGGCCCGGCGCCCGCGGGGGTCTCGCAAGATCCGCATGGATTCCCGCGGCGGCAGGTCCGGTCGGCGGCCCAACGGCGCCCCGGCTGGCCGGGGCCGCGGGGCGAGCCGAGGCGGTGGCGGGTGGGCGGCGCGATCGAGCTACGGCGCCGGCGGCTCGGCAAGGTACGGGCAGAGCGCCATCGGGGTATCGGAGTCGAGCGTGAGGAACGGGGCGAGGGCGGCGGCGACGTCGAGGCGCGTGGCGCGGAGCAGCCGGACGAGGAGCGAGTCGGATTCGGGCGTGGCGTCCTGCGGGGAGGGCGTGGTTTCGTCGGCGAGGGCGCCGAGCAGCAGGCCGAGCAGGCCGCCGGGGCCGGGTTCGGCGTCGAACGCGGGGGCGGTCGGGTCCAGGTCGGCCAGCTCGCGGGCTCGGGCGATCGCGTCGCCGAGGCCGCCCAGCCGGTCGGCCAGGCCGAGTTCGACGGCGCGGCGGCCGCTCCAGATCCGCCCCTGGCCAACCGCATCGACCTGCTCGCGCGTCAGCCTCCCCGCGCGGCCCTCGACGACGCAGTCGAGGAACCGGCCGTAGTAGAAGCGGATCTTCTCCTCGAGCGCGGCGCGTTCGTCGTCGGTGTACGGCCGGAACCAGCTATCGATCGTGGCGCGGGCGCCGCGGCCTTCCTCGTAGGCGTTGATGCCGAGACCGAGGAGAAAGTCGCCGAGGTCGGCCTTGCCGTAGAAGATCCCGATCGAGCCGGTGAGGGTGGCGGGGAGGACGAAGATCTCCTGGGCGGCGGCGGCGACGTAGTAGCCGCCGGAGGCTCCGACGGGGCCGATCGCAGCGACCACCGGCTTGCGTTCGCGCAGCCGCATCGCCGCGCGCCAGATGTTGTCGGACGCGACGGCGGAGCCGCCCCCGGAATCGATGCGCAGGACCACGGCGGCGACCCGGCCGTCCTCGCGGAGCCGGTCGAGGATCTCGACCACGGTCCGGTCGCCGATCAGCCGCAGGCCGAGAGGGGGGAAGGAGACGCTCTTGCCGTCGACGAGCGGGCCATCGATCCGCACGACGGCCACGCCTGGCCGGCGGCCCCAGGCACTCCACGCGTCGCCGGGCGGCGGGTCCTCCAGGCGCACCTCCTCCACGGACGCGCCGACCGCCGCTTCGAACCGCTCTTGCGCCTGGTCGAGGTAGGCGATCTCGTCGGCGAGTCCCGCCTCGGTCAGCTCGGCCGGGGTGAACGGGCCGCGGTCCACCAGCGCGGCGGCGTCTTGTGGGGTGGGGAGGTCGAGGTCGGCGGCGAGGTCGGCGATGAGGGAGCCGTACACGTCATCGAGGTAGGCATCAAGGGCTTCCTCGTGTTCGGCCGACGGCGCCTCCTCGGTGAACGACTCCGGGGCCGACTTGTAGGCGCCCACGCGGACGATCTCGACGCGGACGCCGAGCCGGTCGAGGAGGCGGCGGAAGAAGGTCAGGCGGCTGCGGATGCCGGTGAGGCGCGCGCCGCCGCCGGGGGCGACGAACGTCCGGTCGGCGGCGGTGCAGAGGTAGGCCGCAGCCCCGGCGGCGTCGTCGTAGTGGCACCAGACGGGCTTGCCGGCCGCCTCGAGCCTCCGGACGGCGCGGCGGATTTCCTGGACGTCGCCGGTCGAGCCGGACCAGCCGTCGAGCACGAGCAGGACGCCGGCGAGATCGTCGTCGCGCGCGAGCGCTTCGGACCAGCGGACGAGCCGCACCCAGTCCGCTTCGGAGAAGCCGCGGGTCCAGCGGAAGGCGGCGATGCGGTCCGGTCGGTCGACAGCCGGGCGGTCGCCGGCGGACAGGCGGGCAACGACGTCGAGCGCGTCCACCGGGTCGCCGTGTTCGAAGACGCCGAGGCCGGCGCCGATCGTCGCGTACGGGAGGGCGACCTCGACGGCGGTGCCGACCTGCCATTCGGCGAAGCAGGCGCCGTCGCCGCACCCATCGACGCGCGCGTCGAAGCGGCCCCGCAGGGTCAGGCCTTCCAGGGGACGCACGGCGACACCGGCCCCGGTCCACATCCGGCCGCTCCGCTCGCCGGCGCGGAACGAGGCGCCGATCGTGAGCCGGTCGTCGCCGAATGGCCGGACCGACACGTCCGCCAGGTAGCGCCGCTCGTAGGCCCACAACGACTCGCGGCTGGTTCCGGAGCGCGGTTCGAGAAGGTCGGCGGCGGCGAACGAGACGCCGAACTGGCGCCAGGGCCGGAACGCGATGCCGGCGTCGAGGGTGTTCCAGCCGTCGAGGTAGGGGTCGTCGTCGGCGAGGTAGCCGCGGTACAGGAGGCCGATCGAGAGCGGGGCGAAGCGAAGCGCGCCGCCGAGGGTGAAGAGGCCCCACATGCGGTCGGCGGCGTCGTGGTCGTCGAAGTCGAACGCGTCGGCGGGATAGCCGATGCCGAAGCCGGCGGCGAGGGCGAGCGGTCCCAGGACGGGGATGGCGGCGAGCAGCGTGTCGCCCTGGTGGCCGGCGCCGGCGCGGGTGTCGCCGAACTGCTGGCGGTGCAGGTAGGTGACCTGCCAGTCCGCGGCATCCGCCAGCAGGGCGGGATTCCACAGGACGCTCTCGGCACCCTGGTATTCGCCTTCCACCGGCGCGGGCGGGGCCGGCGCGCGCAACTCGGTCTGCGCGGCGGTCGTGGACGGTACCGCGAGCGCGCCCACCATGAACAGCCATCCTTGGCGTCGCATGCGGCGGACGTTAGCGCATTCGGCCGGGGGCCGGAAGGGCGCCCGAGCGGTTTGCCGCCGGCCGGGGCGCCTGCTACGGTCCGGCGGCGTGCGTCCCGCGCTGTCGGTCGTCGTCCTGGCGTTGCCGGCCGTCCTGGCGCTCGGTTGTCGTGGTTCGCAACGCCCGCCGTCGGCCGCCGAGGTCGGCGAGGCGGGCGTCCCGGTGCCGGCAGGCGGGCGGGTGGTGGTCCTGGCGTTCGATGGGCTCGACCTGGCGTTGGTGGATCGCTGGGTGGCGGAGGGTCGCCTGCCCAACCTGGCGCGGCTGCGCGAGACGTACGGTTTCTCGTCGCTGCGGACCACGGAGCCGCCGAGTTGCGAGGCGGCGTGGACGGCCCTGGTCACGGGATTGCCGCCGGCCGATTCGGGCGTGGTCGGCCCCTGGCGGCTCGACCCCGAATCCTACAGCGTGCGATCGGGGACGGTGGAGGTGGACCCGACGGCGGCTCCGCCCCGGGTGACGACGCGTCGTTCGGGCACGGCGTTCTGGACGACGCTGGCGCAGGCGGGGCGTCGGGTGCGGGTGTTGTGGGCGCCGTACGAAGTGCCGCCGGAGCGGGCGCCGGGGGCCGAGGTGCTGGCTGGGGCCGGCCTGCCGGACCTTGCCGGCGGTTTCGGCCGCGGCACGCTGCTCGGCGCCGCCTTTCCCGAGGGGGTGGCGGAGATGGCGGCGGCGGACCGGGTGCGTTTGTTGCCATCGGCCGTCGGCTGGTCGGCGTCGTTGCCGGGGCCGCCGTGTCCGGGGGCGCGCGGACGGCTCGAACTGCCGGTCGAGGTGCGGCGGGGGCGCGACCCGGCAAGGCTGGTGGTGGCGGTGCCGGGGTACGAGACCGAGCTGCCGCCGGGGTACTGGAGCGCGCGGATGCCGGTCACGTTCCGCGGCGGCGAGGTCACCGTGGAGGGCCTGGCGCGGTTCCTGGTGCTCGACGCGGGCGACCTCCCGCTGGTCCTTGCGGCACCGCTGGAAGTCTCGCCGGCAGCGCCCTGGTTCCCGTTGTCCGAACCGCCCGGGTGGGCGGGGGAGCTGGCATCCCGCTACGGCCGGCTGCCGACCGTCGGCGCGCCCGGAGACCTGGCGGCGCTCGCCGCCGGCCTGCAGGCGGAGGAATCGTACCTGGCCGACCTGGCGGACGACTTCGCGGCTCGATCGGCGGTGCTGCTGGGCGAGATCGACCGCGGCGGTTTTGACCTGCTGGCGGCGTTCGTGCCGACGGTCGAGCGGGTGGCGCTGGGGTTGCAGCGGTTGTCGGACCCCGAGCACCCACGGTGGGACGAGGCGCGATCGCGGGCACCCGCGCCGGGGTTCGGCAACGTGCGCCTGCAGGACGCGCTGCTGGCGGCGACCGCGTTCGTGGACGACCTGATCGGGCGGGTCGCGGCGCGGCTCGGACCCGAAGACGTCCTGCTCGTGCTGTCCGACCACGGCCTGCGGCCGTTCCGTCGCGCCGTCCACCTCAACGCGTGGCTCGTCGAGCAGGGGCTGCTCGTCCTGCGGCCGGTCGACCCGTTCGTCGCCGCGACCGAGCGGGCCGGGCGGCCGCGGGGGTTGGCGGACGTCGACTGGTCGCGGTCGCAGGCCTGGGCTGCGGGCGGGCCGTTCGTGCAGGTCAACCGGGAGGGGCGGGAGCGGGAGGGGGCGGTGGAGTCGGAAGAGCGGCAGGCCCAGCTGCTCCGGCGCATCGAGGACAAGCTGCTGGCATGGCGGGACGAGGCGGCCGGCGGAGCGCGGGTGGTGGAGCGGGTGCTGCGGCGCGGGCGGGACCTGCGGGGACGGCGGGAGGACGCCCTGCCCGACCTGATCGTCGTGTTCGCCGAGCCGTACGCGGTCAGCGCGGAGACGGTGGCGGGCCTGGTGCCCGAGCGGTCGATCGAGCCGAACCGGACGGTGATCGGGGTCGATTCCGCCTCCGGAGACGCTCGAAACCTGCGCGGCTTCTTCCTCTCGACGCGTCCGCCCGTGCGCGGTGACCCGGCGATCGACGACATCGGCGCCACCATCCTCGGGTTCCTCGGGATCCGTACCGATCGGGGGCGGGGCCGCGACTTGTGGAGGCCGTAGCGTCGTCGAGAAGCCGGGGGCCCCGTTGCCCCGACGCGGAGGTTGCCCTAGACTGGTGCCCACCGCGGCCTTCCGGTCCGCGGACAAGGAGGTTCGAGGTGTCGCGCATCGCCCGCGCCTGCACGAGCCTGCTCCTGGCCGGCGCGCTCGCCGGCTGCATGGAAGGCAAGGATCCGAAGCTCAAGGAGCCGATCTCCGAGAACTTCGACTCCGGCCGCCTCAACCTCGAAATGTGGCGCCCCACGCTCGACGTGTACGAGGTCCGCGATGGAGCGCTGTTCGTCGAGGGGGCGAAGAACCATCCCATGTGGCTCAAGCGCCGCATTCCCTGCAATGTGAAGATCGACTTCGTGGCCTGGTCGGACTCGCCCGAGGGCGACATCAAGGTCGAGCTGTTCGGGGACGGCAAGTCGACGGCCGACGAGGAGGGGGGATACGTCGGCACCGGCTACGTGCTGATCTTCGGCGGCTGGCGTAACACGGTGAATACGATCGCCCGGCGCGACGAACACGAGGGTCGGATGATCGAGGAGAACGAGACGCGGGTCGAGAAGGGGCGTCGGTACCGCTGGTCGATCCGCGCTCGCGGTGGCGCGATCGACTGGTATCTCGATGGCCGCCTGTTCCTCCACGTCGAGGACCAGGACCCGCTGTGCGGGCCCGGCAACGAGCACTTCGCGTTCAGCGACTGGGGGACCCCGGTGCACTTCGACGACCTGTCGATCGTTCCGCTCTGAGGCCGCCCGATGAACCCGGAGGAGTTCGCCGCCCAGGTTGAGGACCTGGAGAAAAAGGTCGAACGGCTGCGTGCGCTGTACGAGCAGTACTTTCTGGGGTTCGAGCGGACCGAGCCGGGGGTGCTGCGGAACAATGTCGAGCGGCAGTTCCGGGCCTTGCGGCGCGAGCGTTGCCCGAACACGGCCCAGCGGTTCCGGTTCCAGACGCTGATCCAGCGCTATACGACGCTCTCCGCATACTGGCAGCGCACCTGTCGCGCGATCGAGGAGGGGACGTATCTGCCGCACGTCCTGCGCGCCCAGCGGCGCCTCGCCCGGGAGGCCGCCGAGGCGGGTGCGGAGGGCCATCCGGCGGTGGGCGCCTATGACCTGACCGAGGCCCTCGAACCGGACCTCGAACCCGACGCCGCGCCGCCCGCCTCGACGCCGGCGGCTCCGGTTCCGCCTCCGCCTCCCGGTGCGAAGCGTGCCCGCAGTCTGGAAGAACTGAAACGTCTGCTGGAAGCCGCGGACGGCGGGTCCTCTCCCGTCAAACCCCCCGCGGAGGCGATGGACGGTTCGCCGGTCGCCGCTCCGGGGAAGCCGTGGCCGACGCCGCCTCCCGGTGCGAAGCGCGCCCGCAGTCTGGAGGAGCTGAAACGTCTGCTGGAAGCCGCGGACGGCGGGTCCTCCGACGGTTCGCCGGTGTCGGGACCGGCCGCCTGCCCGGGTCGGCCCGCGGAAGCGAGGATGTCTTCCTTGGCTGCCGCTTCGTCTCCCGCGACGGGCGCTGCTCCGGGAGGCGGAGGTGCTGTGGTTTCCGAGGAGAAGGTTCGTGCGATCCACGCCGCGTTCGCCGCCGCCGTCCGGGGGGCGCCGGTTCCGTCGCCGGCGGCGATTCGTCGGTCGCTGGAGCGGGAACTCGAGCGGATGTCGCGGAAGCATCCCGGGCGGCGGGTGGATTTTCGCGTCGACGTCAAGGACGGAAAGCCGGTGATCAAGTCGTTCGTGACGTAGGCCGCGGCGGGCGCCTACCGTCCGACGACCGCCTTGGCCTGTTCGGTTTCCGCCGCCTCTTCGCCCCAGATCAGGTTGCGGGCGACGACGAAGTCGATCCCGGTCCAGGCCAGCATCCCAGCGGCGAGGAGGAAGGCGCCCCAGAAGGCGGGGCTCCACGCCCCGCCGTCGTGCGCCAGCTGCAGGACGAACCATCCGCCGGCCGCCAGGACGGCGGCCCGCAGGGGATAGATCCACCGGTGCGGCAGGAACCCCTCGTGGCATCGAAGGTTGTCGACCGCGCCGGAGGTGAACTCGGTGGCGAGCAGCGCGATGCCGAACGGGGCGATTTCGGGCCGCTGGACGACGAGCCAGGGGAGGCCGATGCCGGAGACGACCGACCACAGGATGCGTCCCAGGTCGTCGAGGCGGTGGCCGGGGCCGCGAAGCAGCACGGAGCCGGTGACGCCGAAGTAGTCCACCGCCGAGGCGACGGTGAAGGCGACCACGACCCCCCAGTAGATTTGCCGGGTCGACTCGGGATCGGCGAACAGGCGGATCCCGAACGCCAGCAGGGCCATCGACGCCGGCACCCAGACCAGGGGGCGGAACTCGCCCGTGGCGATCCGACGCCAGACGGCGAAAGCCAAGTAGAGACCGGCGACGGTGCCGAGCAGCGTCAGCGAGGCGGCGGCGTCCGGCAGGCGGTACACCACGTAGACCATCGCGGCGCCGCCCATCTGGACCGCCGTCTTGAGCTTGGCCAGGATGCTCGTCCTAACGTGTCGGCCCCGCAGGCTCATCGCGCTGCGCAGCGAGGTGATGACGAAGTCGCGGAACACCATCAGGGCGACGACGGCGGGATGGACCAGGTCGAGGGCGAGGCAGAGCACCAGAGCGGCGGCCATGAACACCTTGTCGGCGACGGGGTCGAGGAGTGCGCCGAGCACGGAGGCGCCCCAGCGGCGGGCCATCCAGCCGTCGAGCATGTCGGTCAGGCCGATCGCGGCGAACAGTACGATCGCCCCCCAGTGCCAGGAAACCGGCCCGTACAGCACGATCGCGCACGGCAGGGGGAGGAGGGCGATGCGCAGGATCGTGACGTGGTTGGCCGTGACGGGCGGCCCGGTCCAGCGCGCCATCGGCGGCATCCTGCGGTCGGGGTTGCCGCATGTCAAGCAACATCGAGGAGTTCCCGCCGCGAGCGTCCGACCCAAGAAACAGGGGTGTCCCGGCGTCTCCAAGACGGCGGCGGGATTCGCCCCCGGGCGCGGACGCCGCCGGGGTTTCCGGGGGGTTGATCGATCCGGAGGGCCGACGGTATGATACCACACATTGTAGGTTCGCGGCGGGTCGTCGACCCCCGCCTCGACAGGAAAGAAGATTGCCAATGAAGATCACGTGTCCCAGCTGCTCGGCCCGTTACTCGATTGACGACGCCAAGGTGAAAGGCAAGGCGTTCAAGTTCACCTGCAAGAAGTGCGGGCAGACGCACGTTTACCGCAGTACGAGCGATGGAGCGGCGGCGGTCTCCAGCGGCGCTGCCGCGGCTTCGTCGGCTCCGGCGGCCGCGCCGCGCGCCGGTGGCGGCTACGAGGAAGAGGCCGTCTGGTACGTGGCGGTCGGCGAGGAGCAGCAGGGGCCGTATACGACCCAACAGATCCGCGAGTATGCGCAGACCGACCAGCTCGACCCCGAGTCCTACTTGTGGAAGGAAGGGATGGAGGACTGGCTGCCGGTCCAGCAGATCCCGGAGTTCGCCGACCTGACCCTCGGCGGAGGCGCAGCGGGTTCGGGGGCGGCCGCCCCGCCGCCGGCCGATTCGCCGTTCGGGGGCATGCCGGACGACGTGACGGTTGCCTCGCCGTTCACGGCGGCGCCGCCCGCCGGCGGCGCGGGCGACCTCTTCTCCTTCGGCGCCGGCCCCCAGGCCTCGGCGAAGTCCGAATCGAGCCCGTTCGACGCGTTCGGCGCCGGCGGCGGGTCCGCGGCGGTGGCCTCGCGCGGCGGTGCCGACGTGTTCGCCCCGGCCCAGCCGTCGCCGTTCGACCAGACCGAGGATCGCGAGCAGGACGTGATGATGGGGGCGGCGGCCGCCGCGCCCTCCCCCCGCGTCGATGCCGCGCGGATGATCGGCCAGCGCAACGAGAACTCCGTGCTGTTCTCCCTCGCCTCGCTCCAAGCGCTGGCGGCAGGCCGGAGCGGCGCGGCCGGCGCGGGGCCCAAGGCCGGTTTTGCCAGCGGCGAAGGCTCGGGCCTCATCGACATCCGCGCGATGGCCAGCACCACCGCTCCCCGCGAGGAGAAGCCCGAAGACCTCTTCGCCCTGGGCGGCGGCGGCGCCATCGGTGCTCCCGTCGCCGTACCGATTCTGACCCGGCCGATCCGGCACGACGACGAGTCCCGCAAGCCGATGTACATCCTGATCGGCGTGATCGGCGCGTTCGCGATCGCCATCGTCGTGCTGCTCATCCTCCTGCTCCGGGGCGGCGAGAAGCAGGTCATCGTCCAGACGGTCCCCTCGATCGCGGGCGCCGACGGCGGGACGATCGTCGCGGCCACGGCGGGTGGGCCGGGAGCGGACGCCGGGGCGAAGGAGGAGCCCGACACCGCCGCGGTGAAGGTCGAGGAGGACAAGGGGGGCGGCGGGGACGTCGCCGAGGCCGGGGGTGCGGGGGAACCCAACGCCAAGGCTGCCGACGGCGGCGACGGGACGGGCGGCGGGAACCAGGAGCCCCCGGCGAGCCCGGGGAGCGGGCGCCGGCGCG
>Ga0068707_1002079_pt1 | contig 14112 bp, 14 predicted proteins | sample YNPNPMetaG_FD_66600 | JGI IMG/M metagenome (GOLD analysis project Ga0068707, IMG submission 66600) | Anoxygenic and chlorotrophic microbial mat microbial communities from Yellowstone National Park, USA - YNP NP MetaG | ecosystem: Environmental > Aquatic > Thermal springs > Hot (42-90C) >... | reverse complement strand
CGGTCTTTCAGCCGCTTTGGCCACCGCGCCGCTATCCCAACACTGGCTGGCAGGTGATCGCCGTTCCTGGGCGAAACCGGACAGCATGGCGGGGCGATTTGCTGGCTGCTGTCGAGGCGCACTTTGGCATGGCAATGGCATGGCAAAAAAAGGTTGGTTTTGGTCAAAACATGGTTGTGACAATTTTGTTGCAATTTTGGCTTTTGGCCGGGTTGCTCGACAACAGCCGTTGGCAGCGGTTCGCAAAACCGAGCGAAAAAAATTATCACAAATTGCAACAGTGGAAGTGCGAAAATGTGCGTCAATACTGCATTTTCTCGGTTTTTAGCAGAATGCAGTTTTCGCTAGTATTGATGCTGGTTTGATGCAGTTTTCGCGCAAGTTCACGAAGTGGCGGGAGCGGTTTCCTAAACCGTTGATCCCCGTTCGATTCGGGGCGGGAGTACCACGTTGATGATCAGATGCTTTCACGAAATCTCCGAGCGATGGTAGAGGTACATGCACCCCAGCGAAGCGCTCATGAAGATATGCCAAAAGAGATGGCCTTGCAGCCATGAGTCCGGTCCGCTGAATCGCCCGGCCACATCCAGTTGCCGACAGATCACCCCCAACACCAACATTGCGCCAGCCAAACCCAGCCAGTGCACCGACAGCCGCCGGCGCGCCTGAAGTTGGTCCAACAATGCGCAGCCGCCAACAGCCACTATGAGAACGGGCAACACCACCCGCGACGACATCGACCATTTGTAGCGGTAAAGCAGAAACCATGTCACCAATGCCAACGCGGTCAGTATCGGCCATGTGGCGATGGCCAGCCCTTTTGATCCCGGTCTGATAACCGGACGCCACCGTCCCATGCTCATTGCAATGAGGGCTACGAGCGGCGCGTACATCGCAGCGACATCGAGTTGTTGTGCCCAGCGGGTGAGCGAGGCATGAAACAGCCCGCTGCCCACGCCCAAATAACAGCATGCCACGCCAAACAGGAAACTCATCGCGGGCGTGTATCGCACATAGCCGTCTTCAGCGGCAAACTTGCGACGCCGGTCGTGCCAGCCGAATCCAATGGCGTAAAGGCCCACCAGAACGTAGGCCAAGTTGGACCATGTGTTGGCCCTTGTGCGAAATACATCATCCGCTCGAATTCGTTCTGTGTAAACGGGGCGCCGCAACTCGGGGCTTTCCCGCCAGCCGGCCCAGAGTTTTCGACCTCGGCCGGCCTGCGACAATGCGATCAACGTCAACACCAACACCGCCATGGCCGCCCAGACAAAGACGTGGACAGCCGCATGTGGGACCGGGATTCTGTCCAAATCGTTTCGCTGGCTTCCAGGTGCGTATGTGTTCATCTCGGTTCTTTTCTCTGCATGTTGGGTCGGGCGATTATCAACAAGGTTCGGTGATGCACTTGAGGGGGCACTGCATAACTATAGTGAGAAATCGATCATATTTGCGAAGATTTTCAGATTGCAAGTTTGCTCAATTTGTCCGTATCTGCTTCTCTCGCCGCGAGCGCTGTGGTCACCACAGTACGGCCTTTGGAGTATAGTATTGGATAATCTGCGCGGAAATCGCAGACCGGCGCGTGGTGCGAGACTTTTCCCTGCGAACTGTTCGTCCGATGATCTCACTCACATCCTCCCCCGTGGGCGACGAAGTCGCTTCGGTCAGCGCGGCGCGAGACAGCGGCATACCTGCAACCAGCGCAATTGTTACGCCTCGCGTATTCGGTTGCGGCTGCGCCGCCGCTGAGCTGCCAGACGCTGCAGTGGGCGTGGACTTGTTGCCTTTTGTGAGGTTCACAGGGCAGTTTCTGTTGGCTGTGCAAGAGCCGCGAGTGTTGTCTTGATTGTTACCGAGAGGAATACGGCTTTCCAAAACGCTGCGAATGGCTTGTTGATGTTTGGTCGGGGCGGTGAGATTTGAACTCACGACCTCTTGTACCCGAAACAAGCGCGCTAGCCAGGCTACGCTACGCCCCGACGTCAAGCGCCGTGAAGATGCACCGAACCGGATTAAATTGCAATAGCGAATCTGGTCCGGTTGCGTGGTGGGCCTGTGTTTCGGTCCCAGCCGTGTCAGTGCAGAAAGATCGAGAGGCAGAAACATTGGAGGCAGGAATATCGTAGGCAGAAATATCGGTGGCAGAAAAATGAGGGGCAGGAAAATGGGTGGCGGAAGGGTTTGTGGCAAGAAGCGAGTTTGGAGCGGGTGCCCCGGGGTTAGGGCAGACAACACAGTTTTTGGGGGTGGTGTGGCGGAGCGCCGAGCTTGCAACGAAAGCGTTTATCTCAACGTGAGTGTTTGTTTGGCGATGCGCCGCGCTGAATACTCATACTGACAAATCGATCATATTTGCGAAGATTTTCAGACTGCGAGTTTGCTCAGTTTGTCAGTATCTGCTTCTCTGGCAGCGAGTAGTGCGGTCACCACAGTGCTGTCTTCGAAGTGTTACGTTGGACAACCTGCCCGGGACCAGATATGGGGACCGGCACGATGTCCGACATACCGATCAGGAACGTTCAACGTGAAACGTTCCTGATCGGTATACCGACACCGTGTCTGTCTGCATATATATGGGCCAAGTATCGTGTCTGTCCCTCTATTTGCTCGGCCGGCCCCCCCAAACATCGTGTCTGTCCCCATATTTGCACGACTTTCTCGAATTTACAGAACATGCACACCTGACCATTGATAAGTCCGTGCGAAAACTACGCCTTGCCCGGAATGCTGAGTCCAACTAAACTCTTTCCAGCATATGGGCAAAATCTTCTTTGGCGTTAACATGGAGTTCGTGCGGCATGCCGACAAATCTTTTGAATGGGGCGTGGCAAAAGCCGCCGAACTTGGTTACACACACGTCGAACCAATGGTCCACCTCGGACGTGAGCTGCTGAGCGAAGCCGGGTATTTCCACAGCGTTTCAATGCTGGATGATCCGTTGCGCATAAAACGCGCTTGCGAAAAGGCCGGCGTCAAGCTGTCCGGCCTCTCCGCTCACACCCCGCTCACCAAACCCGAAATCGGCGTCGAGTACTTGAAACAGGCCATCCGCTTCGCTGCAGAATGCGGCGCGCCCGTGGTCAACACCGACGAAGGCCCAAAACAACCATGGACAACCGAAGAGGAGGATTTCGTCCTGATGCGTTACACGCTGATGGAAGCCGCAAAAGTCGCAGAACCCCGCGGCATTCTGATCGGCCTCGAATGCCATCAGCAGTACAGCAAGACCCCTGACGGACTGGATCGGATTTACCGCCTCGTCAAAAGCCCTGTCATCGGCATCAATTTCGACACCGGTAATTCGTTCCTCGCCGGACAAGATCCGTACCAATGGCTGCGCCGTGTGGTTGGTCGTCTGGTTCACCTGCATGCGAAAGACATATCGATCGAACACAGCAAGGCCGAGCGCGGCAAAGTCACTGGCACTCCGGTCGGTTGTGCGTGTGGCGATGGTGTAATTGACTGGGCGCGCGTTATTCGTCTCTGCAAACAGGCCAAGGGCGATATCGTTCTTTCAGTCGAATGTGGCACCATCGACCAAGCCGAACGATCGATTAAACATCTCAAGAGCGTTGCCGCGAAACTTTAGCGAGGCGAGCCAGCCGTCGAAAACGGTGAGAGCGCGTTGCGCGCCATAACACCGCACGCCGATCTGCCGCAGACGCGACCTCGCGGGGAAATCTTGCAGCGCGGCGCAGCCGCAACCAAATGCGCGAGGCGTAACAACTGCGTTGATTGCTGGAATATCGCTGTGTCGCGCCGCGCTGAAAGGGGCGACTTCGTCGCCTTGGGGGAGATGTGAGCCGGATCAACGGACAAACAGTTCGAAGGCAAAAGTCTTGAACGATTTGTGGTCGGCGGCCATGCTCACAGTTGCACAACGGGACAGGCAAGACATTTGTCATGAACAATCGCTGCCGTGGGACTGTTTCGCGGCATCGGTGGGTTTACACGGGTTGGTGGCCAAGCTGGAATATTGGAATGGAAAGCATTACCAAGCAATTGAGGGCGTGGTTGGAGATTGCGCTGTTGATAGCGATTGTTTGCGCGACTTTGATTGCGCTTTGGGCTTTCGGGCGCGCGCGGGTTGGCGCCCGCATTTACGCCAAAAGACTCGAGACCGTGGCGGCTGATTACGAACGGCTGCGCAAGGAGTACAACCGCGCGATCAGCCGCACCGCTGTCACTGAATTGCGCGTCAGGGGAACCAATGTGATGGTCGCTGTGCGCACGGCCGATGGCATAACCCGGGAATTTCCCACTTCGTGCCGTCCGGACAAGGAAGTGTACGTGGATTATGTTGTACTGGACGGACGTCTCTGGATTCGGCGTGTGTTTGATTCCACCACACCGCCGGAGGCTGGAACGTTGATTGATCCGAGCCTTGCCGGGATAAACTGGGACACGAATACCACTGCTGTGGGCAAGGCGGTTTACCGACGTCTTGATGAGGGACGGTGGATTGTTACCGTAAGCGGCGATGGTTCGCTCGGTCTTCAGCGCGTCTCTGAGAATGCCGACATCGTATTGTCGCCACCGCCGCCCGTCCTTGATTTCGAAGCAATCAAGAGAGAAGTCGAAACCGAGCAGACCAAAATCTCGTGGCTTGACCTTGTGCGAGCGCTCTTTTGGCCGGAAACATCAGGTTTGTGAGGCGCGATTTTTTGAGGCGCGCGGTCGATGGTTTATCGACTGTTCAGGTAATAGAGCAGAACCGCGACAAGGCCTGACACAAGAATCCCGAAAATGATTGCCACCCTTTGCACGCGACGGCGGTGGCGCCTGTTGCTGCGCCCCATGCCCGGCAGCAGGTAATACCTGTGATCGCCATGTTTTTTTTCACGCCCAAACATCGCACTCGATCGCAGACACGGCGCTGGATGATCAATGGTTCCGCTGTGCCGGGTCCGCCCAACGACAATAGAGTGCGAATTCGCATCGCTTCAAACAAGCAAGAAAAATGGTTTGGTCTTTTGACCTGACCGGCACTAGCATGCGCGCCAATGTCACCCCGTTCGCAAGTAACAGATGCGCACGACACTGACAACGAACCCCTGGTTCGGATGGTTCGAATTTCGAAAAAGTTCGGCACCAACCAGGTTCTGCGCAATGTTGATCTGGAAATCCGCGCGGGTGAAGTGCTTGTTCTGGCCGGAGAAAACGGCGCCGGAAAGAGCACCCTGATCAAGATACTCGGCGGTGTGCACACCGAATTCGACGGGGAAATCCGGATTCAAGGGCGTCCGGTCCGACCGAAATCGCCCTCCGATGCGGCGGCGCTCGGCGTGGCTGTGATTTACCAGGAACTGTCGCTTGTTCCCACAATGACCGTGGCCGACAACGTGTTCCTTGGGCGGTCAATTGCGAAAAGGGGCTTTGTAAACCACGACGAACAGCGCCGTCGCGCACAACGGCTTCTCGACCAGCTCGGCATTGAAATTCCGGTGGAATCACGCGTTGAAGACCTGCCGCTCGCGCTGCAGCAGTTGACGGAAATTGCAAAGGCGCTCGCGCGAAATGCACGTGTCATTGTGATGGACGAACCCACATCGGCGTTGAACGCGCCCGAGGTCGAAAAACTGTTTGATCTTGTCAACGACCTGAAACGACGCGGTTGCGGCATCGTATATATAACGCACAAGATGGAGGAGATTCAGCGCATTGCAGACAGAATCACCGTGCTCAGAGACGGCGAGCATGTTGGGACTGCGCCGGCTTCGGATTTGCCGCCTGCGCGTTTGATTCAGTGGTTGGTCGGACGTGAAATTGAAGAGCAATTTCCCCGGCACGCGGCAACGCCCGGCGATGAACGGTTGAGGTTGCGCGGTTTCACCGTGTTGCCCATGCGCGGCCAACTGCGACCGCCGGTCGAAAACATTGACCTTGTCGTCAGGGCGGGCGAAATCGTCGGCATTGGGGGATTGCAGGGGTCAGGTGCAAGCGAGCTTTTCATGGGCCTGTTTGGTGCTTACGGTGAGAATGTTCGGGGCGAAGCATTGCTGGATGGCAAGCCGCTGCGAATTCAATCGCCGTCGGCCGCCATTTCGCAGGGCGTTGCTCTGCTTACCAACGACCGCAAAGCGACCGGACTTGTGCTGTCAATGTCGGTGATTGCCAATGTGACACTTGCCGGGTTGCGGAGGATTTCGCCAATGGGATGGCGGCGGCCCGCCCTCGAGCGGTCCATCACAGCCGGATTATGCGAACGTGTTTCGCTCCGGGCAGCATCGCTTGACATGGAAGTCGAATGGCTCTCGGGTGGGAACCAACAGAAGGTTGTGTTGGCAAAATGGCTTCAAACCGAACCGCGGCTTTTGCTGCTCGACGAACCGACTCGCGGGATTGACGTAGGTGCCAAGCGTGAAGTTTACCAGCTCATGGACGTTCTCACGCGGCAAGGGCTCGCAATCTTGCTTATCACGTCGGAACTGCCCGAACTGCTTGCAATGAGTGACAGGATTGTTGTGTTGCACCGCGGCACGGTCACTGCCGAATTCGACAGGTCAGCGGCAACGCCGGAGCGTGTTTTGGCCGCTGCCATGGGCAGGCAGATGGCAAACAGAGGATGATGATTAATGCCAAATCAGAATCAAAATTCGCCCGGGTCAGCCCGCGCAAAGGTGGGGCTGGCTGTTTTTCTTGTCTCACTGCTCATTCTGATTGTTCTGTTCGCGGCTGAGGTTTGGGTCGGGTTTGGCGACCTTGATCAGAGGATGCAGACGGCGACATCGGGTCTGCCCGGCATCGGCTCGATGCTCGGTCTGGCTGCGAACTTTTTCCACTGCCACGCGCTTACAGCGGTCAAAGTCGTTTTCTACGTCGGCGCAATAATTGGTCTTGCGATTGCAGCCCGGGCGGGACGTGAAGCGCGTGGTGTGGCGAGCTGGCTGAATTTGCCTGTGTGCAGAGCAATACTGGCTCTGGTGCTTGTTTTTCTGCTTGGCGTGGTTTTCAGCGCCGAAGGAGCATTCGGCATAATTGGAACACACCGCGACGCGCTGAGGCAGGCGTCGGTATTTGGGTTGCTGGCATGCGGGATGACTCTGGTGATAATCGGCGGCGGGATAGACCTTGGCGTGGGCAGCGTGCTTGCCCTTGTGTCGGTGACATTCTCATTGATGAGCATTCATTGGGGATGGCAACCATGGGTTTCTGTGCCTGTGTGTTTGTTGCTGGGAGCGATGTGCGGCGGTCTTGCCGGCACGATAACGGCGGGGTTCCGCATACAGCCGTTTGTGGCAACGCTGGCCATGATGGTTTTTGCGCGGGGACTGGCAAAAACAATTTCGGGCGGCACCAAGGTTTCAACCGCAGTGAAGAACCCAGATGGGACATTCCGATACGTGGATGTTCCGGCAGTGTTCAGGTTCATAGACAGCCGCATACTGGACGGTAACCTCTCCGTCGTAACGGTAATATTCATTGTCTGCGCAGTTCTCACGTGGATTCTTCTTGCGAGGCACAGGTGGGGCACACATTTGTACGCCATCGGCGGCAACGAGGAAGCCGCCAGACTTTCAGGTGTGCCGGTGACGAGCACGAAGATTCTTTCTTATGTTGCGAGCGGGTTGCTGGCCGGTGTGGCCGGCATGTGTCAGGCTGCACAGGAACAACAAGGCGATCCTGAGACCGGAACGGGCTACGAACTGACAGCAATAGCCATAGTTGTGATTGGCGGTACAACGCTCACAGGCGGACGGGGTGGCATTGGGCTGACGCTGTTGGGTACTCTGACGATCGGGTACCTCGAGAAAATACTGAGCATCAACGCCGTGCCTGAAGCAAGCCGTTTGATGCTCACAGGCGTGATCATAGTCGCCGCCGTCCTCGCCCAGCGCCGCAAACGTTGAGTCGGGAATCTCACCGGAGCACCATATTGGAAAACCTGCGCAGAAATTACGGATTAGCGAATCAGCGCGGTGCGACGGAGCGCTATTCCTGCAACCAGCGCAATGGTTACGCCTCGAGCGTTCGGTTGCGGCTGCGCCGCGCTGAGAGATTTCCGGGCTCGCAGTTTGTCAGACAGCCAGCTTCTTCTTTGTCCTTGCAAACGCGTTCAGGGCGAACTCCAAATCTGCTCTCGAGTGAAGCGCCGAAATCTGGGTTCTGATTCGCGCTTTGCCCTGCGGAACGACCGGATACGAAAACCCGATCACGTAAACGCCTTCGTTCAGCATTGCGTCGGCGAAACGGGTCGCCAGCGCTGCGTCACCAAGCATGATCGGTGTAATCGGGTGTGTGCCTGGCAGGACATTGAATCCGAGACGTTCGAGTCCTTCTCGGAAAAACCGCGTGTTGGCTTCGAGCCGGTCGCGGAGTTCTGTCGAGCTGGAAAGCAGGTCAAGAACCTTGATCGAGGCGGCGGCGATGGGTGGTGCGAGCGTGTTGGAAAACAGATACGGGCGGGATCTTTGGCGCAGCAGCTCGATTATTTCCTTTCGGCCACTGGCGTAGCCGCCGCTTGCGCCTCCCAGCGCTTTGCCGAGCGTGCCGGTTATGATGTCGATTCGTCCCATCACTCCGAGGTGTTCGTGTGTACCACGTCCGCGTTTTCCCATGAATCCGACGGCGTGTGAATCGTCGATCATGACAAGCGCGTCATGGCGATCGGCAAGGTCGCAAATGCCATCGAGGCGCGCGATGCTGCCGTCCATTGAAAACACACCGTCGGTCACTATGAGCCTGAACCTTGCGGCGCGGGCCTCTTGCAACCGCGCGGCGAGATCATTCAGATCGTTGTTCTTGTACCGAAACCGTTGGGCTTTGCAGAGTCTGATGCCATCGATGATGCTGGCATGATTGAGTTCATCTGAAATCACGGCGTCTTCGGGGCCGAGCAAAGTCTCAAACACGCCGCCGTTCGCATCCCAGCAAGAGGAATAAAGTATCGTGTCCTCTGTGCCGAGGAACTCGGTGAGCCGTTGTTCCAACTGCTTGTGAACAGCCTGGGTTCCACAAATGAACCGCACCGACGCCAACCCGTAACCCCAGTCGTCCAGGGCCTTTTTTGCAGCGGCGACGACGTCCGGATGCTGGGCCAGGCCGAGGTAGTTGTTCGCGCAGAGGTTCAAGACATCCCGTCCATCTGCAAGCTTGATTCGCGTGCTTTGTGGTGAAGCGATTATTCGTTCGCTTTTCCACGTGCCGGCCTGTTTGATCGCATCAAGCTGCTGCAACAAATGTTCTCGGAATTTCCCGGTCATAATGTCGAGATTCTACACTTTGCCGATTAATTGTCACCAAGCGTCATTTCCGCGAGGTTTCCGGTTTGGCGTTCCGGCAAGACCCGCGCGTTTTCATCAGGCGGACCTGTGCTGGTTGCTTTTGAGCCGCGTTATTGCCAGTACAGAATGACCTTGCCGGATTGCCCCGATAACATCACTTCAAACCCCTTTTCGTAGTCGGCGAATGGAAAACGGTGCGTTATCACAGGGCGAATGTCCAGGCCGCTTTCGAGCATGACGGTCATCTTGTACCATGTCTCGTACATTTCCCTGCCGTAAATGCCTTTGATGGTGAGCGAATTGAAAATGATACGATTCCAATCAATCGCCATGGACTCGGGGGGGATACCCAGCATGGCGATTTTTGCTCCGTGACACACATTGTCCAACATGTCGCGAAATGCCGCTGGACTGCCGGACATTTCCAGTCCGACGTCGAATCCTTCTTTCATTCCCAGCTCTGCCTGGACATCGCGCAGTTTCGTTTTCCGGACGTCCACGGCACGCGTTACGCCGACCCGCCTTGCCAGTTCCAGCCTGTAATCGTTCATATCTGTGATCACCACGTAACGCGCGCCGGCGTGTCTGGCAACAGCAGCCGCCATGATCCCAATCGGCCCTGCGCCTGTGATGAGGACGTCTTCACCGAGGACGGGAAACGACAGTGCGGTGTGCACCGCGTTGCCAAACGGGTCGAATATCGCCGCAATGTCACGGTCGATTCCCTCCCGGTGATGCCACACGTTGGTCATGGGCACCGAAATGTACTCTGCAAATGCGCCGGGCCGGTTCACCCCGATCCCGGTTGTGTCCTTGCACAGGTGCCGCCGCCCCGCAAGACAGTTTCTGCATCTGCCGCAAACAACGTGGCCCTCGGCGCTCACAACGTCTCCCGGGAAAAAATCAGCAACGTTGTCTCCGACGGCGACCACTTCACCGACGAACTCGTGTCCGACGACCATGGGAACGGGGATTGTCTTTTGCGCCCATGCATCCCACTTGTAGATGTGCAGGTCGGTTCCGCATATGCCCGTGCGATCGACTTTGATCAGCACATCGTTTATGCCTATGGACGGCACGGGCACTTCTTCGAGCCAGAGACCGGGTTTGGCTTCCTTTTTAACGAGAGCCTTCATCGTGGCCGGGATTGGTTGACCCGCACGTGATGCCGGGCCGTTTGGGCGCCTTGGACTGGCGCTTTGTTGCTTGCCGGATGACGGTTTTTCTTTCATGGTTCGATCGTATATCGTTCAACTAACGACCGAAAGGGTACCTGATCGGTTCCAATATGCAAGACTTTTTTCCAATATAATGAACGAGAACGAAAAAACGTCGGTTCAACAGGCGGATACGGCAGGGCAACCGCCGGAGACGCTCACAAGGCACCTCGGGCGCCGCGTCCGGCATTTGCGATCGACTCGCGACTGGTCGCTTGAAACCCTTGCGCGGATCAGCGGGGTGAGTCGCTCGATGCTGAGCCAGATCGAGCGCGAGCGGGCGAATCCGACGCTTGCAGTGACGTTGCGGATTGCACGCGCCTTCGGGATGACCCTGGGCGAGCTGCTGGAATCGCCCGGGTCAGCCTCGCGCCTTGTTGTTATTCGGGCGGACGATCGCACTTACCATTACCGATCGGACAGAAACGCCCGCATTCGGACACTGTCGCCGTTGAACCTTGAGAAGGACGTTGAGTTTTACGAGGTTCAACTGCCGCCGGGCGGCGCGCTGCGCAGCGCCCCGCACTTTGCTGGAACGCGCGAGTTCGTAACGGTTCAACGCGGGCGTGTGCGGGTTGAGTCGGGGGGTGATTCGGACGTTTTGCACAGTGGCGACTCGGCGAGTTACCGGGCGGATGTTCCGCATGCTCTTGTGAACGTTGGGCATGGTCAGGCGCTGCTGTTTTTGGTGGACATTTACTGCCAGGGCCCCGTGAGCGGAGTGTAACCGGAGATTCTTTTGCTTGTCATCATTAGGCAGAGCGTCATGCAACAACGATATGCTGTCCGCAGGCTTCGACGCGCACGCCTGCGTGGAACGTGCGCGCCATGGGGATGAAACGGCGGCTCGACTGCTTGTCGAGCACCTGACTCCTTTGGTGCTCAAGATTGTGCGCGCTCATCTGCCCCAGCGGACAAGCGAGGAAGACCTGCTGCAGATTGTCTTGATGAAAGTGTTCGCAAAACTGGATCAGTTTTCGGGTGTGGTGCCGCTGGAGCATTGGGTGTCGCGAGTGGCGGTGAACACGTGCATCAATGCACTACAGCACGAACGGATCAGGCCTGAACTGCGGTGGGCGGACCTGACCGAAGAGCAGGAACAGGTTGTACGGCAGTTGGCCGGGTCGGAGGAAGAACTGCCGGCTTCGCATCAAATCGCCGCAAGAGAATTGGTTGAAAAGCTGCTTGAACGCCTTGAACCGAAGGATCGGATGCTGATCACGTTGTTGCACCTTGAGGGGCGCAGTCTTGATGAATTGCGCCAGATTACGGGTTGGAACACGACCAGAATCAAGGTGCGGGCTTTCCGGGCCAGACAAAGGATGAAAAAGCACCTGGCCATACTTTTGCAGGAGTCAAAACATGAGCAGACTTGATCGACAACTGGCGCGGCTGTTGCGTGCGGCTGCGGGTGTAGAGCGGTCGGCGGAAGTTTCACTGCCGCTGGGATTCGAGGCGCGTGTTCTTGCCGGCTGGCGTGCATCGAGAGACGAGTTGGACATTGGTTCGATGTTTCGGATGCTGCGCGGCGGGCTGGCATTGACCTCGATGCTGATGGTGTTGGCTGTGGCAGCCACGTACATCGAGGTGAACCGCGTTTCGAGAGACCTCTGGTCAATGCCAAACGCCGTCGTGTGGTCTGCATCTGTCCAATGAATGCTCTTTACCGCTACAAGACGGTCATCTACCTGTGCGCAGTGTTCCTGACAGGCGTGATAGCCGGCGGCGCTGTCGGGTACGGCCTTGCGCGCAAAACATTGTTCCGCCCGCCCACAAAAAACGACATGGCGCGGCACATCCTGTCTGATCTGACCAAAGAACTCCAATTAACCCGGGAACAGGTCGCGCAAATCACGCCGTTGATCGAGAGTGCGGCAAGGCGCATTCATGAGGTGAATCAACGAACATTCAACGAGGTCAAGGAAATCATCCAGAGCACCGACAAAGAACTGTCCAACTTTCTCACCGCCGATCAGAAGAAGCTGCTCGAAGAAATGCACAAGAAACGTCAGCGCAACAAGCCCGGTGGCCCGCCTCCCGGTCCGCCGGGGGAAGGCCCGCCTCATGGCCCACCGGGGGACAAGGCGGGGCCGTTTCCGCCCGGACCGCCGCCGGCTGGCGGACCTCCGGCGGGTGAACCGCGTTGATTCTCAGCGCGGCTCGGGTGCAGCCGAATGGACGCGCTTTCGAGAATTGCGTTGGGTGGGTGAACACCGTTTTACCGTGTTGTGCTGAGCCGGTGCGTTCGTCGCCAGCAGATGAAAGTAAAGTCCGGGACTGTGACTGAACGGTTTGAACTTTGGAGATTAAGTGGAATTGACATATGGGTGCAAGATCAAGATTAAGGTGGCCGGTATGGGCCGTCGTAGTGATTGGTTTGGCCGGTGCGGGTTACGCCTGGTACAAGCGCGGCAAACCTGCGATCGATCCCGCCCGGGAATACCGAACGGCAGTGGTTACGCGGGGGAGCGTTGTGCAAGCCGTAACTGCGAACGGCCAAATCAGCCCGGTGAAGAGCGTGCAGGTCGGCAGCCAGGTCTCGGGGATCATTCAATCGATTTATGTCGATTACAATTCTCCGGTCACCAATGGCCAGGTGATTGCGCAGATCGATCCATCGACTTTCAAGCAAAACCTTACGCAGGCCGAAGCCGAGTTGTCCAATGCCGAGGCTGCGCTTGAACTGGCACAACTTAACCACCGGCGCGCCAAAGAGCTGCACAGTAACCAGCTCATAACGCAGGCCGACTACGACAAAACGATCGTTGATTTACATCAGGCCGAGGCGGCAAAGAAGATGCGCGAAGCTGCTGTTGAAAGGGCGCGGGTCGAGCTGTCGCGAACGACAATCACCGCGCCGGTGAATGGGATTGTGATAAGCCGCAACGTTGATGTTGGCCAGACGGTTGCCGCCAGCTTCAATACGCCAACGTTGTTTCTGATAGCGAATGACCTCGCGAAGATGCAAATCGAAGCGATGGTGTCCGAGGCGGATGTCGGTGGTGTCGAGGAAGGCCAGCGTGTTGAGTTTACGGTTGATGCCTTTCCAACGCGCAAGTTCGAGGGTTTCGTCAAGCAGGTCCGCTATGCCCCGATCACAAACCAAAACGTCGTCAACTACGTGACGGTTGTTGATGTTGAAAACCCCGATCTAAAGCTCAGGCCCGGCATGACTGCCAATGCTTCGATCATCACCGCAAGGCGCGACGGAGTGCTGCGCATACCGACCTCTGCATTCCTGTTCCGTCCAAAAGAGACACCCGGTTCGAGTGCTCGGACGAATGTGAGGTCCATGCCTCTGGCCGCAACACAAGCTCGAACCAACAATCCGTCAACCAACCAAATCGTGCAATCAGCTTCACCGGACAATACCGCGCCAACGCCGCCGTGGGTCGCAGAAGGCCGGTCACCCAACGGTTTTGAAGAGGTGCGCCGGTGGATGGACAGTCTCACGCCTGAGCAGCGCGAGGCCGCCCGTGCGCGGATGCGCGAACAAATGGGCAGGGCAGGAGGCGGCATGGGCATGCGCCGTGGACAGGGCATTGGAATGCAAGGCGGTTTCGGGTCAGGAAGAACAGCACCGGCTCGGCAGGCAGAAGAAGGCCCGGTTTCGCGGACGGTTTACGTTCTTGAGAAGGGGCCCGATGGCAAGCCGACGGGTACGCCGC
>Ga0068707_1002078_pt1 | contig 14115 bp, 14 predicted proteins | sample YNPNPMetaG_FD_66600 | JGI IMG/M metagenome (GOLD analysis project Ga0068707, IMG submission 66600) | Anoxygenic and chlorotrophic microbial mat microbial communities from Yellowstone National Park, USA - YNP NP MetaG | ecosystem: Environmental > Aquatic > Thermal springs > Hot (42-90C) >... | reverse complement strand
GTGGGCGGGCAGGTAGGCATGGCGGTGGGCGTGGGCGGGCAGGTCGGTACCGGCCCCGGTGTCCCGGTAGGATACGGTGGACAAGTCGGTGACGGTGGGCAGGTCGGTATAGGGGTAGATGTCGGCGGGCAGGTGGGCGGTGGTAAGGGCGGCAAGCCACCGCCAAAGCAGAAGAACATCAGGATCAGCAGCAAGGTGATCAGAGCCGCCAGCAGCAAAATGAGGGCTTTGATCTTCCGGAGCTTCTCCGGGTCGGCTTTCAGGTCAAGGTACCACTCGACGAGCCAGCCAAGGATAAATCCAAGGCACAAGGTCACCAGAGCTAAGATGAGAGTACTCAACATATTGAATCTCCCTTCTGAATTTTAAGGAAAGGCTATAGCTAAAAATCTGTCCAACCATCTCTCAAACCATGAGCCGCCCACGGTAGGCAGTCGCTCTATAGCAATGGTGAAGGTCACTGCTTTGGAAGGAGCGCTCGTTCTCCCGGTCTCGTCACTGGCCACGGCTGTCACCGTGTGCTCACCCGGTGCCAGAGGCTTATCGGGGATCAAAGTCCAATCCCCCTGGGTATTGGCAGCCGTTGTCCCGACCAGGCTTCCGTCATCGTAGAGCTGGACCGTCGTGTCAGGCGGGGCGGTGCCGGCGATGGTGGGCCGATCATTTTTGAGGATACCGCCGTGGGGTGGGGTGATGATGACCGGCGCGGCCAGAGGGGCTGTCAGGACAAAGGTGAGGGTAATGGTCGGCTCGAGCAGCACAGGGGTGGAGGTAAAAAGGGGCGTGGCAGGGGTAAGCGTCCGCTCCAGGGCCCCTGGAGTCGGAGAGGCAATGGTTGGCTTGAGCCCGGCGGTGGGGGTGGCCTTTGCTTCTGGGGTCGCACTGACTGGAGACCTCGCTGTCGGAGTTGGAACGGGTAGAGTAGGGGTGGTAACGGCTCCGGGGGAGGGAAGGGTTGTCGGCGTCACCTCAGCAATGAGCCCCCCTTCTCGGATAATGGCTGCGTAGCAACCCAACAGCAGGATGATCAAGAGAATGGCCAGCACCAGGACCAGGGTCTTCTTTTTCTGGACCTCGTCCTCGTCCCAGAACAGCCAGCGTGTGCGCATCTTTATCCTCGTCTGGCCAGCACTTTGGCCTGCTCGATCCAACTGTCGGGGTCTATCTTGCGCCAGGCGGGCACATTGAGAATTTCCCTGATCCGTTCTGGCGTCGTCTGGGCCAGTTGGGCGTAGCTATTGATGCCGCCATCGCGCAACTTCCACTGGTAGATGCGGCCAATGCCCTTAATGGCCGTCAAATCGTCAGGGTGGGTCTGGACGTACTCGTCGAAGCGGGCTTGCAGAGCATCCAGTTGCGCTTCCTTTGCTTCCAGTCTGTTTTGGAGTTCGTGGATTTCCGCGTCTCTCTTCTCCAAATAGCCGACTATGAACTGGCCGCCGGCTTCGTCAGGCTTAAGCCGCACTCCTGTTTCTTCACCCATCCGGCTTTCCAGCTCAAAGCCGGCCCATTTAGCCCGGGCGCGCCAGCGGAGGAGGTCCAAAGCCCATTCAGCCAGCCAGCCGAGGAGGAAACCAACCAACAGAGCCACCAGAGCTACAATGATAATCTGCGCCATTTTGCACCTCCTGGTCAGGCAAACGATTGCCCCTGCCTGTCGCTTTCAGCGACGGCAGAGCCCGAGCAGCGGGAATGTACTGCTGGTGCATATTGTAACACAGATATTAAGAAGCGTCAAATGGGGCACTTCATAAATATTATGTTTGGTCAGGTTGAATCTCAAGAGATCCTCTTCCAGGGATCAACGGCGATTATGGCTGCTCCGGCGCGGCACTCTCCAGCGCCGTCCAAATCTCCATCGGGGTGCGACCCACGAAGCCGTCCAGTTGCGCCAGTACTGGCTTCAGGTCGGCCTGCAAGGCCGGGCTGCCCCGCCCGGCCAGCGTCTCCAACACCGCCCGCGCCGCTGCCACGTCCCTGGCGGTCACCCTGTACTGTGTGGCGGCCGGGCTTACCGCCGCGCCACGCTTCATCGCCACCAGCCCCTTCACAGCGGGCTGCCATTGCCGCAGCAGGGCCGCCACCCGTGCCGCCAGCACCGGGTCCGTGGCCAGGATGCGGGCCACCTCCGGGGCGTGCTTCTCGTAGAGCGCAGTGTAACGCCGCCCGGCCACGCTACGGGTCAAGACTTCGTCCCGCAGGGCCTGGTAGGCGGCGATGCCTTGGGGGTTCCCTCGGAGCGCATCCCGCACCGGACAGGGAGGAGGCGTGGGAGTAGGCGTTGGTGTGGCCGTCTCTGTCGGCACCGGAGTCTCTGTAGCCGTCGCTGTCTCCGTCGGGCTCGCCGTCGGCGGGGGTGCCTCCGTCGCCTCTGGTGTATCCGTGGGGCTCACGGTTGTCGCCGTTGGCTCCTGGGCGTGGACCCGCCCTCGCCACCAGGGGGCCGGCAGGGCCAGGGAAAACACCAACCCCAGGACCGCTAACAGGCCCGCAAAACACAAAAGGCCACGGCGGCAGACCCCGGTGGTCCGCCCGACCACGGCCCTCGATTGCATCGCTACCATCCCATCATCTACCCATTTGTGGGGGAGGAGAAATCGGCATCTCATTCATCGTACTCCTCCTGTTTTTGCGCTCTGCCCCGGACCTCAGCCGGGTACTGATTTCAGTATACTCCATTCTGGCGGTCCTGTCAATAGGATTCTGGTAGGAACAGGGCCCTAAGTCGTTGATTGTCATTGCGAGCGCAAACGAAACCATCTCTTCATCGGCAACCTGGGGATTGCTTCGGCGCAAACAATGCGCCCCGCAATGACAAAACGCAGGCAGGCTTCACTGTCCATGGACTTAGCCCTGCTACCTGTCAGACCTTTGCACTTTTAGACAATTTCTGCTATACTCTATACATCTTGGTCTATCCGAGACGCTGTCCCGTCTCGCGGATATAGGAGAAGAACAGGGTGAGGAGAGCAAAGGTTTCCGCACTGATTTTGGGCCTGGTGCTGATTTTGGTTATGCTGGGGGGAGTTCTGTTTCGCTTTGCCTCCGCAGTGGACCCGGCTGAGGTCCGAATCGCCCCGGCCAGAGCCATCCCCAATACCGACGTCAATCCCTATGGGGCGAATTTTTTCCTGGAACGCGAGGTGGAAGAATGGAAGCGGGAAAAAACCGTCCAGATGGCCAGGGAGGCAGGAATCGGCTGGGCCAAGCAGCATTTCGTCTGGGCGGACATCGAGCCGCGACGGAAGGGTAAGTTTATAGACGAGACCAGCGGAGAGAGTACCTGGAAGAAGTACGATCAGATTGTTGATCTCTATGAGAGATACGGCCTCCAGGTCATCGCCCGACTCGACCGTCCCCCTGATTGGACCCGCCAGGACAACACTTACCCGGAACGCCCCCCCGATGATTTCAATGACTACGGCGACTTTGTCTACGAGTTCGTCAAACATTACCAGGGCCGGGTACGTTACATCCAGATCTGGAACGAGCCCAACATCTTCCCCGAGTGGGGCAATCAGGAGGTCAATCCGGCTCAGTATGTGGAGCTGCTGAAAATCGCCTATCAGCGGGCGAAGGAGGCCGATCCCAACGTCTATGTCCTCAGCGCACCCCTGGCCATCACCCTGGAAGATTTTCCCATCCGGCGCAATCTGAATGACCTGGTTTTCCTGGAAGAGATGTACCAGGCCGGGGCCAGAGATTATTTTGACATTCTCTCGGCCAACGCCTTCGGCTTCGAGTACCCCCCTGATGACCCACCCGATCCCGGCGTGCTGAATTTTTCCCGTGTCCTTCTGCATCGAGAAATTATGGAGAAATACGGAGACACCGATAAGCCCGTCTGGATTAATGAGTACGGCTGGAACGCAGCTCCAGACGATCCGGTGAATTTCCCCGAAGAGAAACTCCCCTGGAAACGAGTCAATGAGGAACAGCAGGCTGAATATACTCTGCGTGGCATTGAAGAGGCCAGAGCCCACTGGCCCTGGGCAGGGGTTTTCAACATCTGGTATTTCAGACAGGTGGGCAACTTCTCTCCAGAGCAGCCCGAGTATTATTTCCGAATGGTGGACGTTGACTTCACACCCCGGCGTGTGTATTACGCTGTCAAGGATGCCGCCGTGGCCTTGACAGTCGCCGGAGCCGGTCACTACGAGGAGACCAACCCGGCGGTGGTGGCTGACTCTGGCTGGCAGGCTGTCATTGAGCCGCGCGCCAGTGGGGAGTCCTATCTGCTCAGTGAACGCCCTGGGGCCAGCCTGTCCTTCACCTTCAAAGGCGATGCGGTGAACTTGCTCACCCGGCGGGATAGCCAGGCCGGGCGGCTGCTGGTCACTCTGGATGGCCGGGATGTGACCGGCCTGCCTTTGGACGAAAAGGGACGCTCCTACGTTGACCTCTACGAGCCCACAACCCGGTGGCAGGCCTGGGTACCCCTGGTGAGCGGAGCAGGCAATGGACAGCACGTCCTGCGATTGACGGTCAGCGAAGAGAGCCACCCCGCCTCGGCCGGCCATCATTGCAGCATAGACGCCTTTCAGGTCACCCTGGCCCCCCGGCCCACATTTCCTGCCATACCGGTGGCCGGACTGGGCCTGGGAGCTCTGGCCGCCACCTGGCTGCTCTACCGGGAACTGAGGCACAGGTAGCCAGGAGACTCAGTAGACCGCAATTGAGCTGTGGAGTCGAGGCTTTAGCCGGAGAGTTCCGCCTGAAGGCTCCACTCCAGGTGATCCCTTGCGGTCTACTGAGACTATCGCATGGGGAAGATCAGGAAACAAACTCCCCGATGAGTATTTTCCCCTCAAGCTCTTCCTGACTCATCTCCTTAGCCCGGTCCAGACTGACACACTCTTCTTTCATCAGCCGCAGCATTTCCCCTGGCTGCGGTATTTTGTTGCGCCGGCCATACTGGGTCGGGCAGGGGGAGAGGACCTCGACGAAAGCAAAGCCTTTGTGGGTCAATGCCTTCTTGAGGGAACGGATCAGGGGACGGATGTGGTAGACAGAGTAACGGGCCACATAGGTCGCCCCGGCTCCAGCCACCAGACGGCAGAGGTCAAAGGGTGGTTCGGTGTTGCCCTGAGGAGTGGTAGCCGTACGTATGCCCAGCGGAGTGGTGGGCGTCACCTGACCGCCCGTCATGCCGTAGATGCGGTTGTTGGCGCAAATAGCCGTCAGATCCAGGTTACGCCGCGCCGCATGGATGAGGTGATTGCCGCCGATGGAGGCCAGGTCGCCATCCCCGCCGATGACTACCACCTTGAGGGCCGGGTTGAAGAGTTTGGCCCCCGTGGCGAAAGCGATTGCCCGGCCGTGGGTGACATGCAGGGTGTCGGCGGCAAAGTGGGGGCTGGGAATCCAGGCCGCGCAGCCGATGCCTGAGACGAAAAGCATCTCATCCATGCTCCACCCCAGTTCAGCGATGGCCCGCAAGATGGCCCCCAACAGGATGCCATGTCCACAACCAGGACAGAAGGGTGTGGGAAAAGCCTCTGCACGGATGCAGGACAGGATGGATTCTGTCGAGCCTGGAGTTTTCATGAGCGCATGACCTCCTGCATAGCCTGGTGTATCTCTGCCGGGACGATGACTTCACCATCCGTTCTGTGGTAACCCTGAGCCTGAGGGGCCACGCGCTGCACTTCCCGCAGAATCTGGCCCAGGTTCATCTCTGGCACCAGCACCGCCCGGCTACGGAGGGCCAGTTGACGCACGACCTCCTCGGGGAAAGGCCATATCGTCTTGAGGCGTAGAAGCCCGGCCCGTATCCCCTCCTGACGAGCCGCCTGGACGGCCCGCCAGGCACTGCGGGCGGTGAACCCGAAAGCGATCACCAGAATGTCCAGTTCGTCCTCGTCACAGAACCGTTGCTCCACCTCAATGATCTCATCCAGGTGGTTGGTGACTTTTGCGCTCAGGCGAGTCACCAGCTTCTGCTGAGCCTGAGCGCTGCTGGTACGGCGGTAGCCCCACTCGTCGTGGGTTGAGCCGGTGACCAACAACTCGTGGCCCTGGCCGAAAACGGGCATGGGAGGCACCTCAGCCTGACCGAAAGGCGGTTCTTTACTCTGGGGTCGAATACGGTTGTAGATGCGCGTTTCGGCCGGGATATCCACATTCTCCCGCAAATGTCCCACCGCCTCCTCCGTCAAGAGGAAGACCGGCACCCGGAAACGTTCGGCCAGATTGAAGGCGCGGATGGTTTCAGTGTAAGCCTCTTCCACCGACCAGGGGGATAGGGCAATAATCTGGAAATCGCCATGCGCCCCCCAGCGGACCTGCATCATGTCGCCCTGGGCCGGGCGGGTGGCCTGTCCGGTGGAAGGGCCAGCTCGCTGCACATCTATCACCACCACTGGCGTCTCGGTGATGATGGCGTAGCCAATGTTCTCCAACATCAGGGTCAGGCCCGGGCCCGAAGTAGCGGTCATGGCTTTGGCTCCGGCCCACGAAGCGCCGATGCACGAGCCGATCGAGGCGATCTCGTCCTCCATCTGGATAAAAACCCGCCCCCCGCCCAACTCGGCGAAACGCTCGCAGATGCGCTCCATGATCTCGCTGGACGGTGTGATCGGATAGCCGCCGTAGTAATTGCAGCCAGCGGCGATGGCTCCCTCCGCAATGGCTTCATCACCCTGCAGAAAATAGCGTCCCGGCTTGAGGACACTTTCGACTGTGGTCCAACCTGTTTCACTCATGTAGCCACTCCATATTTGATTTTGACCGAAAATTGGGTATAATGCTGACATCTGGAGATGTCAGCAATGCAGAACGGATATCTCAACTACCTTGTCAAGGCGCGAGAAAACCTGTGGATTGAAGAATGAATTTTAAACAAGCCCAATTGATTGGAGAATTCAAGCGAGAAGTCAAAGAGCATTTCCCACACGTTACTGTTCTCAATCACTATGAATCGCCCGAAGAGGGAGGAATAGCCATTCGGGTGGCTTCCCCTTATGAAGATTCTGTAGAAATCATGCATCACATGAGCCAGAAATCGGTGGAAATCCTGGAAAATTACGGCTACCTCATCTTCGTTGTGCCCCTGGAGAACGTAACGCCGGAAGAGTTGGCGGCTATGATTGAAGACCTCCGCATGTCCCGCGAGCAAGAATTGGCGGAACTGGCCGCCTAGCTCACTGAGATCTTGCCGTTCGATACGACGATAGCCAGATCCGGACACAATAACTCGCACTGGCGGCAGGCCGTGCAATCCTCCGGGCGAGCGACTAACACGGGGTGACGACCCTTCTGAAAGACGGCCTGATCTATCTCCAGCACCTTGCGTGGGCAGACATCCACACAAATATAGCAGCCTTTGCACCAGTTGGGATTTATCTTAATGGCTGGCATTGGTCCTCATATCCTCCCAAAAACGACATCCGCCCGGCAGGGGCGGGTGAACGAAGGGACACCCCTCCAGGTATCTTCATCAGCCGAACTTTGACGAACCCCATAGCGCGGCAAGCCGCAACCGAAGCAGGTCGGATTGCCAATCCGACCTGCGACAAAAATCTTCGCGATGGTGATTTTCGCGGGGCAATACTATAACATGGCCTGGGGGTAAGCGTTGGCTTATCCCTCCAGCCGCCAGGCGTGGGTGTAGACCCTCATCCGCTGCCCGCGCAAGTATCCAATCAAAGTACAATTCAGATGATCGGCTAACTCGACGGCCAGAGAAGTCGGTGCGGAGAGGGAGACGGCCACCGGCACCCCTAAACGTACCGCTTTAGTCACCATCTCAGAGCTGGCCCGGCCGGTGCTCACCAGGATCTTGTCTTTCAGGGTGATGCCTTGTAACAGGCAGTGGCCCAGGACTTTGTCCACGGCGTTGTGCCGACCGATGTCCTCGTGGATAGTCACCAACTCACCATGACGGGTAAAAAGGCCAGCGGCGTGAATGCCACCTGCCTGGCGGTAAGCCTCCTGTCCCTGCCTGATGGTGGAGGGCAGTTTCAGCAGCATCGTGCGTTGGACTTGCAGGTTGTTATCCAGCGGCTCAAGCTGGCCAGCCAATTCCCCGGCGTCGGTCCGGCCACAACCAGAGCGGACCAGGCGCACCACATCCAGGCGGGGATCCCGGAAAGCGGCTGGCGCAGCAAGGGTAATACGCACCACATTACGGGATTCTGCCAGGCCGACCTCATTGTCCGCTGATGGCGCGGGCAGGGTCTGGCCACAATGATGGACCAGGGCGATGTCGGCCAGGTCGGCAATGAGACCCTCGCTGAGGCAAAAACCCACGGCCAATTCCTTCTCGGCCCCTGGGGTGCGCATCAAAACGGCTACCGGCTGTTCGTTAATGCGTATTTCCAGCGGCTCCTCGATAACCACCGAAGCTGGAACCTGCTTCGTATACTCGCCTCTGACCTCGGTTATCATCCAGGGCAGCAAACTGCCGCCAGTTTGCAACGTCAGTTTATCTCTCATTGGCTGGTGACTGAATCCAGTAGATTATAGCGGCAAACAGGCCCCCGGTCAAACTGCTGTTGCCTCACACTCTCTGACTTACCTGTCCTGGCCATCGGGGGCACTGGCCACGAGCAATGAGTACAGCTACTCCGTCGAAGTCTATCTCCCTTTCGATCGCTGCCCGGATGTCCTCGCCGCGGTCGAGGTCCACCACTTCCACCATCCCGGCGCCAGTCTGACGGGCCAGTGTGACCAGGTCTACGGCGCGTCGGGGCTTTCCCCGGGCATCCACCGGGCTGGCCGGATGGGGCTGCCCGCCCGACAGCGCGGTCGTGCCGTTGTCAAGGATCACCACCAGTATCCTGGCGCCGACCCGGGCTGCATCCACCAACCCGTTGAAGCCGGAGTGCAGGAAAGCGGAATCCCCACACAAGGCGATGACCCTTTTCCCCGCGCCGCCCTTTGTCATACTCAGGGCGATCCCGGCCGCTATCCCGATACTCGAGCCCAGGCTGATCTTGACATCCAGCAACTCGTAGGGCGGCAACTGGGCACGCACCATACAGCCCGGATCACCAACGACGATGAACCGGTCGCGTCCTCCCCATTGGGCCATAACCCCGATGAGGGCATCAAAGGTGGGGATATAGGGACAGCCATCGCAAAGGGTCTCCCGGCTGGGCATGGACCGGCTGCCTTCTCCTTCTACAGGCAGAACCAGGCCGGGCAGGAAACGGCTCAGGGCGGCTGCCATGTGGGGAGCAAATAGCTCACCCGCCCGGGGAACGTGGCCGGTGTCGCGGCCGTAGACAGGCAAACTCAGGCTGGCCTCTTGAGCAATGGCCCGGACAGCCCTTTCGACCAGGGGAGCGGTTTCCTCCAGAACCAGGACCGACTCCGTCGTCTGCAAAAAGGCTGTCACCCGGTCTGCGGGCAATGGGTAAAAGGTCCCCAGGCGCAGGATGCGTAACCCAGGCGGGACAGCGCCACCCAGCAGGTCCAGAAGCTTCTGATAAGCGAACCCGGCGGCGATAACCCCCCGGAGCCCATCTCCCTCCACCCCGTTGAGTGGTGAATCCTCAAAGCGAGCCTGGACTGCGTCCAGGCCTTGAAGCAGGCGGAGATGGAAAGGCACGACATCAATGGGCAGCACCACCCGGCGCATGAATTCGCGCTGAAAGGAGGGGGGCAACGCAGTCTGGACCTCTTCCTCGACCAGCCCGGCCCCTTTGGCCAGGACAAGGGCGCTGGTCACCCGCACAATGACCGGCAGACCCGTCTCCTCCGAAAGTTGGAACGCCTGGCGTATGGCTGCCCGCGCCTCAGAGACCGTGGTGGGTTCGAGCAGAGGGAGCTCAGCGGCCAGGGCCAGCGTCCGGCTGTCCTGCTCGTTTTGCGAACCCCAGCCGCCGGGGTCATCGCCGACGAGGATGACGAACCCGGCGTTGCAGCCGGAGAGGTTGAAGGCCATCAGCGGGTCGAGGGCGATGTTGAGCCCCACACTTTTCACGCAAAGGAGCGAGCGCATCCCACCCACAGAAGCACCAAAGGCCATCTCGATGGCCACTTTTTCGTTGCTGGTCCATTCGACCTGTACCTGGTCGGGGGAGGTCAGTTTCAGGATGTGGTTGACCACAGCCGTGGCTGGCGCGCCTGGGTAGCCAGTCACCAGCGAGACGCCGGCCTCGATAGCGCCACGGGCCAGAGCGTAGGCTCCGGAAACCGGTTCGTTCATGGTTTGTATCCTTCTCTGAATTCCCTCCTGGTCACTCGCTTGAGGCATCCGATGCCTCCTGCTCTTCGGCTGGTCCCTCGGAAACGGCTACCCTGGGCTGCGGGGCGCGGCCCAACTCCAGACCAGTGCCCTCCCAGGCCTGGATGAGCCCTCGCAACACCCGGAACAGCAGCCAGGTCAGGACAAAGGCCACGACAAAGAGGGCCGCCAGGCCGATCAATTGCGCGTAGAGCTGACCGGGCCAGTCGGGCTGAAAGCCCCGGGCGGTGAAATAGCCGGAAACACCCTGCCCCAGGACGCCCAGGTACTCAGCGGCCCCTACGCCGTTCCAGCCTGCGCCGTACCGCCCGTCGGCGAAGAAGCCTGAAGCCAGCAACCCCAGCACCCCCCCCAGGCCGTGCACAGAGACAGCCGCCGTGGGGTCGTCGAGGCGCAGGAGATGGTCCAGGAGGTAAATGCATGGTGGCAAGAGGAAGCCAGCCACCGCTCCCGTGAGCAGGGCAGCCCAGGGTGGCACAAAGGGAACGGCCGCACTGATGGAGACCAGGCCGATGCCCAGGCCCCGGGTGACCATCAGAACATCCGCCCGACCTGTAGTGAACCAACTGTAAAGGGTGGCGACCAGTGTCCCTCCAGCGGCCGCCAGGAACAGGTTGATGGCCACAACGGCTGGTGAGAAATCGGCCACGGTGTGGAGGGGATTGGCCAGGGCCCAGCCAATCCAGCCGACGACCAGGAGCAGCGAACCCAGGATGGCCAGAAGAGGCAAATGGACAGGTGGCATTTCGGCCGGCACCCTTTGAGATGGCGGTAGAGCCAGGGCACGGGCCGATAAGGGAGAGACAACTTCTGGCAGGGGGCGATCCTCTTTCGGCTTTCGCAGCTTGAAGACCAGGATACCGGCCAGGGCCGCCGTCCCCCCGACCAGATTCACCAGGCCAGCTCCGGCAAAATCAATGAAGCCGTGACCCCAACCCAGGCTGGAACCCAGGTGGGCCAGCCAGCCGCCGCCCCAGACCCAGTTGCCCAGGACAGGGTAGACGATGGCCGAAAGGAGCAGCGCGCCCAGCACGATGACAATAGCCTTGACCCGCCGCCTCAAAGATAGAGCGGGGATGAGCACGACTGTGGTCACAAAGGCCAACTGGGAGAAGAAGAGGGCGTAAGCCGCCGGGTTGTCCGCTTCTCCTCCCAGAAAGAAACCGTGCAGGCCCACCATGCCCCATCCCGGCCCCCAACTGACATCCAGGAAGGACCATTCCCAGATCAGATTCTCCACACCTGGCCACCCGGAGAACAGGCCGATGCCTCCGAATTGAAAGGCAAAACCACAGGCGAAATAGCCCAGAACCCCCAGACCGAGGGCGGCCAGACCGGTCAGAGCGACATCGGCGGCTCTATCCTCCGAAGTTGCCCCACTGGCCAGTAACGTCAGTCCTATCGGCACCAGAAAAGCCAGAACGCTGGCCAGGATCAGCCAGGTGGCCATCTCACTGCTCGCCGCAGATGACCCACCGTTGCTGGCCAGGGTCACTCCTCCAGTCGCGGCCAGTACCATGCTTCCCATCAAACCACGCTGTAAGCTGCTCCTGAGCATTGCTACTGTCTCCATGAATTTCAGCCAGCAATTGGAAATCGCGCCGGTAGGAGGGCGAGGCTTGCCTCGCCCTCCGGCTGGCCGTCCACAAGGGTGGACACCCGGCGGAACGCCCCCCAGGTGTGGTTTCAACCGCTGGCTACGAGAGGTCCCCCTTCGCTCACCCGTCCCTCAATCATGGGGCAGGATGAATTATACTTCATCTTCACCCAAAGTGTCAAAGAAGCGGCTCTCCTCCACCGATCGGGGGGTTCGTTGGAAACCCCCGGCGCAGGCTTTATTGACTTCTGGTCAGGAGGAGGCTATAATTAGTGGCGGGTACAGGATAAATCCTGTTCTAAGTCCCGGTGGGGACTTTTTCAGCCCCCTGCTGTGAGAGGAAGAGGGAGAAAGCGTTCAGAGGAGGAATGGCTATGAAACGAGCTGTCAGCGTCAGTCTGGGAAGTTCCGCCCGCGATAAGCAGGTCGTCGTCACTCTCAAGGGCCAGGAACTCAGCATCGAACGCATCGGCACCGACGGCGACGTGCCAAAAGCGCAACGCCTGTTCGCCGAGCTGGACGGCAAAGTGGACGCCCTGGGGGTGGGCGGCGTTGACCTGTACCTGCGCCTGGATGATCGCGAATACCCCCTGCACGCTGCCTTGAAGCTGGTTAAGGATGTCCACCAGACACCCGTAGTAGATGGCCGTGGGCTGAAACATACCCTGGAGCGGCGCGTCTTCGAGCTGGCATTGCCAGCCCTGGGCGGTCTGCCCCGTTTCCGCCGCGCGTTCGTGCCGGTGGCTGTTGATCGCATGGGCCTGGCCCAGGCGGTGGCTGAAGTGGCCGAGGAGGTGATCCTCGGCGACCTGATGATCGCTTTGGGTATCCCTATCGCCATACGGGGTCTGGCCAATTACCGCCGACTGGCCCGCATTCTCTTTCCCATCGTCAGTTACTTTCCCATGAGTATGCTCTTTTATGGCAGTGGAGGAACAGAGGCCAAACCCAGGTATCAACGCTACTGGCAGGAGGCCGACCTGATCGCCGGCGACTTTCTCTTCATGCGCAAGTATCTGCCGGATGATCTGGCAGGCAAAACCGTCATCACCAACACCACCACCGCTGAGAACATCGAGTTGCTGCGGGCGCGGGGCGTGCGCACAGTGATCACGACCACGCCACGGTTCGAGGGCCGCTCTTTCGGCACCAACTTGATGGAAGCAGCCCTGACCGCTTACGCCGGCAAAAGCCGCCCTCTTACCGACGCCGAACTGAACGCCCTGATTGACGAACTTGACCTCCGGCCCAGCGTGCAACGGCTGAACGAGGTGTGAGATGGAAAAGACCAACGCCATGCGGATGCTGGAGGCCCGCAAAATTCCTTTTGAGACCTACACCTTCGACCCCGGCATCCACTCAGCCGATGGGGTGGCCAGGGCGCTGGGCCTGCCCGCCCACCAGGTCTACAAAACCCTGGTGGTGGTGCGCCCACAAGGCAAGCCTCTGCTGGTGCTGGTGGCTGGTGACCGGGAACTGGACCTCAAAAAGCTGGCCCGCGCCGTGGGAGAAAAGAAACTGAGCATGGCGTCCTACAAAGAAGCCGAGGCCCTGACCGGATTGCAGGTAGGGGGCATCTCGGCCCTGGCACTGATCAACCGTGGCTTTGACGTGTACATAGACCGGGCGGCCACGAAACTCTCCCATATCCTGGTCAGCGCTGGCTGTCGGGGTATCAACCTGAAGCTGAACGTGGAGGATCTGATCCGCATAACCGGAGCCAGGGTGATCGAGGCTACCGCTGACAGCGAGTGAACTACACCCCTGCTGTCGCCACAGCGAAAAGCCTGATAAAGTCTCTGGAAGTCCGTTGGTCTGGCCCGAAGCGCTCCTTCAGGTGGTAGTTGCGGGCCATCCTGCGCCCCAGAGTGGACGCCCAGCGTGCCTCGTATTCTGCCAACCTGCTCGCTGAAGTGTCACCGGCCTCAATGGCCCGGGCCGCCACCTCTGCGGCGTACTGTCCGGCTGTCATGGCGTTGGTAATGCCCCCGCCGGTCAGAGGGTCTACCTGGCGGGCGGCGTCACCCACCAACAGGCAACCATGGGTCACCAACCGTTTCGGAGGCAAAGCCACCGGCACACCTCCCACCACCAGAGTCACCGGGCTGCCCCGTGCCAGATGGGGCTGCCCCTCGATGAATCGCACCAGATAATCCAGGGCTGGCCTGACGGCCATATCCGCCTGGACCCCCAGTCCCACGTTGGCTTTGCCCTCGCCTTTGGGGAAAACCCAGGCATAGCCGCCGGGAGCGAGTGTCTGAGAGATGTAATAGTAGAGACAGGTGGGGTCAATGTCAATGCCCGAAAGCAGAAACTGAGCGCAGGC
>Ga0068707_1002075_pt1 | contig 14121 bp, 15 predicted proteins | sample YNPNPMetaG_FD_66600 | JGI IMG/M metagenome (GOLD analysis project Ga0068707, IMG submission 66600) | Anoxygenic and chlorotrophic microbial mat microbial communities from Yellowstone National Park, USA - YNP NP MetaG | ecosystem: Environmental > Aquatic > Thermal springs > Hot (42-90C) >... | reverse complement strand
CACGTGTACAAATGCCTGAAGCCGCAAGAAATGTCGTCTCGCAAACCGTAGCGCGTGATCTGTGCGTGGGATGCGGTGTGTGCGCCGGGGTATGTCCACAAGACAACCTACGCGTGGGCTGGAATACTTGGGGCGAGTATGAACCTGCGGACAGCGGCAGGTGCAGAACTGGATGTGACTTGTGCCTTGCGGTCTGCCCGTTTCAGGACCACGAAGAAAACGAAGACGTAATCGCGGGCCGTTTGTTCGGTAATCAGCCTGAAATCGAACACGATGGCCAGTTGGGATATTTCATAGGGAGCTGGGTCGGGCATGTTGAACGCGGCGACTATCGATCTGCGGGTGCTTCAGGCGGAGTGGCAACATGGTTTCTTGAAAAACTGCTTCGGTCGAATATGGTAGACAGGGTGATTTGCGTTACGCCAACCCCGCATTCCGATCAACTGTTCAGGTTTGCGTGTTTCGAAGACTCGGAGGGTGTTAGGCGGTCTTCAAAGTCGGCGTACTATCCCATAGAGATGTCCGAGGTGTTAAGGGAAGTTCTTCGCACCGGCGCTCGCTACGCCTGCATTGGACTTCCCTGTTTCATAAAAGCCCTGCGGTTGGCCGAGCAGCGGGTACCACGGATCGGCAAACGCATTATCTTACACGCAGGATTGGTGTGCGGCCAACTCAAGACACGGCACTTCGCTGAGATTCTGGCACGCCGCGCCGGTCTAAACGCTCAATCACTGAACTTCGTCTCTTTCAGGGAAAAGACTCTGGGTGGTCCGGCCAGCGAGCTAGTTTTCGCGGCTGCTGACGGACAAGAGACCGCCCGGCTTGCGTGGTCGCGCGGCTACGGCGAGTGTTGGACTACGGGCCAACTGAAGATCAGGGCTTGCTGCTTCTGCGACGACATCTTCGCTGAGTTGGCGGATGTCGTGTTCATGGACGCATGGCTTCCTGAGTTTGTTGGCGACGGCCGGGGGACAAGCATTGTTACCGCCAGATCGGCACTGGCCGCGAGCATTCTGGAGGACGGATTAAGATCCGGCGACTTGGCAATGCGCCCAATAAATGCCGCCGAGGTGCTTGCGAGCCAGGCCGACGTGGTCTACGAGAAGAGATGTGCGCTGGCTTGGCGGCTCTGGCTTGCCGACCAACTAGGACAGCCGCGTCCGAAAAAGCGTGTCAGTGCTTGTAAGCCGGATCCGCTGAGATTGAGGCTCCTCCAACTGCAGGAAACTATTCGTGTAGCAAGCCGCGAGGCCGCCGCTGCTCAACAAGCGATGTCACCCACTGGTCTTGACTTCTACGACAAGGTTATGGGCAGTCATCTGCGAAGACTTCGAAACTTGACACTATTGCTGAAATGGGCGGCCAGGGCCTCGCGAATAACACGAGCGGTTCGAAAGGCGTTGTCGCAATTACTCAAGCCTGTTTCGGGGAAGACTGACTGACGATGAAAAGCCTGTTTCTCCTAGTGGGTAACGCCCCGTACACGAATCGCGGATGCGAAGCGATTGTCAGAGGGACTATGCGCATTTTGCGCCATGAGTTCGGTGAAAACGCTCGCGCGGTAGTAGCATCATTCTTCACCTCGTATAGGCAGTATTTGACACAACGCGCCCAAGAGACCGATCCCGGAATTGAACACGTGCGCCTAGAATTGCCCGAGCGTTTCAAGTGGGGCTGGTGGCTGCGCCAAGTCGACAAAGTGCTCGGTACTAGCCTAGCCCTTAGCAGCAGAACCGTGAAACGCTATACCGCTCTCGCAGACGCTACTTTGCAGATCGGCGGGGACAATTACACTCTTGATTACGGCTACCCTGTGGCATTTATGGAGATTGACCGTCGCGTCCTCGCGCTGGGCAGGCCGCTCGTGCTATGGGGGGCATCAGTCGGCCCGTTCGACACTGATCCTAGGTTCCAGAAGCGGATAGCTGATCACCTTGCGCAGTTCGATGCGATCTTAGTACGTGAGGGCAGGAGCGATGATATTCTTCGCCGAATGGGCATAGAGAAAAACGTTTCACGAACGGTGGATCCTGCATTTGTGATGGATCCCGTCCGGCCCGAGGCGGGCAAGCTGGGATTTGATGTGCCGGACGGCGCTGTCGGACTTAATCTTAGTCCATTGATGGCGAACTACGTCACCGGGAGCGATCTGAGAAAATGGATTGGGACTGGAGCCGGCATACTTAGTGCAGTGCTAAGAACCGTTGAAAGGCCGATAATACTTGTGCCGCACGTAACTTCGGACAACCCCGCAGTGGACGACGGCGCTCTGCTTCGGGAGATACGTGATGCGCTTTCCGAAACCGAGAAACGCCGCGTCTGTCTTGCCGGAGAGAGCCTCTCTGCAGCGGAAACAAAGTGGTTGATTTCCAAGTGCGCGGTTTTCGCCGGTTCGCGCACGCACTCCACCATCGCGGCGATATCGAGCGGGGTACCGACGTTGTGCTTTGCGTACAGCACAAAGGCACGAGGCCTTTCGGAATTGGTCTATGGCTCAACGGATTACTGCCTCGAGCCGCAGGAACTCACGCCGGAGGGCGTCTCAACAGCCGTGGCGCGACTTTGCGCGAATGCGGATGCTGTTCGAGACCATTTGCGAGCGGTGCTGCCCGGTCTGTTCGAGCAATGTTACTACGCAGGTCGAGTCTTGAGGCAAGCAATATCGCGTGCATTCGATGCCTGAAAGACCAACAGTGTCGGTGGTAATACCCCTGTATAACGCGGAGCGATACATACTTCGATCAGTAGCGTCGGTCCTTGCACAGAGCTTTGAGGATTTCGAATTGATCGTTATTGATGACGGTTCTACTGATGAGGGGCCTAAGCGCTTGATCGACGCGTATGGTTGCGACCCAAGGCTTCGATTGCTCACGCAGGCCAACGCAGGTGTAAGCGCAGCCAGAAACCGCGGTCTGTCCGCGATGAGAGGGCGCCTAGCGGCGTTTCTCGACGCAGACGATGAGTGGATGCCTGAGCATCTTGAGGATATCATAGCAACTGCGATGAGGTTTCCGGAAGCTGGTCTGCTCGCCACGGGCTATCGGCAGATATGCAGCGGCGGTTACGTTTCCGAAATCGCGGCGGCCGGAGTCGAGCCCTCGCTGGTGGCGGATTACTTCTCCGCGGCTAAGGCCCTGCCGCTGTCGAACATGTCTGTGTGTGCCGTGACTCGACAGGCGTACGAAGCTCTAGGAGGCTTCCTTGAAAACGAGCCCTACGGTGAAGACACGGAGTTTCAGGCAAGGTATGCGTTTCATTTTCCCGTAGCGTGCCACCCGCGTGTGACGGCCGTTTACCACCGAGAGATAACGACAAGCGCAATGGGTACTTGCGCCCGCAAGTGGTCAGGCGAGCTTCCACCACTGGTTCGCAACTACAGGAACTGGCCGGGAGTTAGGAAAGCCGATCCGGTGAAGTTGGAATCACTGGAGAACTACGCGGCCCACGTGCTGTATCAAACCGCCGTATTCCACGTGAGTGTCGGCGGCAATCGACAACGCATCTTGGAACTACTGAGGCATCCGCTGCTCAGGAGAAGTGGAATGCAAGTTCGGGCGGCGCTGGCGGCTTGGGCAGTCGGAAGCTTTGCTTTACCCGTTGCGAGGCTATACTACCGACTGAGTCGCTCTCGCCTGTTTCACAGGGACGTGGTTAGTAACGGCGTCTCATTCCGCTGCATTTCGCGTTGGTGACGAGCCGCACATATATGTTTGACATGTGTGCAGTTTCATTAGCCTCGCATTCAGCAACTGCATTGTCGATCCGGTGGCTCAGTGCAGTCTTCCATAAATACGGTGACGTATATCTCTTGATGCGATGTCATATTGCTATGGCATAATCTCCTCTGGATGGAGGAGTGCGTGCCCAGGAAGAGCCCGTATGTGATAGAGTTGGAGCCGGACGAGAAGGCGAGACTTGGGTCTTGCGTTTCACCACGAAACGCCCATCCCTCGTCCATCCACAATAAGTGAGTGAATCCGAGGAAATTGAACGTCTCCAGCCGTCTCTGCCCACTCTGTGCGTGATCGATTGCTGGCAATCGGCCGAACTCCAACAGCCGTGTTTTCTCCTCGTGCAGCCTGAGACCAAACCTCCCCAGGCGCTCCTTGAGGGCTGCCTGCATCGTCTTCGCATCCGACCTGTACTGAAACCCCAACACGAAATCATCAGCATAGCGGACTATTACCACTCTGCCTCGCGCGTGTTTCCGTCTCCAGATCGACGCCCATACGGCCCATACGTCCAGGGCGTAGTGCAGGAAGATATTGGCCAGCAGTGGGCTGATCGCAGACCCCTGTGGCGCTCCTGTCTCACACTCCATCCATACTCCGCTCTCAAGGACACCGGCCTTCAGCCACAGCTTTATCAGCCGTAGAATCCTCCGGTCGGCTACCCTTACAGCGACCATCCGCAGCAGCCACTCGTGGTCCACCGAGTCGAAGAAGCTGCGTATGTCCGCATCGAGCACCCAGTTCACGCTTCGCGTCATTAACCCCGTGTGAAGCGCATCCAGCGCCTGGTGAGCATTGCGACCGGGTCGGAACCCATGCGAGAACTCCAGAAAGTCTACCTCGTAGATGGCATTCAGCACCTCGGCTACCGCGCCTTGGACGATCTTGTCCTCCAGGGCAGGTATACCAAGTGGCCTCTTGCCTCCATCGCTCTTGGGGATATACACTCGCCTCACTGGCAGTGGACGGTAACTCCCAGTGTGAACCTGCTCGCATAGCCTGCTCAGGTTCTCGTCCAGCTTCCGCTCATAACGTGCGACTGTTTCCCCATCTACACCTGTGCCCCCGCTTCGCCTCAGGTGCACAAATGCCCGCCGTAGGCTTGCCAGGTCAACATGACGCAACAATGCCATGAACTGTGTCCGTCTATCTCGCCTCGCTGCCTGGTTCACCCGCTGGAGATTCTGCGGCAAAGCTTCCCGGCTCTGAGTCCGGACCTTGCCTTCATCTCCCGGGTTCCCTCCAAGCCGGTCCCTTCTCTCCATCACTTCGTCTCCTTCAGTGATCTCCCAGGTACTATGAACCGGTCCGACTCCCGACCTCAGCTCAGCACGGCGCTCCGGTCCTCCCTTGCGCCCTGCCCCCACCGGTGACAATCCCGATGGACCCGGTCGGGCCTCCTGGGTTCCGTTAACAACCTCTTATACGTGATGCGGCCCACGACCCCGGCGGAGCGATGCCGACTCGCTTAGCGCTAGCACACATGCTGCCTTCGTTGAAGGGAACCAACTCGGCCTCCACGACCTTCTACCTTTCGAGGCTAATATCCGCACCCCGCATAACTCCTGTCTACGCTTCAGACCTGTCGTTACCGCCAAGCCTGCAAGACTCGGTTCCGGCCTGCCCGCTATGGCTTTGACCGGACGTAACTTACACCCGCAAGCTGTTAACAGCTTTTCGCAGCGCACTCCCTTTCGCAGTTGAAAGTTGGTTGAGAGTTGGCGGCTCGGCTCCGCCCGATTCTATAGAATCGGGCAAACAGACTCATCAAGAGAGGAGACGAACCACCGATGAGAGAGTATCAGATTGCCGACAGGAAAGACCGCCAGCGAATCGTGGGGTTTCTGGCGGCGAACTCGCCGGTAGCGCTGCCGGTGCTGGACCTGATGAAGCGGTCTCGGGTGGGGCGATAGACGGGCTGGTGGAGACGCTGTGTCGTGCGGCTATTGGGGCATTTTGTAGGTATCGGCTGCGGGTGTGGCGAGCGAACGGCGTCAGGGTGTGCGCTCGGGCCGAGATGCGTGCGGGCACGGCAGCCAGGACGGTGTTGTGAGCATATCGGGCCGAAAGATGCGGGTATTGCGTCCTCGGCTATGTATGAAAAGGGTGTCGGTTACTGGCGGAGATGTAAGCATCCCGGCTTTCGAGGCAATGCGGTTGGATTCTGGTCTGACCGGCCATCTTCCAAACGAGATGATGCGTGGGGTATCGACTCGCAACCGCCCCGAGATTCTGCCGGAGGCGTGCGAGGGGATGGGTGTGTCGAAGTCGAGCGCGTCGCGGCATTTCGTACGGGCAAGCGACGAGGAGTGCAGGATCCCTGAGCTTGATTCAGGGGGCGGTTTGGTGATGTGTGGATGCTGGTGATCTACATCGCCGGGATCGTGGTGGCTGATCACAGTACGATCTCGGCGGCTGGGATGGACGAGGCAGGCTACAAGCATGTGTTTGAGATAGCCGGAAGTGCAACCGAGAACGGGGCAGTTGTGAAGGGCCTGCTGGAGTAGATGGTCGCTCGGGGGATAAAGCAGAGGGTGCGACGCCTATCTGATTGATGACAGTAAGGCGCCACGTTCGGCGATGGACACGATATAGGGCAGGGACAACCCCGCGCGGATGTGCAGACAGCACAATGCAGACAGCACAAGTTTGATAAATGTGACGGATCAGTTGCCCGAGCATCTGACTGATACTGCGAAGTGCCGTTTGAGGGCGACTTGGAGACTCGAAGTGGAAGAGGGGATGGCAAGGCTGAGGCAGCTTGCGAGGATGTGTGAGGACGCCTGTCCCGCTGGAGCTGCAAGCATCCTCGAAGGACTCGAAGAGATGTTCACCCTAGACCGACTCGGCCTTTCGGCAATCTTGCGCAAGTGCCTGGCATCGACCAGTGATTGATCCTCCGAACACTGGGGCTCGGACGCGGGCCCGAAGGGTCACCAACCGGCGGAACGGCAAGACGGTCAAGCGACGGGTGGCCTCGGCGTTTCTTTCGGCCGAGAAGAGCTTCAGTAGGATCACAGGCTACAGGGACGTGTGGATGCGCAAAGCAGCCATGAACGAAGTCTTGACAAGAATCGAGAGACAGCATAGCATGCAGTCGAGCCACCGTCACTTTCAGCTACGGTTGGAACAGGCCCGGACGTCAGGCGAGAGTGTGTTGCGGTTTCCACAATGCAATGAGACACCAAGCAATCTTAAGGCGTAGAAAGATAGGTTTTCTGCTTGGAGTTGCTTTCACGCAGGTGTGTACTGTTACTTGGCTCCTGTGGTTGAATGGAATTCGACCAGAGGTTTGCGATTCAAGAGCAGTTGGCCTTGTGACCGGTTCAATAGCTTTGGCTGCGGTAGGAATCCTGCTACTTGCGGGCTACGGACCTCTGTCCATTCCCGTGGTGTACCTCGGATATACGTGGCTTTTTCACTTCTCGCTTTCGTTCATTTGCAGCGCGTGTCCTGGTCTCTGGGAAATCGCGCCCTCGAACTTCTCGGAATGGGCAAAGGAGTCGTATTGGAACGCCGCGCTCGTGTACTCTATGCTGTGTTGTTGCGCATGCGCCGGCGCTTGCACCGCGTCGTTGCTGCTGTATGCTCCAAGAACGCAAGAACGCCTTCCTGGGGATTGCTCAGTTGTGCTATACCGATTTGGGGTTGCTTTGTCGGTCGCCTCAGCGATAGCACTCGTTTGGGGATTGATTTCGGCTGGCGGGATAGACGTCTTGTCGCGGTCGTACCTGAAGAATTTTAGTGAGGGAGTTTTCGGTCGAGCGTTCTTCGGCAGTGTGCACTATTTCTCATTCGGAACATCGTTTGCCTGCGCGGCGGCTTCCAAGCACGACCTGTGGAAACCGGTGGCGTTGCAGATATCGACCTCGGTGCTACTCATTCTGTTGGGGGCGCGTGGGCCGGCGCTAGTCGGCATACTTGTGATGGTGCTAGTGCTGCACAAGCGCGGCCTGCGAATCCGGTTTGGTCAGGCAGTCATTGCGATTATCGCTGTCCTTTACCTGATATCCATTGTTAAGCAAGTGCGAGATCTGGAGGAGGGGATTCTTGGGTCAAACAAGACGAGAATAAGCTTCAGTGCGATTGGAGGCCTGCTTGAGCTTGGGGGGACATTGCGAACTGTAAGTCTCATTATGCAGTGGATGGACGAAGACCCAGACGCACTGCAGTGGGGGCGCACATACCTCTATCCGGTTGAGCGAATTCTGGGTCTGGCCATTCCTGAGTTAAGGACCAATCCCTTCGAAGACCTCCGAAACTTTGGCGCGGCAGTGAGATCTCGCGAGGCCTACCTGGGCGGTTCAGTGATTGGGGAGTCTTTCTACAATTTCGGAATGTTCGGAGTTCTGATGTTCCTGCCCATAGGCTTCTTTCTGGGACTACTCGAACTGCGCAGTCAATCCTGCTACTGTCTTGCCGCAACTGCTGTAGTCGTGTACTGCCTGCTTTACTACGTCAGAGACTACTTTCTCCCGGTTCCAATGTCAATCCTGACCGGCTTGGCGATTCTGTTTGTTATCAACCAGGTTGATGCGTACGTCAGATATCGCAGGCGAGCACGAAGCGTCGGAAGTTACAAGCCACATGCTGAGGTGTATGGGGATGGTAACTAGAGAAGCCGTGATTACGAGACCGATAAGAGTCCTACACGTAGCCGGCGGTATGGACTGTACGGGCGGGGTTCAGACCGGTCTGATGAACTTGTTGCGCAATGCTACCGGGGGCGAGTTCGAAATGCATTTCCTCGTAGATGAAGATCGGTCCTACGACTACGAAGAGGAAATCGCTCGCTTAGGAGGCAAGATGCTTGCCTGCACCAATCCGCGCAATCCTTGCCTCTACGCTCGGAACTTCGCTGAGGTCGTCCGTAGTTACGGACCGTACGACATCGTACACGCGCACGTTGGTTTTCGAGGCGGATTCATTTGTAAGCTAGCCCATCGTGAGAAAGTGCCTGTGAGAATAGTCCACAGTCACGACGCCTTTGACAACGTCAACTCGACCATCAGGCGAAGGCTTTACGTTGCGTTACAGAAGCGTTGGATCGACCGATACGCTACGCATGGGATCGGTGTCAGTGAGAAGGCAACCGAGGTCATGTTCGGCCCTCGCTGGCAGAGCGACCCTCGTTGGCGCACGATGCCCTGGTGCGTGATCGACGTCAATGCGCCTAACGGCATTTCCGATCGTGCAACAACACTTAGCGAATTTGCGATTCGACCTGACGCTATCGTGATCGGCCACGTGGGCAGAATGGAACGGCAAAAGAATCCCCTCTTCATTCTGGAGGTTGCCGAATGCGTTTGCAGCAGGTCAGACAGAACATTCTTCTTGCTGGTTGGTACCGGCTCCATGCTTCAGAGTATGAAAGCTGATTTGGCTAGGCGGAACCTGGAAGACCGAGTTTTGCTTGCAGGTGCTAGAAGGGACGTGCACAGACTGATGACCTCTGCGTTCGACTTGCTGATACTCCCGTCATTGCACGAAGGACTGCCAGTAGTTTTGGTTGAAGCGCAAGCTGCAGGTCTACCCTGCCTGATATCCGATGTGATAACCCGTGAAGTTGACCTAGTACCTCAATTGATTCATAGGTTGTCGCTGCAATGCCCGGCTGAACGATGGGCTGAGCGAATACTCGAGATCGTATCCGATGGGCCCAAGATAGGCCGACCCGAAGCTTTTGCGGTCGTGTCGAATAGCAGATACAACGCCACTAACAGTGCGCACGCTCTAACCAATCTGTATCGCAATGCTGTATCGCACACAGACCGAAGGCGCCAAACACCGAGGTGAGACGAATTGCCCTTAGTAACTGTAGCAATCCCGTTCTACAATGTCGAGGCCTGGCTGGCTGATGCGGTGAGGTCGGTATTCGCACAGACTCTTGAGGACTGGGAACTCCTACTGGCAGATGACGGCTCAACCGACAGATCACTCGAAATCGCAAGATCTATACAGGATCCTCGGGTCAAAGTTGTGAGCGACGGTCGGAACATTGGCAGAGCTCGACGCAGGAACTCACTCATAGGCCTGGCTGAAGGTAAGTATCTCGCCTGGTTAGACGCTGACGACCTGATGCATCCGCACCGATTAGAAAAGCAACTCGCTCTGTTGCAAGCGGATGACAGCATTGACGTAGTCGACTCCGCGATATACTGCGTTAGCGAAGGCAAACCAGTGGGCATAAGGAACAAGCAGCACCTCGTTGTTGACCCAGCAATCGCCATCAGGTCCTGCTTGATATGTCAAGGCAGCACTACCGGCCGCACGGATTGGTTCCGAAAGAATCCATTCGATGAAACGCTCCAAACTTGCGAGGACTTTGAGCTCTGGGTGCGAACCGCGGCGTGTTCGCGGTTCGCTCGTATATACCAACCGCTTTGTTTCGTCCGTGAGGTTAGCGTTCCGGCTATCGACTACCTGAAGAAGTACCTCAATTCCTGCCGCGACGTCAGGCGCATAATCAAGAGGTACGGTCGTGAATTGGTCGGTGCTCGCGGCATGACTCAACTGATCGCCGCGTCGTATGCGAAAGCAATTGTCTACTGCCTGTTTACCATGCTCGGCATGCAGCAGAAACTAACAGCTAGTCGGGGAAGCCCATTGACGGCCGAGCAGTGGTTGGAGGCGTGCTCCGTAGTTGAACGGATCAGAAGCACTCGCTTACCCTGCCGAGACCACTAGCAAGAAGATTGGCCTCATATGAGGATTCTCTACGTTGTTACTAGGGCTGGCCTTGGCGGCGCACAGACGCACGTACTCGACCTCGTCAGGTACGGTCTGCGTAGGCGCGAGGTCGGTCTGGTTAGTTTTGAGAACGGTCCCCTGATAGAAGAGGCGACAAAGCTGGGTGCATCGGCATGGGCGATTCCGACTCCGGTGAACTCAATCAATCTCTTCTACGACGCACGGGCAGCCGCAAGACTGGGGCGTATAACACGGAGTTTTCAACCCGACTTGATCCACGCCCATTCCACCAAGGCAGGCGTTGTCTCTAGGATAGTTTCTTGCATTCAAGGCGTGCCGGTAGTTTTTACGGCACATGGGTGGGCATTCACCGAAGGCGTGCCTCCCCACCGCGCAAAGCTCGCGGTCTGGACAGAGCGCATTACGGCCAGAGCGGCTCGACGTATCATTTGCGTCTCCCACTACGACTACGAACTTGCATTGAGACACCATGTAGCCGAGCCGGAGAAAATGGTGGTAATCCACAATGCGCTTGAGGATTGCGCACTCGTGTGTTCATACCGAGAGCGAAGGAAACCACGCGGCGTGATGGTGGCGCGGTTTTCGCCTCAGAAAGACTTTGAATCCCTGATTGCAGCCGTCTCACTGCTCCAAACCAAGATTGAGCTGCTATTAGTGGGGGGCGGCGAGAACCTACAAGCCGTCCGGGAAACCGCGTCTGAAATGGGGCTGACCGACCGGGTTCGTTTCTTGGGTGCTAGGACCGACGTGCCACATATACTAGCCGACAGTGATCTATTCATACTTGCCTCTAACTGGGAGGGTTTTCCTTACTCCGTTCTGGAGGCCATGCGCGCTGGTCTGCCAGTGGTAGCGTCGAACGTCGGAGGCGTTCCAGAAGCCGTGGAGGACGGAGTGACTGGTTACCTTGTACCCCCCCGAAACGCGCACGCGCTAGCTGAGAAATTGGACCTTCTCTTCAGCAACCGAGAATTGAGGCTTAGTATGGGTTTGGCTGGAAGAAAGCGATTCCTTGAGAGGTTTACGATAGATAAGATGCTCGAGGCCGTAGACAAGGTCTACGAAGGTATCCTGTCATAGTGGACCGAAGCCTGCGTCCTGAGTATCCGCGAATTACCGACGTTCGGAAAGAACTGGTCAACAGGCACTCGTGCTCTTCGGCGCGCGTGGGTTCGTCGGTTCGGACTCGCTGAGACGCGCTTGTCGCGTGAACGTTATTATGCGTGGTTGCACAGCTTTACCCCAGCAGTGGACAGTTTGGATGTCCCAGTTGGTCTTACTAAGATCGGTCTTGTCGGAATCGGACGAGAACCTCGAGTAGCAAGAGCGCCGACGAACTCCTGACTGCAGGAGACTGTCGGACCACGGGCAAGAACGGCGGCCGGAGGCTGGCAAGCAAGGGCTTGCAACCGGCAAGCACTGCGCAACGGTCTGTGGGACCCTGCCGACGACCGAATGGATTGATGAGGCCCGTATCCCCATTGAAAAGGACACTACTGCAACGAGTCGACGGCTCGCTTGTTGACTTCTCAGTAGCGGCCGCCTGAGCTTCGTGGGCGTCCGGGTCCTGCTATCCGCTGCCACGGGCTCAGGGCTAGCTTCTGTACAAATAGTCGTTGTTTTCCCGCGACGTCGGTCAATACGCGCTCATTGTCTCGGGCTTCGACTAACGGAGGCGCATGGTCTTGCGCCTGACCTGCTGATTCGAACAAGGCAGCGTTAGTCGGCTAGAAAAACATGATGCCAACACAAGTACCGGATTGACAATCGGTGTTCCTGCGCTAACGAGTGGGTTGTCGCAGCCTATGAGATCCGGCAACACGAACCAATTCTCTTCAATGAATGCCCCTCACCCTCCCCGCGCGCGTTCGACGATGCGGGAGACTATCCCGCTCGTTGATTGGCCTTCCACAAGCGGCACCAGGACCACCCTGCCGCCCCAGGATTTCACCTCGCGTGCCCCGACGACCCGATCCTCGGTGTAATCGCTGCCCTTAACCAATACCTCGGGCTTAATCGCGTTGATCAGCTCAATCGGCGTATCTTGATCGAAAACGACAACGGCGTCCACCGACGACAATGCCGCCAGGACGATCGCTCTTTGTTCCTGGGGGACAATGGGTCGCCCGGGGCCTTTGAGTCTGCGCACGGACTTGTCTGAGTTCAAGCCCACGATCAGCTTATCCGCCTCGGCGCGCGCTTTCTGGAGGTAGGTCACGTGTCCGGCGTGCAGAACGTCGAAGCAGCCGTTGGTAAACCCGATCACTTCTCCCTGCGAGCGCCATCTCGCGACGCGTCCAAGCAGCATATCAAGCGTGCAGATCTTATCGGACAACAATCTAGCCTGGCCGAGGGCTATCGCGTCCAGAAGCTCGGTGCGTTTGACTGTAGCGGTCCCGGCCTTGCCCACGACCACTCCGGCGGCCATATTCGCGAGCCGCACCGCGTCCTCGAGCCGCAGACCCGCTGCCACGCCCGCCGCCAAGGCCGCGATCACCGTATCGCCGGCACCGGTCACGTCGAACACATCGCGCGCCACAGCCGGGATGTGCTCGGCGGAACCCGGGCGAATCAGAGCCAGCCCGTTCTCGCCCAAGGTGACAAGCACGAACTCCGCGCCGAGATCGCGCCGGACCGCCTCGCCGGCGGCAATCAGCGCGTCCAGATCGGGCGATTCCACCCGGCCGACGGCGGCCAGCTCGGCGCGGTTCGGAGTGATGGCGGTCGCGCCCGAGTACCTGGCGTAGTCAACCCCCTTGGGGTCAACGAACACGGGGATCGCGCGTTCCCGGCACAGCGCTACGAGCGCGCGGCAGACGTTCTCGCTGAGCGCACCTTTGGCATAGTCCGACAGTACGACCGCCGACACGCCCTCAGCGACCTCCCGCCGAACCGCTTCGAGCAGTCGCTCGTAGTCCTGCCTCTCAGCCTCTGCGGTGTCTTCTTCGTCCAGGCGCAGCATCTGCTGATGTCCGCCGATGATGCGGGTCTTGGTCGTGGTGCGCGCGCCGGCTCGGACGATGCCTCGAACGCGAACCCCCGCTTGCTCCATGATCGCGCACAGCCGTTCTCCGGCGGGATCGTCTCCCACGAAACCGCACACCGCGACCTCAAGTCCAAGATCGGCCGCGTTCAGAGCCACGTTTCCCGCGCCGCCCGCCGTCTCTGACTCTCGGCTCACCTTAACGATCGGCACCGGAGCTTCCGGCGATATGCGCGACACGCCGCCCCAGACGTGTCGATCCAGCATCAGGTCGCCGACAACCAGAATCTTGCGCGCGTAGAAGCCGTGCTCCAGGCAGTCGATAACTGCGGCCAAGTCGCCGAACATGGTGAGCCTCTCCTTGGGCCCGGTGATGCCCCAGTCATGTTACACGATGCGCAAGCGACGGTCAATTGCCGCGGCTTCGCGTACGGCACTCATTCTGAGCGCATCACGTCGTTTTGAGCGGCAGCGAACAATCTGGGCGGCCCGGGGTTGTGCCGGAGAGAGATCCTTCGCTTCGCTCAGGATGACGTGTCCATCGCTCAGGATGGCGTGTCTATCGCTCAGGATGGCGTGTCCATCGCTCAGGATGGCGTGTCTAGAAGACGACACGTGTAAGCCGGAAGACGGGTCTCTGGGCGGGACGATGTTCGGGGGCGCGGCGAGGCGGCCGGACCGGTGCAAGGTTTCCTT
>Ga0068707_1002069_pt1 | contig 14132 bp, 12 predicted proteins | sample YNPNPMetaG_FD_66600 | JGI IMG/M metagenome (GOLD analysis project Ga0068707, IMG submission 66600) | Anoxygenic and chlorotrophic microbial mat microbial communities from Yellowstone National Park, USA - YNP NP MetaG | ecosystem: Environmental > Aquatic > Thermal springs > Hot (42-90C) >... | reverse complement strand
TTCATTTACTCCGGTTCCTGTCCATTCTAGTTCTATCCCTATCTCATGAAACGCTCTTTCGCAGAATTCTTTTACTGAATGTTCTGTATTAGTTGCTATGACATAATTGTCTGGTTTTTTCTGCTGTAACATCATCCACATAGCTTCTACGTATTCTGGTGCATACCCCCAGTCACGTTTAGCATAGATATTTCCAAGATAAATTTTTTCTTGTAAACCTGCATGAATTTTTGCAACCCCTATAGTTATTTTTCTTGTCACAAATGTTTCTCCTCTTCTGGGTGATTCATGATTAAACAGTATTCCGTTGCAAACAAACATATCATATGCATCTCTGTAATTATTTGCGATATGGTATGAAAAAACTTTTGCAGCTGCATAAGGACTTTGAGGATTAAATGGTGTTTGTTCATTTTGAGGGAATTCAGGCGTGTTTCCGTACATTTCACTGCTTGAAGCTTGATAAAATCTACATTGTATCCCTCGTTGTTTAATTGCATCAAGAAGTCTTAGAGTACCTATAGCATCTACCTCCGCAGAGTATTCCGGAACATCGAAAGAGACTTTGACATGACTCTGCGCTGCTAGATTATATATCTCGTCTGGTTCTACTTTTTCTATTATCCTATTTAGATTGCTTGAATCAGTCATATCTCCATAATGAAGAATAAGTCTTAAATCTTTTTCATGAAGATCTTGATAGATATGATCAATTCTAGACGTGTTAATTAGACTTGAACGTCGCTTTATACCATGAACCTCATATCCTTTCTTTAATAATAGTTCTGCAAGGTATGAACCATCTTGACCTGTTATTCCGGTTATTAATGCTTTTTTCATATTATTTCACCGTGTTACTATTCTCCATTAGTATATCTTATTTTCTCTTAAAATTTTATACTCGAAATATTGTTGAAGATTATATAGTGAAAAGTTATTTGAGTTTTTTATAGCTTCTTTATGCAGCGTTTCGATTTTGTCATATGACGTGATAATATTTAGGAGTTGTCTTTTAAGATCGTCCCGATTTTCATATCTTATGAGCGAAGAGTTTAACTCTGATGAAACTATAAAGTTTTTTGGTACTATTAATGGTTTTGCGTGTTGTATTGCTTCGAATGGTGACGATGTTCCTTTTGTTAATCCGTAGGTTTCTTCTATTTCTCCTATTCCCTTGGTTTTTAGTTTTATTGGTGAGATTATGATGTCGCTTTCTGAGAGTATCTCATCATAGGTTGACTCAGGGACGAATTCTTCAAAGTAGTATATAGGGTAGTTTTGCTCTTTTAGTTTTTTTAGTTTTTTTATTATGTTTAATCCGTATGATCCTACTGGTCTGCCTAGTATGTATAGTTTGATTTTGTCTTTGTACTCTGGTAGTATCTCATTGAATGCTTCTATTATTGTTTCGTAGTCTCTTCTTGATTTTTCTATTGCTCCTGGTACTACGAATTTTATGGTGTTATCTTTGTTTGTCTTATGTGTTTTTTCAGGGTCGTAGAATGTGAATGGTATAGTGTATATCTCTTTTTTGTAGTTTGTGTTTTTTTGTATGTATTCTTTTATTGGTGGGTATACTACGTTTATAGCGTCGAATTTTTTTAGTATTATTTTTTTTATAAGGATGGTGCTTAGTATCGAGTCTATCATTCTGATTGGTTTAATGAGTGCTGATGGTTTGTATTTTTGTTTTAGCCATGAGTTTGCGTTGTGTATTGTTAGTATCATTTTACATCTTGGTTTGAATGTTAGGTAATGCGGTAAGTCTTTGAGTGTTTCTTGTATCGTGTTTATAAATAGTATGTCTATCTGTTCGCTGCAGTGTTTTTGTACTTTTTTAAGGTATTTGTTTGTACTTTCTTTTTCTTCTTTTAGTATGATGGTGTAGTCTTGCTTTTTTTCTTTTAGGTGTGGTTCAATTAGCTTGTATATCTCTCTTGTTGTGAATATAGTTACTTGTGTGTTTTTGGTTTTGCATACACGTGCCATTGTGTATAAGAATATTGAATGGTAATGTAGTTCTAGTATCCCAATTTTTGTAGGGGTGGTTCCTATTTCTCTCACCATATATGTTTTTTTATGGAAGCTGTTATTACTCCTAGTGTGTATGATAAGTGTATGAGTGGTAGAAGTATCAGACTGTAGGGTATTATATTTATTTTTTTGTTTTTTACTGCTAGTCTTATGGATTCCATTGTTATGAGTGTTATGTAGGTTATGCTTGCTGTGAATATTAGTATGATGTATGTTTGTATGTTTTTTAGTAGTATAGATATGATTAGTAGTATTATTGCTGCGATGATAACGTATATTGGTAGCAGGTACGCGTGGTTTATTATCCCGTGTTTTTTTGTTATTGCTATTTTAGCTTTTGCCCATTTGTATATTTGTTTTGTGAAGTCTTTTATTGTTTGTTTTCTGTAGTGTGTGACTTTTATCTCTGGTGTGTAGTATAGTTTGTATCCTGCTTTGTTTAATCTGTAGTTTAGTTCTAGATCTTGTCCTTTTATGAATTCCTCGTCGAATAATCCTATTTTTTTAATTGTTTCTTTTTTGTAGCATATGTTGCATGTGGGTATGTGTTCGACGTATTTTTCTTCCTCTAGTAATGTGTGTTGGGTTGATGGATTTAGTTTTCCTCCTCTTGCTAGTGGTGATGTCATTGTGATTCCTATCATGTATGATATTTTGTTGGTTTCTGGTGGTAGTAGGTCTGGTCCTCCTACTCCGTCTGCATCTGTTTTTTTGATGGTTTCTTGTATTTTTGTTAGCCAGTCCGGGTAGGGTATTGCGTCTGCATCTATGAATGCTACGTATTCACCGGTTGCTTTTTGTATTCCTAGGTTTCTTCCTGCTGCTGCGTTTTTTTTCTTGTTTTTTAGTAGGGTGAAGTTGTATTTTTTTTGTAGTTCTTGTAGTTCTTCGTATGTTCCATCTGTGCTTTCTCCATCTACTATTATTACCTCGTATGGTTCTTCGTAGTCTTGTTGGTATAGGGCGTTGATGCATTCTTTTATGTGTTTTTTTTCGTTTCTCACTGCTATTATTACTGATATTTTCATGTTTGTCTTCACTGTTATTGTTTTGTTTGTTGGTTTAGGTGGAATGCGTTTGCTTTTTTGTAGTCTGCTATGGTTCCTATGTCTATGTGTATACCGTCTATTTTCTTGTAGTATACGTTGTATTTTTCTTCTATTAGTATTTTTATGGCGTCTGTTAGTTGGTATTCATTGTTTATTCCTGGTTTTATTTTTTTAAGTGCTTGGAATATTATAGGTGTGAATACGTATACGCCTATGCATCCTATTTTACTTGGTGCTTGTCTTGGTTCTGGTTTTTCTATTATATCTGTGATTTTTGAGTTTTCTCCTGGTTTGATTATTCCGTGTCTGCGTGTGTCTTCTATGTCTGTTACTCCTATGGTTGCGTCTGCTTTTTTTTCGTTATGGTAGTTGATTATTTCTTTTAGGAATGTTGGTGGATGGAAGTAGTTGTCGCCTAGTACTACGATGAATGGTTCTTTTTGTATGGTGTGTTCTGCGGTTAGTATTGCTTTTCCTAGTCCATCGTTTTTATCTTGTACTACGTATGTTAGTCTTACTCCTAGTCTTTCACCTGATCCTAGATAGTCTAGTAATGCGTGTTTACGCCATCCTACTATTATGGTTATATCTGTTACACCTGTGTTTTTCATTGCATTTATGACGTGTTCTATGATGGCTTTGTCTCCTATCATTAGTAGTTCTTTTGGTATGGCTAGTGTTATAGGTTCTAATCTTACGCCTTTTCCTGCTGCAGGTATTACTCCTTTCATGTTCTCTACCAGCATACTCCTTCGTAGATTTTTGCTTTTTTTGCTTCTTTTATGTTTCTACCGTCTATTACTATCTTGGTTTTTGTGTAGTCTAGTTTTGTGAATTCATCCCATTTTGTTGTTATTAGTACTGCGTCTGCTTCTAGTACATCTGATGGTTTTTTGCAGTATTCTAGTTGAGGATAAATTTTTTTGAAGTTGTTCATTGCTTCTGGATCATAGGTTTTTATTTTTGCTTTTTCTTTTATTAGTTGCTTTATGATAGGGATGGCTCTGGTTTCTCTTATATCATCTGTGTCTGGTTTGTATGCTAATCCTAGTACGCCTATGGTTTTGTCTTTGAGGCTGGGTAGGTGTTTTTTTAGTAGTTTTATCATTTTTAACGGTTGTTGCTGATTTACTTTTTTTACGCTTGTTAGTATCCTTGTTTTTTCGTTTATTTTTTTTGCGTATGATATGATCGCGTCTAGATCTTTTGGGAAGCATGATCCCCCCCATCCTATACCGGAGTCTAGGAATGCTCGTCCTATGCGTTTATCTAATCCTATTCCATCTGCTACTTCGTATGTGTTTACTCCTATGTGTTTGCATATGTTTCCTATTTCGTTTATGAATGATATCTTAGTTGCAAGGAATGCATTGCTCGCATATTTGATCATTTCAGCTGTTGATAATGTAGTTGTTTCTAATATAGGGCATTTGAAATTCTTGTATAGTTCTCTCATTGTATCCCTGGTTTTTTTATCTGTGTAACCGTAAATGATCCTGTCTGGTTGTAGGAAGTCTTTTACTGCTGCTCCTTCTCTTAGGAATTCAGGGTTTACTGCTACACCGTAGTCTCTACCTGTTTTTTTCCCTGAGTGTTGTTCTAGTATTGGTATGATGATGTTTTGTGTTGTACCTGGTAGGACTGTGCTTTTTACGATTATTAAATGCCAAGTTTTTTTCTTTTTTAATACATCTCCGATCTCTCCTGCTGCTTTTTTAAGGTTAGTATAGTCTGGTGTCCCGTCTTTTTTTGGTGGTGTGCCTACGCATATTATGGTCACTGTGGTTTCTTTTATGGCTTGTTTGTATTTTGTGGTTGCTGTTATGTTTTTTTTGTGTTTTTTCAGTAGTTCTTCTAATCCTTCTTCGTATATGGGTGATCTGCTTTTTTTTATTTTTTTGATTTTGTTTTCATCTAAATCTATGAATATTACTTGGTTACCTAGTTTAGCTAGGCATACTCCTGTTACTAACCCTACGTATCCTGTGCCTATTATTGATATTTTCATGTTTTTATCATCCTTTTTTTGTTTATGAGGGTTTTTCTAGTATGTCTCTTATTGCTTTTCTTACTGCTTCGTCTGATGTGTATTTTGGTTTCCATCCGTATTTCTCTATTTTTCTAATGTCTAGTTGGAAGCATGGTACATCGCCTTTCCATCCTCTTTTTCCACCAGTGTATTTGAATTTAACGTTTTTTAACCCCATTTCTTCTACTACCATTTCAGCTATCTTGGTGACTGTGGTCATGGTATCGCAGCTTAAGTTGAATAGGTTTATTTGTTCTTGAGCGTGGTCGAAGCCGTATAACATGCCTTCTACGCAGTCTGTAACGTATAAGTATGGTTTGCATTGTTTCCCGTCTCCTAGTATCTCTAGTTCTTTAGGGTTTCTTTTGAGTTTCTCTATGAAGTCGATGATTACACCGTGTGTTCCCCTTATGCCTACTATGTTAGCGAATCTGAATATCCATGTTTGGAAGTCGAATGTGCCGCAGTACGCGCTGATTAATGCTTCTGCGCCTAGTTTACCTGCTCCGTATAATGATATAGGTAGGAGTGGCCCGTAGTTCTCAGTTTTAGGTGAAGGGCCTGTCTCTCCGTATACTGTGCTACTGGATGAGAATACGATCTTGTTTATGTTGTTCTGCCTCATTGATTCTAAGACGTTGTAAGTGGCTATGACTCCTTGTTGGATGTCTATATATGGTTTTTCTTCTCCTATTCTAACATACGGGTTTGCTGCTATGTGGAATACGACGTCGTGGTTTTTGATTTCTTTTTTTAGTTTTTTGAAGTTGAGTAGATCAGCGTGTATGAATCTGCATTGTTTTTTTTTGATGTGTTGTATTATGAATTCTTTGTTACCTGAACTTAGGTTATCGTATACTGTTACATTGTCACCTCTTTTTATTAGCGCGTCTACCAGGTGACTACCTATGAATCCTGCTCCACCTGTGACAAATATTTGCATATGATGATTACCTCTCTTTACTGGTTTATGTTTATCAACCTGTTGTTTAAGTATTTTTGCCTATCTTCTTGTTAAAAAAAGTATTGAATTGATATGTGAGAGTTTTTTTTAGAGTAGTATTTTGTTAATTATTTTTAGTTCGTTGTCGAGTATGTATATTATTGGTACGCCTGTTGGTATCTCCACGTTTGGTATATCCTGGTCCGGTATTTTTTCTATGTGTTTGATTATTGATCTTAGGCTGTTGCCGTGTGCTACGATTAGTATGTTTTTACCTGTTTTAAGCTCTGGTTGTATGTGTTTCTCGTAGTATGGTATGGTTCGGTTGCATGTGTCTTTTAGGCTTTCTCCTCCTGGTGGGTTTACATCGTAGCTTCTTCTCCATAGTTGTACTTGTTCTTTACCGTATTTCTCCATCATCTCAGCTTTGTTTAATCCTTGTAGGTCGCCGTAGTATCGTTCTGCTAGTTCTACGGTTTGATATACGGGTAGTTCTTTTGTTTTGTCGCCTGTGTAGTGCTCCCATTTTTCGATACGTGGTTCTTCGTGGTGTATTATTGGTGTTCTGTTATCTGATATTTCTAGTAGTATGTAGTGTAGGGTTTGTATTGCTCTTAGCATGTGTGATACGTATACGATGTCGAAGTATTGTCCTTTTAGTTTTTTACCTGCTGTTATTGCTTCTTCTATTCCTTTTTTTGAGAGTGGTACGTCTACCCACCCTGTGAATCTGTTTTCTAGGTTCCATTGTGACTGCCCGTGTCTTACTAGTGCTAGTTTAGCCATGTTTTTTTCACTCCTCTTTAAACTATGTTTTTTGTTGTTTTAATGTATTTTGTATTGGTTTAATTTATTTTTTTGTTTTTTGGAATACTATAATATATATCATGTGTTATTACATTGTTTTTTGTATGCGTAGTATTGGTAAGTTATCGTTGTTTGAGTGGTTGTTGTCTCAGCGTGTTAATGCTGAGTATGTGTTTGGTTTTAGTGATGCTGATGGTTTAACTCTATCTGAGTATTATCAGTTGACTGAGTTTAAGGTTCCTCCTGATTTTAATCTTGGTGTTAGTCATCTTTATGGTTCTGATGATTTGAAGAGGGTTTTATCTGAGATTTATCGTTGTGAGCCTGATAATATTGTTATTACTAATGGTTGTACTGAGGCTAATTTCCTTGTTTTTTTTGCTTTGTTGAGTCGTGGTGATGAAGTGATTGTTGAGCAGCCTGGTTATCAGCCTTTTTTTGTTACTCCTGATTTACTCGCTGCTCGTGTTGTGTTTTGGCCTCGTTTGTTTAGTAATGGTTTTAAGCTCGATGTTAATGGTTTGCATTCTTTGATTACTCCTCAGAGTAGATTGGTTGTTTTTTCTAATCTTCATAATCCTAGTGGTGTTCTCTCTGATGCTGGTACTGTGAAGGCTGTATCTGAGGTTGTTTCTAGTAAGGGTTTGTATGTTCTTGTTGATGAGACTTTTCTTGATGGTGCTTCTGGTACGGTGCAGTCAGCTTTTGGTTTGCCTAATACTATTGTTACTTCTGGTATTGGTAAGATTTATGGTCTTGGTGGTTTACGTGTAGGCTGGGTTGTAGCGCCTAAGGAGATAGCTAGTTTATGTCAGGAGGCTAAGGCTCATATCACGGCTGGTATACCTGTTTTATCTGAGGTTTTTGCTGCTCAGTTCCTTAGTATTGCTAGGTCTGATTATCTACGTAGGTTGCATAGGCGTTTTGAGGAGAATCGAGGGGTTCTTAAGAAATGGTTTGATGAGAATAAGGAGTTAGTTGAGTGGGTTGAGCCTGATGGTGGTTTATTCTGTTTCCCTCGTTATAGGATACCTTTGTCGTCTTTGGATTTATGCAGTAGGCTTATATCTGATGTTAGGGTTATGGTTGATCCTGGTTTCTTCTTTAATTTAGATGGTCATTTCCGTCTTAGGTTTATCTGTGATCAGCAGGTTCTTGTTAGTGGTTTATCTGCTTTGAGTAAAGGTTTAGGTATGATTAAGGCTTCGTCTATTGTTAATACACCTTCTTAATATTAGATCTGGAGGTTGTTTTTAGGGGTTAGATTAAAAGGGAAACAGCAAAGGGGTTATATCTTTTTTTTATAAGTCGTATATATCACTGTATTTGTTTTTTAGGTATTGTATGTATACGTTAGCGTTTAATCCTTCGTTGCATGTTTTTTTGATTATTTGTTCTGATGTTAGTGTTCTACCGTATCTGTGTATGTTTCTTCTGAGCCATTTTATGATGTCTTGGTAGTCTCCTTTTCTTATTTGTTGCGGTGTGTCTGGTTGGTCTTTTAGTAATTGCTTGTGTATTTGAGCTGAGTATATTGATCCTATTAGGTAGGTGGGGAAGTAGCCGATGTCACCTGTGCTCCAGTGCATGTCTTGTAGTACCCCTTCTGCGTCGTTTCTTGGTTTTACGCCTATTAGCTCTGTCATTTTTTCATTCCATGTGTCAGGTATCTCGTTTATTTTGATTTTATCATTTATTAGTAGTAGTTCTATTTCGAATCTTAGTATTATGTGTAGTCCGTATGTTAGTTCATCTGCTTCTACTCTTATAGTGGAGGGTTTAACCTGGTTGGCTATGTAGTACCATGTATCCTGGTTTTTTATGTTTTGGTATTTTTTCTTTAGTATTGTATGCCAGTAGTACCAGAAATCCTTGCTTCTGCCTACCATGTTCTCCCAGAATCTTGATTGTGATTCATGTAAACCTACTGATGGTGCTTGTGATATAACAGTGTCTTTGTATACTCCTTTGGGTAATCCTAGGTCGTATAGGGCGTGACCTGCTTCATGGATGGTAGCGTAGAATGATGATAAAGGGTTTTGTTTGTTGTATCTGGTTGTGATTCTTACATCATCATTGTTTATTTGTATGGTGAATGGATGAGCTGAAGTGTCTAAGCGTGATTTATCAGAGGGTATCATCATGTGTTTTAGTATTAACTCGTTGATTTCACGTTGTTTCTCTGCAGGGTATGTTCCTGTTATAGGTTTTTGTTTCTCGTATTTCTTACTGTTTTTGATGTCTTCTAGTAGCTTGGTTAAAGGTTTTTTAAGATGGTTGAACTCGTTTTTTAATTTGTTTACAGTCATGCCTTCTTCGTAGTCATCTAGTAGGGTGTTGTATGGGTGGCCTGGTAGTTTTATGTAATCTGTGTACTCCTGTTCTAATTCTATTATTTTTTTTAGGTAAGGGGCGAATAATTTGTATTTCTTTTTTTTCTTAGCTGTTTGCCATGCGTTGTATGATAAGCTTATTGTTTTAGCTGCTCTCTGGATGTACTCTGATGGTATTTTACGTGCTTTTTCCACGTCTTTTTTTAATCGTTCTACTATGATTCTGTCGTGTTTTTCTAGAGTCTTCATGTTTTTTTTATCTGATAGTTTTAGTATATGATTGTAGAATTCATCTGATATTATCCTGTCGTGTGTTAGACGTGATATTAGTGATATCTGCTCTGCTCTTTCTACTCCTCCTTTCTGAGGCATGTATGTCATTTGATCCCAGTTAAGTAACGCTGAGACTCCTCCTAGTAATGATAATTCTTTTTGTTGTAAACGTATGAATTTTAATGATTCTTTCATGGTTTTAGGGTAATTGTTTTTTTATTTATTTTAGTTGTTGATTTGAAGTAATTATTTTATATGTTTGAGATTGGGTACTTGCAGGTTGATGAATGAAGGATTCATCTTTTTACCTTGAATGAGGACGGGTTTTTGATGGTGGATGGTAGGGTTCATTATTCGTAGTATTTTGTATTGTTTTTATTTTAGTGTTATACCGATAGGGCAATGGTCTGATCCCTGTACGTCTTTTAGTATGAAGGAATCCTTAACATTTGATATGAATTCTTCGTTAACGAAGAAGTAGTCTATACGCCATCCTACGTTTCGTTCTCGTGCATGTGATTTCAGATCCCACCAGGTGTAAGCTTCTTTCTCTTCTCCGTGGAAGTATCTAAATGTGTCAATGTAACCTTGTTCTATGAACCTATCTATCCATTTTCTCTCCACTGGTAAGAACCCTGATATTTTTTCGTTCTCTCTTGGTCGTGCTAGATCTATCTCCTTATGAGCTGTGTTTAGGTCACCGCATACTATTATACCTTTACTCTGTTTGAGTTTTTTTACATGGTTTAGGAATGCATCGTAGAATCTTAACTTATAATCTAATCTTTCTTTGCTTTGTTTACCATTAGGGAAGTATATGTTGAATAGTGTGAACCCAGGGTACTCTGATATGAGTATACGTCCTTCATCATCGAATTCTTTCACTCCTAAACCTGTTTTGATGTTTAATGGTTTAGGTTTTGTGTATACTGCTACGCCGCTGTATCCTCTCCTTACACTAGGGTTGTAGTAGCAGTGGTAACCAGGTATGTTTCTTAGATGTGGTGGTAGTTGATTCACTTCAGCTTTGATCTCCTGGAGGCATAGTATATCTGGTGATTCCTCTCTGAACCATTTGTAGAATCCTTTCCTATCAGCTGCTCTTAGCCCGTTGATGTTCCATGAGAGTATCTTCATGATGGTTCACACTCCCCCTTCTTATTTTTATATTAGTAATCATGTTTTTATCTGTATCGCTCCATGACTGCTATGTAGAATCCATCGGTTCTGTGTATGTCAGGATGGTAACACTCTTCTTTTAATAGTTTGAATTGGTCATGTTCCTCTAGGAATCTTTTGATTTGTCTTTCTCCTTCTGATGGTAGTATACTGCAAGCTGAGTACACTATCCTACCGTTAACCTTTACTATTTTATGGTATTTTTCGAGTATCTCCCATTGTAAATCTATTAATCTTTTTAGATCGTTGATTGTTAACTTCCATTTTATATCAGGGTTCCTGGTTAATGTGCCTGTGCCGCTGCATGGTACGTCTAGTAGTAGACGGTCAGCTCTGTCTTTTAGTCTTTTTATGGTTTTTGAGTTTTTTATCACCCTTGTCTCTATATTGTCAGCTCCTGCTCTTTTTGCTCTTCTTCTGAGTTCTTTTAAACGTTTTATACTTTTATCTAAGGCTATTATCTTCCCTTTGTTGTTCATTAAAGCTGCTGTATGTAGTGTTTTCCCCCCTTCGCCTGCGCATGCGTCTACGATTGTCATACCTGATTCTGGTTCCAGTATCTCTGATACCCTCTGCGAAGCTGCGTCTTGTACCTCGAATAAACCATTATGGAAGCTCGGTAATCTGAATAGGTTTACTTTGTTTTTTATTAGTATTGAATCCTTACCTATGGTACCTGGTTCAGCTTGTACTCCTTCTTTTCTCAGTTTTTTTATTAGTTCCTCTCTTTGTTGTATCTTCAACGTGTTAACCCTGATGTAAGTTAAGGGTTTCTGGTTTAAAGCATGTATGATAGAGTCCCATTGTTCACCCATCTCTTTTACACCTAGGTCATCGAACCAGTCAGGTATTGATTCTCTTATAACCCTTATATGATCTGAGCGTGATAACCTATGAATCAAGCTTCTAGGGTACTTTTTTTTATCTGCAGGTGCGAGTGTGTTGTTTTTGCTGCGTTGATATAACACGTATACCCTTAGTAAATCTTTTAGTTTGTTTTTATCGTTTGATGAGGCATCGTCATCTCCTAGTATATACCATAGTAGACGCCAGTATCTAACCACGTCGTATACTGTTTCTGAGAAAATTCTTCTTTTTTCATCATCCCATTTGTTTTTATTCCTCAGTGTTAACTGTATAGCTTTTGACGTGTATTTCCCCTTTGTGAATATTAAATCAAGAGCGTGTACTATATCGTTTGATAAAGAGAGTACAGCATAATCATGTTTCATGTTTTTCCGCTTCCGTTATAATCATGGCATTGTCTTTTATTTAATGTTGGATAATGATACAGGTGTCACTCTAAATAAATCTTTCTTAGGGTATCACCCGATGGTTAACTCAGGAGTGAGCATGAGGGTTAACCCTCTAGGTGTCTCATATTTTTTCGCAGTGATAAAAGACTCTGTTTTACCTCTATGTTTTATATCTGTCTTAGAGTATACCGTTCCTATAATGAAAAGGATAAGAAATATAGATGGTTTGATAATCCAGGATGGTAGATTATACACTGAGAACCCGGTATCATGCAGAGGATTAAGGATATACAATGAGAGGTTATTAGATTTGGATGGGAAGGAGTATAGATCATGGAATCCTTATAGAAGTAAACTTGCAGCTGCTCTGCTTAAAGGATTACAAAACCTTAAGATTTCAAAGAATGATCATGTGTTATACCTTGGGGCATCAACTGGTACAACTGTTAGTCACCTCTCAGATATTCTAACTAATGGTGTTTTATACGCTGTGGAGAACTCCCCTGTGGCGATGAAGGATTTAATAAATGTTGCATCTCATCGTGACAACATCATACCGATACTAGCAGATGCTAACCACCCTGAGCGGTACAATGCGATTATAGCTCATAGGGTTGATATGATCTATCAGGATGTGTCTCAGAGGAATCAGACTGATATATTCATACAGAATATCAGATGGTACCTTAGAGATGATGGTCAAGGGGTGCTAATGGTTAAAGCGAGAAGCATAGACGTGTCTCTTAAACCAAAACAAATCTACGAGAATGTTAAACAAGAACTAGGAAAAAATGGTTTAAAAATAAAAGAGATGACTGATCTATCACCCTATGAGAGGGATCACGCTGCTGTAGTAGTATCAAAACAGTAGAAGATATAAAGATTATAGGCTAGATTGTGAGGTTAATCTCCCGTAGCATCATATTAACGATATACGTTGGTGCTTCCTGCAGTAGTATCTTATACTGGTTAGACGGGATGATAGGTAGCATGCTTAACGCCTCAGCTTTTTTGATATGCTTCCGTATCTCACTAGTGTATAACTCTTTTATCTCAGGTAGACTACGTTCAAGTTTCTTTTTAAGCATCCTAGCTTTTACTAAACCATTATCAGTGGAGTTCCTTTCTAACTTGGTTAATAAAGGTATGACGACGCTATCTATCCTTTCACCTTTCTCAAGGTCAGCGAGATCATCAGCTAACTGATAAGAGAAGCCTACTTCACGTCCATACTCTGATAGTATCTCAGATAGTTGATCATCAGCGTTTGCTGCGAACGCAGCTGCTTTACAAGCAGAGGAGAACAATGAAGCTGTTTTTAAATCAATGATAGTACTGTATAACTGGAAGAACTTAGAATCAGCTGATATATTATTCTTAGAGAGGTTACCTAGATCCTTACTGTTAAAGTTAATCTCAGTTAACTGACCAGTTAATGTTTTATTCCACGTGTCTACGTAGAGTTTCGCTGTTTTGTCACCATGTGATAGAGCTATGTTGAAACCTATAGCTAGCATCTTATGACCTATGAGTATAGCGTTACCTATACCTGCTTGTATGTAGAACGCTGGTTTACCTCTCCTTTTTAAGTCACCGTCAATGATGTCATCATGCACAAGTGAAGCGTTATGCGCTAACTCCACGCTGACCGCTCCTTCTAAGAATCTCTGATACTGCTCCATCGTATCCTTATTGTTTGTGCATGTTTTATATACAAGTGTAGCTAGTAGGGGTCTAAGGCGTTTACCACCATCAAGTATGGAGAGGATCTGCTCATCAGATACTATCTGTTTTATCTTATCCTCTATATCCTTAAATGCATCATTGAAAAAACCTTCAAGAGTCAGATTACTAATCATTTTTAGATACCTGCCGTTATCTGGAATATGCTTATCATTACTTTAATTTTTGAGATATCACCCTAATAATTGTTTCTATTTAATATAGTTTTCATATTTTATAAAGTAAAGCCGCATCAGGGTGAAACACCTAAAAAATAGTGGCATCCAAAAGGAGATTATTATAGGGTTCTGATACATGGCGCTTAATCATATCCTAGAAAAAGCTTGCTGAAAGTAGGAGATAAGAGGGGTGATAGATTGATAGACCACTCAGCTCGCCCATTACTCAGCATATCACAGCACTTAGCGTGAGATAGTTTTTCATCATAGTGGTCACTCTTGTAATCATGCGTAGTTTTTATATATTTACCATGACTTTGTTTTTTTC
>Ga0068707_1002067_pt1 | contig 14144 bp, 9 predicted proteins | sample YNPNPMetaG_FD_66600 | JGI IMG/M metagenome (GOLD analysis project Ga0068707, IMG submission 66600) | Anoxygenic and chlorotrophic microbial mat microbial communities from Yellowstone National Park, USA - YNP NP MetaG | ecosystem: Environmental > Aquatic > Thermal springs > Hot (42-90C) >... | reverse complement strand
GGCCGCAAAACGCAGTCCCTTGATGCGATGGTACCATTCCAGGATCTGCTCCACCATCAGTTTGGTGGCTCCATAGGCATTGGCCGGGACCAGCGCGTCAGTCTCGGTCAGGGGTTCGTCTTTGCTGGCGTATACGGCAGCCGAGGAGGAGAAGACAAAGCGTTCGACCCCGTGGGCCACACCGGCTTCAATCAGGCTTATGCTGCCGGCCACGTTGTTGTAAAAGTAAGGGCCTGGCTCGACCATAGACTCGCCAGCCTCGATGAACGCCGCGAAATGCATGATGCCGTCAAACCTTTGGGCAGCGAATACGGCGTCTAAGGCGGCGCGATCGTGGATGTCGCCCTGCACAAAGCGGGCGGCGGCCGGCACGGCCGCTCTATACCCTTTAACCAGGCTGTCAAAGACGGTCACGGTGTGGCCAGCCTTGAGGAGTTGCTCTGCCACAATGCTGCCGATGTAGCCAGCGCCACCGGCCACCAACACATTCATGGTTTGCTCCTTAGCGAAGGACGTTGGCCGAGAGTCCCGCCAGGCAGGCTGCGGGCAGGATGGCCATTTCTGCGGGATGATACTCAAGAGGCGTGTTTTGGGCAAGAATGAGCGGGATGGTTCAATTCGCCAGGGAAATAGGTTTACACTTTTGCAGCAGGCTGCCCGGCGATAAATCGCCGGGCTAAGAGGGCAAAGCCCCCCTCGGGACCGAGGCCTTCGGGGCTGTATACTTAGCCCGCAGGGCTTTGCTCTTTCAGCCCGGACGTTTACGTCCGGGCCTTCTGGCGAAAAACCTACCCTTGTGAGAGGAGAGAGAGGACAAAAGGGGGGTGAGGGGCGATGAAGCCCCGGGGAGGCACAAAGCGTCAACCAATGTGGCGCCGATTGCCCTTCTCACATCCCGGTGGTATTATGGGCGCTAGGCCGATTCGACGCGGTCGCTATCCATTTGTTGTGGGTTCCTTGCTGCGAACGGAGTTTTTGCCATGACCACCCGCATCCCCTTGCTTGTCCACGCCACCCATGAAGCCGGCCTGAAAGTGGGCGGCATCGGTGCCGTCCTGGAAGGGTTGCTCAGCTCGGCCACTTACAACGCAGCAGTCGAGCGCACCATCCTGGTCGGCCCGGTGAACACCTGGAACCCGGTCGAGATGGAGCGCCTGACTTCGCCGGCCAACCGCCTGCGCATCATCTACTCTTCGATCCACGGGGTCAATCAGGCGCCGGAAGCGCTGGCGCGGGCCTTGCGTGCCATCGAAGAGGCCATGCATGTGCGGTTGTTGTATGGGGTGCGGGGTTTTGGCCCGGCGGAGCACGAGGTGATCCTGGTGGATGCCGGCAGCATTGCCGGCGAGGTCATTAATGGGTACAAGTACTACCTCTGGCAGCGCTGGGGCCTGCCCTCCGACCGTTATGAGAGCACCTGGGAGTACAGCTTCTATCTCAATGCGGGCGAGCCTCTCTACGCAGCGGTAGAGGCGGTCACGGCCGATATGCCGGCCGAGGCCGGCCGCTTTCTCATTGCCCATGAATGGCTTGGGCTGCCAGTGGTGTTCAGCGCCCGCCTGCGCGACCCCAGCCGCTACCGGACCTTCTTCTACGCCCACGAGGTGGCCACCGCACGCTGGCTGGTGGAAGCTCATGGCGGCCACGATACCCGCTTCTACAATGCATTGCGCCTGGGCCTGGAGCAAGGCTACACCCTGGACCAGGTGTTTGGCGACCAGTCGTGGTTTTACAAACACGCGCTCTTGCAGCGTGCCGGCATCTGCGATCGGATTCTGGCGGTGGGGGACCTGGTCGTAGATGAGTTGCGCTTCTTGGGCGGCGTTTTCAGGGCCGTGCCGATTGACCTGGTCTATAATGGACTGCCGGCGACGGAGATATCGTGGGAGGCACGGCAGGCCAGCCGCGAGCTGATGCTCCAGTATGCCCACAATCTGCTCGGTTACCGGCCAGATTACGTTTTCACCCACGTTACGCGCCTGGTGCTCAGCAAGGCCTTGTGGCGCGATCTGCGGGTGTTAGAGCACCTGGAATGGACCCTGGCCGCGCAGGGCAAAAGGGCGGTCTTTTTCATTGTCTCCACCGCGGCCCCGGCCGGCCGGCGCCCCGAGGATGTTTATCGGTGGGAGGAGGAGTACGGTTGGCCTGTTGGGCATCGTGCTGATAACGGCGACCTGATAGATGCGGAGGTGCCCTTTTTCTTCCATGTGCTGGAACCGTTCCACTGGGGCCGCCAGGCGATCCGAGCGATACTGGTCAACCAGTTCGGGTGGGACAGGTCGCGCTGCGGCCGGCGGATGCCGGAGGCCATGCGCTTCAGCGACTTGCGAGCGGGCACCGACCTGGAGTTCGGCCAGTCCATCTATGAGCCGTTCGGCATTGCCCAGGTGGAGCCTCTGGGGGCTGGCGCACTGTGTGTGGTGTCCAACGTCTGTGGGTGTGTAGGTTTTGTGCGTCGCGCGTCATCTGGGCTGGTATTCCCCAACCTGATTGTGGCCGACTACGTTACCCTGCCTGAGGGGTGGCATCTGTGGAGCCCGTGGGATGCGCTCTCGATTGACCGCAGCGCGCGCGATGGTATTGAAGCGCGGCGCAGCTACCTGGTGGCCCAGCAGATCGCCGAACGGCTGCCTCAGAGCGAGGCGCAACAGCGCCATCTGCTCGAGGAGGGCCAGCGCATCGCGGCGGCCATGACGTGGGAGGTGGTCGCGCGCGATTATCTATTGCCCAGCCTGGAACGGTAGAACAAAATTCATTCCGTGGACAAGCTCATTCCCTCGCCAGGCTGGCCGCGAATTCCTCCTTCACAGCTCGCATCAGCTCGGGGTTGCCCAGCAGGTCTATAGTGGTCATTGCCATCCCCTTGGCCGCGTCCAGAAGCCCCCGATGGCCGGCCGGGGAGAGCGAGGCTGCGCGGAATTCCACCGTGTGGCCGGCCATGCCATCAGGAGCGATCGCCAGATAGGGATGGATGGCAGGCAGGGCCTGGCTGATGTTGCCCATATCTGTCGAGCCCATTCGCTCATCGGCCCTGGGCTCGTGCACCTCCACGCCGATGGCCCGCCAGTTGGCGGCGAACACGTTGGCCATTACCCGGTTGGGGATCATCTCAGCATAACCAGGTGTGGCCACATATTTGAGCCGGGCACCGGTGGCCAATTCGGCAGCCTGGGCGCACTGGATCACCCGCTCCAGCACCTGTTGGACGTAGCTGCGCCTGGCCGCGCGCACGCTGAACTCGGCCGCCGCATAGTCAGGGATGATGTTGGCTGCTTTGCCGCCATGGGTGATGATGCCGTGTATGCGGGCGTCGGGCTTGAGGTGCAGGCGCAGGGCGTTGATATTGTTGAAGGTCAGGATCACAGCCTCGAGCGCGTTGATGCCGTCCTCTGGCGCGGCGGCGGCATGGGAGGCCTTGCCAAAGAACTCCACTGTCAGGCGGGCCGAGGCCAGCGAAGTGCGCGCGACCATCGTCCTGCTCGATGGGTGTACCATCATCGCCGCATCAACGTCGCTGAAGACCCCTCGTTCGAGCAGGATGATCTTGCCACCCCCGCCTTCTTCGGCCGGGGTGCCGATCACCACCACCCGACCTGGCAGCTCATCGAGCACCGCCTTTACGGCGATGCCCGCGGCAACGGCAGATGTGCCGATGATGTTGTGGCCACAGGCATGGCCAAGCTCGGGCAGGGCATCGTACTCGGCCAGGATGGCAATGGTCGGGCCATCGCCGGCGCCTTGGGCCTCGGCGCGGAAAGCTGTCTCCAGGCCTCCCACCCCCCGCTGAACACTGAACCCGTGCTCTTCCAGCAGGCTGCAGAGGAGCTCGGCCGACCGATGCTCGTGGAACGCCAGCTCAGGGTGGGCGTGGATCTCTGTGCTGACGCGGATCAGATCATCGCGCAAGGCATCAATGATGGCCAGGGCGCGCTGTTTCAGGGCCTGAAGATCGGGCATTGGCTCTCCCTCCGGGGTAAGGTCTGGCCGGCCCGCCCTGTTCGGGGGGCCGACTGCTCCCCAGATTTTATCATGGTCAGCCAGAGAGGCCAAGCATGCTGGAGAAAGAGGGGGGTTTGCGGCGGCCCTGGGCCGCCGCAAACCCCCTTTCCCCCCACATGTGTTTGCCCGTTTGCCGCATGCCGGCTATACTGAGGCGGAAGGAGCCGATCTATGCAGTTTACGGTGCCACAGGATCAGCTCGAAAAGATCGTCCAGGTCTGCCATCACGATCCGTTCACCGTATTGGGGGCCCATGTGGTTGAGCTCGACGGCAGGCCAATCGTGTCGGTGCGCGCCTTTTTGCCTTTCGCCCGCCAGGCCTGGATCGTGCCGGTGGGGATAGAGCTGGCACCTTGCCCGATGGAGCGGCTGGAGGGCACCGATTTCTTTGAGGCGCAGTTCCCGGGCCAGGACCAGGTTTTTCGCTACGAGCTGCGCACTCTCGACCTGGATGGAGAGACACGCCAGGGGCCCGACCCCTATAGCTTCTTGCCCGTCCTGGGGGATCTCGACCTGCTATTGTTCAACGAAGGGAACCATCTCCGCACTTACGAGAAGCTGGGTGCCCAAATCGTGACCCTGGGTGACGTAAAGGGGGTGGCATTTGCGGTTTGGGCTCCCAACGCGGTGCGTGTCAGCGTGGTGGGCGACTTCAACGGCTGGGATGGCCGGCGTCATGCCATGCGGGAACGGGGCAGCTCGGGGATCTGGGAATTGTTCGTGCCCGGCCTGGGGGAGGGGGCCCTGTACAAGTACGAGATCAAGACCAGGGATGGCAGGCTCTTGCTGAAAAGCGATCCCCAGGGCTTCTTTATGGAGCTGCGCCCGAAGACCGCTTCCGTGGTGTGGGATATCAATAAGCACGTTTGGCACGACGAGGAGTGGTTGCGCCGGCGTGCCGCCTCTGATCCCCTGAGCCAGCCGATGGCCATCTACGAGGTCCACCTGGGCTCGTGGATGCGCGTGCCCGAGACCAACGGCTATCTGAGCTATCGCGACCTGGCCCATAAGCTGGCCGCCTATGTCCGCCAACAAGGTTACACCCATGTCGAGCTGCTGCCGATCACCGAACACCCGCTGGATGCCTCCTGGGGTTACCAGGTCACCGGCTACTTCGCACCGACCAGCCGCTTCGGCACCCCCGATGACTTTCAGTACTTTGTGGATCACCTGCACCAGCAGGGGATCGGCGTGATCCTGGATTGGGTTCCGGGCCATTTCCCCAAGAACGACTACGGGCTGATCCAGTTCGACGGCACGGCGCTTTATGAATACGCCGATGACCGCATTGGTGAGCACAGGGCATGGGGCACGAAGGTGTTCAACTATGCCCGCAACGAGGTGAGCCAGTTCCTGATCAATAGTGCCCTCTTCTGGCTCGACAAATATCATGTTGACGGCCTGCGCGTGGATGCAGTGGCGTCCATGCTCTATCGGGACTATGATCGTACTGAATGGCTGCCCAACGAGTATGGAGGCCGGGAGAACCTGGAAGCCATCGCTTTCCTGCGCCGCCTCAACGAGCTGACCCATCGGCTCTTCCCTGGCACCGTCACCATTGCCGAAGAGTCTACCGCGTTCCCGGCTGTCAGCCGGCCCGTCTACCTGGGCGGCCTGGGGTTCACCTTCAAATGGAACATGGGCTGGATGCACGACACGCTGGATTACATCTCCAGGGACCCCATCTACCGCAAGTATCATCATCAGGAGCTGACCTTTGGCCTGGTCTACGCTTTCAGCGAGAACTTCATCCTGCCGATCTCGCACGATGAAGTCGTGCACCTGAAGAAATCCATGGCCGACAAGATGCCGGGCGATTTCTGGCAGAAGTTTGCCAACCTGCGCCTCTACTACGGCTTCATGTGGACCCATCCGGGCAAGAAGCTGCTGTTCATGGGGCAGGACTTCGGCCAGTGGCGAGAGTGGAGCGAGGAGCACAGCCTGGACTGGCACCTGACGGAGTTTGAGCCCCATGCCAGGCTGCAACGTTGGATCGCGGACCTCAATCGGCTTTATACCAGCGAACCGGCGTTGTACGAGCAGGACTACGACTGGAGCGGCTTCGCCTGGATTGACCCCAACGATTGGGAGCACAGTGTTATCTCTTACATGCGGCGGGCCAAAGACCCGCGCAACTATCTGGTGGTGGTGGCGAACTTTACACCGGTGGTGCGCGAAGGGTATCGGGTGGGCGTACCGGAGTTGTGCGCCTATCGCGAAGTGCTCAACAGCGATTCGGCATACTACTTCGGCAGCAATGTGGGGAATAGTGGCAGGCTGGTGGCCCAGCCGGTGCCGTGGCAGAACCAGCCTTATTCGGTGGAGATGACCTTGCCCCCGTTGGGGATTGTGATCCTGAAGCCAGAGCGCGGTCAGGGTAGCTGAGGCAGAGTATGGGGGCCAGGGAAGGGCGGCGTGCACGGTCTGTGCACGCCGCCGGTTTTTTTACGGGGTGAAGTCGGTATCGTCTTTGATGCGCAGGATAAAGGCGGCCAGCAGCCGCGAGACGTTCGTCAGGTCTTCCAGCGAGATGACCTCGGCTGCGGTGTGCATGTAGCGCAGGGGAATGCTCACCAGGCCGGTGGCCACGCCAGCGCGGGTCAACTGGATGGCGTTGGCGTCGGTCCCTGTGCCTCCGGGCGCGGCCTCAAGCTGATAGGGAATGCCCTCCTCCTCGGCCGTCTCGATCAGCATACGTTCCACGACCGGGTTGATATTGGGCCCGCGCGCGATCGCCGGGCCACCGCCCAGGCGGATCTTGCCGACGCGACGCCGGTCCATATCGGGGTGATCGGTGGCATGGCAGACATCTACCGCCACGCCGACCTTGGGGTTGATGCCGTAGGCGCTGGTGCGTGCGCCGCGCAGCCCCACCTCTTCCTGGACGGTAGACACCGCGTAGACGGCCGGCTCGAACTGCTTGCCGGCCAGCAGGCGCAATACCTCGCCTACGGCGAAGCTGCCCGCCTTGTCGTCAAACCCGCGCGAGACCGCCACCTCGCCCCGCATGATCTCAAACCCTTCGGCATAGGTGATGGGGTCCCCTACCCGCACCAGAGATTCAGCCTCTTGCCGGTCCTTGACCCCGATGTCAATCCACAGATCCTCGATCTCCAGCTTCTTCTTGCGGTCCTCCTCGGTCATCACGTGGATGGCCTTCTTCCCGGTCACCCCGGGCACGGGGCCGTTGCGAGTGTGGATGCGCACGCGGCGGCCAGGGATGATGTTGAGGTCGAAGCCGCCGATGGTCTTGAAGAAGATGAAACCCTCGTCGTTGATGTAGTTCACCATGAACCCCAGCTCATCAACGTGGCCTGCCAGCAGGACCCTCGTGTTGCCTTTTTCGTTCAGGACCGCGATGCAGTTGCCGTGCAGGTCGGTGGTGACCCGTTCGGCAAACGGCTCCACGTAGCGCCGCCACACCTTCTGGGCCGGCTGCTCAAAGCCCGATGGGCTGGGCGCCTCTAGCAGTTCTTTCAGGAAAGCTAAAGATCTTTCTTCCATGTTTGGCCTCTTCTTTCTGTAGGGGATGGGTGCCTCATTATAGCCCATCTCATCTGGCAGGCAAAGGATGAGAGGGCAATGAGATGAGGGGTGGGTGAAGACGTATCGTAACTATTCAGGCCGGTTGAAATCGCCCCTCCTGGGCTCTTCGTGCCGGGTGTCGGCCTACGCCGACACCCTTCATGTAAGCATCGTGAGAGAGGTCGGCGCAGGCCGACCTCTGGCCGCAGGCCCTTCCAGTCACCGCTGAATAGTTACGACGCATCTCCCATAGCACCCCCGCATGTTTGGAGAAACGGCGCTTCTGAGGTACCCTTGCACCTGCATCCCGGGCCGTGCAACATAGCCCGGAGATTGCCTGCCTTCCATCTACTAACCCAGCCTATGCCCTGTCGCCCGTCGGGCTCAGTGCCCAAGGGCTTCACGCGGTGTAGACCGTGAACTAACTCTCTCGCTGTGCAAGGAGGATAATCTATGACCGACAAAGTACGCATCGGCATCATTGGGGTTGGCCAGATCGGCAAGGTCCACATCGAACGTTATAAGGAGGTGCCGGAAGCCGAGGTCGTCGCGGTAGCCGACATCCGGGCCGATGAGGCCGCTCGGGTGGCCCAGGCCAACGGCATCGGTGCCTTCTATACCGACTATCGGGAGTTGCTGGCTCGCGATGATATCCAGGCGGTGGATGTCTGCCTGCATAACCGCCTCCATGCGCCGGTCACCATCGCCGCGCTGGAAGCCGGCAAGAATGTCTACTGCGAGAAACCGATGTCATGGGCCTACAGCGAGGCCCGGGCCATGTACGAGACCGCCCGGCGGACGGGCCGGATGTTGCACATCCAACTGAACACCCTCTACACCCCTGAAGCACGGGCTGCCAAGCGCCTGATTGACGATGGTCACCTGGGGCAGATCTATTACGCCAAGTCCAGCCACTACCGGCGGCGGGGCCGGCCTTTTGTGGACGGCTACGGTACGGCCCAGTTCGTCCAGTTCCAGGCAGCTGGTGGCGGCGCGATGCTGGACATGGCCGTGTACCACATCGCGCGCATGCTCTGGCTGCTGGGCAATCCCCCGGTGGAGACCGTTTCGGGCAGCATCTACCAGATGTTGGAGAACATGTATCCCGACCGCCGGGCCAGCAGCGGCTATAACGTCGAGGAACTGGGGATGGGGCTGGTGCGTCTGGGGGGTGGCATCACCTATTTCATCGAGGAGGCCTGGGCCATCCACGCCGACCAGTCAGAGGGGGATCGGGTCTTCGGCTCGAAGGCTGGTTTGCGGGTGGAGCCGTTGGGCTTCTTCACCACCCTGTCGGACATGGAGATGGATGCTTCTTTTGACCTCAAGACCGCGGACTGGCGCTGGCATCAGTGCAATCCCCTCGAAGCCGCCTACGACCATTCGCAGCGCCACTGGGTATGGGCACAGTTGGGGCGGGTGCCGCTTCTCGACACGGCCGGCCTGGCGCTGAAGACGGCGCTGATCACCGAAGGGGTGTATCTGTCAGCTCACTTGCATCGGGAAGTGACGGCCGAGGAGATCGAGCGGGCCACCCCAGAGTATAGAGGGGTACAATCATCAGCATGAGAGGAGATGAACCGATGGCTATTCCTGTTGGGCTTCAACTCTATTCCGTTCGCGAGGATTGTGCGCGTGACCTGCCTGGCACCCTGGCGGCGGTGGCAAAGATGGGCTACGTCGGCGTCGAGTTCGCCGGCTACCATGGCCGCACTGCCCAGGAGTTGCGACGCATGCTGGACGACCTCGGGCTGAAGTGCTGCGGCACGCACATCCCCCTGGACACCTTGCTGGGCGATGCCCTGCCCCAGACCGCCGAGTTCAACCTGACCCTCGGCAACCCCTACCTGGTGGTGCCCTGGCTGCCGGAGGAGCGGCGCAGTTCGCCCGATGCCTGGAAGGCCACCGCCGATCTGTTCAACGAGATCGCGCAGCGTCTGCGGCCCTACGGCCTGCGGGTGGGCTACCACAACCACGACATCGAGTTCAAGCCCTTCCCAGATGGCACCTTGCCCTTTGACATCTTCTTCAGCCGGGCCGCTCCCGAGGTCATCATGCAATTGGACATCGGAAATGCCATGCATGGCGGCGCCGACCCCCTGGTGTTCTTGCGCCGCTACGCCGACCGCGCGGCGACGGTGCATCTGAAGGAGTATTCGGCCAGCAATCCGGTGGTGGCCCTGGGCGAAGGGGATGTGCCGTGGCAGGAGGTGTGGGCGGTCTGTGAGGTGCCAGGTCGCACCGAGTGGTATATCGTGGAACAGGAAAGCTATCCCGTGCCGCCTCTCGAGGTCGTTGCACGTTGCCTGGAGGCTTTGCGGCGCATGGGCAGGGCCTAGAAGATGGGCGTGCCGGGCACTCTCTGGAGTGCCTGGCACGCCTGCTATGGGCGTCTTTTGCCCTTATGCAAAGCTGTGTTAGAATGCCAGCCTGGAGCTGCGGCCCCTTTGTCGCAACGCGTTCACCGAGAAGGCCGCCGGCGCAGCTCATCCATTCCAGATGTGTCCGCACATAGCCTGCCGGGTGCAAGGGGGGAGTATGCAAGCGAACATTCAAGAGTTCCTCGATTATCTGGTTACGCAGAAAGGGTGTAGTGAGAATACCATTGCTGCTTACCGCAACGATCTGACCCAGTTCTATGAGTTTGTCTGTGGCAGGCTGGGGGTCGAGCCTGAGGCAGCAGAGGGTGATACCGTCTGGCCAGCCCTTACACCCGATCACCTGACCAGCTACATCCTCGAGCTCAAGAGCAGGGAATACGCCTCCTCTACTGTGGCGCGCAAGGTCGCAGCCATGAAGTCCTTCTGCCACTTCCTCCTGCGCAGCGGGGTCATCGAAGATGATCCCGCCAGGGAACTGGGCTCACCGCGGGTCAAACGCCAGCTTCCTCAAACCCTGACCATAGAGGAGGTGGCGCGGCTGCTCTCCGCTCCTGCTCAGGGCCAGGTTACACCCAAGAGCCTGCGAGACATCGCGCTGCTGGAGCTGTTGTATGCCACCGGCATGCGGGTCAGCGAAGTCGCCAGGCTCACCCTCGACGACCTCGACCTGGAGGAAGGGCTGGTACGGTGTGTGGGCAAAGGCGACAAAGAACGGGTGATCCCCATCTACCCGGGCGCGGTGCAGGCCATCCGCAACTATCTGGAAGGTGGCCGGCAGAAGTTGTTGGGCAACAACCCGGATGAGCGCACCCTGTTCCTCAACCCGCGCGGCAAACGCCTGACCAGGCAGGGTCTGTGGCTGATCATCAAGAACTATGCCCGCGAGGTTGGCCTGGCTGACAGGGTGAAACCCCATACCCTGCGCCATTCTTTTGCCACCCACATGCTGAACGGCGGGGCTGGCCTGCGTGAGGTCCAACAGTTGCTGGGGCATACCAGTATCTCAACCACCCAGGTATATACCCACATCTCTACCGAGAGGCTGCGCGCGGTGTACGAGCAGGCTCACCCAAGGGCCAGGTAGAGGCAGTATGCACATCCACGAATTCTTTACCCGCGACCACTATCGGCAGGCAGCGGCTGCCATCCGGCGCTACACCAGCCGCAGCCCCAAGATCGGCCTGATCCTGGGCTCTGGGCTCAACAGCCTGGCAGAGGAAGTACACGACGCCACGCGCATTTCCTACCACGACATTCCCCACTTTCCCTGTCCCGCTGTAGCGGGCCATGTGGGCCAGGTGGTGATTGGGGAGCTGGCCGGGCAAGAGGTAATGATCTTGCAGGGTCGGGTTCACGCCTACGAAGGGGTACCCCTCCAGCGGATCACTCTGCCCGTGCGCGTGATGCACGAACTGGGGGTGCACACCCTTATCGTTACCAATGCGGCGGGGGGGATTAATCCTTCGTTTCGGCCCGGGGACCTGATGCTGATCACCGACCACCTGGGGCTGATGGCTATGACTGGAGGCAACCCACTGTGGGGGCCCAATGACGACTCCCTTGGCCCTCGCTTTCCTTCCATGACCAAAGCTTATGACCCTGAGTTGCGTCGGCTGGCGCTCAAAGTAGCCCAGGAGCTGGGGATCGAGTTGCGGCAGGGGGTGTACGCGGGGCTGTCGGGGCCGTCTTTTGAGACGCCGGCCGAGATACGCTTCCTGCGGCTGATCGGCGCGGATGCGGTGGGGATGTCCACGGTGCCAGAGGTGTTGGTGGCCCGGCACATGGGGCTGCGCGTCCTGGGCCTGAGCGGCATCACCAATGTGGCCACGGCGGATCCCGATGTGGAGGTCGAGCCCAATCACGCAGAGGTCCTGGCAGCCGGTGAGGCGATGGTGCCCAAGCTTCTGGCCCTGGTGCGCGGAGTATTGGCTGCTCTGGGGACGGGCACGGCCTGAGCGAGATCAACTGGTATGGCGATTATCGTGCAGTTCATTAAGGACTACGCGGTCTGGGTTTATGGGGCTTGTGCGCTGATCGCGCTCTGGTATCTGCGGGTGGCGATCCAGGCTCGTCGGGAGCGGCGCTATGCGGTCTTCTCGCTCGAGCGCGAGCTGGCGCTGAACCGTATCTACGGAGCCTGGTCGGTGGCGATTGCCCTGATTGTGGTTATGGGGCTGGTGTATTTCCTGAGCACGGTGGCCTTTCAAGCTGTCAAGCCCCTGGTGGAGGAAACCCCCCAACCCTTCACCCCCGCTGTGGTTGCCAGTGGCCCCCCCAGCCCCACACCGACCCTGCCTTTGCCTGAAGCCACCGCCACTGCTACGGCGACGCGACCTCGCCCCACCCGCCGCCCCGAGCCGACCGTGATCCCGGCCACCCCCACCCCGGCCATACGGCCCCCTAGCTGCCCCGACCCCAGAGCTGTGATCACCTCGCCGGGTGTCGGCGCTGTGGTAGCGGGGATGGTGCCGATCATGGGCACGGCTGTCCATGAGCGGTTTCAGTTTTATAAGCTCGAGTATGGGCCGGGCTCCAACCCGGAAGTCTGGTCCTATTTTGACGGCGCGGATCACCCTGTGCAGGAAGGGCAGCTTGGCACTTTCAATGCCAGTGTGCTGCCACCAGGCACTTATAGCATCCGCGTGGTGACGGTGGACATCACGGGCAACTTCCCACCGCCGTGTCAGACGTTGGTGGTAATCAAGTAGGCCGGCAATGGGATGGTTCGATTTGCCCGGAAAATCGGTTCACACCTTTTGCGGTCGTTAGAATTGCCGGCCAGGGCCCCCACCCCTCCCTCTGCCCCCCTTATAAGGGTAGGTTTTTGCAGGGTTGGGAGGCTGCCCGGCGATAAATCACCGGGCTAAGAGGGCAAAGCCCCCCTCGGGACCGAGGCCTTCGGGGCTGGATTTTTAGCCCGCAGGGCTTCGCTCTTTAAGCCCGGACGTTTACGTCCGGGCCTTCTGGCGAAGAACCTACCCTGAGGATGGGGGAGGGCGGCCGCAGGCCGGGTGGGGGCACCATCCCCTGCCGCGCCCGTACCCGGGTAGCCGAAGGCATTGCCTTCGGCTACCCGGTGCGATTTCCAATCGCCCGCCCCTTAAATTTGATGCCTATTGGGGCAGGGACAAGCCCTGCCCCTACCGGTGGTCGCCCTATGGGGCAGGGACTTGTAGGGGCGACCCTTGTGGTCGCCCTATAGGGCAGGGACAAGCCCTGCCCCTACAGTGGTCGCCCCCTGGGCAGGGACTTGTTGGGGCGACCCTTGTGGTCGCCCCATACCGTCATCTTGATGCTAATGCCCTAAGGGTGGGAGGATGGCGGCCGGGCGGAGCTGGGACTGGGGATCGGTGGTATGAGAGGGATGGATAGCTCTAAGGGTGGCAGTCGTGAGCGCGATGGCCGGCCAGGTATCTGGCAACGATGGCGCGGCCTGCTTGGCGGCTGGCTTGCCGCGTGGCCCTGGCGCCAGATGCGTCAGGCCGACAGCGAACAGGCAGCCCTGGCTCAGTTGCAGAGCCCCTGTCCGCGCCTGCGCTGGGAGGCGGCAGCCGCCCTGGCCAGGCAGTCGCGGTGCAGCCCGGAGGCCGTTGATGCCCTGGTTGCAGCTCTGGCCGATCCGGAGGAGTTTGTGCGCTGGCAGGCAGCGGAAGCGCTGGCAGCCCAAGACGCTGAGGCGGTTTTCCCGGTGCTGGTCGAGGCCCTGTCCGATCCTGAGCCGCTGCGCCGGGCCGGTGCGGCTGAAGCCCTGGGCAAGATCCCTGGGGAGGCTTCGGCCCTGGCCGTGAGCAAGAGGGTGGCCGACCCCGATCCACGCGTGCGGGCGGCAGTGGCGAGGGCGCTGGGCGAAGCCCGCCAGCCAGCCTGCATCTCCGTGCTGATCTCGCTGCTGGAAGATGATAGCCCTGACGTGCGGCGGGAGGCAGCCATCGCGCTGGGCCGTCTGGGCGATGTGCGGGCGGCCGGCCTCCTGGCTGCTGCGCTTGCCGAGGTAGATCAGCCGTTGCTGGTACGCCGGGCCTTGGCGGCTGCCCTGGCCCACGTGCCCAGCCCCGACGCACAACAGACCCTGCTGGCCACCTTGTCCGACCCCGATCCGCAGGTGCGCGGCTACGCGGCCCAGGCATTGGGCCAGGCCGGGGACGAACAGGCCTATCAGGCGTTGGGGTATCTCCTGTCGGACCAGGCTGCACTGCTGCACGGCACTGTGGGCGACGCGGCTCGCCGTGCCCGGGAGAT